>Ga0209475_10003803_pt1 | contig 13512 bp, 11 predicted proteins | sample tdDd471_FD_187128 | JGI IMG/M metagenome (GOLD analysis project Ga0209475, IMG submission 187128) | Marine sediment microbial communities from the Atlantic coast under amendment with organic carbon and nitrate - tdDd47.1 (SPAdes)... | ecosystem: Environmental > Aquatic > Marine > Coastal >... | reverse complement strand
CTTACTTCTGGTCAGTTGGGGCTAACGGAAGTGAAAGAGCACCTTGAGGTGCAAGTAAGTAACAAGTCGTTATCTTATAAGGATTTATCAAGTCATTCGCTATGGTTGTCTGCGGATCTAAAAATTGAATTACCGTATTCGATGCTTTAATTTGTATAGTTTTTGAATAGCCAAAATTTAACGGATATCATCCGCAGTTAGTAAGTCTAAATTCAATCTTTCTAGGTTAAATTATTTTTCGCATATTAACCTCAGGTCATGAATTCTTGAACATTCTTTTAAATCCTCTCAAAATTTGTATTCTCTCATCATTTATCATTTTTTGTGCCGCTTTTATGATCTCAAATTTCAATTGAATTTTTCTTACAATTGATTTGACAGCAGGTGTTTTATTATCAACTTTGGCAATTCAATGTCAAATTAATAACGATAAGTTTTACTACATATAATTGCACGTATATGTAATAAAATATATAGTGTATAATTATTTATATAAAAATATTGAAGTTTTAAAATCATATGACATTAGAAATTCAATCTCAACAAAATACGTTAACGGCTGAGTTGGCGCTATTATCAAGTTATGATTCCAAAGATGAATCACACCGTCTGTCATCTTATATTGTATGGATGCAAAACTCTTCCATTCCATGGTTTGCTCCAGACTTAGAAACTTATCGTGAGTATTTGCTGAATCACTATCACGGACGTAATGGGAAATCGTTGTCACCAATAAGTGTTAAAGCTCATCTGTCGACAATACGATCTCGATATAAAAGTATTCTACGTAGTAACAAAATACGCGATTATTTTTACAACAATACTTCTAACGACTTATTGCCAGGCGACAGAAAAGCATTAGTTGACGAAGCACTTGAGCGAATACGAAATGCTATTGATCCAGAAAATTCACTCGTTAAAATCGTAACGAAACAAGATATTTATGATGATGCACATATTCGACTGACAAAGCAAGAAGTTTCCGATCTTCTTGCACAGCCTAATACAGATACTCTCATGGGCAAACGCGATTTAGCAATACTTGCCCTTCTCTTATGTACTGGCATTCGAGAAGCAGAGCTCTGCGCTCTAGATGTCTCAGACTTAACCAAAACCTTTGGCGGTGAACAATCTTTATATATTAGGCATGGTAAAGGTTCCAAAGAGCGACTGATACCTTATGGGCATCTTATATGGGGGCTTGAGCTAACACAGAAATGGTTGAAATCGGCAAAGATCGAATCCGGTTCAGTCTTTCGTGGGTTTTACCGAGGTGGTAAAAGAATTCGCTCTAATCGCTTAACAGTTCGTGCAATCAATCAAATTTTCGAGAAATATCCCGTTAGAATTAATGATAATCTGCGAAAAATCGCACCTCACGACATTAGACGGACTTATGCTCGCCAATTGTACGAATCCAATATGGATATCCTAGCAATACGCGACAATTTGGGTCATGTAGATTCAAGGACAACTCTCAAATATATTGGTACAATGGATATTAGTCAGCGTAGACCTAAAGATATATATTTAGTATCAGACAATGATAACGATTAAAGTTGGTGAAAATGCGTAAACAAAACCCAAATTTTAGACACGACGAAGTCAGCTATATTACAAAACGATGGCGAGCTAACGAATCGATATCATTGGTTGGTGTGGGCAGCGTTGGGAAATCTAATTTACTTCATCATTTGTCTGATAAAGATGTTCATTTTAATTATTTAAAAGACTTCCAGAATCAAGTTGGAACAATTATCATCGCACCATATTTCTTAGGGCCATTACCTTCAGAAGGAAGCAATACAGAACAGTATAAATGTTGGGCTGGCATTGAACTCATCATGCATCGATTATATATGGCGTTTTACCCATTTGATTTCTTAGATCAACAAGATGCTCAGCGATTCTTTGATTTATATCAAGCGTTGCAAAATGGCAATAACCCAATATATGCCTATATGGGACTACGCTATTTAGAACTTGGTCTAAAAATATTATTTGACAATAATATACATATCGTTTTAATGTTTGATGAGTTCGACGAATTTTTGAATATGATGCCGGATAAATTTTTTCAAATATTGCGTGGATTACGTGATAGTTATAAAACTAACTTGACGTTCTTAACATTTACTCGTAGCACACTTCCTGTTTTAGTTGATCGCTTAAATATCGACTATCATTCTATCGAGCCATTTATCGAATTATTTACGGATAATGTTTTGTATGTGGGGCCATATAATGATGAGGATGCCCTAGCAATGCTTAACACACTGATTAAACGAGACCCAAACAAATCATATCCAGATCATATTCTTAGGTTTTTACTTCATACTTCAGGTAAATTCGCAGGTATTATGAGAGCCTCTTTTCGCGTATTAGATAGCCTCGGACAAATAACCCCGCAAGATATAGACGACGACAATTTGATTCGGAAATTATCGCAGAGAACGTCGGTAAAAACTGAGAGCAAAACCATTTGGTTGAGTTTATCATCAATCGAACAACAGGTATTAAAAGCAGTCGCAGAAATATCAACATATACCAATGATGACACATTTAACGACGCAATTAAAATGTTGCTTCAGAAGCGCTTGTTAACACTTGATCGAACGAGTGAAACCTTAACCATCGCGCCACCCGTCTTTAAATATTTTATTCAAACTAACCCGCCCATTTCAGAATGAATGAATCATATCGTATTCCAGCAAAGCAACATCGAACAGAGATTACAATCCTTAAATCTCGCTTTCTAACTACCGTTGGATATGTGATAACGGTTGAAGAGGCTCGAGAATTTATAGCTAATATTAAATCAGAATTCCCCGATGCAAGCCACCATGTCTATGCTTTTTCCATTGGTTATGGTAATAGCGTTATTGAAGGAATGAGTGATGATGGGGAACCATCTGGAACAGCAGGGTCTCCATCGCTCGCGGTTTTACGAGGAAGTGATTTAGGAGACACTGTCATTGTTACAACTCGATATTTCGGAGGCACAAAACTTGGTACGGGGGGGCTTGTACGCGCATATACACAATCAGCCCAAGAAGCACTCGCAACTTTAAAGACGGAAGTCAAAGCATTAAAACAAATTATTGGGATTGATATGCCCTACCATTTATACGAAAGTGTAAAAAGGCTTATCGTTGAATATGGTGGTAATATCCAAGATGAAACCTTCGCCGCCGATGTGACATTAATTATCGAACTATTAGTTCAAAATGTTGATGATTTCAGTGAAAAATTACGCGAGTCCACCTCTGGTCAACTTACAGTTGTTCGATTATCAAAGACCTATTGAGAAGTTTTATCTGCAATTAGTTTTCTAAGGTTCCATAATAACGGATGAGAGGGTGCAATTATTTCGGCTCGCTCTATAAAAGGCTTGGAATCAATGAGTTGGTCATTTTCAATCAGATAACCAGCAATCTGTGTTAATAGTGGAATATCATTCGGATAATATTTCAACCCTTCATTTAATTGCTCAAACGATGAATCTCTTTCACCCTTATCCCATAATACTTGAGCCATTGTTTGAATAATAAGTGGATGCTTACCGATTTTCTCTTGAGCATCATTCAATACTTCCTGAGCAGTATCTATATCTTTCCAGCTTAAATAACAAAGTGCTAAAGTTACGTATAAGTCCCCAAATTTAGGGGCGATCTCAATCGCTTCTTCTAGAAATTCGATATTATGTTCAGTAATTGTGTGTTTGGAATCGAGGATCATTTTAATCTCTGAATATTCCTGCTCAAAATTAGGGAAATTGACAGATAATTTTAGTCGTTGGATCTCAATTTCAATAACTTCGCCATGTTCTGGCAAAAATCTATCACACATTTCTAAGTGTTTTTGAGCTAAGACTGTATTCTCATCAATAATTGCTAGTTGTGCCAAATTTAAGAATGATGCTGGGTTTTCCATATTCAGCTCTGCATATTCATTTAAGATCTCAAATCCTGAACTAAGATCATCCAATTCATACATATGGTCAATTATATTACGAGTATAATGTGAAGTTTTATCCATCATTACAAGTTGTTTAAAATACCCCCACACATCATCAGAGTTAATGTCAATTAAATAAGGTAATAGTGTATATAAAGCCAAAATACTATCAGGGTTAATATCAATTATACTTTCTAAAGCAAGTATAATTTCTTGATCTATCTGATCTGCTTCATCAACCTCATCAGGATCAACTAACAAAAGTTGTTCCACAAACCAATCATTATTTTCTGCCAAAATCAGGAGTTGTACATAACTCCAAAATAGCCGTTCATCTTGTATGCCGATTTCTATTGCCCGTTGGTTCGTGTCAATTGCTTTATTAAATTGGTTACCGTGCATATAAGTTTCGGATAAAGTTAACCAAACGAGAGCATTTTTAGATTCTTTTAATGTATTTTTCTCCATTAAAGAAATAGCTTCTTCTGTATAACCCAAATTTACTAATCCTCGGCTTAATACAACAACTGAAATCATGCCGTTTTGATCTTGTTCAAAAACACGATCAATTAAGGGGACGATAACATCTCCAATTGTATCTAACCCAACTTGCATAACATGTTTTGCCATCATAGAGACACACCATATTGCAAATGGATGATTGACCTTCTTACATAAGGCTAACATTTCATGAAATTGAGCCTCAATTTCATGATCCTCCCATTCGACATCCCATAAGTGAAGATATAAATCAAGATTCCAATAGAACATCCCTGCTAACACTTCGGACAGGAATTGAACTGAAGAGTCTAGAGGCTCATAACTAATGATAAGTTCCGACTCTGTTTCAATTTTCATTTCATGAGTGATTTCTTCGGCAATCCGAGGAAGATCATTTAGCATCAAAGATAAACCTGTATATTGATATGAATATTCAACCTCTTCAGATTCTTCAAGAAGACTATTATCTAAAATAAGCTTTAATGTGTAATTAGAGTTATCTTCTTCCAAATACCCATAAATAAGCACATTATCATCCAATCCATCAAATTCCCAATCACTAGCCCTAAATTGAGAATCTTCGATATCGATCTCTTCATTACCATCTGTATCAATTTTGGCAAAAACACGAAATACCTCAACATCAGTATATTGTTCCAGCAAATAACACAAACATGAAGCAATACCCATCGCTAGCTCAGGATTTTTTTTATCAATAATAGGATAAAGTCCAATATAATAAGTAACCTTAGCATCAATCGATTGCGCCAAACTACCAGCTGACCCAAAAATTGATGACGAATTATTCGTTTGCTTCGCAACTTTACCGACCGCTTTAAATTTCTCAGCAACATGTTTCATATTTATGTCTCCAAAAAAAACACCCTATTAGATAGGGTGCCATTGTATACATTGACATTAATCTTGCATAGAATTAAGGATTGATATTGAGCACTGGTACCGCACTATAGTCTCCACGGAAAATAACAAACTCATTATTTAACCAACCCTGCCCAAATGATCCTTCAACTAAATACCAGACACCGTCATCGGCAACGCCAAGCACTGCTAATTCTGTACCGCCCGATACAGTAGCAACTATCGAAAAAGAAGCACTTGGACCTGTCCGAATATTAAGGTTTGGTGTGTTAATAATGACACGAGCAGCAGCTGTAACAGATGCAGGAATAACCGCGGTAGCGCCAGTTGTGGTTACAGTGGCTATACTACCACCCTGATTAAGGTTTGCTGCACTTAAAGCACCATATTTAATGAGTGGAACGCGTGAGAAATCGCCACGAGCCAATGCGAATTCTATATTAACCCATCCTGCACCCAGATTGGTAGCAACTTGATACCATATTTCATCTTCATATAAACCAATAACCGGTAATTCGACCCCACCAGGAACTGTTGCAAGAATACTATACCCTGCTCCTGGACCTGTCCGAATATTAAGATTTCCAGTATTCACAACTAGCCGAGCACCACTGGTTATCGCTGGTACAGCAACTGCAACACCACCGCCTTGTCCGAGGTTTGCAGTCGTAACTGCACTACCAGAAACACCTGTCACACCATCACAATAGTTGACAACACTGGCATCACGTCCGCGAGTCTTATCAACTGGAACAGTGCCCCGTGTACCATCAGAAGTCACGATTTCAATCAAACCATCACGGCTCGGACCTGCAATATACATTTCATCGCCAGGACTGAATTGAATCGGCGGGCTAACGCCAAGAGGAGCAGTGCCGACATAGTCTGTCGCAACAATAACACTCAATCCATTACATTCTAAAGGACGGGCACGGAAACGATCTCCCCACACAATGCCATATCCCGGAAAATTGACCTGATAATAAGGGCGACCATCTTCATATGCAATGTTAATGACTGGGAAAATCTGGTTATCATCAGCTCCAACAACAGCTGCGACGATTGGGGACGAACCACTAGGACCCGTGTGTAAATCACCACCTGTGAAGGAGACCCCTAATACACCAGCAGTTGCAGATGCCCCAGTAGCATTTGTCGTTGTGATAACATCACCGCCACCTTGACCGAGGTTTGCAACAGTTACCGCCGAAGGACTGACTGTAAATGTACCGTACTCAATCAACGGGACATGTGAGAAATCGCCACGAGGAAGCGTAAATTCTATATTAACCCAACCCACACCGACATTTGTAGCAACTTGATACCACACTTCATCTTCATAAACAGCTAAAACAGGTAGCTCCGAACCACCAACAACAGTTGCAATAATGCTATAACCTGCGCTTGGGCCACTTCTTATATTAAGGAAACTTGTATTAACAACCAAGATAGGCGATGCAAATGAAGATTGTTGCTGGCTATCTTCGGCTAAGACGACACCTTGAAGTGAGACTGGAATTAATAACAATATTGTTAGGATAAATAAAAAGCGAAAACTCAGGTGAGGTTTCATATCGTTCTCCTGTGTATTACATTGCTTATTTAAAGCAAAGACATTTATCACCGCACATTAGTATATAATGAACTAAGTATAATCCGTAGAATAATATCAAGCAAATGAAATTGACCAAAAGTGTAAAAACAATTACAAATCGAATTAAAAAGACAGACATTAATTAAATTGACTGTATATTCTTGCTATGTTACAATTTATAGGTAAATGTAAAAGCTGAGAGGACTCATAATGACATTAGTAGAACAACCATCAGTGAAAACTGTATCAGACAATAGTGTTTTTACTGTAACACCAGCAGCAACATCTATCATCAAAAACCTTCTTGAGCAACGTAATATACCTAATCATGCCTTGCGTGTATTTGTAACTGGAGGCGGATGTTCTGGAATGCAATATGGAATGGCGTTCCAAGAGAATGCAGATGAGGGTGATACAGTAGTATATAGTGACGATGTTCGTCTCCTAGTAGACTCTACCAGCTTAGTTTATTTACATGGTGCAGTCATAGATTATGTTGATACGCTAATTGGCGGTGGCTTCCGAATTGATAATCCAAATGCTGTCTCAAGCTGCGGTTGTGGACATTCATTTAAAACTGAAGATGGTGGTGCTGCTAGTGACGGTTCATGTGGTACTTGCAGCAGTTATTAATTCAATTATAGATAAGATAACAATCATGAGAATGCCCCGAAAGGGGTATTTTTTATCGCCGTAATGAATTAACTAATAAGCCAATAATCCCAAATCCTCCTAACATCATAATAGAAAAAAGTGGTGGGATTCGATCGGTGCTGCCTCTACTTGTTTCAATTGAATTACCATTCTCTCCAATTGTAAAATCTGCCTGTGTTGGGGCTAGTGCAATAATATCTGCAGGGTAAGTAAATGTTGGTAGTGGCGTTACTGCTAAATCAATAACGATATCACTGTCATTCACAATAGTAGGCGCACCTAATATTCTTGCACTGGCTGTTGCTGTTTGTTCGCCTCCGGGGGCTGATGTAATTGCTACCCATGTTTCTGTAGACTGTATATCGCTGTTACCTTGGGTTGGGCTGATTTCAAGTACATCAACAACATTTATTTCGCTTACATCTCCGACTATATCAACAAGCTCGCCGTAAACCCACGCACGACCATTAGGAGACAGATCATATTGTAATTCATACCAGCTATAATACTGACGTAACACAGGGTATTGTGTACCGAATGATATTCCTCCAAGCCGCTCACCATCGGGATCTGGCTCAGCGCGGACATTAACATTCCCTGAAGATTCTCTTGCTTCCAATAAAACTGGCCCTTTAGGAGTCGCTGTAAATGTAGCCGTAACGGTAGCAACAACTTGCTGGACATTATTAAGGGATGTAGGGAGATTGACAATAATGGGGGTCGGGCTTTGACGAACTTGTGCAAATGATGGGCTTACTTGAAAAAGAAAAATAGAAAATATGGCAAAAACTATAGAACGCATATCAGTCAAAATGTTACCCAACTTACTGATTTTCAATTAGATTACCATGATATTTCATTTATAGTTGTCTTTCTACCCTGCTCCGCTACTACTTGTTGATTGTTAGAAACATTGACCATATACCCCTGATATTCCTGATTTTGTATACCGACTACTTGCCAATTACTCATCAAGAATGGTGGAATTGGGTCTTGTTGTGAACAATTTATGCAATCGGCCGGAATCCATTCCCCGTTGTATCGCCGAGCAATATGCAAATGAGTAGCACTGGAAAAACCGCCATGACAAGAAGCGTTGCCAAGTATATCACCTGCTTGAACAGCTTGTCCTACTGTAATAGAGGGATCAATGGTCATATGTAAATATAATATTGTCCAGCCAGACGATTCATAACCATCTCCATCAATATCTAGCACTAATGCCCCTCCAGTTGCTCTAGCAATTACACCCGACGAAACAGCTGTTATAGGAAATTCAGAAATATAACAAAAAGGATCACCATCCTGTCGATCATCAGGCGGTGCAAAATCAACCGAAGCCCATGCACTTCCACCACCCCAACCGCCATGAAATCCCCCAGTAAATCGCCAAATATCCCCCTGCGGAAATGGAAGAGTTAGTGACGGTTGAATTAGAGGTGATGGTATTAACTGAATATTATTCACAAAGGCGCCTTCAAAATACTGTTGATAGGTTGAAATAAAACCTTCTTGACTAACATCCGATATCCATTGATTAACACTATTGTTGAGTGATAATGCATATTGAAGTGAAATAGTGCCTGCATTTAGGCTAGGATTATAAAGTAACCTTGTTCCATCTTGAAACTCTAAAATGTTTCTACCGCGATACTTCCATCCATAATATCCATGATTAAGCTCATTCGATAACCAACTGAGTTGCTTATATAGACCAGAACGATCAAAACCATTAGAGTCTTCTGAACTAATAATCGGATATGATCGTAAATCATCAGCTATATTTAGCTGAGATAACCAACCAGCACGATATTCCAAAAAGGTTAGCAAAATACGTGGGTCAATACTATATTCATAGGAAACTCTCTCAATGATTGCTTCGGCAGTTAGTACCTCTTGAATTTCTGTTCCATCAGACAAACGTGTGCTAACTGTATCGGTAGCAACCGAAATATAACCAATTTGAGATGCCAAAAAAGTATTGATTTGAAAGTTAATAGCCGATGGAGAGTATACTAACTTGGCATCAGGGACAATTTGAAATTTAGGTGTGAATGAAGATGGTGATTCTGGAAATATTAAGACTTGTCCAACTTCAAGCAAATCAGGATTCTGAATACTATTAACGTTTAATAGCGATTGTAACGATATATTATAATATACAGCTATACCAGATAGTGTATCACCCGGTTGAACCACATATTGACTAGGTAGTGCATTACTAGCCAAAACCACTTCAGGGACATTATCAGTGGGCTCAGTAATAGGTACTTGTGTCGGATTAACCTCAGTTGCAATGATTGAATCAGAGACAGAAGCTGTTGGTAAGAATGTTGAAGTAATTACGATCACTTGAGGTCGATTACCTGTGCAACCAACCAATAGGCTAATGATGGATAAAAAGACTATATATTGTAATTTATCAATTAAATTCACTCTCACCTACCCGACTTGTTATTTATAACTCCATACGGCAAATTCCCCACCAACCACAGACAATGGTATGGCATTGGGATCAGTCACATCTATAATTGTAATCAGTGACTCTCGTGAGTCAATACTAGTACGCTCACTATAAACTATGTGACGACTGTCTGGAGACCAAAGATTGTGGCTTTGGGCAAATTGGTCGAAATTCCCGAATAAATATTGCATACTTACTGTTGGAATAAAGCTATTTAACAGTGTATTCGAGCTATCAATCACATCGAGTATATTCCATGCCAATCCATCATTGAATTGTGTCAGTGCCGCTGCATTACCTAAAGTTTGGTTATTGATATCGAATGTTCCAGGTGGATTTGACAATGTTATATAGGCAATTTTACTACTATCCGGAGACCAGAAAAATGAGAGTACGCCGGAGACATTACTCCGAGCCACCACTTTACCATTTTCAGACTCTACAACATAGATAGATGATATTGAATCAGAATTGGCAACACGATAGGCAACATATCGACCATTTGGCGACCATAGTGAGGACACAATACCTTGCAAATTATCTGCCAATATCTGTTGAGTTTCATCGTTTAAGATTGTGAGCTGAGATGTATCTGTATCAGATAATGAAGCAAATAGAATACGATTATCAACGGGCGACCAACTTGGTGATAAAAACATACCGAGTGGTTCATCAAATGCACTCGTTATATTAGCTGACAAAACTGAATAATATTCCAATAAACTGTTATTCCGATGTAAGAGTAAAGACTCACCTGATGAACTCCAACTATAATAAAATGGCGTGCCATTTCCTAAAGTCCGTTGACCATCTCGTTGATTTTGACTGTTAAACAGTTCTACCTTTAGTTGATTTTGTGAAGGGTCTTGTACGAGTACTGCTAAATCAGCACAGTTATCATCTTTACATGTCTCAGGAGACCAATATGCGTATACATGGCGTTCTCCAGCTTGATTGTAATATTCTACTCCTTCAGAAAGACCATCAGTCGATAAATAAATGGACAGGTGTAATGAATTAAATCCTCGTACACTACAACAGAAATACGCTAGTTGTCCATCATTTGACCATGTTGGAAATTCATATTTTGCCTGCCGTTTACCATCAACTGTCAGCTGATTAATATTCGATGTAGCAAAATCAAGTGTGTAAATATTAAAGTCATCTCCCACATATGCAAGCCGTCCCTCAAGCTCAAGTGATTTGATGTCCACTTCTTGTGCAACTGAGAGACCTACGATGCTAAACAATATAACAAGAAAAATGCTTAAACAATAACCTTTGTGTTTCATTTCATACTCCAAACAACTATTGGGTGTCCGTCTGAACAATTGTATACTAACTTATATGGTAATTTTGGTTATATGTTTATGAGGAGTTATATAATGGCAACATCAGAAGAAATTAAAAGCATATTTCCTGAGATGGTCGCACGACTAATCCCAGAAAAAGCCGAAGGAGTGAATGTCACTATTCAATTTGACTTAAGTGGTGATAATGGCGGATTATATTGGGTGAAAATCGCAAATGGTATAGCCGAAAATGGCGATGGTACGGTGGACAATCCATCCATGACGCTAAAGGCAGCTGCAGACGATTGGCTTGCAGTATCGACAGGACAACTCAATGCAATGCAAGCCTTTATGTCTGGGAAAATAAAAATTCAAGGCGATATGGGTATTGCGATGAAGATGCAAACAATGTTTGCTCAGTAATTAATCAAAAAGAACCGTCGCTAAGGGCGGTTCTTTCAAATAGTATACTTATTTCATTTGAGGTTACTATTCAGCTTCGTCATAATCATCAAAGTCAAACATTGCACTAGACAAACTGAAACTTGCAACACCTAAAGCATCCTCTGTAGCTTCAAGCAGATCATCATCGTCAATATTTTCTTCAAAGGTGGTTAAAATATCCACAGCGTGTTGACCGCCTATTTCACCAAGTGACCAAATGACCATCAATTGAATTTCACGATCATCTTCTAAGAGAAGTTCACCCAATTGACGGACGCTTGACGATAAGCCGATTTCACCACAGGCTCTAACAGCTTCATATATGATCTCATTATCATCATTGTCGAGCTCGTCAATTAAGAAATCTTCCCACTTCTCATCACAAGTGCGTCCCATTGCAAAAAGCGAACTGACTTTTAGTAGATGTTCATCGCTATCATATGCCTGTTGAATTAGTTTGTCTTTTTGCGTATGACTTGAATTTGATAACGCTTCTAATGCTCTGCGGCGAACTTCAAGTGTTTGAGTAGGATCTGTATGTAAATTGAATGCCAATTGTTGGGCTTCTTTTGCAATTGATTCAGGAATTTCATCATATTCTCCTAAGAGGATAAATTTCCCTAATGCAACTAATGCTCGTGCTTTTACACTTGCAGCATCATCTGTTTGCACAAGATCAAGAAGTAATCTCATTGTGTCAACAGATTCATCATCCCAAAGCAAGTCAACAGAAGCTGCACGTATCAGTTCATTTTGATCTTTTAATCCTAAAAGTGATACTTGTTTATAACTTAGGTCAAAATCTGCCTCACTTGCATCCATAAATGCAACGAGCATCTTATGCTTATACGATATCGGCAGATCCCGCCAAATTGGTTCAAGTCGTTTGATCTGTTCTGCTGATATATCAGAGAGACCATAAAATATAATGGTCCCTATGATATTGCCATTTTCTTGTGCTTCTTCGGCTAGTACCTCAAGTATCTTATCAAACTCAGGTTTTTGATGACCTGTGGTCTCAGTTTGAAAGTCAATATCTGACATTGTGGTTCCTTTGTTAAATTATGGAATACTAGGTGGATTAATCACATCATAAATCATGACCAATACACCCAAGGCAAGAAGTATCATAATCCCAATTTGATGAATACGGCCTTCTGTTTCGGGATGAATTGGTTTGCCACGGATGACTTCTATAATAACAAAAACAATACGTCCACCATCTAATGCTGGAATTGGTAGTAAATTACTCACACCTAAGAAAATACTGATAAGTGCGATAAAGTTGAGTAATAGTCCAGGCCCTTCTTCAATACTACGTTGTATGAAATCCCCACCTATTTTGCTGATACCAATAATGCTGATAGGTCGAGCGTCCTCACCACTTAATGAACCATCAAACAAACGTCCGGGAATTGATGCGATCAACTGGAATGTATTACTGGTTGTGCTAAGACTGTGCGAAATTGCTGATGGAATATCTTGCGGTATGAGTTCGCTCTTAAACCCTGCATCTGCAAATCGCGTATTATCACTAATGCCAAATTGTGAGCGGATTAGTATACCCATACGTCCTATACCTTCAGGTGGATTAATACGTGGTACAACACCTAAATCTAAAATCTCACTTATGCCGTCTTCATATTCTCGAAGAACTGTCAGGATCATTTCACGTCCTTCATGTTGACGTGTTGCCTCTTGCAGAACAGCTACGGGATCTCCTGATG
>Ga0209475_10003797_pt1 | contig 13523 bp, 12 predicted proteins | sample tdDd471_FD_187128 | JGI IMG/M metagenome (GOLD analysis project Ga0209475, IMG submission 187128) | Marine sediment microbial communities from the Atlantic coast under amendment with organic carbon and nitrate - tdDd47.1 (SPAdes)... | ecosystem: Environmental > Aquatic > Marine > Coastal >... | reverse complement strand
ATGGCCGTTGGCATGAATTTCAGTTTCCGCGGTTATTTAAGCGCGATAAAAATGACCCATTTTTATTTTAAAACGCTATTAATCATGCATAGCTTAAATATCCTGCTCAACTATCTCTTGATATTTGGCAACTGGGGATTTCCAGAACTGGGCACTCAAGGCGCAGGACTAGGCACCACTTTGTCCATGTTTGGCGGTACTCTGCTCTATTTCTTTTTGACCGTGCGCTACACCAGTCAATATGGTTTTGGATTGCATCTGCCACACAAAGAAACACTGATACAAGTAATCCGCATTTCTTTACCTTCATCGGCGCAGCAATTATTTTTCGCTTTAGGCTTTACTGTCCTGTTCTGGATTGTCGGTCAGATCGGCACCGCTGAACTGGCGGCAGCCAACGTATTAACGACCTTAACCCTGGTGGCTATATTACCTTCCATTGGCTTTGGTATGAGTTCGGCAACGCTCGTCGGTCAGGCGTTGGGCAGAAAAGATGTGGATGATGCCTACCAGTGGGCCTGGGACACTTCCAAGATTGCAGTGTTGGGCATATCCTTGATTAGCATACCCATGTTTTTTATACCCGAATTATTATTGAGTATCTTCCTGCATGAGCCGGAAGTTATCGCGTTAGCAAAAGTGCCATTGCAGTTAGTGGGAATCGCCATCATTATCGACGCGGTCAATCTGGTGTTGATGTCCTCTTTACAAGGCGCCGGCGCTACCAAAGCAACGATGGTCGTAGGCATTGTATGCCAGTGGCTGATTTTTTTACCCCTCGCCTGGATAATTGGTCCCTACATGGGAATGGGACTTACTGCTTTGTGGCTTACCCAGGGGGGCTATCGATTGTTCCAGACTTTCTGGTTCGCCTCACTGTGGCAAAAACGCGCCTGGGCAGAAATCAAGTTACACTAGGTAATGCTCACAAGTGTGATTTGCAATTGGCCAAAACATCGACAAATATATTTTTATGACCGAAGAAAACTCGCAGGATTTTTATCAGCTGACGCCGGACGAAGTGCTCAATGCATTAGAGTCGGTCGGTTTTGAACCGCAAGCGGCATTACTGGCACTCAATAGTTATGAGAATCGTGTTTATCAGTTTCGCGACTACGACAATAATAAATTTGTGGTCAAGTTTTATCGCCCACAACGTTGGAGCGACGAGCAGATCCTCGAAGAACATCTCTTCACTCAGCAATTATCGAAAGCGGAAATTCCGGTTGTCGCGCCAATAGAAATCGACGGCCAAACGCTATTTAAATTTGATAATTTTCGCTTTGCCGTTTTTGAAAATAAAGGTGGTCGCTCACCAAACCTTGACGATAAAGACACTTTAATTTGGTTAGGTCGTTTTATCGGTCGAATTCATCTGCTCGGAGAATCTCAGAACTTCGAACACCGGCCAACGCTCAGCTGGCAAAATTTTGCCAAAGACAGTATGCAATATCTGTTGCACAATGACTTTCTACCCAGTCATATTTATGAAGCCTACCGCACCACCAGCGAATTGATCGTGAATTATTGCCAATCTACATTTGACGATTTTGGACCGATAAATGCTATTCGGCTTCATGGTGATTGCCATCCAAGCAATGTCATGTGGACTGAAAGTGGTCCTCATTTTGTTGACTTTGATGATAGCCGAATGGGGCCCGCGATTCAGGACCTCTGGATGTTGGTGACCGACAATGAAAACCGTTATCAGTGGAATTTACTCATTGAAGGATACGAAGACTTCCGTGAGTTTGACGACCGTGAGTTAATGCTTGTTGAACCCTTACGCGCCATGCGGATGTTACACTATAGCGCCTGGCTGGCAAGGCGCTGGAGCGACCCGAGTTTTAAGCATAACTTCCCCTGGTTTAATAGCACCCGCTACTGGGAAGATCAGGTGCTATCCCTGAAAGAGCAACTCGCGATGCTGCAACCGAAACAGTTCCACTGATCGTTTCCCCTCGCGTCATTCTCGCCCCCCAGCTCCCAGCTCCCAGCTCCCAGCTCCCAGCTCCCAGCTCCTAGCTCCTAGCTCCCAGCTCCCAGCTCCTAGCTCCTAGCTCCTAGCTCCTAGCTCCTAGCTCCTAGCTCCTAGCTCCTAGCTCCTAGCTCCTAGCTCGTAGCTCGCCGCTCGCAACTCGCCGTTCCTCCCCCCAACACCATTCAGACTAAATTCAGCTTCCGCCAATTATGCTGGCACAAAATCTTTTCCGGAAAATTGTCACTATGCCGCGTAATGAAAATAACAAGATTCAATTCGTCTATTGGGTTTTAACTATCTGTTTTGTCGTCTGTTTTGTCGTTGCGCAAAACTTATCCTGATCCATTCTCTGATTGACAAAATAATACATTCGGTTTACGCCCCATTTACAATTTTGCTTTACCCTTCACTTTGCCTAGTTGAAATTTGATATTTCATTGAAATTTAAGGCAATTATTAAATTCCCAACTATACTTATTTGTAGCTTCTTGCAATCTCATTTCTGGATAAAAGGATAGGTAGGTTCTCCACAATGGATAAGTTACTCGATAAATTTTCTATTAAACAAAAATTGATAGGCATGTCGCTGGTCGCATTTATTGGCGTTTTAATGATGGTCGCATTAAAAATCACCTTCAATAATAAGTTAACGACAATGAATAGAACCCTCGAAACGACGCTTTCTATTAACAACAAAATGCTCGAATTACGTCGCAATGAAAAGGATTTTCTCGCTCGCAATGATATGAAATATGACGAGAAATTTTCCGATAACCATGCACAATTACTTTCGCTCACGGATTCACTGAGTGCGTTAATTGATGAAATTGGCTTTGATGAAAAACAAGCGGCTTCACAACTGAAAAGTGTGTTCAACGACTATCGAGCCAGCTTTGCAAACATTGTCAGATTAAAAAACGAAATTGGCCTCACGCCAAAAACTGGCGCATACGGCAGTCTACGTAGTGCGGTACATGAGGCGGAAGAACAGGTTAAAGCGCAAAATGACTGGCAGCTACTAGCGGATATTTTGATGCTAAGACGCCGCGAAAAAGATTTTATGCTTAGATGGGATCTTAAATACCTCGACAGCTTTGAAAAAGATTTTATAACTTTTTCTCAGACACTTAATCAGTCTTCGATTAGTGGTTCAGTTAAATCTAATATCAACGGCGCGATGCAAAACTACGCGACGGAATTTAGAAATTTTGTGGCTAAATCTCAGCAGTTAGGTCTCGATTCAAAATCGGGAGAGATGGGAAAATTGCGCGGAACTATTCATCAAAGTGAAACGATACTGGACGAAAAAACTCAAAAGTTAAAACAGTTTATAACTACCGAGATTTCCTCTGCGAATCAAAGTTACATTGTGATCGCGAGCATCATCGTTGGTTTAATGATGTTGATGATCTACATCTGCTACAAAAGCGTCTATGAACCGCTGCGAATTCTCACCAAAACCATGAGGGATGCCAGCAACAATAGCGACCTTAGTATCCGCTGCCATATGTCCGGAAATCATGAAATCGCACAACTGGCTGCGGTGTTCGACGCCATGATGAAAAGTTTTTGTGAAGTCCTTGAACAAATTGACCGTGCTTCGGAACAGGTTTCTTCAGCATCGAATGAGCTGTCGCATATAAACGAAACTTCGGCAGACAATTTAAGAGAGCAACAACACCTGATTGAACAGGTCGCCACCGCTATGAACGAAATGACGGTATCGGTTCAGGAGGTTGCACGAAATATTGCCGATACTTCGGACAGCGCAGACGAGGCTTATACCGAAACCAGCAGCGGTAAAGAAACCGTTAACGAAGCCGTGAATTCTGTCGAAGTTCTGGTCGAGCAAATTCAAAAAGCCAAGTCGGTCCTAGATGAACTGGATAAAGACAGTGAAGATGTTAGTAAAGTCCTCGAAGTCATTCGCGGTGTTGCCGAACAGACTAATTTGTTAGCGCTCAATGCGGCAATCGAAGCCGCTCGCGCTGGCGAACAGGGTCGTGGTTTTGCGGTGGTCGCCGATGAAGTGAGAACCTTAGCGGGAAGAACCCAGGAGTCAACCGAAGAAATTAATCATATTATTGAAAGACTTCAATCAAATTCTAAACTCGCGGTCGAAGTGATGGAGAAAAGCCAATCACAAGTCAACGATACAGTTAAACAAGCACAGACCGCGGGTGAAACGTTGGGTAGTGTGTTGGGCAGGGTTGAAGAAATTAATAATATGAGCACACAAATTGCGACCGCAGCAGAAGAGCAAAATTCGGTTGCCGAAGATATCAATCAGAAAATCGTTCATATTAACGATCGCGCCTCGCAAAATACCGCTAATTCAGAACAAACCTCCGTTGCCTCAGGCGAGCAGGCTCGCCTGGCCGCAGAGTTAAAAGATCTGGTCGGTCGATTTAAGCACTAGGCGAGCAAGGCGCCATCTTCAGCCAGAATTTTTTCTAAGGTCAGAAGAAAATAATCAGCATCCGCCACTGAAAACGCCAGTGGCGGTTTTATTTTCAGAACGTTATGAAAAGGACCTTCGGTTGTCAATAAAATGCCCTTAGCTTTTAATCGCTCAATGACATAATTAATCTGTGAATTCGCCGGTTCCAGCGAATGGGGATCAGCGATAAATTCGGCACCGATAAACATCCCCTGACCACGGACATCGCCAAGAATCGGAAATTGCTTTTGCAGGTTTTTGAGACCCGTTTGTAAATAGTTCCCGACTTCTAAAGCACGCGCTTGCATATTTTCTTTTTCGATGACATCAATGACCGCGGTACCAATTGCACAAGACACCGGATTACCGCCGAAGGTATTAAAATATTCCATCCCGGTCACAAATGAATTCGCGATGGCTTGAGTGGTCACAACGGCCGCCATCGGATGACCATTACCAAGCGGTTTTCCAATGGTCACAATATCAGGAATGGCACCCTGAGTTTGAAAGGCCCACCAGTGGGTGCCGACCCGGCCCATGCCTACCTGCACTTCATCTGCGATACACACACCACCAGCGTCACGGATAAACTGATAGGCGGCTTTTAAATAGCCGGGCGGATGAATTATCTGTCCCCCTACCCCTTGAATAGATTCACAAATAAACGCGCAAACAGGCTGGCCCGATTGCTCGAAATCATCGATAACGCGTTTCACATCAGCCGCATATTGCGCACCGACGGCTTCCGTTCGACCGCGATATTTACCGCGAAATGGGTCGGGCACCAGGGTTTGTTTAACCCAGTCAGGTGAACCCTGGCCGCCCGGACCATCAAACTTGTAGGGGCTGATATCAATACACGCATTGGCATTGCCGTGGTAGCCACCTTGCACCACCACCATCGCTTTACGGCCAGTGTGAGAGCGAGCGAGACGAAGCGCTAACTCATTGGCTTCACTGCCCGAATTAACCAGCATACAGACAGACAACGTCTCTGGCATGGTCGCGAGTAGCTTTTTTGAAAACGTGACAATGTTGTCATGCAAATAACGCGTGTTGGTATTGAGCAAAGCCATCTGTTTTTGTCCGGCCGTCACCACGTCCGGGTGGCAATGTCCGACATGACAAACATTATTGACCATGTCCAGATACCGCTGGCCTTTTTGATCATAAAGATACGCGCCTTTGCCGCGGACGATTTTGATCGGGTGCTCATAAGCAAGGCTTAAGTTTTCGCTCAGGTGCCGGTGGCGATATTGAATAATTTCCTTATCTGAATGTAAAAGACTGTCGGCTTGAAGCTTCAGCAGGTGGTGCATCTTTAAACCAAAAGCGATTTCGTCGAGCGCTTCCAGTTGAGACAAAACCTGCCAGGCTCCTTTTTGCGATACAAGTAAATAATCGTTTTCAGGCGTTATACTATGTTGATAGCTTGAGAGCGACAAACTGACCGCCAACCGCATTTTGACCATTATTACAAAAACATCAATTTCGGCAGCCGTGAGTGGATATTCTTCGTGATAGGCAACGAGTAAAGCCGTTAGAAACGCTTCAATATCCTGCTTACCCATAATGGCGTAGGCTGCCGCAATAGCCAGCTCGGCGATGCGAAAGGATTCCACCATGTCACCAAAATCAAACAGGCCGCTCAGACGCTGTCGGTCAGGGTCAACCAGCAAATTATAATCATTGGCATCGTTGTGGATAATCTGGACAGGCAGCTCCGCATAGCGTGGCACAACCTGAGCCTCGTAATCGCGTAAAATGCGTTCAATCTTCTTTCGCCCTGAACTATCATTGATACTTTGACCATGGTGTCTCACGACCAGGTGACTGTGGCGCATATCCCAATTTAAATAGCGCCGACTCAATGGGTGGCTAATTTGTTTTAGTGCTCGATCGACTTCTGCCAGACCTCGACCAAGGCTTGTCGCGTAGCGGCATGACTCAGTATCGGTATCGGTCTCGGCCCATAATTTTCCGTCGAGGCAGGTAATAACCCGTAAAAAGCAGCGGCGTTGATAGTCATCATTAATCGATTCAATCAGATTGCCATCGCGCGAAATAACCAGAGTGGGCGTTTTAAGCGACAAATTGTTTTGCGCGAGTTTGACCATCGCAAGGTTTTCAAAATCTAGCGCTTCTCGGCTCTGGTTACAGTGGGCTATCTTGACGATATAGCGAGTCCCATCCGACTTTGTCAGTTGTCGATTAAGGTCGGCGTAACTGGGTAAATCCGAGAGTTCTCCTTCGAGATTAAATCGCTCTTTCACCAATTGGCGAATCGCTTGAGAAGACAGGTGCGGCGTGGCGCTGATTGACGGCATTTTTCAATTTCTTGGATTGCTTTGGCGCTAATTTAGCGTTTCTCTGCTCGCAATAAAAGAAAAATTGACTAAAATTGTATACAAAATAATTATTTTATCTGGGAATATCTCGAGATTTACCGAAAGCCGCCGTATAATGCGCTCCTTTTTTACCCGTTAATCAAAGAGTCCTCCCGCCACTGGCAAGATAGTAATATGCATAAAACCATGTTCGACACCTGGATAATCAAAGATGTATTTCGTCTGATTTCCATGATATTTCTGAAGTTGACTGGCTGGAAAGTCGTTGGTGATTTTCCGCGCCAGAAAAGTTTTGTGCTGATTGCCGCGCCCCACACCAGTAACTGGGATCTGCCATTTTTGATGGCCATGACTTTTACATTAAGAGCAAAAATTTATTGGATGGGTAAAGCTCAAATATTTAAACCGCCATTTAAAGGGCTCATGAAATGGATGGGTGGCATTCCGGTTGACCGCAGTAAATCGAACAATCTGGTCGAGTATAGCGCCGAACTGCTTAAACAAAACCCAGGCCTAATCATCGCTGTTCCACCCGAAGGGACGCGTTCAAAAGTCAAACACTGGAAAACCGGCTTTTATCATATTGCGCGTTTAGCAGAAACGTCGATTCTACTGGGCTTTCTGGACTATGGCAAAAAAGAAGGTGGTGTAATTTCTACATTTGAACTGTCACAAGATATCGATGCCGATATGCAACAAATCCAGTCTATTTACGCCAAGGTTCAGGGGAAATACCCTTCCTTGTATGAATAATCACATCCTCCACTCGCCTTTTCTCAGCCAATAATAGACACAAACTGAAACAAACTTTTCTTATTTCTCATTGAACAAAAACAACCCAACAGTTTACACTGTACACATTGCTTATCCATCACTCGAGGTAACTTTATGTCACGTCTCCTTTCTTTACTTGTCGTTATTTCCATTTCACTGTTAACAGCGCTGCCGATTCAAGCAAGCTCAGACGATCAACAACTGGATAATATTTACCGCGTTTTCTTTAACCCGAAAATAAAGCTTTCAGATGTTACGCCCCATTACGCTGAAAATGTAATTCACGTAAGTAAACCGAAGGCCCCCCTTCTCATCGGCAAAGAAAGTTTTATGGCGACCAATATCGTTCCACTCATTCAGATGATTCGATCAGGACAGATGACTTTTTCTGGTAAGGTTTATCTTGTGCGGAGAATTATTAAAGGCGATATGGCCAATGATGTAGGGTATTTATATGCCGAAGTTCGCACACCTGACGGCCAGCATCACCGTCAACTACAAAAGTTTTCCTGGGTATTCGTAAAAACCGACGGACATTGGAAAGTCGTTACTGATTTTGATGCGACTCTCGCCGATATAGACAAGGTGACCGATCTGGCCAAGTTTCGTTTGCTAGAATAATAAAATTGACTAGCGACGGCCTTCTTTGATTCGTTAACGGCGCCTGAGGGTTCAGGCGCTTAGTTGATACTGAATGTAAAAATTTGAATGCGGTTATTTGAATGTCATTATTTGAATGTCGTTATTTTGATGTGGCGACCTGTCATAAAATCCGAACGGCTTATTTCTAACAGCCAGATTTTTCATCTTTGTAGCATTTTTGCCGCGGTTTGCTCGATATTTGCCCCTATTTACACGCATAACCGGCATCTATTTCAATCCTGATACCAGACTTGCTACAATGGCCTATTCGACAAGCACGATAGATTCAAATGGCCAAACTTCTCTTTAAGCTTAATAGCGTTCCCGATGACGAAGCGGATGACATTCGCGAAGTGCTCGATAATGCACAAATTGATTATTATGAAACCTCTGCAGGCAACTGGGGGTTATCTTTCGCCGCAATCTGGCTGAAAGATGAACAACAATTTGACCAGGCGAGAGCCTTACTTGATGAATACCAGCAGAGACGTTACCAGCGAGTCATTGAAGAAAGGGAAACCTTAATTGCAAACGGCCAACAGACCACCTGGTGGCAAGCCTTTAAACATCACCCAATTAAAGTCACTGCCGTCGTGATATTTGTGGCAGCCGTTTTATATCTCAGTATTGTGCCCTTTTTTGGCGATTTATAATCGAATAATTTTATGCAAACCGATCCTGACAAGCTGACTAAAAAGCACCATGACCTGACTCATTCTGAGGAAATGAAAATTGTCAGCCACAACCAACGTGAAAAAGGCGAGTGGTTTATTAATAGTTTGATGATTGAGGGTTGTGAAGTTCCCTTTAAATTTAATCGTAAACAACGCTACAAACAACTTCACAAGGGACAACGAGTCAACATGACCTATTACCCAGCAACGGAAAAAGTCGCAGGACTAAAGTTTGAATATATGAAGGTTGTTCGAATCAAACTGAGCTAAAGTTCCTTTCCCTCAGGAAAGGAATTTTATATAACTCGATTTAAGCCGAAGCGCTAATAGGTGTGACGTTTTCTTCGTCCGAGTCTTCTTGTGATTGCAATAACAACTCAGGCTTACCTTTGAGTGCTTTTAACAAAACCTCTTTGTTTTCGGCGAACAACATGCCAATGTTCTCGCTTTGCTCTTCGCTCAGACCTTCAATTTCACGCTCCATCCAGGTACTGACATTTTCAGCCAGCTCCAACATTTTGTCATAATTGTCGGCTTCTTTTTTATCGGTAAATGTTTTATTTTGATCTCTGTCTGACATATATAAAGTCACCACTGCCATCGGAATAACTCCTGTGTTAAAATATAGACTAGCTAAACAGATACTACCTAGACAAGTAGTTTTAAGCAACTCTTTTTTGAATTAACTCATTTGTGAGAGTTTGGAACCGCCGTAATGACATCGGAAATTTTTAACGCCCTCATGCTGGTCGCCCTGCCTGTTTTTATATTTTCGACATTGGTTCTTATTTGGCTCAACCATCGTGGCCACTCGACATTTGAAGCGTCTTTTCAAGGCGCAAATTCACAGACGCAGGATAAGGATTCAGAAAACGACAAAAATAATAGAACGTTTCTGCATAGAAAATGGGTGCAATTTGGCGGTGGATTTTACGGCATGTTGGCCTTGCTGACCTATCTGGTCGTCGAATGGAACGAAATTACTTCGCTAGTTATCGAATTCAAAGGCTTCGAAGGCGACTTGCTTAACCTGCTTATTAATTTCGCGATCCAGTTTATCATCGAATCTATTTCTAATCTGGTAACCGCTTTTACCTGGCCAGTCTATTGGGCGGGCAAAATAGATGGGGTTGGCATTGGTTACCTGTTTATGGCTGCATATTTGGGTTATTACCTTTCGATGAAATCAACTCCATTTATTTATGCGCAAATTTTCACCTTGAATGCCGACGGCGACAACACACTGCAATAGCCCGCATTGCTATCGCACTTTTCCGGATTAAGGCTCACTCGCTTGGCTGGCATTCTCTAAAACAATCTGCCAAAAAGCACTTAACAAAGGTGATTCGAGCCGTTTGGTTAAACACAAAATACCAAGGTCAAATGGTTTAGGGGCAAAAGGTACAGGCAGAATCTGCACTTTGTCTCGGACCGGACTATTTTCTAAGACCGGCAATGGCACCGCACTCACCCCACATCCTAAAGCAGTCATACTGACAATTGCTTCGTGTCCTGACACCTGGGCATGAATTGGCGGCTTTATTTTCATACGCTTCAACCAGTCTTTAAGGCGTTGTTGCGCTGGGCCAGACTCTGGCATAACAAAGGGTAGCTCCTGCCAACGGATCTTACCGGGTTTAAGTGCCTGGGAAAGGTTTCCCGCTTGTTTGGGCGCAATAATTTTAAAAGGAATATGGTGTAAATGTTGAAAAGAAAATTTATTGGCCAGTTTTTCTTCTGCAACGGCAAACGCAAAATCGACCCGTTTGTCAGCAACTTTTTGATAAGCAAAGGCAACATCGCCCGTTTCCAGGGTGATATCGACTTGGGGGTGTAACTGTCGCAGTTTTTCGATCAGTTCCGGCAAATATAGATGAGCAGCTGTGACGGTGCAGTAGATGGTAAGTTCACCGTGCAGCTGTTGATGGCTGGCATCAAATTCATTTTTTAATTGTCGCCAATCGGCTAGCACCGATTCGGCAAAATCGACGAATCGCTTGCCCGCATTGGTTAATTTGACGCTGCGATTGTCGCGCTCAAAAAATGACTGACCAAATTCGGCTTCCAACCGTTGGATAATTCGACTTAAAGTCGACGGGCTGGTGTGCATGGCTTCCGCTGTTTGATTAAAGTGCAAACTCTGGCTTAGGTGTAAAAACACTTGTAACTCTCGAATATCCATCACCGCTCCTGCTCGACGCAAATCGGTCATTATGACCAGACTCGGCGCGCACTTATCCATCCCGCTTATTTCATATTATGCAATATGTTATCGCATTTATATCAATTTACGCAACATAAGCTAAAACGTAGACTATCACTAATAATAAACATGAGTATCAAGTCGGAGAATTAAATGGCCAACTATTTTAATCGCTTAAATTTGCGCCAGCAGCTAGCGCAGCTCGGCGTTTGTCGATTTATGTCTAAGGACGAATTTACCCAAGGCTGCGACTACCTTAATGGAAAGAAGGTCGTCATTCTGGGTTGTGGCGCGCAGGGATTTCATCAGGGTCTTAATATGCGCGATTCGGGCCTGGATGTCAGTTATGCACTACGTCAGGCCGCAATTGATGAAAAACGGGCCTCGTGGCAAAAGGCCACTGGCGAAGGCTTTAACGTCGGGACCTTCGAAGCGTTAATTCCCGAAGCCGATCTGGTTTACAACCTGACGCCTGATAAACAACACGCCAATGTTGTCAATAAGGTAATGCCTTTAATGAAACAAGGTGCAACTCTGGCCTATTCTCACGGCTTTAATATTGTCGAAGAAGGCCAACAAATCCGAGCTGACTTAACCGTTGTAATGTGCGCCCCTAAATGTCCTGGCACCGAAGTGCGAGAAGAGTACAAGCGAGGTTTTGGCGTACCGACCTTGATTGCGGTCCACCCCGAAAATGACCCGCAAGGTGAGGGATTTGAAATTGCCAAAGCTTTAGCTTCGGCAACCGGTGGAGACCGCGCAGGCGTACTCGCTTCTTCTTTTGTCGCAGAAGTAAAATCTGATCTGATGGGCGAACAAACGATTCTTTGCGGCATGCTGCAAACGGCTTCCATCCTCGCATTTGATAAAATGGTTGCCGACGGCATCGATGCTGCTTACGCCGGCAAATTGATTCAACAAGGTATGGAGACTATTACCGAAGCGCTTAAAATTGGCGGTATTACCCATATGATGGACCGCTTGTCCAACCCGGCCAAATTACGCGCCTATACCTTAGCTGAGCAAATAAAAACACTGACTCGACCGTTGTTTGAAAAGCATATGGACGATATTATTTCTGGCGAGTTCTCTCGCAACATGATGGAAGACTGGGCCAATAACGACCAACAACTTTTAACCTGGCGTGAAGAAACAGGCCACACAGGTTTTGAGCAGGCCCCTGAAAACGATAACGAGATAGACGAGCAAACCTATTTTGATCAGGGGATCTTTTTAGTCGCCATGATTAAAGCTGGCGTCGAGCAAGCGTTTGAAGTGATGGTTGAAGCAGGTATTTTACCTGAGTCCGCCTATTATGAATCCTTACACGAAACGCCTTTGATAGCCAATACCATCGCTCGTAAACGTCTTTACGAAATGAATGTCGTTATTTCCGATACCGCAGAATATGGCAACTATCTTTTTGCGAATGCGGCAGTCCCATTACTACGAGAGAACCTGATCGCCGGTTTGACCAACGAAGATATCGGCGGCGGTCTGGAAGTGAAAACCCTGTCGGTTGATAACCAGGACTTAGTCGCCGTTAACGAATCCATCCGCAATCATCCTGTCGAACTCGTCGGAAAAGAATTAAGAGCTTATATGACCGCACTTAAGACAATTATTTAAGCCTCTCTCTGGTAAGCTTAAGTCAATGGGCTGATCATTTTTGATTAGCCCTTTTTTATTAGGTAGATTCCTTGCTAGCCATTTTAGGCGTCACCATGTTGAAAAAATCTAAACACAATCGAATAAAAACTGACGCGTTTTGGTATTTTATCCAACTTTTTTACGCTTATTTATTGCGCGCAAATACATTGGTATAGCTCAGCGAACTCTTCTCTTCTTTTTGCACTAAATAAAGGATCATCAATTGGGTCGGCGTCATCTTCAAAAGTCATCCAGTCTTCTTTAGCCATATTCTCTTTGGCAAATGGAAAAATCAATCTTTCTTCTAAACTCATATGCTCGAGAAGCAGATTGATATAATCTTTACAACTACTCACTAGCTCATTTTTTTCCATAGCAATATAATCTGTTTCGACCGCCGCCAATAATTCAGTCAACTTTCTACTTTTTTCGTAGAGCTTTTCGTGTTGTGATTCTACCTCATTGATCGATTGACCGATTTCGGCATCGTAGTTTTTGAGGTGCGCAAATAATTTTTCTTCGGTTGGGTGATGAAAGATATCTTGGTAAGTTGTCATATATAACAAAATATTCTGCCATTTGAGATAATTGGGTTCAGATCCGCTAATACTAAACGCTTCGAGTTCATTTTCGAAGTGCTCTAAGAGCTTTGCCACATTTACATGATCGGTGTGCAGTTGGTCAAAAACAGTAGTCATATCTAACTCCTCATCAATTTAGATCCAGAGTCAAACGGCGACCCTGAATTTGATAATTCTTATTCGAAAGACGAATAATGTATCGGATAAAATTATCATTCGTGTTTGTAGAC
>Ga0209475_10003795_pt1 | contig 13530 bp, 10 predicted proteins | sample tdDd471_FD_187128 | JGI IMG/M metagenome (GOLD analysis project Ga0209475, IMG submission 187128) | Marine sediment microbial communities from the Atlantic coast under amendment with organic carbon and nitrate - tdDd47.1 (SPAdes)... | ecosystem: Environmental > Aquatic > Marine > Coastal >... | reverse complement strand
CCAAATCTCCGATCTCGTTGATGGTTTCGGCGGGAGGTGGGGCAAGTTCTTCTGGAATGACTTCGCCAAGTTTCAAATAGCCATAATTGAGCATATTGAAAACATAGGCAGTGGTATCGGGGTTAAGATCTTCTCGGATAGAACCGACTTCTTTTAAGCCCGTTAACAACGTTTTAGATAATCCTAAGCGTTGCTGATATACCGTACTCCCTTGCCGATTGATAAACCCCGTTCCCATTAGCCATCGTTGTTTAGAAAAGAGAGTCCATAAAAATGTATTCTCTTTCATAATCGTCAGCACATGTCGATACATACTCGAAAAGACCTTGGGCGATGTATCATTTTTCATGCGATCAGCCCATGTGACTAAGAATTTCAGGGTCTCTCGTAAAATCAATCTCTGGAGCAAAACATCTTTGCTTTCAAAATGCAGATAAACCGCGCCTTTGGATATGCCAGCTTCTTTTGCAATATCATTGACGGATGTTTTATCATATCCATAGCGCACAATGAGCGTTGCCATAGCATCTAAAATGCGTTCTTCACGCTCCCAATTTTTAGTTTTAGTGTCAGTTTCTCCCAAAATTTACCTTTTCTCTGACTAATTGACCAATATCGTCAATATGGTCAAATTGTATGATATGTGTTATTCAGCGTCAATAGAATTCGTTTCAACCCCCCAAATATTAGGGGTTCTCTTGACAATTGTTTGAATTACGAAATATTAATAAAGATTACTAAAATAGACGTACAGTCTAACAAAATTGTGATATAATTGTAATTATGGTTATATTACCCTATTTCAAATTGTCATTAGTTGTTTGAGGACAACAAAAGTGTATGATAATAGTAGTGATGCACACCTAAAACCCTCAACATTACCGATGTTTCCACGTCTACCTAGTGTTGATGACCCGCATTGGCGCGATGTGGCAGTCCGCTCGCGTTTACACGATCGAACGGATGTTAAACGTTTTCCGACAGATGAGCGTGGACTTGAGATTGCAACGGTTCATGCTGGTGATACGATTTCTATCTTACCTGACGTTCAGCATGGGTATTATGTTTCAGCGCGCTTAGGGTATCATGTTGGTTGGATTAATTTCAAACATGTGAAACTCATCTCATTACAACCCCGTCAACGTTTAAATCTTGATGAGACTAAACCTGAAGCACCTCCACAACGGGATGAACGAATCGCACAACGAAAAGCAGAGCTTATACAGCGTGCTCAAGAAACTGGACGTTTACAAAATGAATTTGAGGCGGAAACACAACCTGCGCCACCGCAAATTGAGCGTAGACCGCCTGCTATCGCAAAAAGTGATGTTAATCGAATCATCAACAAACTTAAAAGCCTTGGAGGGTTCTTTAGTCGGCGTTAGCTAGTCCATCAGTCGATTATTCAAAATACACTTCAATCAGCCAATTTTCTTGGTTATCGCCCTCTGGAATCCATCCTTCGGAGGTTGACTCTTCGCCATAATGTGCAACTCTCCACCAACGTATGCCTTCACTTTCAACATATCCTTCAAGGATGACCATGACGATATTGGCAGGCAAGGCTTCCATAATCTGGAAATTTGAGCCGGGACCAGTACGCATATTTCGGTTGTTGACAGTCCCCGTTACCATGACCGTATCTCCTGATGCCAAATCCAGTGTTGATGTTACTTGAGGTACGGGTGTTGCGGCTAAAGTAGGGGTGGGATTAGCTGGTTCAAGTGCTTGTAAACTTGGAACAACGACTAAGGAGGGTTGTGTAGGTTCAGTAACTTGTGAAGTTACTTTAAGTACGGGTTGTGTAGGTTCAATATTTGATCGGGTCGGCATGATGGTTAGAGCAGGATTTGCAGGGTCGATGACTGAGGTAGCCACCCATACGTCACCCATCTCTGGTTCATCTTTTGTACTTTTGACGAAGGCGGCAATATCGTCTTTGCCATCCCCATCAAAATCCCCAACTGCACATGTTTCGAGTCCGATACACATAATTTGATATTGCGAGGCATAATTGCCAAATTTTGCTTGATCGGACAATGCCACATCTACACGCCCTTGACGTTGGTTAAACCCGATTAAATTGGTTTCACTATCCCGTAAGAACATGAGAATATCAGCATCTCCGTCACCATCCACATCGCCTGTGGTACAGACTGCTTCAAGGAAGACACAGAATCCCTCATACCAGATGTCTTTAGTACCAAATCCGCTACCTGTTGATAAGGCAACACGCACATCACCGGGGGCGAACGAAATATCATCGTCACCTAGAATTAGCTCATCGGATTGCATAAATTCGACAACATCATCTCTACCGTCTCCGTTGACATCGGCTAATTCACAGATAGCAGGTGCGGTACACATTATTTCTGCCCAGAGTTGTGCCTCACCAAAGTTGCTACCTGTCGATAATGCGACCCAAGTTTTCACATTGTCTGCTGTTGTACCCATCGCAACAATATCGTCTTTGCCATCACCATCGACATCGCCAACTAAACATAGTTCATCCGGCAGACAGAAAATACTACTCCATGCTTGACCTTTTGCAAATTTGGCATTGTTGTTTGCCAGTCCGACAAAGACTGTACCATTGGTTTCTTGATAAGAAAACGCAACTAAATCACTGCGCCCATCGCCATTAAAATCACCAACACCACAGATTTCACCGCCTAAACAGAATATTTCATTTGCAATACTCTGAGGAGTGATAAAGCCATTGCCATTGGATAAGCCGACCCAGACTGCGCCAACACCTTCTTCATGTACAAAGGATATGATGTCATCCATCCCATCACCATTGACATCCCCAACCTCACACACTTCATCAGCGAGACAGAAAAACTCAATCCACTTTTTAGCGGGTGATGGTTGAAATCCTTGTGCGCTAGTAACGGCAGTAATGATGAATAGTACACTCATCAATATTGTGCGTTGTATCGTTTGTAACATATGACCCCCAAATGTTATCCAAATATGGTCTATTATAAGATTAGTGTAATCTGGATAGTGTAATTTTTATAGTAATAACTGCGCTGATAGGACAAAATAGCTAATGAGGATAAGGATTTGATATTGTTATTATGAGGGAATGAGGGCGATAGCGAACCACCGCCCAAATTATGATTATTCTGCTTTAGTGATAACTTCTACGCCACCGAGATAGGGGCGCAATACTTCTGGAATAACCACGCTACCATCAGCTTGTTGATAATTCTCCATGATAGCGATCATCACACGAGGAGTCGCTAAGCCACTGCCATTTAAGGTATGAACAAATTGTGTTTTCTTTGTACCTTGCGGATAGTAACGTACCATCGCCCGACGCGCCTGAAAATCCTCGGTGTTGCTACATGAGCTAACTTCGAGCCACTCTTTTGTACCTGCCGACCACATCTCGACATCATATTTTTTTGTTGCGCTGAATCCTAAATCGCCCGTAACAATCTCCAAGCGACGATAGGGGATTTCGAGCTTGGCACAGATGCCCTCTGCATGTTGGGTGATCTTCTCTAATTCATCGTAGCTGGTTTCTGGAGTCGTGAATTTGTACATCTCGACTTTTTCAAATTGATGCACCCGTTTGATACCGCGTACATCACGCCCTGCGCTAGCTTTTTCGCTACGGAAGCAGGGGGTATGCCCAACGTAATTGAGTGGTAAATCCGATTCTTCTAAGATTTCATCGCGGTGCATATTGGTGACGGCAACTTCTGCTGTCGGGAGCATGAATTTATCTTCGCCATCAATCGAAAATACAGTGTCTTTGAATTTAGGGAATTGTGCTGACCCGTAGAGCATATCCCCATAAACCATATAGGGAACATAAACTTCGGTGTAGCCATTTTCGCGCGCTGTATCAAGGAAGAAGCTAATCAATGCACGTTGGAGTCGTGCGCCCCATCCTTTGAGGATATAAAACCGTGTACCCGATAATTTCACACCGCGTTCAAAGTCGATGATATCCAGATCTGGTCCTAATTCCCAATGAGGTTTTGGCTCAAAATCAAATTCACGGAATGTTCCTTGTGGTTCATGCGCGACATTTTGGTCTTCGCTATCAAACACAGGCACAGTCTTATGGGGCAGATTTGGAATCCATAACATGTTTTCTTCAAGTTCGGCTTCAATGCGTTTGATTTCTTCAAAGCCTTCGTCAATTTTGAGACCAGCACTTTTGAGTGCCGCCATCAAGTCTTCAAATGCGACTTTTGAGTCATACTCTGCTAAGGGGGTTATTTTGGCTGTACCGTCCATGATTGTGCTAGCACCATCATAATCATCAGCTTCGATAGCGGCGGTAGCTTGGATGGCACGGGTGGCTTTTTCAGCTTCGTCCATCTTTTTATTGCCCCGAAGTTTACCCATCGCTTTATTGAGTTTATTACGTGCGGCTTGTCCTGTTTCTGTACGGGTACGGATTTCGCGTCGTTTTTCGTCAAGTTCAACGATTGTATCAATTCTGGCAAGGGCGTTTTCGTCATTGAGTTTCTGGATTTGTTCTTTGACCCAATCCGGCTTTTCGCGGATTAATGCAATGTCTAGCATGGGTTTAGTGTCTCCTATTGAGTTGTTGATTAGATAATTATTGTTACAGATAAGTCGCTGTTATTATATTTTGCCATGCACCGTGGGTAAGATTTGTACCCCAGTAAAACGGTACATGGTTTTAAGAATCGTTGCTAGAAGGAGAAGAGGATGAGAGGGATGAGTTGTATTCGTCGCGCAATCGACGCGGGGCATCATCAGGTAAGGGACCCGTGACATCTTTATAAAATTTACGCCCAGCGATAAGTACACCAACAATTATATTGGTGATTATCAGCGCATCAAATACTTCCGGTGTAAAAAATTCCATGTTATTCTCCGACACATCATCGGGTGAATCATATCGTTAAAATCGGGAATCAAAAACGCTCTATTCTACCAATTACAGAATAAAGCGTATCAAGCGAGTTGCAAGTGGTAGAGTTTGTTAAGGTCGCTAAGAGCGAGAACTCTCATCTTCTTCGCGCCAGATGGGTAAACGAAGACTGAATGTTGTCCCGACTTTTTCTTGTGTTTGGAACCACAACCCACCATTCATCGCTTCGACCTCTTGTTTACATAAGTGCAAACTTAGCCCATAACCAAATTCGCTAATCACCTTTGGTTGTCGTGCCCGTAAGAAGGGTTCAAATACCCGATCATATTCTTTTTCACGGATACCACTTCCTTCATCTGTAATGTCGATTTGCACCGTGTTGGTTTGTGCAGATACCGTAATAACCACAGGTGACTCAACATCATTGTACATGATAGCATTTCGTACAATGTCCTGCAAGATATAGGTCAAATAACGTCGTGATGCCAGCAAAGGCATATCATCTTTGACTTTTAATTTAATGCGTCCGCGATAATCTTGTTCTGGGGTATCAGGATCGAGGAGCTGCATTTCTTCGATTTCTTCGAGGAAGTCTTCCAGAAAATCTTCAATATTTACTTTGCGACGTTCCTCACGTACATAGCGACGCATATCTCCTGTACGAATATCTTCTAAGCGTTTCATCATTTTCATTAATCGACCAGAACGCATCATATGGACTTCGATCAAGCGCATGAATCCACCGAGCCGTTTGGTGACGACTTCAACAGACGCATCAGCAGGTGTGCTTTCCATGGTTTTATTGATGAGTTTGACATGCCCAATGGTGCTATCGACAGCATCTTGAATTTCGTCACGGAAGCGATCAATTACCGAGCCGACAATTTTCCAATCCACAATTTCTAGTGTGAGCATCGTCATGACTTCGCCAGTTTTGGCGGTGAGCGCTGTTGCCCAACCGGGGATAAATTCGCCAGAGCGTAAGACATGGAAGCGGACAGGGCGTTCTGCCATCATCGCATTTTTACGGATCGTATCTAAATCATCAGCCCCTTTATCAATATCAAAGACCATCGGCATAATGCTCCAGCCCTCGTCTTGCACTTTTTTGATGTCGAGTGCGAGCAGGGTACGGGCGGCAAGGTTTTCTTGAATCAATTTCCCATTGCTATCAAAAATTAACACGGCATGACCAAGACCATCCAATATGAGATCAGTCTCTAAATTTGTTGTATTGCTCATGATGACTCCGAAAAATTGAATGCGTAATAATCAAAAATGATGATAAATGATGTCCCTAGTATGCCCTAGAACGGGTCATGTCGCAATCAAGTCTCGCTAAAATGATGTTTATTTTCGGCATTAATTAAATTATAACGAATTCACTAATTAAAACGCTTAATGAGTTCGGTGGCATAAAAGCGTGACCAATGCGTGTCGGGGTTCGTTGCTTTATATTTCTGATCGAGTTCAACCAATATCACAACAAGTTCGGTGCGGGTCAGTGATGTGTTCAGTTTGTCATTGAGTTTACCAAACAGATATTCCGCATACCAAATCGCCCAATCATCATCAGCGCCATCGACTTCGATAAAGGCTTGATGATGAGCTTGACCTGTTTCTTGTAGTACATTTGCGATAGCTTGAATATTTTCTTCCATCTCGATACCCTCCCCGTATTTGATATAAAAAGAGCGCACAATTAACTGTACGCTCTTGATGGTAACATGGTTATTGTAAATTAGTTCAACGATGCCCAGAATTCGCTGAGTGTCAGTTCTTCTAGCTCATCGGTTACCCGATAAAATCCCTCACCAGTGGAGACATACAAATCGCCTTCAAAGCTCTTGCGGATATTCTGCAATTGGGGCAGTGATCCTTCAAGTGCGTTGACCATGCGGAATTCAATCCCGACATTGGCTTTGGGTAGATAGAGTCCCACTGTGCGTTTTTTATCATCCACTTGTAAATCGAGTTGATATTCATATTGGCGTACAGCCGCATCGAGCATGAATTGACTGCGGAGGTCGGCTTCGGTAGGGGCTTCAGCGCGTAAATGCGGATAGAGCAAGACATCACGGATACTCTCTTGATTGGTCAGCAACATCACAAGCCGATCAACACCACTACCATAACCACCATTGGGTGGCATCCCATAACGCATCGCTTTGAGGTAATCTTCATCGAGTGGTGTGGCTTCATCCACATCTTCTTCGTATAGGCGTTTCATCTCTACAAAACGTTCTTGTTGGTCACGCGCATCATTGAGTTCAGTGAAGGCGTTCCCCATCTCCATACCATAAATGAAGAATTCAAAGCGTTCGGTATGGGTATCGATATATAAAATTTCTTTTTCATCAGTAACCGTTGGGTCACCTTGAATCCGTTTTGCAAATGGCGACATATCACGCGGATAATCTTTGATGATTGTTGGCTGAATCAGCGTTGGCTCAACATGATCGCCTAACAAGTGCTCTACAATGATGCGCCCCCATGTATCATTCGGATTCAGACCGTCGCTTAGGTTACGCTCTTTCAGATAAGCGTATAAGGATTCCGTTGTAGGGTAATCCATATAGTCGAAGTCTAATACTTCCTTCACCACATCGCGTATACTGACCCGTCGCCATGAGGGAGAAAAGTCTAATTCTTGACCTTGATAAGTGATGGTTGTTGACCCCGTAACTTGTTCGGCAACATAAGCAAACATACGCTCGGTGATGTCCATAACTCCTTCATAATCGATGTAGGCTTTATAGAATTCGAGCATTGTGAACTCGGTATTGTGTTTGTAGCTCACGCCTTCGTTGCGGAAGTCGCGCCCAATTTCATAAACGGCATCAAATCCGCCCACCAATAAACGTTTGAGATATAACTCAAAGCTAATCCGCAAATAGAGGTCTTGATGCAGTTGGTTATGATGTGTCACAAATGGACGTGCCGCCGCACCACCATAGATCGGTTGAAGGATTGGCGTTTCGACTTCTAACATTCCCTCGTTATCCAGAAAATCTCGTAAGGCTTTGATGGTCTGCGCGCGTTTAACAAATACATCACGAACATTTTTATTGACTGCCAGATCAGCATACCGTTGACGATAACGTGTCTCTACATCTTTGAATTCACCATATTCGACAATTGTGCCGTCTTCTAGTTCTTGCTCTTTGACGACAGGTAAAGGGCTAAGTGACTTACTTAGCAGGCTAAATTCTTGTGTATTGACGCTGAGTTCACCAGTGCGGGTGGTCATCATGATACCGGTTGCTTGCACAAAATCATCAATGTCGATCAATTTGCGACGAACCCGTTCATAGACTTCTTCATCGAGACTATTCACACGCAGGAAAAGTTGAAGCCGTCCGCTTTCGTCTTCGATGTGCATAAATGAAACTTTACCTTTTACGTTCAAGCGACGAATGCGCCCTGTGATGGTGACGACGACATCAAACTGTGTATCGCCGTCTGCCAGTTCGTTCCCTGCATCTAGATATGCCTGTTTTTCCGCTAGCTTTTGTTGATAGGCTTCTATAGCAGATGCAATCGTATGTGTACGTCGGACACGTGGCGGATATAGTACAACATTTTGTTCTTCTAAACGGTCTACTTTTTCAAGTCGTTCTTGTTCTAGTTTATTCGGTTGCCACATGGCGGGGGTTGTCTCCTGATTGCTTCTTAATATGCCAAATTTAAAACGAGTTATTATCCTCGTTTAAACATGTACGGTCATGGTTATAACCGTCACAGAATATTACAAAATACGCCTAAAATACAGCCTAAATCTATATCACGTTCTATAGATTAATGACAAATTAGAAATTGTCGCTTGAAATTGTTTCCAAGTTGGTTATCCTAGTATGACGTTCAAAGAAAAATCGCAAGGCGCTCCCACTCATGCAGGACGATGACGCATCGAAATCAACACCTGAAGTTGAGGACAATCGCTGGATTGTTACGCTGTTCATAATTGCGCTCGCACAAGGGTTTGCGACAGGTGGCATATCACTTGTTTTTCCATTTCTTCCTCTATATATTCAAACTTTAAGTGGAGCTGAATTCATTAGTCCAGAATTACTGGCAGGTTTAGTGATTTCTGCGCCGCCGTTGATGGCTTCCATCACCAATCCCTTTTGGGGTCGGCTGGCAGATCAATATGGGCGCAAGAAGATGGTGATGCGCGCTGTATTTACATCGTCGGTTGTGATGTTGATGATGGGCTTTGCTCAAACTGCCTTTATGCTGGTATTCCTACGTGCGTTACAAGGATTTACAACAGGAATAGTTGCCGCAAATACGGCTCTCGTTGCAGGGGAAGCACCGCGCCATCGTATCGGATTTGCCCTAGGGACATTTCAGGTGGGATTGTGGAGTGGTGTGGGAATCGGCCCTATCTTTGGTGGTATTCTTGCTGACAACTTTGGTTTTCAAATTCCGTTTATTTTTACCGCAGTTGTATTGTTTATCAGTGGCTTGTTGGTAACATTTGGTGTTAAAGAAACTTATGTTCCCCCTAATACACCACTTGAACTCAATCCTATCAAAATGATGCGCGCGTGGGGCGGAATTCTTAAAGTAACAGGCGTGAAAACAGTTTATTCTTTACGCTTTTTAAATGGCTTTGCACAGCGAACGATTATTCCGATTGCACCATTATTTGTTATTTTACTGTTGCCCGATGCCGCAACCAATGGTAGTAGTAGTTATGCAGGTCTCGTCTTAACGGTGTCATCACTTGCAACCACTTTTGGGTCGATATGGCTAGGATGGTTAGGTGATAAAAAAGGGTATCGTAGGGTTTTATTGGGCAGTGCAATTGTTGCTATGATCTTTTATATCCCGCAAGCATTTGTGGTGGATATTAACCAGCTTCTGATATTACAAGGTATTGCAGGTATTGCGGCAGGCGGTGTGATGTCTGCTCCCGCGTCGATGTTGGCGACATTTACTAATTTAGGTGATGAAGGTTCAGTGTACGGTTTGGATGGGTCTGTTTCATCACTTTCTAACGGACTTGCACCGCTTACAGGGTCGGTTATTGCGTCGATGTTAGGTTTACGAGCCGTATTTTTAGCGACGGCCATATATTATTGTGTCATTGTTATTATCACGACACAGTTTTTGCCAAAACCCAGAAAATCAAAATTAGAATTTTCGTCACGCCTTGCGAGTGGCGATTAAGCACATCTTTGTTCCAATAAAATTATTTTGCCTTTTTTATTCATCTTAATAACCAACGCAAAGTTAATCACTTATGCTAAAAGCTGTCACACATCATCCATCACCAAAGCCAGTTGCGCGTAATTGGAAAGTTACGTTAGGAATTGTCTTCACCGCACAAATGTTTTCTGCGATGGGGTTCTCGATGATTTTCCCGTTCTTACCGCTCTATATTCAATCGCTGGGTAGTAGTACGGGAATGAGTATAGAGGTCCTTGCAGGTATGGTGATTGCCGCTCAGGGTTTTACTATGATGATCGCCTCACCGTTTTGGGGGATTATTGCGGATCGCTATGGACGCAAGAAGATGGTATTACGGGCGATGTTGGGCGGGTCTGTCATTCTAGCGATGATGGGATTTGTTCAAACTGCCGAACAACTGGTATTAATCCGCGCTATACAAGGGTTTGTGACAGGGACGGACTCTGCAAATAATGCTTTGGTAGCGGCGGCAACCCCCCGTCATCGTATCGGATTTGCGATGGGGATGCTACAAGTTGGACAATGGGGTGGTATAGCGGTTGGTCCTCTGGTCGGTGGTGTATTGGCAGATACCTTTGGTTATCGTATACCTTTTTTGATTACTGCCACATTCTTATTTACAGCTGGATTAGTGATTTCATTTGGTATTCACGAAGGTTTTACCCCTCCGAAGAATCTTCCGAAGATTCGTGTAAGCGTGATTTTTGAGGAATGGAAACATATTATCCAAACATCAGGTGTCGGACTGGTGTATATTATGCGTTTCTTGACGAGTTTAGCCCGCACGACGTTAGCTCCAATTGCTCCTTTATTTGTAGTATCACTGATCATTGATGGCAGTGCATCCAGCAATACCTATGCAGGGCTTGTATTGGCTATATCCTCGGCAACATCAACGTTCGGGGCAGTCTATCTTGGCAACCTCGGTGATAAGCTTAGCCACCGAAAAGTCTTATTAGGCTCATCCATGGTAGCGGCATTGCTGTATTTCCCGCAGGTATTTGTTGCTGATGTCTGGCAATTACTTATCTTTCAGGGCTTAGTTGGCTTGGCGGTCGGCGGATTGATGGCGGCACCGAGTGCGTTGCTGGCACGCTATACAAAAGCGGGTGAGGTAGGTGCAGTTTATGGTTTGGATAATTCCATTGTCTCTGGTGCAAGAGCAGTTGCGCCATTGTTAGGTGCATCAGTTGCAATCTGGTTTGGAATGCGTGGTGTATTTGCGGTTGTAGGGATTGTCTATATCATGATTGGATTCATTACATGGCGTTTCTTACCCAAGGATACCCTCGACGCTTCAGAATAGTCTCACAATATAATCTTTTGACAAGTTTTGTCACCATATCTCACATAATGACTTTATCGGTTAAAGCTCTCCTTTGCTTCAATTATTTCCAAATTTATTAAGGGCTTAGTATTTAATATAACTGTTGTATCACATGTCAGTTTTCATGAATTTATCAGTTGCGATGACTAGGTTAGGTTGTACAATTGGGGTATGACTAAACAACAAGATATTACAAATAAAATTGACAATATGGACAAACGGAAAGCGAAATATTTACCTGTTTCCGCTATTTTGAATGATGTTTACGGACATCTGGATTGGTCACGTGGGCAAGATGGCATGGATGAGCTTATTAGTTGCATCCTCAGCCAAAATACCAGTGATACCAATCGAGATCGTGGATTTCAGGGATTAAAAGATCGCTTTGAATCATGGGAAGATGTACGAATTGCAGAAACGTCAGATGTCATTCGTGCGATTCGCTCGGCGGGATTAGCAAACCAGAAAGCCCCACGTATTCAAAATGTGCTGGAGGTCATCTATCGGGAAGTGGGAGATTACAATATAGATTTCCTCGCAGATTTACCGATAGAAGAGGCTAAGAAATGGCTAGTTTCACTGAATGGTGTCGGTCCTAAAACTGCCGCGATTGTCCTGTGTTTTGCGTATGGCCGCCCTGCATTCCCTGTTGATACACATGTGCATCGGACAAGTATGCGAATCGGCTTTTTACCAGCAAAAATTTCTGCGGATAATGCCCATCCTGTGATGGAAGCGATTGTCCCACCAGATGATTATTATCAGTTTCACATTCACCTTATTCAGCATGGACGGGATACATGTCATGCGCGTAATCCAGCTTGTGAACGGTGTCCGCTGACCGAGCTTTGTGATTATTATCAGCAATCTGTTAAACCAGAGACAGTGAGTAAAGACTGATGTCGAATAAATTGACTACCCAGACGCTCAATAATACACAACATACGCTGAATCTGATTCGGAGTCAGATTAGAACAGGCAATATTGACAAAGAATTTGTGATTCGTCAGCTGGATAAAATCGCTGTGATGATGGATGCGTTTATTGTGGAACACGAAGAACGTAAAGAGGCCGGACGATTTGAAGCCTTGTATAACGTGAGTCGTGTATTGGGTACGTCACTTGATTTGCAGACAGTACTCGATCAAGTAATGGATGCCGTGATTCAATTGACTGGGGCAGAACGTGGCTTCTTGATGTTGCGTGATGATGACGGTGGTTTACGGGTGGTTGTAGCACGGAACTTCGATCAAGAAACGCTTAGTAGCGATCAGTTTAAATTTAGTCGTACATTTGCCAATACAGTGTTGGATACGGGCAAGGCAATTGTAACAACCAATGCAGCGGAAGACCCTCGTTTTGCGGGACAAATGAGTATTATTTCGCAAGCACTCCGTAGCATTATGGCGACTCCTTTATTTGCACGTGGTAATGTTATCGGTATTGCCTATGTAGATAGCCGTGCATTAGTTGGATTATTTGGGGATAGCGATCTGAATACCCTAGAGGCGTTATCTGGACAAGCCGCAGTTGCAATTGATAATGCAATTCTATTTTCCGAAACCGATCAAGAATTATCACATCGAGTTGAAGTCTTACAACAATTACGGCGCATTGACATGCAATTAAGTGAATCGCTGGATTCTGATAGAACCATGCAAGTGACACTAGAATGGGCGTGTCGGTTTGGTGAGGCGAAATCAGGGCATATTGGACTGATTGAAAAAGATGACGACGGTCGTCATATTGCTGGTGTGCAATATTATGGTGCAGATACAACTGTCGAACATGTCGAAAATTTGGATGAGATATATCCTCAATTATGGGAAGTTATTGATACTAAAAAATCGGTTGTTTTTGATGCTGGACAATATGGGATTGAGACCATTCTTGCTGTGCCGATTCGACTAGGTGAAGATAAAGTGATTGGCGTGACTCTTATTAAACGCGATGATGGGGATTCCTTTACCGATGAACAAAGCGACCTTGTTGAACGTATTGTGACTCGTGCGGCGGTTGCTATTGAGAATGCTCAATTGTATGCAGCCGTTCAAGAAGCGGATCGTGCCAAGAGTGAATTTGTCGGGATTGTCGCCCATGATCTTAAGTCACCGATGACTAGTATTGCAGGCTATGCTGACTT
>Ga0209475_10003793_pt1 | contig 13533 bp, 8 predicted proteins | sample tdDd471_FD_187128 | JGI IMG/M metagenome (GOLD analysis project Ga0209475, IMG submission 187128) | Marine sediment microbial communities from the Atlantic coast under amendment with organic carbon and nitrate - tdDd47.1 (SPAdes)... | ecosystem: Environmental > Aquatic > Marine > Coastal >... | reverse complement strand
TTCTGGATCTGTCCATTCGCCTTTTGCATCAATACGCGACATGTAAATGTTTGATCCACCTTGGCCGGTAATGCGATTCTTCTTGCGTTTTTTCTTTTCAGTGCGCATTGATGAAAAGTAAATGTGGTCGTAATCGGTGCTCGCATATCCAGGTGCAAAATCGCTGTAACGTAAGTTGCTTAATTTCTTTACTTTTTCAACCGTGTAGCGTGATGTAATCGAGTCGTTCATGGCCAATTTACATGATGCAATACCATTATGAGCTCTTTTGTCTAAGGGTTCTTTCTCTAAATAAGCTTCGTAAGCCTGTATGGCTTCTTCGTATTTAGCTGATGCCAAATACGTGTCACCCAAATATAGACCTGCATCTGCCAATTCATAATTATACCTCACCGCTTTAGAATAATACGATGAAGCTTTTTTAGGTTGATTGGTTTTGCGGTAGCATTCACCCAGGTAGTATGATATTTCACCTTTGGTATATCGTTTTTTTTCTTTTCGGTAAGCTTTTTTAAACTGCCCGGCAGCACGATTGTACTCACCTATTAGGTAGGCTTTATTGGCATTGCCCATTTTGCTTCCGCCAATACAACTGGTAAATAGTACAATAATAAAGAAACTAAATAACGTGGTAATAAAAACAGTTCTGCTTGTGGGCATTAGGTTCGAATTTTATTAAAGAACCAAAAATAAATAAATATTAGACACATTAAAAACGACTGAAGGTCTGTTTTATTGTAATTGGTAAAAAAGAAAAAAAACCGGTAGTTAATAAAGGTTGAATGTTGATGAATGTACTATCGGAATTGCCTGAATTGTTAATAAATGATATTTTTAGGCTGTGTACAAACCTAAACCAACACGAATGAATATGAAAAATGTACTTGTGAGCTTTGTTTTACTCATGTTATTATGGGCATGTGGAAGTAAGACAGTATCGAATATAGATGTTGAAGAAGAAATAATTTCTGATATCAACGGCTCACTTTTTACGGTTGATCGTGATTTTGATGATATTGTAAAGGATGGTAAATTAAAAGTATTAACAACTTATAGTGGGACCAGTTACTTTTTATATAAAGGGCAACCAATGGGTTTTGAGTATGAACTGCTCACAAAATTTGCCAAAGATATGGCATTGGAAATTGAGCTTCAGATTGTGGGTAGCATCGATAGCTTATTCTATTATTTAAATAGGGGTGATGTTGATTTGGTTGCTCATGGCCTTACCGGTACGCGTGATCGTAAAAAATATGTAAGTTTTACAAAGCCACTTTATAGTAGTCGACAAGTACTGGTACAAAAGATGCCTGAAAAGTGGTATGAGATACATTGGAAAAAAATTGAAGATGCATTATTACATGATGCCATTGAATTGATGGGGGATACTGTATCTGTTCGTGCTAATTCTTCTTATCATCAACGGCTGATTAATTTAGCTGAAGAAATTGGAGGAGAAATATATATAGACACTTTACCGGGCAAATTAACAACCGAGGAAATTATTGAAATGGTGGCTGATGGCAAAATTAAACAAACAGTTGCTGACTTGAATATCGCGAGTTTGTTGTCCTCCTACTATCCAATTTTGAATATTGATGTATCTGTAAGTACAACTCAGAATATGGCTTGGGCAACGCGCAAAACATCGCCTCAACTCTTAGCTAAAATAAATGAATGGCTGGTTACTTATAAAAAGAAGACAGACTACTATGTTATCTACAATAAGTATTATAAAAACAAGAAAGATTTTAAACGTCGTGTGAATAGTGATTTTTATAGCTTGAAACAGAATAAGATTAGTAAATACGATGAGTTGATAAAAAAAGAAGCTGGAACTATTGGTTGGGATTGGCGCCTTTTAGCATCACAAGTCTATCAAGAATCACAATTTAATCCATCTGCTGTTTCATGGGCAGGAGCAGTTGGTCTTATGCAAATGATGCCGGCAACAGCACAAGAATTTGGTGTGAAATGGAGAAGTAACCCGGAGCAGAGTTTAGCCGGCGGTGTGCGATATCTGAATTATCTTCTTGATCGTTTTGAAGGTGTTCAGGATTCGGTTCAAAGAATTAAATTAACACTGGCATCGTATAATTGTGGCTTTGGTCATGTGAAGGATGCACAGCGCTTAGCAACCAAGTATCAGCTAAATCCGGATGTTTGGGATGATAATGTTGAGAAAATGATATTAGAACTTCGTTATCCCAATAATTTTAACGATCCGATAATAAAGCATGGGTACTTAAGGGGTGATGAACCATATACCTATGTGAAACAAATTTTTCAACGTTTTGAACACTATATGCAATTTATTGAATGATTATTAGTTGAATAGCTTATCATGTTAGCGAAGTGTACTCACTTAGTGATGAATAATTGTATTTGGGCGATATTTGTTTGAAAATTAACATCTAGATATAGCACTCATTTGTAGAATGATGTTAAATATTGATATTTGTTCTTCTTGATAGGCGGTTCATTAGGGTGTTTATTAATGAACGATATAAAAACAATTAAAACTAAAATGTATCTCAAATGGATAGCATCAATGAAGTAACATTTGATGATATTTTTAATTTATATTATCCGCGTTGTGTGTTATTTGCTACCAAATTACTTGGCAATAAATATGATGCAGAAGAAGCTGTGCAAGAATTGTTTATTAACTTTTGGTCAAAGGATAAAATAAGCTCTATAAAAGGATCATTAAAAAGCTATCTTTTTAAATCGGTGTTTAATATTTGTATTGATTATCAGCGAAAAAATAAAGCAAGGCAAAGCAAGGAAGAATCTAATAGACCAGATGAAGAGCCTGTGGTTCCTTTTTATAATTCTATTCTTGAAAGAGAACTTGAACAACATATCGAGAAGGCTATTACTCAGCTACCTGAAAAACGTCGGCAAATTTTCCTTTTAAGTCGGGATGAAGGGTTGACATATAGTCAGATAGCCACTAGGTTAGCTTTATCCGAAAAAACAGTTGAAACCCAAATTTCACGCTCACTCAAACAATTGCGTCAGTCATTATCTGAATATTTGCCAAGCTTGTTGTTTATTTAAGTGACTGATATAGTAGTCTATATAAAATAATTTTATAATATTTTTAAAAGAGTGTCAGGGTGGCACTCTTTTTTATTCGTCTATACAATAGAAACAAACATATAATGATTGAGAAGGAACGAATAGAACTGCTAATATTACGCGAATTAAATAGTGAAATTACGCCTGCAGAACAAACTCTGCTAATGAAGTGGATTGATTCTTCAGAAAAGAACAATACATTTTATAAGCAACAGGTAGAGTTGTTTAAAGTGCAAGGGCAAATATTTACAAATGCATTAGTTAGTCAATCGCGCGAAAAGGCAAAAACGGGTATCATCAATCGTTTGCTTCAAAAGAATCGAAAAGTTAAATCCTTCGTATATTCTTCGTTATCAATATTCACATTAGCAATAGCGCTTACAACTTTCTTTTTTCAATCTAATCTTAATCAACGTAATGAACTTTTAGCAGGTGCTTTTACGATTGAAGCGCCAGCAGGACATGCAGCTCATTTTGTATTGCCCGATGGAACGGAAGTATGGCTAAATGCATCATCAAAGCTGACCTTTAAATACGATACAGACAATACGCAACGTGTAGCAGGTTTAAATGGAGAAGGGTATTTTAAAGTCGCATCTGATAAAAATCATCCCTTTATTGTTGAGGGGTATAGCCATGATGTGAAGGTTTATGGAACTGAGTTTAATATGGTTTCTCGCAAGAAGAGTAAAGAGTATGAAGTGACGCTAAAGGAAGGTTCAGTAGGAATTATAGATAACAGCAATAGAGAAGTAGCTCGCTTGAAACCTGGGCAGCAATTTCTATTGGATAGTAATGGAGGTGGGACAATAAAGATGGTAGAAAGTATTAATGCTGTTTCAGGATGGGTTGAAGGGCGTTACGAATTTAAGGATGCTACCCTTGAAGAAATAGCAGACGCTTTAGCGGCTATGTATGATGTGGTAATTAGTATTGAAGATGAAGAGTTAAAGCAAAAACGCTATCGATGTGTGTTGAAAAAAGAGCGGTCTGTGCTTAAAACACTACAGATTTTTAGCATAACCACCAATCTTGATTATACTATACAAGGACATAATATCAGTTTAAAACAAAAGAAGTAAAATAACGCTGAAAAAACTATGAAAAAAAGACCTAGGGCAATAATCCCCGGTTGAAATCAATTGAACTAACTAAATGAAAAACGGGAATAGCTACAACTATCCCCGATGTTTTGTACAACCGGTCTGCAAACCGGACATAACTAATTATAAACTGTATAATTAAGCATTACAAATTTATGAAAAAAAATGAAACCTTAGTTGGCATCCCATGGAGTCAGCTAAAGAAATTAACGCTTGTTATGAAACTATGTGTTTTATTGATGATTGTTGGTATGATACAAGTAAGCGCTGCTTCTTATGGGCAGAATGCTAAAGTATCGCTCAACTTAAAAAAATCTACTTTATCTAAAGTCTTTGATGAAATTGAAAAGCAATCGAGTTTTAACGTTTTCTATAGTAAAGAGGATGTTGATGAAAACCGTAAGGTTGATATCATTGTCAAAGAACAAGGAGTAGATCAAATACTTGATAAGGTTCTTAACCTTGAGGAGTTTAAGTATCACATTATTGATCAGGATATTATTATTACAAAACGCTACCGTGATAATGTTGAGCAAAGTGCAGTTCAACAGTTTAAAGTGACTGGGCTTGTAACTGATAATACAGGTGAACCATTACCCGGTGTTAATGTGTTTGAAAAAGGAAATGTTACCAATGGTACAATAACAAGTATTGATGGTAGTTATGAGTTAATGGTTGGTCAATCCGATGCAACCATTGTGTATTCATTTATTGGTTATGCTGAGCAAGAACTAAATGTTGCTGGAAGAAAAACCATTAACGTTACGCTTGTGTCTGATGTACTTGATATTGATGAGGTGGTTGTAACTGCTCTTGGTATTAAGCGCGAGCAAAAAAGTTTGACTTATGCAACGCAACAAATAGGAGGAGAGGATTTAACCGGTGTGCCAACAGGTAATATGATTAACGCTCTGTCTGGTAAGGCAGCAGGTGTTGTAATATCACCAGGAACCTCTGGTGTTGGAGGATCTACTAAAGTAATATTACGAGGTTATACCTCCGTTCAAGGTAATAATCAACCTTTATATGTGGTTGATGGTGTGCCTTTGCAAAACTATATTCCACAGCAAGCCGAAGGTGGTAATGGCTTTGGTGGCGGTATAGATGCTGGTGATGGTATCTCTAACTTAAACCCCGAGGATGTAGAGAGTATTAACGTACTTAAGGGAGCTTCAGCAGCTGCTTTATACGGTAGTCAAGCAGCCAATGGAGTAATTATTATTACGACAAAATCAGGTAAAGAAGGCAAAACTTCAGTTAATTTTTCGTCTAGTTTTCAGATGGAAAATGCCAATGTGATGTATAATTGGCAAGACCGTTATGGGGCTTTAGGTAATACAAGTTGGGGCGATCGTTCAGCTACAGGTTTTGGTAACGATAATGGTAAAAACTTGTATGAAACAGGAACTAATTTGACCAATACCTTATCGTTAAGCGGAGGTACTGAAAATTCAAAGAACTATGTTTCAATATCAAATACGCTAGCTTCTGGTATTGTGCCAACAAACGATTTAGAGAAATACAACCTTACCGTTCGAAATACCACTGATTTCTTTAAGGGTGTTTTAATTGTAGATAGTAAAGTTAATTTGATGACGCAGAAAATGGAGAACTCTCCATCAGCGCCAGGTAGTTATTTTAATCCAATTCACTCAGCGTATTTAATGCCAGTGAGTGACAATCTTCTTAGTTATGAAAATAATTACACAGTATTTGATCCTGAGCGTAATATGATGACCCAAAACTGGGGTTATATCGACTCTCATCAAAATCCGTATTGGATTTTCCATAAAACGCCGACCGAAGCCAACCGAACAAGGATTATCGCAAATATCGCGGCAACTGTTAGCTTAATGGACGGTTTAGATCTTAAACTTAGAGGAAATGCCGATAGAACTTACGATTCATTTGAGCGAGAAGCTTGGGCTGGAACTCAAACAACAATATCGCATCTTAATGGCCGATATGAGTTTAGTAACAAAGAGAATACGCAGTTGTACGGTGATGTATTAGTATCGTATAATAAGCAGTGGGATAATGTGACTCTAATGGCAACCGTTGGTGCCAGTGTCACTGATGTGAGGTTTAATGAAAAGGGAGCGAATTCAGATACAAAAGGATTATATATTCCTAATTTATTCTCTTTCACTAACATGGTTGATGGAGGAAAATATAGAACTCACATTGTTGAACAGTCGCAATTGCAATCGTTTTTTGGAACCGCTTCAGTTGGTTACAAAAACTTTGCATATTTGGATATTACAGCTCGACAAGATAAATCTTCAACATTACCAGAGCAAAATAATACCTATTTCTACCCATCAATTGGTGGTTCTGTTTTATTAAATGAGGTCTTAGACAAAGCCGGTAGCTTACCATCTATTTTGGATTATGCCAAAGTGAGAGCTTCATACTCAGAGGTGGGTAATGATGTTCCGGTTTATGTTTTTAGACCATATGATTCAGTTAATGAAACAGGAACAGTTATAAGAAATAACATCCAACCTAACCCTGATCTTGAGCCAGAAAGATCATCAGCCTATGAATTTGGTCTTGATGTAAAAATGTTTAAAAACAGAGCTTCGCTTGATTTCACATACTATAATTCAACTACAGATAATCAATATTTTAAATTGGATACAGATGTTGCTTCCGGTTATTCAAAGATATTGGTTAATGGTGGTAAGATTGAAAATAAAGGTATTGAACTGATGCTTGGTTTTACGCCAATTCGTACAAGTAGCTTAGAATGGAATACCAACTTCAATTTATCAACAAATAATAGTTATGTAGAAGATTTGCCAGCTGATTTAGTAGATAGAGATGGTGGTTATAACCTTTCAACAGAAGGTGGTTATAAGTTACGTGTGCAAGAAGGTGGTGAGTTTGGTGAAATATGGGGCGTTGGTTATCGTCGTATTGATGGTAAACTTGTAGTATCAGTTGATAAAAATGGCGTGGCTAAACCTGTAGTTGGTGGGCCTGCTGACGAAATGAAATTAGGAACAATCAATTCTGATTTCAAACTAAGTTGGGGAAATAACTTATCCTACAAAAACATTCAATTTGGCTTTTTAATTGATGGTAGTTTTGGTGGTGATGTGTTGTCAACAACTGAATCTTCAATGCACTCAATGGGTGTATCTAAAGAAACGGGTGATGCAAGAGATAATTTTGGCGTAGTGGTAGATGCGGTAATCGTAGATGCAGATGATAATATTGTTGATACATACAAGGGGCGAATTGCATCGAAAGATTATTACAGTGGAATACCTGTTGCAGAATCCATTTATGACGCAACCAATATAAGACTACGTGAAGTATCGCTAAGTTATTCGTTCCCGAAATCAATAATGCAATCAGTTGGATTTATTAGTGATGCGCGAATTTCATTAGTAGGAAGGAATTTATTCTTCTTTATGATTGATGCACCTTATGATCCGGAGGGAGCACAGACAACGTCTGGCTTGCACCTGATGAATAGTGATTATTTTGGTGTTCCATCAACGCGCAGTTATGGAGTAACTTTAAATGTTAAGTTTTAGTCTACAGTAGGTAATATGTAGGTTAAATGAAATTTAAAAATTTTGAAGATGAAACGAACCAGAAAAATAGACTTATCCTACCTTAGGTTAAGTTTGATGGTGAGTTCCATGTGGCAATTAAAAATTTAATATGAGACACATGAAAAAATATTATAAACATATCTATCAAATAATAGTAGTTACATCTATAGTTATAGGAATGGGTTTAACTGCTTGTACTGATGATATTGAAGGATTAAATGAAAATCCTTTAAGGCTGACAGAAGACATGTTGGCAATTGATTATGCAAATGTAGGGGCATTTCTGCCGCAAATGGAACAATCGATTTATTACAATACTTCAGGTGAAAGCTATAAATTTCAGTTACAACAGAACCTGAATGCAGATATCTATAGTGGTTACTTATGTCCTCCAACACCTTTTAGAGGTGGTAAAAATGCTTCTAATTACTATTTAGTTGATTGGTTTAATTGGCCATTTAAGTTAGGTTATGAGAATATTATGGGCCCTTGGTCCGAAATTAAAAAGTTAACCTACGAGTCATCACGCGAATTTTATGGTAGCGCATTGGTTTTGAAAGTGGCAGGTATGCATCGGGTAGCTGACCTCTATGGACCAACACCTTATTCTAATTATGGACAAGGTGGACAGTTTACCGAATATGATAGCCAAAAGGAAGTGTATGAACAGTTCTTTTTAGAGCTGGATACAGCGACAACCCTAATTTCAGATTACTATGAAGAATATCCTGAGGCTAAGCCAATAGCAAAGTTTGATCTTATCTATAAAGGCGATTTTTCAAAGTGGTTAAAATGGGCTAATTCATTGCGTTTGCGTTTAGCAATCCGTATTTCAAATGTGGATCCGGTAATGGCTAAAGCACAAGGCGAAAAAGCACTTGATAATAAGTATGGTCTGCTTGAAACAAATGATGAAATAGTACAAGTAGATCAACCATTACAAGGTCATCCTCTTACAGATATGGCATATTCATGGGGCGATACCCGAATGGGAGCTAACATGGAATCGATTATGGTAGGTTATAATGATCCACGCTTATCCTTATTTTTTGCTCCTGCTACAGACGATAATGTAGTTGCTTCAGCTGATACCTATAAAGGAATAAGGTATGGTATCGATATTATTAGTAAGGATGACAGGATTGGTTATTCTAATATAGGCGAATACTTTAGCCTTGAGAATACATACCAGATTCCATGGTTGTTAATGTCAACTGCTGAAGTGTATTTCCTAAAGGCTGAAGCTGGCCTGCGAGGATGGGCTAATGCCGGTGATGTAAAAGAAAACTATGAGGCAGGCGTAAGGTTGTCAATGGAGCAGTGGGGTGTAAACTCTGGTGATATTGACGATTATTTATTGGATGACTCAAGCAAACCTATCGATTATACAGATACAAATGCCCCACAGTACGATGTAGCAGCCGTATCAGACATAACCATTAAATGGGATGCCGGTTCAAGTAATGAGGTTAAACTAGAGCGTATTATTACACAAAAGTGGTTGGCTATGTTCCCGGAAGGAGCAGAGGCTTGGGCTGAGTTCAGGCGAACAGGTTATCCTAAATTGTTGCCTCTGGAAGTTAATTATAGTGGTGAAACAACTATTGGGCAGGTTCCTGATGGAGAATTTATAAAACGTTTGCCATTTTCCAGAGATGAATACAATAGCAATATCGAAGGTGTAGAAAGTGGGGTTGAGAAATTAGGAGGATTAGATAACGCAGGTGTTCGTTTATGGTGGGATACTGGTTCCAATAATTTATAGTCAATAGTATTAAATTATTTAATGCAAATATGATGAAGTTTAATAAGATACATATAAGAGCCATCTTAATGATGGTGATAATGACATTGCTTACCTTTTCATGTAGCGATGATGATGATAAAAATTTTGGGTCGGTATCATCTGGTGATCTGGATGCTTTAATAGTAGAAGCACAGACAATAATGGATAATAATCCAACAAGTATTAATCCAGGTGATTATCAGCCGGGTGCATTAGAGATGATTAGCAAGGCTCTTGACAAAGCAATTGAGATTCAGACCTATGCTTATGCCGATGATCAATTGGCATATGGTTACAATAACCTGAAGAATGCTATGGATAAAGCCAAAACAATGCTTGTTAGTATGGCTATTCCATGGATAAAGCAAAGTAACGATACTTACATACAGATTTCGGATAATATTAAAGAGGTGCTGGATGGTGCCTGGACAATAGAAATTGAATGTTATATTGTTGGATTAGGAACTAAAGGATATTCAAACAACCTATTCTCTTGTGAGCAAAATGGCCCTGATAGTGGTTTTGGAGTTCGTTATTTTAGCGATGGTAAAATTCAGGCGGTAACAGGTAATAATAACTGGGTTGATACAGGTGATCAGGCTGGTGCCGGAACAATGAAAGCAGGTCAGTGGATGCACGTTGCGATGACCAATACAGGCGAAAGTCAAATCCTGTATATTGATGGTGTTCAGGTTGCAACAAATGAGAATGCACATCTTTTAGCGGTTGATAAACCATTTGTAATAGGTAATAGTCCTATGTGGACGGATCGTGTTTGTAACACTATGGTTCGTAATCTTCGTATTTGGAATGACGTTCGATCGGCACAGCAGATAGCAGATAATAAGGATGCTGTTATCAAAGGTGATGAAAGTGGTCTTGAAATGTTTTTCAGTTTTGAAGCTTTTTTAGGTAATAAGTTCAATGATTTAACAGACCAGTATACGGCTGAACTTGTTGGTGATGTTGTGTGGCAAGAAGATGGTATACCTCCGGTTATTGAATTAGAATATACTTCTCTTACGGATGCAATTGCAGCTGTAGAAGCTTTTAAAGGCGAGGTAACAGAAGGGCCAGCTGATGGAGATTATCCGGTAGGTACATTGGCTTATTTAGACCAATTGATTGCTGAAGGACAAGCGGTGGTAGCTGATGCCTATCGTCAGGATCAAATTGATGATAAGGCAGCTGCTATGTTAGCTAGTATCGAGGGCATTAAAAAAATGTTAGTAGCTGATTCAGATGGTATCTTTATCGATAGAAATAATGCTGATGCTGTTGGCCTGCGTATAACTCCAAATTATACACCTCAGGGAGACTATACAGTAGAATTTAACGTTAAAGTGAAGTCTTTATTTGGATACGGTAAAGGTGATTTATTTAATAATGGTGAGTATGGCTTGAGGGTGTATGGTTACGAAGAGTTAACTGAAGAGAATGTGCTTGGCTCTGGTTATCTTTGGAACTATACCAATGCAGGTAACGGTTGGGAAGGACCACAGACCGATCCTTTAGTCCTAAAAACGGGCGAATGGCAACATGTTGCTGTTGTTCACGATAACACTGCACGTACTACTAAAATATTTGTTGATGGGGTAGAAAAGGCAGTATTTGAAGATATAGGTGCTCCTAAAGAATCGGGTTGGGGTGAAACTTGGCTAGGTAATGGCTGGGATAAATTGGATGGTTACATCAAAGATTTTCGAATTTGGGATGTAGCTCGTGATGCTGCCGACCTGGATGCTGATATTGTTGGTGACGAAGCCGGCTTAAATGCTTATTTCCCATTGGATAGAGTTGCAGGGCTTAAGTTTAATGATGTAACGGGTAATTATCAGGGCGAAATGAGAGGTATTTCCTGGAATAAGTAATGGACTTGAAATTTACTTTCGGGTAAATAATAATTGGATTTGTGTTATGAGCCGTAGTGAGCAATTGCTACGGCTTTTAATTGCAAAAACAAGTATAATTATAACGTAGTTTTTCTAAAATAGTAGATTCTATGCAGCAAGCTGTTTCCATGTTAGCAGATATCCAAGCGGATCATTTGTCCAGGGGCACTTTATCCCGAAAACAAGCCAAATCGATATTGCTCATACAAAAAGGTAATCCTTTGTCAATTCGAAGTTTACAAGGTAAACACTATTCGTGCAATACGATATATGGTTTAAAGAATGGTTTAAATCAGGCTGTGGCATCTATACCCAATTTGATTATTATAGCTTGCAAGGCTATTGGTAAGGATGATATGGAAAGTGTGAAGCAACTAAAAATGAATGTTCTAACACAACACATTCCTATTATCATACTTGTTTCTAAGCTGACCAATATGGAGCAAATAGCTTGTTTAAAAGGTGGTGTTGATGTGGTATGTAGTTATCCAATTGATGAAAGAGTTTTAGAAGCTCAGGTCATTGCCCTATTGAGAAGTAGGGACCACTTGAAAACGATTTTTCAGCAAGACACCCATTTAATTGATAAAATAGATGTAGAGGATTTGGATCAATTGTTTATGAATAGGGCCAGACAGGTGGTGATTGATAATATCTCAAACTCTTCATTTAGCATTGGTGAATTTGTTCGTTTGATGCAGGTGAGTCGAACTTTACTCTACGTGAAGATTAAGGCCCTAACCGGACAATCAACCAGTGAGTTTGTGCGGGAGATACGTTTGAAGGAAGCTGCCAAATTGCTCAAAGAAGGCGTTTGTAATGTATCGCAGGTGGCCTTTAAAGTTGGTTTTTGTGATCCAAAGTATTTATCAAAGAAATTTAAAGAGAAATTTGGAATCAGCCCCAGTATTTTTCAAAAAGGAACTTTGTAGGATGATAATTTGGCTTAAAAAAGAAATGAAGTGGTCTGGTTTTTGTTGGTTATGTGCCTGTTGTAAAATCACATTAACCTAATATTTATGAAAACCCTATTCGCCTCTCTTGTAATGATAGCACTAAGTCTCTCTTTCCCTTCTGCTCAAACTGTAATTGTTAATCCTGATGGCTCACATTCCATCGGAATTGATCATGGCAGCACAAGTATTATAGTTCATTCAGATGGTAGCCATTCTGTTGGTATTAATCATGGTACAACCACTACCATTGTTAATCCAGATGGGACCCATTCTGTCGCGATCAACCATGGCAGTACCACAACAGTTGTAAATTCAGATGGCACACATTCGGTCGGTATCAATCATGGCAATACCACAACAATAGTTAATCCTGATGGAACCCATTCTATCGGAATTAATCACAACAATGCTTCTACAATAGATAATCCGGATATAACTCACGCCGTGCATGGCAATAGTGTGGCTGATGAAAATAAAGAGCAGGAGGAATCGTATAATGCAAGATATTTAGATCGGTTACTTGAAGAAAATGCCTTATTCCTTATGGAGTCTGAATCATATAGGGATGAGCGTGTGAAATTAAAGATTCTTCGTCAGCGCAGATTTATAAGCAGAAAAGAGTATAAAGCATTGAATGATCAAAACCTTGCTAATCAAAATGTAAATGGAATAGATAAAGCTAATCAGATATTTAATGCGCGGAAAGATTTTGAGTTGGAGCAAATTACATATGAAGCTTATATTGCTGAGAAGTATGAAATTATTAATCAGTAGAATTGTATTTAAATAGCATAAGTGGTAATTGTTTTTTATTTCAGCAGTTACCACTTTTTATGGATAAATACCCAGACCTCTTTAGTAATGTGTCTGGTTAGACAAATGTACTACCTTTGTATACCACCAGATAGCGTTCATCATGAGATATATTGCACTTCAACTTTTTTTCATTATTCTAAGTTTTGGACTTAACCAATCTACAGGATTTGCTCAGCTCTCCTCTAAACTTGTGCATGAGGTGGAACGTACAGAAGTTTTTTATGCTCAACGCAAAATGTATGATGCCGAGAAGGTCTTACGCATTAATCGTTTAAAAGAAGAGGTGCTGAATAGCAGTGGTGATGATACGAAATTATATGCCTTATACGA
>Ga0209475_10003791_pt1 | contig 13534 bp, 14 predicted proteins | sample tdDd471_FD_187128 | JGI IMG/M metagenome (GOLD analysis project Ga0209475, IMG submission 187128) | Marine sediment microbial communities from the Atlantic coast under amendment with organic carbon and nitrate - tdDd47.1 (SPAdes)... | ecosystem: Environmental > Aquatic > Marine > Coastal >... | reverse complement strand
CGTTCTTTGGCTCGGTCCGGCAGGACCCAAAGGTGCTGCGCGCCGACCGGGCTCAGGGCGTGTTCCAGATGCCATTCATCGAGTTTTCGCGCCGGCTGATCTCACAAAACCGGATCGACCGGGGCCGGGCAATGGCCAAGAAATACAGCCGCGTTTTCGACCGGATCGAGCGCGAGTTCGGCGTGTCGCGCGGGGTGCTGCTGGCATTCTGGGCCTTCGAGACCGATTACGGCGGGTTCCAGGGCGATTTCAACACGCTGAACGCGCTGACCACGCTGGCGCATGACTGCCGCCGCCCGCACCTGTTCCGGCCGCAGATCTTTGCCGCGCTGGAGCTTTACGAGCACGGCGATTTCGAGCCGGCGCGCACCACCGGCGCCTGGGCGGGCGAGATCGGCATGGTGCAGATGCTGCCGCGCGACATCATCGAGAACGGGGTGGACGGCGACGGCGACGGGCATGTGCGGCTGAAAACCTCGGCGCCCGATGCGCTGATGTCGGGGGGCAATATGTTGTCGCATCTGGGCTGGCGCGCCGGCGAGCCCTGGTTGCAGGAGGTGCGGGTGCCCGAGGGCCTGGACTGGTCGCTGACCGGGCCCGGGCAAACCCTCACCGTGGCCGACTGGGCGCGGATGGGTGTGCGCCCGCGCGCCGGGCAGTTGGCGAATGGATCGCTGCCGGCCTCGATCATTCTGCCGCAGGGGCGCAAGGGACCGGCCTTCATCGCCTATCCCAATTTCCAGGTCTATTTCGAGTGGAACCAGAGTTTCACCTATGTGCTGACGGCGGCCTATTTCGCCACCCGGCTGGAGGGGGGGCAAGTCTATGATGCGGGCAACCCCGAAGCGGGGCTGTCGGGGGCGCAGATGAAGCAGTTGCAGACCAGGTTGCAGGCCAAGGGGTACGACGTGGGCAAGATCGACGGCATCCTCGGCAGCGGCACCCGCGCCGCCGTTCAGGCCGAACAGAAACGTCTGGGCCTGCCCGCCGACGCCTGGCCGACCGCGGCTTTGTTGAGCCGACTCTAGCAACGCGTCAGTTGCCGAGCCCCAGTTCGAAGCGGAAGGGCAGACGCCCGCGGCCTTCGGTCACCAGCATGCGCATCTGGCCCTCGCGCAGGTAAAGATCGCAGTTGCTGGTTCCGTCGCCGTAGTCGATGCAGAGCCGACCATCCGGGCGCAGGGTGAACAGGCCGAAGTCCTGAGAGGTCCGGGCCGGCAAATGACGCCGGACCGACCCGTCGGAGGCCAGCCGGGGCGCGTGGGGGGCGGTGAAGCGCAGCTGTTCCCCGGTGTAGATCCCGTCGAAGTCCGATGCAGGCCAATCCCATCCCTGCGCCGGCAGCGCGGCGGGGCACAGCAACAGGCTCAGGGACAGCAGAATTTTCTTCATGCCCGATCATACCCCGGCTTGTCTGGATTGTACGAGCGAATACGGGAGGTTGCGGCATTTCACGCCACCAGAGATTCGGCGTTTTTCAGATCGACCGAGACAAGCTGGCTGACCCCCTGTTCCTGCATGGTGACGCCGAACAGGCGGTCCATCCGGCTCATCGTCACGGCGTGGTGGGTGATGATCAGGAACCGCGTGTCGGTCTGGCGGCACATTTCGTCGAGCAGGTCGCAGAACCGCGTCACATTGGCATCGTCGAGCGGCGCATCGACCTCGTCGAGCACGCAGATCGGCGCCGGGTTGGCCAGGAACACCGCAAAGATCAGCGCCAGCGCGGTCAGCGTCTGTTCGCCGCCCGACAACAGCGACAGCGTCGAGAGCTTCTTGCCCGGCGGCTGGCACATGATCTCCAGCCCCGCCTCGAGCGGATCGTCGCTTTCGACCATGACGAGGTTCGCCTCGCCGCCGCTGAAGAGATGCCGAAACAGCAGGGAAAAGTTGCTGTTGACCTGCTCAAAAGCGGTGAGCAGCCGTTCGCGCCCCTCGCGGTTGAGGCCGGCAATGCCACTGCGCAGGGTCTTGATCGCCTCTTCCAGGTCGGTCTTTTCGGACAAGAGGGTGTCGAATTCCTCCTGCACCTCGCGGGCGTCCTCCTCGGCGCGCAGGTTTACCGCGCCGAGCGCATCGCGCTGACGCTTGTAGCGGTTGACGTCGGCCTCCAGCACGTCGGCGCGGGGCATGTCCGCGGGCGCGGCGTCGAGCTGGTTGAGCAGCTGGTTGGGGGTCAGCTGCATATCCTCGGCGATGCGCTCGGCGGCGGCGTGCACTGTTTCGCGGGCGGCCTCCATGCGGGCCTCAGCGGCGGCGCGCCCCTCGCGCGCGTCGGAGGCGTGGCGTTCGGCGTCGCGCTCGGTCTGGATCGCGGTACGCTGCGCCGTCTCGCCCGCCGCCAGGGCATCGGCGGCGGCGGCGCGGCGGGCCTCGGCCTGGGCGGCAGCCTCTGACAGATCCTCGCGCTTTTCGGCGATCTGTTCGGGCACGGCCCGGGCGGTGTCCAGTTCCTCTTCCGAGCCGTACTTGCGCTCCACAAGCTCGGAGATGCGGCGTTCGGCGGTGTCGAGCCGGTGCTTCCAGCCGCTGATCTCCTTGGTGACCTCCTGCTGGCGCTTGATCCGTGCGTCGCCCTCGCGGCGCAGCTCGTCATGGGCGGAGCGGCGGGTGAGCATGGTGATGCGCGCGGCCTCGACGGTTTGGCGGATCGCCTCGACCTGCGCCCGGGCGCTGTCCAGATCGCCAAGTTCGGCCAGCCCGGATTCGGCCTCGCGCAACTGCGCGCGGGCGGCCATCGCATCCTCCTTGTGGCGGGTCACGGCCAGCCCGAGGTTCTCCAGCCTGCCGGAGGCGAGGTTGCGCTCGGCCTCGGCGCGGCTGAGGGCGCGGGCGGCATCCGCGACCCGCTGATCGGCGGCGCGGCGGGCGGCGCGGGCGGATTTGTCGGCCTCGGTCACCTCGGCCAGCTTGCGGCTCAGGCTTTCGTGCGCGGCGCGGGTTCCGTCGGCGCGGGCGGTGACCTGTTCCAGCTCGTGCTTGAGCGCCTCGAGCCGGTTCAGCTGCTCCAGCCGCAGCGCGGCGGCGCTGGGGGCATCCTCGGCCCAGGCGCGGTAGCCGTCCCAGCGCCACAGGTCGCCCTCGAGCGTGACCAGCCGCTGACCGGGTTTCAGCAGCGGTTGCAGACGCGGGCCGTCCTCGGCCTCGATCACCCCGATCTGGCCGATGCGGCGGGCCAGCACCGCGGGCGCGGTCACATGTTCGGACAGCCCAGTCACGCCGCCGGGCAGATCCTGTGCCTCGTCATAGCCGGGCAGTTGCGCCCAGCCTGACGGGCCGTCCTCATCGACCACGGGGGCGCGCAGATCGTCGGCCAGCGCAGCACCCAGCGCCTTTTCATAACCCGGCGTCACCCGCAGCAGGTCGAGCAACTGCCCGCCCTCGGCGGTGTCGCGCGCCACCAGCCTGGCCAGGGCCTGGGTCTCGGCGCGCAGCGCGCCGGCCTCGCCCTCGGCCTCGGAGCGTTGTGCGCGGGCCTCGGCCTCGCGCGACTGGGTATCGGTGCGCATCTCGTCGGCGGCGGCCAGCGCCTCCTCGGCGGCCTCGGCGGCCTCCTGCGCCTCTTCGGCGGTCTCCTGCGCGGCCTCGAAGGCCTCGTCGGCGCCCTGCACCGCCTCCTGCGCCTGCGCCACGGCCTGCCGCGCCTTTTCCTCCTCGGCCTCGGAGCGGGTCAGGGTCTTGCGGCTGTCGTCCAGCAGGCGCTGCGCCGACTGGTGGCGGGCGGCGAGGCGGGCGACGTCCTCGGTCACCTGGGAGAGATGCTCCTCGCGGTCCTGCAGCACGGAGGCGGCCTCATGAGCAAGCTCGGCGGCCTCCGACAGCCGGTCCTCCTGTCCCTCGCCGGCCTTGGCAAGCTCGCGCGCCTCCCATTCCAGCCGCTCGATGGTCTCGCCGGCATCGCGGTTGAGGCCGGTCTCGCGCTCGATGTCGCGGGTCAGCTGGTCGATGCGGGCGGTCAGGGTCTCGATGGTCTTGCGCGCGCGGGCCTCTTCGTCGCTGAGCGCGTCGCGCTCCACCTGCAGCCGTTGCAGAACGGCGGCCGCGATCGCCTCTTCCTCGCGCAGGGGGGGCATCGCCTCATCCGCCCCGGCGCGGGTGCGGGCGGCCTGCTGTGCGGCGGTTTCGGCGCGGGCGGCCTCGGTCGTGCGGTCCCGCAACACGGTTTCTGCCGCCGCGCGGGCCTCGTCCGCCTCGCGCCAGCGGCGGTAGAGCAGCATCCCCTCGGAGAGCCGCAGCTGTTCGCCGATCTCGCGGTAGCGTGCAGCCTGGCGGGCCTGGCGGGCCAATTGCTGAAGCTGGACCGAGAGCTGCTCCAACACGTCGTCGACGCGGGTCAGGTTGGTCTCGGTCGCGCGCAGCTTCAACTCGGCCTCGTGCCGGCGCTGGTAGAGGCCGGAAATGCCCGCTGCCTCCTCCAGGATGCGGCGGCGCGCGGTGGGCTTGGCGTTGATCAGCTCGGCGATCTGGCCCTGCCGCACCAGCGAGGGCGAATGCGCCCCGGTGGAGGCATCGGCAAAGAGCATCTGCACATCGCGCGCGCGCACGTCCTTGCCGTTGGCCTTGTAGGCGCTGCCGACGTCGCGGGTGATGCGGCGGATGATGTCCAGCGTGTCGCTGTCGTTGAAGCCCGCGGGCGCCAGCCGTTCGGAGTTGTCGATCTGCAGGCTGACTTCGGCGAAATTGCGCGCGGGCCGGGTGCCGGAGCCGGCGAAGATCACATCGTCCATGCCCGACCCGCGCATTGCCTTGGCACGGTTTTCGCCCATCACCCAGCGCAGCGCCTCGAGCAGGTTCGACTTGCCGCAGCCATTGGGCCCGACAACGCCGGTCAGCCCGTCCGCGATCAGAAGATCGGTCGGATCAACAAAGCTTTTGAAGCCGGTGAGTCTGAGCTTGGAAAAGCGCAAGGGCGGTCCATCGTGATTCCAGTTGAACCTGAAATGTGACGCCTCGGGGGGGCGCGAGTCAACGGCGTTGCGTCTGCATCTGGCGTTGGCCGTTCAGTTATCCCCAATATATTGACGCGCCACGGGTGGTTTGCACCGCGTCCCCCAACGCACAGGCATAGGTCGGCACGCCGCTGCGGTCGTCGGCGACGCGGCGGCAAACCTTGTGCACGTACAGCGCGGGCGGACGCCTGTCGGGGCAATCCAACCGGCCGATCACCAGCGCCTGATCGCCGAGAACGCGGGTCACCGAACACCGGGTCACCAGCGCCATCGCCAGCCCGGCGCGGGTGCGGAGCGGACCGAACCGCGGGGCGTACTGCGGATTTACCCGGACCGCCTCGGCCAGGGTGCCACGGGCGCGGACATCAAAAACGCTGCCGTTCACGGAGATACGGGTGGCCGAACTGGCGCGGAAATAGCCGGAGGGCGCGTTGCAGCCCATGAGCAGGACGAGGGAAAGCAGGGACAGAAACCGCATCGGGGCAGTCTGACGCGGGCTGGTTAACATTGCCTAACCGTCCAGCCGTTTGCGATCTTGCCCCTCACCGCGAATGCGGTTGAGACAAACCCGGTGCGGGCCTATAACCCGTCTTGGTCAACCGGAAATCACCATGCCCTTTCAAAAGGTCCTGCCCGAAAAACTCTCAACGTCGGTCGTCCGCCAGATCGAACAGCTGATCCTGCGCGGCATCCTGCGGCCGGGCGAGCGGCTGCCGGCCGAGCGCGACCTGGCCGACCGTCTTGGGGTGTCGCGACCCTCCCTGCGCGAGGCGGTGGCCGAGTTGCAGGCGCAGGGCCTGCTGACCACGCGGGCGGGGTCGGGCATCTACGTGGCCGAGGTGATCGGCTCGGCGTTTTCGCCGGCGCTGATCCGGCTGTTCGGCGACCATGACGAGGCGGTGTTCGATTATCTCTCGTTCCGCCGCGACATGGAGGGGCTGGCCGCCGAACGCGCGGCGCGGTTGGGCTCGGACAGCGACCTGAAGGTGATCCAGGCGATCTTCGACAAGATGGAGGCCGCACAGGCCGCGCCCGACGCCGAGGCGGAGGCCCGGCTGGACGCGCAGTTCCATTCCGCCATCATCGACGCCAGCCACAACGTGGTGATGCTGCACATGATGCGCGCGATGTACGACCTGCTGCGCCAGGGCGTGTTCTACAACAGAAAGATCATGTTCAAGCAGCGCACCTCGCGCGCGGCGCTGCTGGACCAGCACCGGGCGATCAATGCCGCGTTGCAGGCCCGCGATCCGGACGGCGCGCGCGCCGCCGTCGAGACGCATCTGGACTATGTCCAGACGGCGCTGGAGGATCAGAAGCGCGCCGACCGCAACGAGGCGATCGCCCGTCAGCGACTGTCGCGGGAAAACGGGAGCGACAGGGGCCGCAATTAGGCGCGCGATGCCCCAGCCCGACCCGAAGTCAGCTCCGTTCGGCAAAAGAAAAACCCGGCCCAAGGGCCGGGTTTCAAACTCAATCCGCTGTGCTGGCTGTTCAGTGCAGCTTTGCATCCACCTCTGCGATGGCCGCGTCGATCAGATTGTTGCCGTCGGCTGCGGTCATCTGCTTGGCGATCACCGAGTTGGCGGCGGCCACGGCGATGGTCACGGCCTGGTCGCGAACCTCCTTGACGGCGGCGGCCTGGGCCGAGGCAATCTGGTCCTCGGCGGCGGCCAGGCGGCGAACGATGGATTTCTCCAGATCGGCCTTGGCCTGTTCCGCGGCGGCGTCCGCGTCGGACTTGGCGTGGGCCACGATCCGCTCGGCCTGGTCCTGCACTTCCTTCTGCTTGCGCTCGTAGGAGGCCAGCAGCGTCTGCGCCTCTTCACGCAGGGCGCGGGCCTCGTCCAGCTCGGACTTGATGCCGGCCGCGCGGGTATCCAGCGCCCCGCCGATCATGCCGGGGACCTTGAAGTAGAACAGGATACCGACAAAGACGAGGAAGGCGATGAGCACGACGAAGTTGGTGTTGTGCAGCGAGAAGAACGGGCCGGAGGCGGCCAGCGCGGGGCTGGCGAAGCCGAGGCTCAGGATGAGGGCGGTCAAGTTGCGCATCTGTCTTACCCTTTCATCCGCTCGGTGACGGCGCCGGAAACGGCGGCCTCGTCCGATTTGAAACCCAGCACCGAAACGATCTCGGCGGCGGTGTCCCTGGCCACGATCTCGATGCTTTCCAGTGCGCCGGCGCGGATCTCGGAGATGGCCTTTTCCGATTCGGCAGCCTTGGCGGAGATTTCCGCATCGGCCTTGGCGATGGCGACGTCGAGGTCTGCCTGAATCTCGGCGCGGGCCTCGGTCGCGATCCGCTGTGCCTCGGCGCGGGCCTCGGCAAGCGCCTTGTTATAGGCGTCCTCGGCCTCGGCGGCCTTGACCTTGAGGTCTTCGGCGGCCGCCAGGTCGTTGGTGATGGTCCCGGCGCGTTCGGACAGGATGCCGCCGATGCGCGGCAGCGCCACCCGCGACAGAATGAAGTAGATCACGACAAGCGTGACAACGAGCCAGAAGATCTGGTTCGGGAAAGTCGAGAAATCCAGCTGCGGCATGCCCGGCGCACTGTCGGCGGCGGCATGGGTCATCTCGGCAGCGGCATGACCTGCGTCGTGGGTCTCAGTTGCCATGTCGTCCTCCTTGGGAACCTAGCTTACATCGGACAGCGCGGGAATGTTACCCGCGCCGCCCGACCGTAAGGATGTCTGTTCCGAAGGTGCTTAGACGGCGAACATCAGCAGCAGAGCGACCAGGAACGAGAAGATGCCCAGTGCTTCTGCAAATGCGATGCCGATGAACAGGGTCGCGGTCTGGCCGGCGGCGGCCGACGGGTTGCGCAGGGCGCCCGACAGGAAATTGCCGGCAACATTGCCAACCCCGATTGCGGCTGCGCCGGAACCGATTGCTGCGAGGCCTGCGCCGATGTGTGCGAGATCGCCTTCCATTGTGATATCTCCTTACGATTGGAAGTTTGAATATTGGGTGATGAGGGGGACCTTAGTGCGACGGGTGCAGCGCATCCTTGAGGTACACACAGGTCAGAATGGTAAAGACATAGGCCTGGATGAAGGCCACCAGGACCTCGAGGCCGTACATGGCGGTGATCGCCAGAACCGAAACCGGGCTGACGACGGTCAGCGCGGCAAAGCCCGCGAACACCTTGATCACGGCGTGGCCCGCCATCAGGTTGCCGGCCAGACGAATGGAGTGGCTGACAGGGCGCACGAAGTAGGAAATCAGTTCGATGACCGCCAGGATCGGGCGCAGCGGTAGCGGCGCGCTCGACACCCAGAACAGACCAAGGAAGGCGGCGCCGTTCTTGACGAAGCCCAGAATGGTCACGCTGAGGAACACCAGCAGCGCCAGCACCACGGTGACGGCGAAATGCGAGGTGGTCGAGAACGACAGCGGCAGCAGCCCGAGGAAGTTGGCGGAGACGATGAACATGAACAGGGTCATCACGTAGGGGAAGAATTTCACCCCCTCCTTGCCGCAGATATCCACGACCATCTTGTGAACGAACCCATAGGCCAGTTCGGCAATCGATTGCATCCGCGACGGAACCACGGCGCGGCGCGACGAGCCCATGACCAGCAGCACGATGATTGCCACGATCGAAAGCCCCATCCACAGCGCGGCGTTGGTCGGCGTGTACCAAGCCAGCGTGTCGCCGCCGAACAGCGGCTTCACGATGAACTGATCCATCGGGTGGAATACCAGGCCGCCGCTCTCAGCGGCGTGTTCTGCACCTTGCGCTTCGGTTGCCACGTTCAGCCCCTCTCGTCGTCTCGTCCGGCCTCATCGGCCAATTTCTGCTCCTGGATCTCGCGCGCGCTGCGGATCATCGTTTTGACCCCGGCGGCAAAGCCCAGCAATGTGAACAGCACCAGCAGGATCGGGAGCGTCCCGAACAGGCGGTCCAGCCCGTAGCCGATGCCAAAGCCGATCCCGAGACCGGCCACAAGTTCGATCACCATCCGCCAGGCCAGGTTCGCCTGGGAATAATGCTCATCCGCACGGGGTTTGGGCGCCTGCGCCTGTTTCGCCGCCGCGATCCGCGCCTCCAGCTGCGCCATGCGCTGCTTTTGGTCGTCTTCACTCACCGGCGCTTACCCCACGCTTTTTTCAAGCATGGTGCTAAGCGGGCGGCGGCCCCGAGTCAATCGCTAGAATGGCAATGGTCGAGATAGCGTAAATAATTGTTATATATAGTATTTTAAAAGAGAGGAAGGGGCAAAGACTGCACCCGGTGGCGGCGGTCGGCGCCAAACCGGCGCAAAAGCCATATTCAACCAAACGGTTGACGATCGCGGCGGGCCGGCGCTAGGGGCAGCGCATGACCGATCCGCTCGACATGGTATTCGCTGCCCTCGCCGACCCGACCCGGCGCGCGATCCTGTCGATGCTGCTTGAGGACGACATGGCGGTGACGGACGTGGCCGAGCCGTTCGAGATGTCGCTGGCCGCGATCTCAAAGCATCTTTCGATCCTGAGCCGCGCCGGGCTGATCAGCCAGGAGCGGCGCGGGCGGGTGAAATGGTGCAAGCTGGAGCCGGACGCGCTGCGCGCCGCCAGTGTCTGGATGCAGGGGTTCGGCCAGTTCGAGCCGGTCAACCTCGACGCGTTCGAGCGCTTCCTGGCGGCCGAACTCAGCCCGCCAGACGATCATACCCCTGAAACCGGATCTCCAGATCCGGCCGGGTGAGGGTGCCGTCGGGCTCGATCCACCAGGGTTCGGCGATCAGCTTGATGTCGATGAGCCCGGCAGAGAGGAAATTCAGCCCCATGGAATGCGCCATCGCCACCCGCACGCCCGGTTTCGGGTTCAAACCCGGGCGGATGTCGCGGCGGTCCATCTTGAGGTGGTGGGCGATGTCCCATTCCTGCACCAGGGTGCCGGCGCGGGTGACGACCCAGCAGTGCATGTCCTCGCAATGGGTGTGTTTTTCCTCGGGGATGAAATAACCGGTGACATAGCCCGCCTCGTAGCCCGCCGCGCGGCAGGCGGCGATGAAATAGGCGTTGATGTCGACGCAGGAGCCGACGGTCAGCGAACAGACCTGCGGGATCTCGTCGTGGCCGTCGTTGAACCGCTGCTCGGGGTGACCATAGGTGAAGAGCGCTGCGACGTGATCGGCCAGTGCCTTGATCCCCGCCGGGTCGTGCCCGTCGGCGATGCCCTGAACCTCATCGCCCAGTGCCGCGGCGCTGCGGGTGAAGCGGCTGTCGCGCCGGGTGAACAGCGCCTCGGGATAAGTGGCGCCCCCGGTGACATAGTGCCAGTCAATCCCGATGCGGTCAGCGGTCGGCGTCAGCGCCATCGCATGTTGTGCCGCCAACGGATCGGCGATCAGCCGCGTCGCGGCGCCGTGCACCGCGACCGAGACCGGCGCGGTCTGCGGCGTCGACAGGCCCAGGGGGGCCAGCAGCGTGACGCCTTCGCGGGCGGGTAGTGAGACGGAGAGACAGATATCGTCGGTCATGGGGGCTCCCTACGCCATGCGGATGACTGATTTGTGTCAGGCGTCCTGTTCGAGCAGCAGGATCAGCGCCACGACCGTCATCGCGATCCCTGCCAGCACCAGACCGTTGGGCGCGCTGCCGCCCAGGGCGATTTCCCACAGGATCACCCAGGAGGGCGTCAGATATGTATAGGCCATCACCTTGGCCGAGGGCAGGTACAGGGTGGCGAACTGCAGCAGCACGAAGGTCACGGCGCTGGCGAAGATCGCCACATAGAACAGCCCGATCCAGACGATCGGCGGCAATGCCGCCCAGTCGGTTGCGCGGATGTCGTTCCAGCCGAACACCACCAGCACGGCGCAGCCGGCCAGAAGGGTGCCGAAGGTGAACATCAACGGGGTCTCGCCCCGGTTCAGGCGCCGCACCATCGGCGTATAGGCCGCATGGGCGATGCAGCCGAGGAAATAGATCGCCTCGCCCTTGCCGATCTGAAAGGCCCGCGCCGCCTGCAGGTCGGCGTCGAAAATCACCCAGAGCGCGCCGACCGCCCCGACCGCGAGCGCGAGGGCCATGCGCGCGGTGGTCACCTGGCGCAGCAGCCACCAGCCGAACAGACCGGAGAGGATCGGCGTCAGGGTGAACACCGCGGCGGCGGCGACCGGCTTGGCGGTTTTCAGCCCCTCGAACATCAGCACGAAGTAGGCGGCGAACATTCCGCCCAGCACCAGATAGCGCCAGGGCGCGGCAAAGGCGCGGCGCGTTACCTTTCCGGTTGCGGCCGCCAGCGTACCGATCACCATCGCCGCGATGGCGAACCGCGCGGCATTGATCGCGGCCGGGGCGATCTCGTTGGCGACCCGGGTTCCGAGCGAAAACGACCCCGCCACCAGCGCAGAGAAGGCCAGCATCGCCAGATGCCCCTGCACCCGGCGGCTCATCCCCGCCCGCCTTGGCAGTTCCGCGCCGCCATTCACGCGCACCATTCCTGCGCCCGCTCCTTGAGAAACCGAAGGAAACTCTGAACCTTGTTGGTGCGGTGCAGGTCGACATGGGTGACCAGCCAGAGCGCGCCCGACCAGTCGTCCTGCAGCGGCATCACCTGCACCAGGCCGGGGTGGCGCGCGGCCTCCCACACCGCCATGAAGCCGATGCCGGCGCCCGCGAGGATGGCGTCATGCGTGGCCTCGCCACTGTTGCAGCGGAAGGTGACCGCCTCTTGCGGGACATGGGCCTGCAACCATTTGGCGAAGGGCGCGCGGCTGTCGGGATCGTCAGCGCCGACAAATCGATGGCGGGCGAAATCCTCGACCTCCGGCTGTCCGTTCCTGGCGATATAATCTTGCGAGGCATACATGGCGACCGGAAGATCGGTGAACCGTTGCACCACGTTGTCGGGCTGGTCCGGGACCGATCCCGCGCGGATTGCCACATGGGCCTCGCCGTATTCCAGCCGGAACAGCCGGTCGCCGGTCAGGAACCGCACGATCAGACCGGGATGCATGGACTGGAATTCGGCCAGCACCGGCACCAGCAAAGGCGACAGCGAAGCCAGCGAGGTCACCACCAACTCGCCCTTGACCTCGTCGCCCTGCCCCTTGAGCCGGCCGGAAAGCTGGTTGAACTGGTCCTCGGTCGCCTGCGCCACGCGCAGCAGGTCGGTGCCGGCCTCGGTCGGGGTATAGCCGCGCGCGTGGCGCTGGAACAGCTTGACGCCCAGCCGCCCCTCGATCGCGTCGATATGGCGGATGACAGTGGCATGGTGCACGCCCAGCACCTCGGCCGCGCCGCTGACCGTGCCCATGCGGGCGACCTGATAGGCGGTGCGGATCTCGTCCCAATTGTCCATGACGCGCGCTCCCTAAATGTGCGTCAGATCACAGACGCCCTGCTTTTTCGACAATTGCGTTCGGTGATGCAAGATCCTTTCTCTTGGACAGGACATATTCAATGCCCGGAACAAAAGGAAACGACATGACCCGCACCCTTCTTCATATCGACACCTCGGCCCGCCGCAGCGGCTCGACCTCGCGCGACCCGTCGGCGCAGATCGTCGACCGTCTGGCGCCTGAAACCGTGCTGCGCCGCGACCTCGCCGATGCGCTGCCGCTGATCGACGAGACCTGGATCGGCGCCAATTTCACCCCCGAGGATCAACGCAGCGACGCCCAGCGCGCTCAGATGGCGCTGTCGGATGAACTGGTAGCGGAACTGAAGGCCGCCGACACGCTGGTGATCGGCCTGCCGATCTACAATTTCTCGGTGCCCGCCACGCTCAAGGCCTGGATCGACATGGTGGCGCGCGTCGGCGTCACCTTCCGCTATACCGAAGCCGGTCCCGAGGGGTTGCTGACTGGCAAACGCGCGATCCTCGCTGTCACCTCCGGCGGTACGCCAGTAGGCTCCGAGATCGACTTTGCCACCGGCTACCTGCGCCATGTGCTGGGCTTCATCGGCATCACCGAGATCGAGATCGTCGCCGCCGACCGCATGAACGTGGATGCGGATGCGGCGCTGAAGGCCGCCAATAACGCGCTGGCGAAGATCGCCGCCTGATCCCCCGCCGCGCCCCTGCCCTTTCTCCGCGCCCCGCCGCCGGGGCGCGGTTTGCCGTTTCGCACCGGCCGCCAGGCGGCCACCCTGCGACTTGACTCAAGGCGCCAAACCGCCTAGACGCCCCTCCCATATCCGGAAGTGAAAAACCTTCCGGTCCCGGCCTGTGCCGGGATCGCCCCCCACCAGCGAGTTTCGCCCGTGGGGGCAAATCCGTTTGGATCGGTCTCCGTTTCATCGCGGAGGCGTTTGAGAATTGAACCGTCCGTTCCCAGATTGGGGACGACATTGCGAAATCGGCGAAGGAGCCAAGAGGACCATGTTTGAAAATCTATCCGAACGCCTCTCCGGCGTCTTCGACCGGCTGACCAAGCAGGGTGCGCTTTCCGACGAGGACGTCAAGACCGCCCTGCGCGAGGTGCGCGTCGCGCTGCTGGAGGCGGACGTGTCGCTGCCTGTGGCACGCGATTTCGTCAAGGCGGTACAGGACAAGGCGACCGGCCAGGCGGTGACCAAATCGGTGACGCCGGGCCAGCAGGTGGTCAAGATCGTCCACGACGCGCTGGTCGACGTGCTGCGCGGCG
>Ga0209475_10003788_pt1 | contig 13541 bp, 10 predicted proteins | sample tdDd471_FD_187128 | JGI IMG/M metagenome (GOLD analysis project Ga0209475, IMG submission 187128) | Marine sediment microbial communities from the Atlantic coast under amendment with organic carbon and nitrate - tdDd47.1 (SPAdes)... | ecosystem: Environmental > Aquatic > Marine > Coastal >... | reverse complement strand
AAACCCTGGCTTCCCTGGGATGCCATGGCATGACGGCCGTAACGGCTGTGACGGCACAGAACACCCAAGGGGTGGTCCGGGTGATGCCGGTGGCCCCTGACATGGTCAGGGCCCAGGCTGAGGCGGTCCTCTCCGATATCGGGGTGGATGCCGTAAAAATCGGCATGCTCGCCTCCCCTGAAAATGCGGAGGCGGTGGGGGCGCTCCTTGCCTCCCTTGACAGCGTGCCAAAGGTCCTGGACCCGGTCATGGCTGCCCAGAGCGGTGATGGTCTCAACGCATCGAGTACGGCGGAAGCCCTGGTGCACCATGTGATGCCGAATGTGACCCTGATGACGCCGAACATTCCCGAAGCGGAGAGGTTGACCGGCCTGTCGGTCACCTCTTTGGACGGGATGGAAGAGGCCGCACGCAGGCTTGTTGCCATGGGGTGTGCCAATGTCCTTCTCAAAGGGGGGCATTTTTCAGGGGACGCATGCCCGGACCTTCTCCTTGAAGGGGCCACCGGGCGTGTCACACGTTTTACTGCTCCCCGCATCGACACCCGTAACAACCATGGTACCGGGTGCACCCTGGCATCGGCCCTGGCCGCGTTTCTCGCTCGGGGTTATTCCCTCCCCGAGGCAGCCTCCAGGGCGAAGGACTACATCACGGGTGCTTTAAAAGGGGCTGTGTCTCAGCATCTGGGCAAGGGGCACGGACCCCTCGAACACTTCCACGACCGGCGGAGCTGACGATTCTGTCTCAGGGGCGGGGCCCAAAGGCCATGCCCTTTGTCGAATGTTCCCTCTTCACTACCCATCCTTCCAGAAAAAACTTGCCATTATTTGTTGAAATCGGATAGGGTGACCCGTTTCGCACCTGCTGTGAAAGGGGTGACGTATGCCCGAAATTCGAAACGGGTGGTCTTTAAGTACCGGAATCATTATGGCGGCTTCGTGTAAGCCTGAAGGGGTATCTTCGTATTATGGCGGTAAAAAAAGGTGAAGTGATCGATGTTGCGGTAACCGACATGGCCTTTGGCGGTCGTGGTCTGGCCAAGATAGATGGCATGGCTGTCTTTATTGACGGTGCAGTGGCCGGGGATACGGTCCGTGCACGGGTATTCAAAAAGAAGAAGAGTTTTGCCGAAGCGCGCACGCTTGAGATCCTTGAACCGTCGGAAAATCGCATGGAACCCCGTTGTGAGTACGCCTCCTGGTGTGGTGGCTGCAAGTGGCAGTTCCTTGACTACGACACGCAGCTTGAGTACAAGCGCCGTCACGTGGTGGAGTCCCTTGAGCACATCGGCAACATCCATGGCGTTACGGTGCATCCGACCCTTCCTTCCAAGCACCTTTTCGGGTACCGGAACAAGATGGAGTTCTCCTGCTCCGACAGCCGGTGGCTTCTTCCCCATGAGCTGTCAGACCCCGAGATTGAAAAGGGGCTGGGTATTGGTCTTCACGTTCCCGGCACCTTCAGCAAGGTCATCGACATCAAGGAGTGCCACATTCAGCCCGAGACGGGAAACCGGCTCCTGGAGACGGTGCGTCAGTATATCAAGGCCTCTGACCTTCCGGTGTACGGCCTGAGAAGCCATGAGGGCTTCTGGCGGTTTGTGATGCTGCGTCACTCTTACCACGAAGATCGCTGGATGGTGAACATCGTCACAGCAGAGGATCGCCCGGATGTGGTTCAGCCCCTGGCTGATGCCCTGATGGAGGCTTTCCCCGAGGTGGCCTCCGTGGTGAACAACATCACCAGCCGCAAAGCGGGGGTGGCCGTGGGCGAGAGCGAAAAACTTCTGGGGGGCGAGCCCTTCATTACCGATCGCCTGGGGGATCACACCTTCAATATTTCCGCCAACTCGTTTTTCCAGACCAACACCCCCGGTGCCGAAGCCCTTTACTCGGTGGTGGAGGAGTTTGCAGGTCTGACGGGGACCGAGCGGGTCATCGACCTCTACAGCGGTACGGGTACCATTCCCATCTGGCTCTCCAAGGGTGCCGCAGAGATCACGGGTCTTGAGATTGTGCCCAGCGCCATCGAAGATGCCAACGAAAACTGTCGCCGAAACGGGGTGGAAAACTGCCGCTTTGTCCTGGGGGATGTTCGAAAAGAGCTGCCCGATGTGGACGTAAAGCCCGACGTGATGATCATCGACCCTCCCCGCGCAGGCATGCACAAAGAGGTCGTTCAGCGGGTTGCAGAGCTGAACCCCGAGCGAATCGTCTACGTCTCATGCAACCCGGCCACCCTGGCCCGGGATCTTGAGATGCTTAAAGCGCACTATGAGATCTGTGAAGTGCGTCCAGTGGATATGTTTCCCCACACCTTCCATATAGAAGCGGTGGCACGCCTGGAACGACGTCGGGATTAGCCCGCATCAGGATGCTTTCCACCCTTCACGGGTGAATTCCTCGCCTTTATCGGGCATGGGCCGATGGTCCATGCCCTTCAAGAGAAGGCAAATTGCCCGTTATTCGTAGAGCCAAGAGATTACAAACAGGACAAGATCGCAAAATGCCGGAGCAGTGCTGCTTCGTCCTTAACGTTTCGGCATCGTCATGATGTTGGTTCCCCTTATCTGCTGGGGCATCATGCCGTTGTTTTGTCGTTTTACGGCATCACCAAAAAGATGGTGCGTTTCCTTATGGAACGAGGAAGCGACGACGGGTGGTGAAGCTCATCCTTTTTTTTGGGGGGCTCTTTTGAGGAGTCATCGAGAAGGGGTGTTGTCTGTCTTGATTCAATATGGGGATTCACGTGGGAACAAAGGGGTTCCAGCTTCTGTGGCCTGAAACCCCGAGGAATTGACAAATTCCTTAAAATTTATTATGTTATGGCGTTTAAGACAAAAATAAAATGATTTGCGGGGTAACGGGACGTAGTCATGGGACGACTATGTTTAATTTCCGTTAACACACAGAAAAAAGGAGGGTAAACTCCCGTACTACCGCAGGAATTCGAAGGCACAAGGGGGTCTATTGAGTAAAGCTAACATCCAACCCAAAAACTACAAAGCGTTTACAACCCGAAACATTGAGTCTATACCGCAGTTCGAAGCGCTTCCTACCGAAATTCACGATGCCATTCAAATTGTTTCGCGCGTTATGCCTTTTCGGGCCAATAATTATGTAATCGATGAGCTGATCGATTGGAGCAACCCCGAAGGGGACCCGATTTTCAAGCTGGTGTTTCCCCAGAAGGGAATGTTGAGCTGCGAAGATTACACCGCCCTTGAGGCGAAATTTCGGGCCGGGGAGCCCGAAGCAGCCCTTCAGGCCGAAGCCCGAAGGATTCAACAGAAGATGAATCCCCATCCCGCAGGGCAGATGGAGCTGAACGTGCCCAAGTGCAAGGGACAGGCCATCAACGGCTTGCAGCACAAATACAAAGAGACGGTTCTCTTTTTCCCCACCCAGGGGCAGGTCTGTCATGCGTATTGCACCTACTGCTTTCGTTGGGCCCAGTTCGTGGGCGTTGACGATCTGAAATTCGCCTGTGGCGACCCTGAGGCCCTGGTCTCGTACCTGGAAGAGCATCCGGAGGTGACGGATGTGCTCTTTACCGGCGGGGATCCCCTCATCATGAGCAGTAAGATTCTGCGTCGTTATGTGGAGCCGATCCTCAAGCGCCGCCCCGGCAATGTCCGTTCCATTCGCTTCGGAACCAAGGTGCTGGCCTACTGGCCCTACAGGTTCCTCACGGACAAGGATGCCGATGATCTGATGGGGCTCTTTGACGAGATTGTGGAGGCAGGGTTCCATCTGGCCGTCATGAGTCATTTCAGTCACCACCGCGAGTTGGAGACGAAGGCTGTGCAGGCCGCTGTTTCCCGCATTCTCTCAACCGGGGCCAATATCAGATGCCAGGCGCCCCTTATTCGCCATATCAACGATGATCCTGTGGTATGGCGCACCATGTGGGAGAAGCAGGTATCACTGGGTGCCATCCCCTACTACATGTTTATTGAGCGCGACACCGGCCCCAAAGATTACTTCAGTGTGCCTTTGTTCGAGGCGTACCGTATTTTCACCGAGGCATACAGCAACGTTTCAGGTCTTGCCAGGACAGTTCGCGGGCCCTCCATGAGTGCCACCCCCGGCAAGGTGCTGGTGGATGGGGTGACGGAGTTGGGCGGCGAAAAGCTGTTTGCCCTGAAGTTTATTCAGGCCCGGAACCCGGAGTGGGTCAACAAGCTCTTCTTTGCACAATACGACGAAAGCGCCGTCTGGTTGAATGATCTCAAGCCCGCCTTCGGGGAAGAAAAGTTCTTTTTTGAAGCATAGGGACAGGAAGGGTGCCTCTTTGAGCGAGGGGGCACCTGGGTAATACTGACGGCACACGACGGCGTGGTCGTGCCTTGCGCGCAGAAAAACAAAAAGCCGACCTCCATCTGAAAAGCGATGGGGGTCGGCTTTTTTTATTAACCTGTGGCGGGTACCGGAACGCTGGCCGCAGAGGTTGCCGCCGGGTTAATATCGTGGAGCTGTGTTAAAAAAGGGTGCCTGCCTTCACCGAACCGGGTCTTGACGCCGGGGGCTATAAGTTGGCGGGCATGTATTTCTGAACCTGTCCGTTGATGCAGTGGTAGATCTCTTCATCAGAGCCGTAGATATCAATGACATCCTTGTGGTTGATGAGGGTCTCCAAAACAAACGCGGTGATGACCAGGCTGACCACATTGGGTGCGGTCACCAGTTCGCGAAAAGGGGCGATCTGGTAATCGATTTCAAAATCGTCCAGCTTTACAAGGGCCTCAAGCTTCTTTTCGATCTGTTCCTGAAGAGAGTTCTTGCTGGTGGTCTCAATGAGGCTGTTTTCCACAAGTTTCTGGGAAACGGCGTTACTCATGGGTTCAAGGTTGTCACGGGCGGTTTCGATGGAGATGCGACGCTCTTTTTCCTTGGATGATTCTATTCGCGAAAGGAGCATGGACTCCTTGTTGTTCGGACGGAATATCTTTCCCATTCACCCTCCTGTATCTGTTGATGTGTCCGCTGGTTGTTGTTTGCGGAATCATCATAAATTTAATGTGTTGCAGATGCGTATGGAATGCGGTGCCTTCAACTGAAGACCATCACACACGTGTTGCGTGCGGTGCCATCACCCATGACGACATCCAGGCGGGCTTGGTCCAAGGGGCCCAGCATTTGCGGCTCCTCTGGATTCGGCATCAAGGATCATAGCTTTCCTCCCTGAAGAAATCAAGGGAATTGTCGGGCCGTTATCAGGCGTTGAGACGATGGCTCAACGCTTGAAAACAGTGTGGCTCCGCAGGTTTATATTTCCATGTCGTGGATGAGGAGCTGGGGGCTCTTGCCGCCGTTCCACCGGTTCCAGCGAAGGGAGTAGAGAAGTTTTGCGATGCGCTTTTCCGGGGTGCCGCCGGGATGATTGAACCGGATGGCCATGCACTTGTCCAGGTGTGAATTCCCGGTGGCTGCAAGGACATACCGTCGGTGGTTTCGCCCCACCTCTGAGGTGGAGAGCACCTGAATGTCTTCGGCGATGAACAGGGGTTCCCGGTTGCCTTCCCCAAAGGGTGCCAGGGTCTCCAGCTCGTCGATGAGAGCCGGTGTGATGGCCGAAAGTGGGAGCCGGGCATCGGCAACGACGGCCGTGATGTAGTCCTCCTCCGAGGTCGCCTCGGTCAGGTGCGATTCCAGGCTTCTGTGGAAATCGACGATTTTGCTCCCCATCACCTGGAGCCCTGCGGCCTGACGGTGTCCGCCGAAGCGCATAAGGGTGTCGGCTGAGGCGGAAAGGGCCGTGTAGAGATCCACGCCGGGGATACTTCGGCCGGAGCCTTTGCCCACCCCATTTTCGTCCACGGAGATCACAAAGGCGGGCTTGCCGTACTCCCGAACGACACGGGATGCAACGATGCCCAGGACGCCCGGATGCCAGCCATTTTTGGCCAGAACAAGGGATTTCCGGTCCAGAAGGGCGGGGCTTTCGTTGATGTAGGTGGCGATTTCGTCGAAAATTCGGGCTTCGGTATCCTGTCTGTGGGTGTTCAGGCGGCAGAGCTCTTTGGCAATTGGGGCAGCCTGTGCCTGGCTGGGGGCCAGCATCAGATCAAGGCCCACCTGTGCGTTGTCCATGCGACCTGCGGCGTTGATGCGGGGGGCAAGGCGGAATGCGATGTCTTCGGCGTCCACGTTCTCTTTGTTTGCCTTGGAGGCGGTGAGAAGCGAGGCGATGCCCGGTCGGGAGCTCTGGTTGATCATGTCAAGCCCGGCTCGGGTAAGAATACGGTTTTCCCGGGTGAGTGGGACGATATCGGCTATGGTTCCAAGGGCGACAATGTCGCACAGGGCCTTCAGGTTGGGTTCCGCGCCAGCTTTCCAGTGGCCGATGTTCCGAAGCCGCGTGCGAAGGGCAACGGCCAGGTAAAAGGCAACCCCCACTCCGGCGAGATCGTTCATCTCTGATTCGCAGGACGGTTGCTTGGGGTTGATGATGGCCAGGGCGTCCGGCAGGGAGTCGCCTGTGGTGTGGTGGTCGGTGATGATGACATCGATGCCGCAGGCCCGTGCCTCTTCAACGGCCTCAAAAGAGGTGGAGCCGCAGTCCACGGTGATGATGACGCCGGCCCCGGCTGGCTTGGCATGCTCTTTAACCTGGCTGGGATGAAACCCGTACCCGTCGGAGACCCGGTGGGGAAGGTGCCAGGCCACACGGGCGCCTGCACTCTGCAAAAAGGTGATGAGAAGAGCCGTGGAGGTGATGCCGTCGGCGTCGTAGTCGCCGCAGATGAAGATCACCTCGCCATCGGTGATGGCCCGGGAAAGTCGGTCCACGGCCACATCCATGCCGTAAAGACGGTCAGGGGAGCGAAGCCCGGCAAGGGTGGGGGAGAGGAACGCGCGTGCCGCCTCCGGGGTGTTATGGCCCCTTGCCGTGAGAAGTCCTGCCGTCACAGGGGAGATGCCAAGGGGGGCTGCCAGGGCTTTGGCCCGGGATTCGTCAACTTCGGTTGTGGTCCAACTTGCTTGCATAGAGTGTGTCTCTGATGAATCCAAAGCACCGTGGCGCTTCGGGTGTTTCCTTTGTGATGTACGTGTGTTCCCAGCCGTGTGGGGACGACCATACACCATCCCCCCGGTGGGTTCAAAGGGTTTCCTGAGCAAGGGGATCCACCTTGAAAGAGGGTTCGCGAATGCCCTCGCCCTTCGTTCCTCAGGTCGGTCGCATTCACTGACGGGCTTCGCCTATGAACCACGGGCGAGGTGGCCTAATCATTTTCGTGGAGCCCGAGGGGCGCTTCGTGTTTCTTTATCTGTCGAACGCTGGAGGTTGCTAAAATAATTCCGGCGGCCAGGGAATGATCCCTTGGATTCCAGGTTGCGCCTGTTTTAATCCTTCATTCCTTGAGACGATAGAAGGCGTGGAATATCCAAGGAAACAGCCAAGGCCTGTTTGTCAAACGTTTCAAAAGTTTGGCCCCGGCAGGGCCGCCGGAGGTGAGTTTTTTAAATTAAATGTACTGTCCCTGTTCACCGGGATAAAGGGGTGGCACTGGGGGAATCGATGTGGTAAAGGTGAACGTTTTCCAATGGTTGGTTTGGGGCCTCTCAAGGCCATGGACCACGATAAGCCCGTCATGAAATAAGGAGTACGCGTGGTTTGCATTGAACGATTTTTTAAACTCAGGCGAGAGGACATCGTCTTTGTAAAATACACCTTCGAAGCCCTGGACAACCTGCTGGTGATGACCACCGTGAACAGGGACCGGGACATGATCGTCCTTCGGATTGCGCCGGGGTGCGAGGAAGAGGTGGACAGGGTCCTTGAAAGCCTTGAAGATGCAGTGTCCATGGAAGAGGTCTTTGACCCGGATCTGGGTGAGCATATTCCATGATGGCCATGCCGGAACGTCACGCAGGTGCCATCGCAATGCAGTATATATAAAAGGTTTTGTTACCAATACACCCCTGATGGGGTGTTATCCATAAAGAGGTAGGATAAGTCTGATGAACAAGAAGTGTGTCTACATATACACCATCGGCTGCCAGATGAACGTTTACGATTCAGAGATGTTCAAAAAGGTACTGGGGCCACTGGGGTACATTCCCGTTGATGAGGTGGAGGATGCCGATCTGGTCATCGTCAATACCTGTACGGTTCGAAAAAAGGCCGAAGAAAAGGCCTTCAGCTTCCTGGGTCGAATGCGGGCTCTGAAAAAGAAGAACCCCGAACTCATTGTGGCCATCGGAGGGTGCGTGGCCCAGCAGGAAGGTGCCGCCATTCTCCGGCGCATGCCTTACGTGGACATCGTCTTTGGTACGCGGGCCTACGCGCGTCTGAAGGCCATGGTGGAAAAATTCGAATACGACCGCATTCCCAACGTGGATGTGGAGATGTCCACGGGGATCGTTGATGAGACCCCGACGCCGGAACTCGACGTCAAGGTGGAGGTCTCAAGGTTCGTCACCATCATGCGAGGGTGCGACAACTTCTGCTCTTACTGCATCGTGCCCTATGTCCGCGGTCGCGAGGAGAGCCGTGACCCCGATGCCATTGTCCAGGAGGTGAAAGACCTTGTGGAACGAGGGGCGCGGGAAGTGACCCTGTTGGGCCAGAACGTTAACTCTTACGGAAAAAAAGAGGGGCTCTGCGATTTTCCGGAGCTGCTCCGCCGCGTGAGCGAGATCGAAGGCCTGGCCCGCATCCGTTTTGCGACCTCCCACCCCAAGGATCTCTCCCCGGGCCTTGTGGAGGCGTACCGCGATCTGCCCAAGCTCTGCAACCACATTCACCTTCCCGTGCAGTCCGGCTCCAATGCGGTGCTCAAGAAGATGAATCGAAAATACACCCGGGAAGACTACATGGAGCGCATCGCCCGCCTCAAGGAGGTACGCCCGGATATTGCTCTTACCTCGGACATGATCGTGGGCTTCCCCGGCGAGACGGATGCCGATTTTGAGGAGACCCTTGACCTGATTCGACAGGTGGGCTTCTCCGGGGTTTTTGCCTTCAAGTATTCAGACCGTCCCAATGCTCCTGCCGTGGGCTATGACGGCAAAGTTTCCGAGGAGGACAAGAGCCGTCGCCTTGATGCTCTGCACGTTCTGGAAAAAGAGCTCTCCAGAGAACGCAACCTTTCCTATGCCGGCAAGACCGAAGAGGTTCTTGTGGACGGACGCAAAGAGGTGAAGGGGGTCCAGCAGTGGACGGGCCGTTCTTCCTGCAACCGTGTGGTGAACTTCACCGTAACAGGCGGGGATTCCGATGGAAACCTTGTGGGAAAAGTGGTTCCGGTTTATATTGAAGAGGGACTGCCGCACTCATTAAGGGGGGTGCTCAAGCTGAACAACGGCTGATGGATTCGCAAGGGACATGCCGCGGTGACTTGCTCTGCTCCGCCACAAGGTGACGGAACGGGGCAGGGCACTATCCGGCGCCATTTGCGTTCTTAAGCCCTTGGAAATTCACATCCCACGGGGGAGATATCGGAGCAGGCATGCACAGTGCGGCTTATGTTCCATGGCTATTGGCCCGGCCATGATGGTCCTTGTCGGGTCCAACCCCCGTCGCCCTTTTCCCGGGCGGCACCAGGGGCGAAGCGTGGTGATCCGCTTCGCTTAAAGGGAGGTGAACCATGACGCATGAAATGACCATTGCCTCTATTTCAATGGATCAGAACACCCGAACCCCGGTTCTGGTGCTCAAGTCCGAAAAGGATGGAAGCCTTCTCCCCATTTGGATCGGGATCATGGAGGCCTCATCCATCGTATTCGCCATCCAGAATACCCCCAATGAACGTCCTCTCACCCACGATCTGTTCCGTCAGTACCTCGAACATACCGCCACCACTGTTGAGCAGGTGGTTGTTTGTGACCTCGTCAACAATACCTATCACGCCCGTATCGTTTTTGCAGCCGGTGAGTCCCGTTTTGAGCTGGACTCGCGGCCCAGTGACGCCATCGCCATGGCTGTTCGATTCAATGCCCCTATTTTTGTGGAAGAGAGTGTGCTCGAGAGATCACAACGGGTGGAGGAGCCTGTGGAGGTCGTCGACGAGAGCAACGAGGGCAAGCGCTGGGCTGAATACCTTGAAGGTCTGGATCCCGAAGACTTCGGAAAATACAAGGTTTGAACAGTTACGTTTTTCCATGAAATGGCGTTCCTGACGTGGTATGGGTATCCTGTTTCCCTGCCTGGCGATGCGGCAGGGGTGAACCCATTTCCCACGAAAGGAGCCATGCAACCATGATTGACCTTCACTCCCACACCTTTTTCAGCGACGGGGCCCTGGTGGCCTCTGAACTTGCCAGACGGGCTGAAGCCAAGGGGCTTACTGCTCTGGGGCTCACCGATCACGGCGATCTCTCCAATATTGATTTTATCGTCCCCCGCATTGTGGCTGTGGCAGAAAAACTCAACGAAGTAATGGCACTTGAAGTGGTTCCCGGCATTGAGCTCACCCACATGCCCCCGGCCCATATTGCCGAAGGGGCTGCCCTGGCACGCAGTCTTGGGGCCCGCATCGTGATCGTTCACGGGGAGACAGTTGTGGAGCCTGTGGCCCCGGGGACCAACCGTGCCGCCATTGAAGCGGGAGTGGATGTCCTGGCGCATCCCGGCCTGATCACCGATGAGGAGGCTGCCCTGGCCGCCGCCAAAGGGGTGTTTCTGGAGATCACAGCCCGGGGAGGCCATAGCCTCACCAACGGCCATGTTGCCAAGGCGGCTCTTGCTGCAGGTGCTTCCATGGTTCTTAACACCGACTCCCACTCCCCAGGGGATCTGATTGACGATGTTTTTGCCCGAAAGGTCGTTGTGGGAGCAGGGCTTCCTGTGGAAGCTTTCGAGACCATGCAGTCCAACTCCAGGACGTTTCTCCGGCGGCAGTAGCACTCCTTTGAGACCCCGTCTTTCGTGGCGATGGGGGGTTCTTCCGTCGGACGTGATGTGCTGCGCATGCCCTTGAGCTTTTGCCCTTTGACCCCTTGCGGCAGGTTGTGCGATGATACGGGATACGCATTTTTTGCCTGCATGGGAAGTATTCCCTTTGATTTTAATATGTTTTTGTGGGATATTTTTTATGTATGCTGTAGGGAACATTGATTATGAGCGAAGCTCGGTGAAGTTTATAATATAAACGATTGTTCAACGTTGTTTTTGTGCAACGGGGTGAGCATGGTAGCACTTCTCGTTATCGATGATGATCAGACCCTCCTGAATCTTTATCACCAGATGCTGAAACGCCAGGGGTACCGAGTCCACACTGCGGACAGTGGGGAGAAGGGGATCCGTATGTTCGAAAATGGCGACTATGCTCTGGTGATTACGGATTTGGTGATGGGGGGCATGGACGGCAATTGCGTGGCCGATTACATCAGGCAATCTGAGAAGGGAGTGGTTCCAATTATCGGGATTTCCGGAACGCCCTGGAAGGCCCACGTTCGCCATTTTGATGCCGTCATGGCCAAGCCGGTCTCCATGAAGGATCTCGTCGCCAGTATCAGGCTTCTGGTGGGGTGCTCTTCGGAGAGGGGGAGCGCTGCCGATGTGAGGTCGGTGGTACAGTCCTGAGTATAGGGTTGGCATACGCAGAATAAAAAACGGGACATTCCCCGCGGTGTGCATCCGCGGCTTGGGTCCCGTCTTTTGAGGGTGACTCGATGATATGGCCCCGCACCACTGGTGCGGGGCTTTTTTTATGGCTGGATCAGGCGGCTCCGGAAGCAGCTGCGTTCCGGCCTGTGGCCTTGTCGGCGAAGCGTTGGTCCACGAACTTGTTGAGGTCGATGAGCTTGCCGATACCCATGTCGTGGTACATGTAGTTCTGGATCGTTTCCAGATCTTCGATGGATGGGTAGAGATCGTTCATGGTGATGCCGTTTTTCTGGCTGAGAACCTGGAGCAGAACCGGCAGGGAGAGACCCATTTTTCCTTCGGGATCGAGGAAGGAGAGGGCAATTTCGGCGGCGCCTTTGCGGTCCTCGGAGACAAAGCGGCCGGCCTTGACGAGGAGGTCTGTCAGCTCCTGGACGGCATCGGGAGCCGAGTTGATGAGTTCCTGGCGCAGGGCCACAACACAGCAGGGGTGGTCGGGCCACATGCTGCCGGAGGCAAATTCCATGGAGCCGAGGCCGGAAGAGGCGGCACGGGTGCAGATGGGTTCGGCAACGATGAAGCCCCCGACGGAGTCGTCCTCTTTCATGATGGGAGGCATCTTGACCGGAGGGACCACCTCAAAGCGGACGTTGATGGCCTTCTGGCCAGGAACGCCGGGCTTAAGACCCAGGCCGGTGAGGTATTTGTGTGCCAGCATGTTGTGAATGGACATCTTATGGGGGATGTTCACAACCTTGTATTTGTAGAAGTTCTCTTTGTCAGTGTAAGGCCCCTCTTCATACCGGGAGCTTCGGACAAACCCACTGCCGTTTTTATGGGCAAAAAGAACAAGGCGGATGGGCACATTGTAGGCGAATAGGTCCATGGCGATGGGGGCCAGGACCATGGCGCCGGAAACGTCACCGTTTTCCAGTTTTTCCTGGACGGGGTTCCATCCGGGGAGGCGCTCGGTCTCTAAGATGAATCGATCGGGGTTCACCTCGCCGTTGTCAATCCAGTGCTTGAGGATACCCAGGGCGAGGTGGTCGGTGATCTGGATGTGTCCCAGGCGGATCACCACCTTTCCGTCACGCGTTTCAGGGGTATAGTTCCCGGCGGTGTGGACTTCTTCTTTGGGGCTGAATGCTTTTTCGATGGCCGACTTGAGTTCCACCTCGTCGAAGGGCTTGGGGACGTGCCCGTTGCTTCCGGCGTTGCGGGCGGTCTCCTGCTGGGTTTTGTCACCCTGGGCAGTGGCCATGATCAAGGGGATGTGCTTGAAGGCTTCGCGTTTACGGACCTCAACCAAGAGCTCCAGCCCGTCCATTTTGGGCATGTTCCAGTCACTGATGATGAGATCAAACGGCCCCTCGTTCTCGAGCTTTTCCAGGGCGTCCAACCCGTTCACCGCCAGGGTGATCCGTTTAAAGCCCGCTTTCTCAAGATACTGCCGGAACATCACACGCATTGTTCCGGAGTCATCCACTGCCAATATGTTCATATCCATGTCAATAGACATATATGTCTCCTTTTCCAACCAAACCACGTCAACTTTTTTCTATTAACATCGTCATTTTGGCGAGAATGTTTAACCCTTTTTTTGGGGGGAGGCAAAAATGATGCTCGTAAAAATATGGGGGGATGGCGGTTTGGGCGGAATCCTTCGCACAAGGGGCGGTAAACCACGTGTGAGGCACGGGGTTTACGGGTTACAGGAGGGAGGCGATCATGGGGGAGAGCTGCTGGCTGTCCAGGTATTGTCCCGTGGTGAGAAAGTCTGCACGGCAGGGGGGCAGGAGCTTCGGGGCACGCGACGTGTGGGCCCCATGTGACCGGTTGCCTGTAAGGCGTTCGGCCAGGGTGTCCAGAAGCTCCTTGCGGGACGGGTCGTCGGTGTTTCGGACCACGAGAACCGCTCCGGTGTACTCGGGCCAGAGGTCGCGGCAGTGCATGAGCTGGGAGGTGTTCCCTTCGCCAAGCACCTCCGA
>Ga0209475_10003781_pt1 | contig 13557 bp, 14 predicted proteins | sample tdDd471_FD_187128 | JGI IMG/M metagenome (GOLD analysis project Ga0209475, IMG submission 187128) | Marine sediment microbial communities from the Atlantic coast under amendment with organic carbon and nitrate - tdDd47.1 (SPAdes)... | ecosystem: Environmental > Aquatic > Marine > Coastal >... | reverse complement strand
ACCGGACAGGATCCATCCCTGGTGCCCTGGCTGCGGCTCTGCCGTGACCGGGGCTGGGGCGAAATCGATCTGGACCGCATGCGGTTGCGGGGTCAGACCGACCTGTTGTCCCTTGACTTTCAGGGGCCGCGGTCCACCTTAGCGACCTGCGGCGGGCCGGGGGGCAGGGGACTGTGGCCCCGCCTGACGCGGGCCTGGGGATCCCTGGGGGCGGCGCCCTCTTCCGAGAGACCCGCTGCCTGGGATCGACTGTTCGAGGAATTCAGGATGGGAGCCGTATAAATGAGTGACATGCCCTTCGAAAAGGGACGCCGGGTCGTGAACCAGACCGTGAGCCTGAGGGCTCCGGCCAAGGTGAATCTGCACCTGGAAGTCCTGCGTCAGAGGCACGACGGCTACCATGAGATCGAAACCATCTTTCAGGCCGTGACCCTTTTCGATACCGTGGCGGTGACCCTGGAAGAAGCGTGGCCCGGGGGAGAGCCTGAAATCCTGGTTCAGGTGACGCCGGCCAAATCCGCCCCCACGGACGAGACCAATCTCTGTTGGCAGGCCGCCCGCCATTTTTGCAAGACCCAACGCGTGTCGGGCCGGATTTTGATCGCCTTGACCAAGGAAATTCCCTCGTCGGCGGGTCTGGGCGGCGGCAGCAGCGATGCGGCCGCCGTGCTGGTGGCTTGCGACCGACTTTTCAATACCGGGCTGGAGCCGTCCCAACTGGAGAAACTGGGATCACCCCTGGGCGCGGATGTGCCTTTTTTCATTCGGGGTGGAACGGCCATGGGGCGGGGCATCGGAGATGTCCTGACAGCCCTGCCGCCAGTTAACTCCGGGCAGTTCCTTATAGTCAAACCCGACTTGGACTTAAAGACTCCGGATGTGTATGCCAATATCAAAATGGGATTGACAGTAAATAGTTCCAAGGCTAACATCGGCGTTATGAAGTCCATTCTGTCCCGTTTTCCCCAGAAGACGTGGCCGGGCTTCAACCGGCTCGAAGATGCCGTTCTGCCTCAACAGCCTTTCCTGCAGCGCCTGGTACATCAGCTGCAGGAGGTTGCACCTGTTGCCATGCTTTCGGGCAGTGGTTCAGCCGTGGTGGCTGTTTTCGAGGACGGTCATCCTCTCGACGAGCTGGTGGACGAGTTTCAGTCGGCCGGCCTGTATGTCCGGGTTGTGAGGCCGCATGCGAAGGGTGTGGAAGTCGGGGGAGGCTCCCGCCCGTAGGCATGATGTCGGCTGGTGTCACTCACCACCGAGAGGGAGAACCTTGGAAATCTCAGAAATCAGGATAACGCTGCGGGACGACAACAAGTTGAAGGGGTTCGCCAGCATTACCCTGGACAATGCCTTCGTGGTCCGAGGATTGAAGATCATTGATGGCGCGTCGGGTCTCTTCATCGCGATGCCGAGCCGCAAGCGCAAGGACGGAACGTTTCAGGACATTGCCCATCCCATCAACATGGCCACGCGGGAGTGGATGGAAAATCAGGTCATAGCCGCGTACCGCCTGGAACTCCAGCGCGTGGAGCGAGGCGAAATCCCCCCTCCTAGAGGTCACGGATCGTACGATGACGACGATTCCGTGATGGAGGAAAGCTTCTAGGTTACCGCACCCTTTTGACTGGGGCGTCGTCAAGTGGCTAAGACACATGGTTTTGGTCCATGCATACGCAGGTTCGAGTCCTGCCGCCCCAGCCATTTTTCCCACCCTTTCAATCCATCTTCCAAATCGTTTTACAAATCGCTCCGACTGTACCATTCTGTGCGGTACCATCCCGTAGACGTCCCGTCCTGATTAGTCCGGAGGAAGGTTTATGTACAACGATCTGGTGGTCCTCAGCGGTAATGCCCACAGGGAAATCGCCGCTCGCATTGCCGAAAATCTGAACCTTCCCCTGCTGAATGTCGACGTTGGGCGTTTTTCCGACGGCGAAATCATGGTCAAGATCCAGGAGAACATCCGGGGCACCGATGTGTTCATCGTGCAGCCCACCCCGCCCCCCGGCGACAACATGCTGGAACTCCTGCTCCTGCTCGATGCGGTCCGCCGGGCCTCCGCCCGCCGGGTCACGGCCGTGATTCCCTACTATGGGTACGCTCGCCAGGACCGCAAGGACCAGCCCCGGGTGCCGGTGGGCGCCAAACTCATGGCCAACCTCATCACCACCGCGGGTGCCGACCGGGTGCTGACCATCGATCTGCACGCCCCCCAGATCCAGGGGTTCTTCGATATCCCGCTGGACCACCTCTACGCCGCGCCCGTGCTGCTCAAGCACTTCGAGGATTGGCCCCAGGGCAACCTGGCGGTGGTGTCCCCGGACGTGGGCTCCATCAAGATGGGCCGGGCCTTCGCCAAGCGCCTGGGCGCCGGGCTGGCCATCATCGACAAGCGGCGGCCCGAGCCCAACAAGATGGAAGTCATGAACTTCATCGGCGAGGTGGAGGGCAAGGACGTGATCATCTTCGACGACATGATCGACACCGCCGGCACCCTGACCGACGCCGCCCGGGTGTGCATGGAGGAGCAGGGCGCCCTGTCCGTCACGGCCTGCTGTACCCACCCCATTCTGTCGGGACCGGCCATCGATCGCCTGAACGCGTCCTGCATCAAGAACGTGATCGTGACCAATACCATCCCCTTCCATCGGCACGATGAATGCCCGAAGATCACGGTGCTGGACATGTCGGTGCTGCTGGCCGACGCCATCGAGCGAATCCACCTGGAAAAGACCGTGAGCAAGCTCTTCCTGAATTCGGGGCCGGAGAGCGTTCAGGACTGAACTTGACAACCGGCGGTCATGGTGCTTCCTTATGCCTCCAAATTCCGGGTCGCCGGATTCCCGTCCGGAGTAGCTATCCCTTGTAGTTGACGGGTATTCGACAATCCACTGGGCCGAAGGCCAAAAGGATTCTTGCCGCAGATGCGCGGGGAGGCCTTTCTCTGCCGTCGCTGTCCGCGACGCGCCAAGTTTGTGGAGGAGACATCATGGGTCTCGTAAATCTGAACATCAGTCCCCGCAGCACCAAGGGTAAGAATGCCAACCGACGCACGCGCGTCGCGGGCAAGGTGCCGGCGGTTGTTTACGGCAAGGATCAGGATTCCGAAATGGTCGAGCTGGACTCCATGGAGTTCAAGCAGGCCATGATCCAGGCCGGCGGAGGTGGCTCCGCCATTTTCAAGCTCAACGGCGACGCCGAGAACATCGCCCTGCTGCGTGAGATCCAGACCAATCCCTGCACCGATGCCGTGCTCCACGTGGACCTCATGGCCATTCCCCGCGGCGTGCCCGTGACCGTGGCCGTGGCCCTGAATTTCGTCGGTGTGCCCAATGGTGTGAGGACCGAGGGCGGTAACGTGGCCGTGTCCCTGAACAGCCTCGACCTGAGCGTGCGGCCCAGCCAGATGCCCGATGCCATCGACTTCGACATCAGCGAACTGGAGCTGAACGACAAGATCTTCGTCAAGGACATCCCCGTGGAGGTCGGTGAGGTCATGAATGACCCCGAGGCTCTGGTGCTGAACATCAAGCCCCCCGTACTCCTCGTGGTTGAGGAAGAAGAGGATGAAGAAGGCGCCGAGGGTGAAGAAGGTGCCGAGGGCGAAGATGGCGAAGCCAAGTCCGAGGACAGCAAGGACGGCGACAGCGAGTAGGTCCGCCTGCGTCCTGATGATAACGGCCCCCCGTCGGTTCGCCTGCGGGGGGCTTTTTCAAAATATCCGGCAAAGGGATGACCGTGATCGCTTCCGATGTGACCCTGATCGTGGGCCTGGGCAACCCCGGCCTCAAATATGCCGCCAACCGGCACAACGTGGGATTCCGCGTGGTGGAGGAGCTGGCCCGGCGCCTGGATCTGGTGTTTTCCGAGGATGACCGGACCTACACGGCGGCCGTCGGGACGCGAAACGACGTGCCCCTCGTGCTCATGAAGCCCTTGACCTACATGAACCTGAGCGGAGAGGCCCTGACGGCGTGGGGGCGGCGGCAGGGAATTTCCCTGGTGGCGGTTCCCGAGCCCGAGCCCGAGCTCGAGCCCGACCCGGACCCGGACACCGAAACGGAGCCCATTCCCACGCCCCGGCCCCGTATTCTGGTGATTTGCGACGATCTGGCCCTGCCCCTGGGATCCCTGCGCCTGAGGGCGCGCGGCAGCAGCGGTGGGCAAAATGGCTTGGCGTCCATCCTGGACCACCTGGACACCGAAGCGGTGGCGCGGTTGCGGCTGGGCATCGCCCCCCTGGATCGGCCGGTGGACCCGGCCCATTGGCCGGACTATGTGCTGGCCGATTTTGCCCCGGACGAGGGCGAGCTGGTGGACGACCTGTTGACCAGCGCTGTCGAGGCGGCCCTTTGCTGGTTGGATGACGGTCTGGAGACCGCCGTTTCCCGCTTCAACCGCCGCGTCCGGCCTCCGGCGTCGGAATAGGGCCGGGCCTTATTTCTTGCGGATTGATTCCCCGACGAATATATTGCCTGCCTGCCGTTTCAGACGGCCGCGGGCCAGTCTGCCCGTAAAAACCCGATAACAGCTGCAAAGCTGAGATCATCATCCCTTCCCGGGCTGACGCGAGACCGACCTTTCACAGGCACGGGGCGCGAATAGAGACCCGGGACGATCTGTCCGGAGGGAGGTGTTACCAGTGAAGAAGTACGAACTTATCTTTATCCTGAAGGCCGACCAGGCTGACACGGAGATGACCGCCCGCGTTGACCGCGTGCGTGAGATCCTGTCCCAGCATAACGGCGAGATCACCCAGGAAAACCACTGGGGCGTGCGTCGTTTGGCCTACGAGATCCAGTACGAGAACAAGGGGAACTACATGTTCCTCAAGTTCAAGTCCGAAGGGACCGCCGTCGCGGATCTTGACAAGTTCCTGCGTCAGGACGACCAGGTGCTGCGGCATCTCGTCGTGGTGGACGAGGAATGGCAGGAGCGGAATCGCGTGGCTATGGCCAAGCGTCGCCAGAACGCCGAGGAAGCGACCGAAGCTGCGGAGTAATGACAGTGCGGCACCGGTCCGCGGCCGAACGAAATGACGACGCTCAGGCAAGCAATTGACGAGCGCCAAAGCCAAAGGAGAATCCGATGGCGAGGAAAAACCTTCGGATCAAGAAGAAGAAGAAGAAAAGAAGGCACGGAAAACAGAAATTCTGTTTCTTCACCAAGACCGGCATGATTGCCATCGACTACAAGGACGAGGACTTCCTGCGCCGGTTCGTGACCGAGCGCGGCAAGATCGCTCCCCGTCGCAACACGGGTACCAAGCCCAAGTTCCAGCGCCCTCTGGCTATTGCCATCAAGCGCGCCCGGCACCTGGCTTTGATGCCTTTCGTGAAGGAATACTACCGGTAAGCCGGTAGTTGGCCGTGAGGTCCTATTCCCGTATCCTGCCGCCGGTGACGGCGGCCCTGGTGACCCTGGTGCTCACCTGGCTGGTGGGCGCAATACCCACCGGGCCGGACGTATCCGGAGCAAGGTTCGGGATATTCATGATGTTCCTGCTGCCGGTGCCCTTCGTGGTGTCGCTGGCCTGGGGCACGGCCCTCATGACCGTTCCGTCCCGCGGGCTGGTTTTTCTGGTGGGCGGCGCCTGGCTCCTGGCGAGTCTTGCGCTTCAACCGGGGGAACTGACCTGGCAGATGGCCGGCAATGCGCTGGCGGGTCTGGGGGCGGGGTGGGCGCTGGCGAGTCGATGGCGACTCGACTGGGCCCTGGGCATCGTGGCGGTGGCCCTGCTGCCGACCCTGATCTGGTCCACCCTGCAACTGCCGCTTGATGCGCAGATGCAGGACTTCACGGACCAGGCCCTGGAGGCCCAACGGGAATTGCTGGTCGGCACCGCGGACGAGCGCCAGGTGGAATTGAGCCTGGCCAAGGAGGCGCGCAAGCTCGAGGCGGTTTCGGGCGTCCTGCTGAGGATTTTTCCGGGGCTTCTGGCTCTGGGGGTTCTGGGCCAGGGAGGCCTCATCCTGGCGCTGATCTACTGGGTCACGCGGCGGATGAGGGTGGCTCCGGCCTTTCGATCCCTGCCGCCGTTCACCCGATGGCAGTTGCCGTTCTACCTGGTCTGGATCCTGGTGGCGGGCATCGGCCTGGTGCTGACCCGGCAAGCGGACCTGGTGACCGCGGGCCTGAACATCGTCCTGGTGGCCCTGCTGTTGATCAGCATCCAGGGCGTGGCGATTCAGGGGTTCGTGACCAACAGTCTCATGTCCGGGCCCGTGCAGATCGTGTTCTGGTTGGTGATGGGATTTTTGTTTATTCCGCTGCTGATAATCAGTGGCATTCTGCTGGGTCTGGCCGACTACTGGCTGGACATTCGACGCTTAAATGTTCCGGTTTCCCCGGAACAGGACGAGGACGACGGGATTCACGATGACGATCCCGACGCGTGATGATAAAGGTGGTTGAACAATGGAACTGATCCTGATGGAAGACGTGGAGAATCTGGGCAAGATGGGTGAAACCGTCAACGTGGCCCGGGGCTTCGCGCGCAATTATCTGGTGCCGAAGGGCCTGGCCGTGCTGGCCACCGATGGCCACCGGAAACTGGTCGAGCAGCACATGAAACTGGAATCCAAGCGCGATTCCCTGCGCCAGGCCGGCGCCGAGGAACTGGCTGCCAAGCTGGGCGAACTGTCCTGCACCATCAGTGTGCAGGCCGGCGATGACGACAAGCTTTTCGGCTCCGTCACCGCCCGCGACATCGCCAACGCCCTCGAGGGCGGCGAGGTCGAGTTCGATCACAACATGATCGTGCTGGACGAGGCCATCAAGCAGCTGGGCGTCTACAGCGTGCCCGTGAAACTGCACGCGCAGGTGGAAGTCATGGCCAAGGTCTGGGTCGTCAAGCAGGACTAGAACAGACAGGTTGACCGAATGACCGATTCCTCAACCACTGAACCCGGCAGTCATTGCCGGGGTGTCTGCGTCATCATGGCGGGGGGCAGGGGCACGCGTTTCTGGCCCCTCAGCCGTATTGATCGGCCCAAACAGTTGCAGGCCCTCGCCTCGGGCCGCAGCCTTCTGCGCGATACCTTTGAGCGCCTGGAACCGCTGGTGGGTGCGGACCGCATCCTGGTCGTTACCAGCGGCAGTCTGGCCGAGGCCACGCGGGCGGATCTGCCGGAGCTCCCGCCGGCCAACGTCATCACCGAACCCGTGGGCCGCAACACCGCTCCCTGTGCTGTGCTGGGCATGGGGGTGGCCGGGCAACTGGCGCCCGGCGCCCCGGTGGCCCTCCTTCCGGCCGACCATTTCATCCCCGACGACGACCTGTTCCGCGCCCAGTTGGCCGAGGCTTTCGCCTTTGCCGAGGCTCGCGAAACCGTGGTCACCTTCGGCGTGACTCCGGATCGCCCGGAAACCGGGTACGGATACCTGGAGGCCGATGCGGGTGAGGATCAGGGGTTCCGCCCGGGCAAGGCCTTCGTGGAAAAGCCCGACGCGGTGACCGCCGAGGGGTATGTCCGCAGCGGAAACCACTTCTGGAACAGCGGAATCTTCGTCTGGAATTCGACCTGGTTCAGTGCCCAGGCCGACCGCTTCATCCCCGCCGTGACCGCCCTCATGGCCCCGGTCATCACCGCCTTCGGAACCAATTCCTTCACCGCGGCGTTGGAGACGGCTTACCGGGACTGCCCGGCCGACTCCATCGATTTCGCCGTCATGGAGAAATTGCCCGGCTTCTACCTGCAGCCCGCCCGCTTCCGCTGGTCGGATCTGGGGGCCTGGGATGCCTGGGGTGATTTGGCGCCCGAACTGTCGGACGCCAACCGCGGTCAGGGTGACCTGATCGCCGTGGACAGCACCGACAACGTGGTGCGGGTACCGGACCGTCTGGTGGCCCTGGTGGGAATTCATGATATGATTATCGTCGACACGCCTGACGCCCTGCTGGTTTGCCGCAAGTCCGAAGCGCAGCGCATCAAGGACGTCATCGCCCGGCTGGAATCCGGGGACCGCAAGGATCTGCTCTGATCCTTTCGCTCCCGCTTTCCGGCCAAGCTCAAGGAGCAGACTCCATGCAATCCTTCGCTCGTTACCTGCTGTTGGGAACCTTTCTGATCGGGGCGCTGGCCCTGGCCGGCTGTCAGGACGGCGGATCCTCCGCCGACTTTGAATACCTGCCCCTGTTTGGGGACGGCCAATCCGACACCTCGCCCGTGATCGCCCGCGTGGGGGATATCGACATCACCCAGACCCAGCTCGACCTCTATTTCGACGAGCTGCCCGCCCGCCTGAAGGCGCGCTATCAGGGTGACGAAGGACGCCGTCTGCTGCTGAAGGACATGGTGGACCAGGTCCTGTTCGTGCAGGGCGCCATCGACAACCACATCTATACCCAGCCGATGGTACAGCGCACGCTGATCAGCCGGCGCCGCATGACCCTGGACATGGCCATGCGCCAGGTGGGTCTGCTGGACGGCAAGGAGCCCACCACGGAGGAATTGCGCCAGTACTACATGGACAATACCCACCAGTTCCGTCAGGAGGGCGCGGTGTACGCCCGGCACATCGAGTGCCTCACCATCACCGATGCCAACGCCGCTTATGTCCGCCTTCAGCTGGACGGCAAGGAAAACGACTTCCTGCACGTGGCCAAGGATTTCAACATGAACATTGAAACGGTCAAGATGGACCACGAGGTGGGTTGGTACAACCGTTCGGGCATGATTCCCTTCATCGCCAACAGCCAGGCCTTCATCGCCAAGACCTTCGACATGGAGATCGGCGTCCACAAGCCCATCAAGGTCGACGACCGCTGGCACGTGGTGGAAATATTGGAGAGGAAACTTGGCCGTCCCATGAACTTCAACGAAGCCGAACGCACCGTGAAGGTGGCCATGATGCCGTCGTTCCAGGACGCCATCATCAAGGACTATCTGCTGGGCGCCCGCGAAACCTACAACGTGGAAATGCTGGGCGAATATGCCCCGGGCAAGGGCGTGGGGCCGAAGGCCCTGTTCGCCCGGGCCTCCGTCGTGGCCGACGCCCAGCACAAGATCGATCTGTACCGCCTCATCTTTTCCGACTACCCCGACAGTGAAGAGGCCGACGACGCCCTGTTCATGGCCGCCATGGCCTCCATGGATTATTTCCAGGATCGGCAGGTGGCGGCACGATACCTGCGAATGCTGCTCGAGGATTATCCCCAGAGCAGCTACCATGAGGATGCCTCGTTCCTGTTGGAAAACATTCACAATCCGCAGCTCCTGAATCCCCAGAGCATTGAGGACCTGAGGAAGTAGCGAAAGGACGGCCCAAATGAGCGGAATCGACACCGCCGGCTCCCGTCGGCGGACCGGGCTTATTCTTCTTTGCGGTCTGCTCCTGACCGTCAGCGCGGCCTTGGCCCAGCCCCCCGCCGCTCCGGGGGGCACGGTGGATATGGCCTTTGGCACAGGAATTGATCGGGAAACACGGGCCCTGGTGGGCAAATCCACCGCCTTCGACGCGCAAACCGAACAGATTTACTGTTTTACGCGCGTCAAAGGCCTGGTGCCCCCGGCCGCGGTGACCCATGCCTGGTACCTCAATGGCAAGACCATGGCCAGGGTGGAGCTGAATATAGGGTCGGGCAATTGGCGCACGTGGAGTGCGAAGCGCATTCGGGCGGACTGGACCGGTGACTGGGAGGTCAAGGTCCTGGACGCCACCGGCCAGGTTCTGGCCAGCGAAAGTTTTACCGTCCAGTAGACGGTTTTTCAGGGAGGATTCCGCATGAGGCCGCAGGTGTTTGGGAAACGGATCATCGCTGCGGCCCTGCTGTCGGGCCTCCTGGTCCTGGGTGTCCTGGCGTCCGGTTGCGGCCCCCGCACGCCCGAGGTCAGCACCGGGGAATCCCTCTCGGCCCGGGATCTGGAAACCGCGCAACGCCTGTATGCCCAGCTCAGTCGGGAACACTCTCTCCACCACGATCGCAAATCCCTGGACATTGCCGCCTCCCTCATCGACTACTACTCCGCTTTTGAGCGCAACGATGAAGTGATGGTCATGGCCATGGTTTCGGCCGAGCGCCTGAAGGACCCGGCGCGGGCCCTCAGTCTGGGTGAGGAGTTCCTGCTCAAGTATCCCCGGAGTCCGCTCACCGACCGGGTCCTCATGCAGAACTCCCAGCTGGCGGCCGCCGCCGGAGACACCCTGGGGGCCGCCGCCTTCATGATCCATTACCACAACCGGGATCCCCTGCGGTCCACCACCCGGGACGGCACGCCGCGTTCGGCCCCGCTCATCGCCGCCCTGGACGAGATGCAGCTGGAAAGCCTCATGCGCGAACAGACCGGTCAACCCCTGTGGACCTACCTGGGCTTCGTGCGGACCCGTGAACTGCTGGACGCCGGTCAGTTCGGTGCCGCGGACCAGATGGTGGGCGTGCTCTATGACGCCGACCCGGACGACCGGTGGACCCAGGCCGCCCGGGATCTGCTGGCCGGACAGGCCGACCGGTACGGACGGGGCCGCATCGTGCCGCCGTCCGGTCCGGTGAACCTGGACCAGGTGGGCGTGCTGGTGCCCTTGACCGGACGCTATGCCCTGCTCGGCAACGCATTTTTGGATGCCGCCCTGCTGGCGGTCCAGGCGGCCAACGCCGAAACCGGCCGGACGTTTTCCCTGCAGGTGGAAGACACGGGCGGGGACCCGGTGGGCAGCGCCCTGGCCGCCCGGCGCCTTTGCGGCGAAGAAGGCAGCGTGGCCCTGCTCGGCGCCCTCATGAGCGACCCCACGGTGTCGGCCGCGGTCATCGCCGATCTGTACGGGGTGCCCATGGTTTCTCCGACGGCCACCAACGACCGCATATGGCAACTCGGCGACGGGATCTACCAGACCAACCTGACGGGATTTTTCGAGGCGCGCCTGCTGGCCCAACTGGCCACCGGGGTCCTGTTGAAAACCCGGTTCGCTATCCTGCATCCGGATTCCCCCGAGGGGCTGCGGCATGCCGATGTGTTCACGGCCGAGGTGGAGAAGCTGGGGGGACGGGTTGTCGCCCAGGCGGCGTTCCCGGCCCAGGGCACGGATTTCAAGGAATCCATCCGCGCCCTCAAGAAGCTGCGCCCGGAGGTCATTTTCGCGCCCGCCACGGTGGACCAGATGGTCCTGCTGGTGCCGCAGCTCGATTTCTACAAGGCGGGCAGCCTGGTGCTGGGCCTGAGCAACTGCAATTCGGACCGTCTGATCGAAAAGGCCGGCACCGTGACCGAGCGCATGGTGTTTCCCAGCGATCTGGCCTTGTTTCCCACGGCCTGGACCAGTGAGTTCGACAGCAACTGGCAGGGCGACAACTATCCCCGCGAGGCCACGGGTCTGGCCCTGCGCGCCTACCAGGCCACCCGCATGCTCCTGGACACCCTGCACGGCAGCGGCGCCACCAACCGGGCCCAGTTGGCCGAGGCGCTTCAGCGCCGTCTGGACAACCGGGATGTCGAATCGGAGGGACCGGATTCCTTCGCGCCCACCATTCGCGTGATCCGCGGCGAAACCATCGTGCCGTTTCCGGCGGAAGTTTACAGCGAAGCCTGGGCCCTGACCGAAGGGGCTTTGGCGGACAGCCTGGCGGTGGACGAAGCGGAGTTGCTGCCCCTGGAGGAGGGCCCGGAGTAATCAGCCCTGACCGTTCCGGCGGGTGAAATAGGGACTGTTGAAGTTCCAGGTCATCTCGATCCAGCGTCCAGCCCCCGGCGCCACGCGCCAGCCGAATTTCCACTGCTGCACTTTTTCCAACACTTCGTCCGCAAAGACCCGGCTGCCGTTGGTGGTGGTGATCATGGCTTCCACCACATCGCCCGCGGGCCCCACGAAGACCGCCACCTTCACGAAGATGACGGGAATCTGCCGCTCCGATTCCGGGGCGTCCAGCGGATACTCCGGCCGCACCTGATGCAGGATATACCAGTCGGGATTGGACTGCATGGGCAGGCTGAGTTCCACCTGTTCGTTCTGCGCGACCTCGCTGTCGGGATCCACCACCTGTACGTCGGTCTGCACCATCACTTCGGAGGGGTCGGTCTCCTTGGGCACAGGTTCGGTGCCAGTCTCGGAGGTTTCCTCCTTCTCGATCTCCATTTTCGACGGCGGGGGCGGGGCCTGCAGGCTCTTGGGAAGTTGGTGGGCCCGGTCGCGGCCGTCCTCAATGGAAATCTCGGGCATGATCTGCAGTTCACCAGGGGCGCCGTAGTGCTCCAGCCTATCGATGATGGCGTCGGGGTCGGGGCCCAGCAGGAGAATGGCCAGCATGATGACCAGGCCCAGCAGCACGGCCCACAGCATACGCTTGCGGTCGCCGCCCCGGAAGGACTCCTGGGCGCGGGTGGTAAAGGGAGACCGGTGGGAACCGTCGCGCCGGAATTCCTCCAGGTTGCCGGGCATGCGTGCGCTCAAGGGGCCTCCATGAGGATCAGGGGAGTCAGGGCGGTGTCTTCGCCGTCCAGCAACCAGAGCTGCCAGGACGCGCCCGTGTGGATTTCCAGAACATGGGGGCCGGCTGGAAACGGCCAACCTGTTCCGTAACCTGAATGTAAAGAATCAGAGTCCGGGGTGCCAGCGGCCAGCTGCCCGGGGCGGGGCGGCATCCAGTCGAAATTTCCGTCCAGGCGTGCCCAGTCCACCGCCGTGGGGGCCGCGGCCCCGGGCAGCCGGGCAATGAGGGCGGCGGGGTCGACGCTGGGCCCGGGTTGGTCAAGGGTGTCCCAGGTGGCCGCCATGGCCAGCAGCAGGGCGCGCGCCTCGGCCATCTGCCAGGCGGGATCCGCCAGACGGATCTCATCGGCCGCGGTGTCCGGACCCGGCAGCGCCACGTCCAGGGCCGGGCAGGCGGTGTGCCGCAACAGATAGGCGTAGGACGGTTCCACCCGCGGACGGCGGGCGGTGTCAGCCAGGGCGGCTGCGGCGGTTCGCTGATGACCGGCCCAGCGGGACCCGGTCACGCTGCCGTGGTGGTGACCGATGGTGAGGGCCTGGCCCGGCTCGCCGCGGCTGATGGTGAGAAAGAGGTCCGCGCCCAGGGCCGTGGCCCGTCGCACCTTGGTGGGCGCGTCGGGAGCCACGTCGCCGGTGCGGGTGAGATGGACTTCGGCTCCGGCCCCCCGGAGCAGTCGCGCGAGTTGGCGGGCGGTGGCCAGGTTCAGATCGGCGCCCCGGCCGCCCAGCGGGCCGTTGCCCTGCGGGTCACTTCCCCCGCCGGCGGGATCCAGGACCACGATCCGCCCCATCAGCCCGGGCAGCAGGGGTTGGGGAGACCAGATGCGGTCATCGGTGTCGAGGGTGGCGCCGGCGGCGGTGCGGACCAGGGGTCCGTAGCCGGGTCGCTCCAGGCGCAGAGCGTCTGCCGTGTCGAACACGTACAGCTCACCGGTCACGGTGGCCGGCCGGCTCGTTCGCTTTTGCCAGGGGGCGGCGCCGTCGCCGCTCAGCAGGCGCCACTGCCGTCCGGGTTCCAGGGCGAGGGTGGGGCCCAGAACCACCTGCCAGGTCGGGGCGCCGTCGGCCGGCACAAAGGTGGCGCTGGCGGGTAATTCGGCCGCCGGAAGAATGAGGCTGCCCCGGTCCCGGCCG
>Ga0209475_10003779_pt1 | contig 13558 bp, 13 predicted proteins | sample tdDd471_FD_187128 | JGI IMG/M metagenome (GOLD analysis project Ga0209475, IMG submission 187128) | Marine sediment microbial communities from the Atlantic coast under amendment with organic carbon and nitrate - tdDd47.1 (SPAdes)... | ecosystem: Environmental > Aquatic > Marine > Coastal >... | reverse complement strand
TCGGGATCACTTTGGCCGTCCCCGCGACGTCATCACGACGAGCGCGAAGACGGCCTCCGTGAACCCGCCCACCACGCGATCACTTTGGCCGTCCCGAGCGGGATCAGATCACCCGTCCCTTGACGGGTGTCCGGGGACGGCCGATGAGGTCGCCGTGGGGACGGCGAATCTGATCGCATCGGGGACGCCCAAACTGATCCCTGCGGGGACCGCGAGAGTGATCGCAGCCGTCATCGCGGTTTGGGGTTTCGCAGCGGCGCCTCCTCGTCCCGCTCGGGATGATCTTGGCGCGCTCCACGGCCTTGCTGTCACGGGACGCTTCGGTCGGGGCGCGCGATCGCCGAGGGCGCACCCCGCTCGACGCAGCCCTGGGCGCGCGGAGCGTCCCCCCACAAGCCCTTGACTCCGTACCTAGGTACGGGGTGCAGACTGAGGACGTGACCGAACCGAGCACGCTGAAGATCGGGGAGCTGGCGCGCGCCGCGGACGTAGGGGTCGAGACGATCCGGTACTACGAGCGGCGCGGTCTTCTCGCTCAGCCCCCACGACGGACGTCGGGATACCGGCAGTACCCTCCGCAGTCGGTGCGTCGTGTGCGGTTCATCCGCCGCGCGCAGACCCTGGGCTTCACCCTCAAGGAGATCCAGGAGCTGCTCGCCCTTCGCGTCGACGACGACCGCACGTGCGCGGACGTCCGCGCGCTCGCGCGGGCGAAGCTCGAGGACATCGAGCGGCGCGTGGCCGAGCTGCAGCAGATGGGGCGCGCGCTCGAGCGGGTCGCTCGCCGGTGTCGCGGGCGCGGTCCCACGAGCGAGTGCCCGATTCTCGAGGTCCTCGACGAAGAGGAGGCGGCTGATGCCGAAGGTTGAGCTCATCTACGACGCCGACTGCCCGAACGTGGCAGCCGCTCGGGAGGCGCTGGTGCGGGGCTTCGCGGCGGCCGGGATGACGCCTCGGTGGGCTGAGCACCTGTCCGCGGACGCTCCCCCCTACGCGCGTGGACTCGGCTCACCGACCATCCTCGTCGACGCGTACGATGTGAGCGCGGGCTCCGAGCCCAGCCCGGAAGCGTGCTGCCGGCTCTACGAGACCGGCGACGGCCGGCTCGCTCCGGTGCCCGAGGTCGAGGCGATCGCGCGCGCCATCGAGCGCGCTGCCGACGCCGACGCCCCCGGCAGCTCGCCGGGGTGGCGTTCGAGCTTGGGCGCGATCCCAGCGATCGGCGCCGCGCTGCTGCCCAAGGTCGCGTGTCCCGCGTGCTGGCCCGCCTACGCGGGGGTGCTGAGCTCGTTCGGGCTGACCTTCCTCATGGAGACGCGGTGGCTGCTCCCGCTGACGGCGGGCTTCCTCGCACTGGCGGTGGGCTCGCTCGCGTTCCGAGCTCGTCGCCGTCGGGGGTACGCCCCCTTCGGGCTCGGCCTGTTCGCCGCCGCGCTGGTGATGGTCGGCAAGTTCGCGTTCGACAGCGACACCGCGATGTACGTCGGGATCGCGCTCCTCGCGGGCGCGTCCCTGTGGAATGTCTGGCCGCGGCGACGCCAGGAGGCGCCGTGCGCCGCCTGCGAGCCGGTGGCCGTGAAGAGCTGAAGGAGAGACTCATGACGACAACGAGAACGATCGAAGTGTTCAGCGCCGGATGCGCCATCTGCGAGGACACCCTGGCGCTCGTCAACGAGATCGCGTGCCCGTCCTGCGAGGTGAGCGTGCTCGACACCCGTGACCCGGACGTCGCCGAGCGGGCAAAGAAGCTCGGGGTGCGTTCGCTGCCCGCCGTCGCGATCGATGGCGGGCTCGCCGAGTGCTGCAAGGGCGGCGGCATCGACGAGGCGGCGCTACGCGCGGCGGGCGTGGGACGGGCCCTCTCATGAGGACCGCGCTGGCCTCGCTGGCGGCCCTCGTGGTCCTCAGCGCCGCCGCGGCCACCGCGGGCGCCCAGGCGACGCGAACCGAGCGGCTGACCCTTCGGGTCGAGGGGATGCACTGCGGCTCCTGCGCGGAGCGAATCGAGGACACGGTCGGCGACCTCGAGGGTGTGGTCTCTGCCACGGTCGACTTCGAACAGACCCGCGCCGTAGTGGTGTACGAGCCTCGGAGAATTTCCCCCGCGCGCATCATCTCAGCCATCGAGGACGCCGGGTTCAGCGCGCGCCGTGAGACCTGAGCGGCCCTCACCGGTCGAGGACCAGGCGAGCGACCGCGCGCGCGCACCCCTTCGGACAGACCCGCCCCGTCAAGGTCTACCGGCGTGCTCGACGGCTCCGTCGAGGAGCGCATCCTCGCGCTGCACGACCGCAAGTGGGAGCTCGCGGGCGCCATCCTTTCGGGCGCCGGGGTCGAGCGCGGCCGCGTCGAGCGACTCGCGGGCCTCGTCCGACAGCCGCCCCGCGCCTGCCCGCGCGCCACGCAACAGGCGCGTTGCCTTCAGCGGATCGCGCGCGGCGAGCTTGCGGACCTCGGCCGCGGTTGCCGGCTCGCTGCGGCGTCGACCCTTCCCGTTCTTGCGGCGGACCGCCGAGCGCGCGCCATGCCAAGCGGCGCGGCGGTCGCGGCGCTCGCCGGCCGATGTGCCGCCGTCCGCCGCACGCAGTATCCTGCCGAGGATGCTCGATCCCCGGCTGATCGCTCCGGAGACCCCGCGTCCGCTGACCCGGCGGGAGTACGAGCGCATGGTCGAGCTCGGCATGTTCGAGGACGAACGGGTGGAGCTCCTCTACGGTACGATCGTCACCATGAGCCCGCACGGGCCGGACCACGACGAGGCGGTCAACACCCTGCAGGAGCGGCTCTCACGAGCCCTCGGAGATCGCGCTCGCGTCCGGGTGCAGTCGGCGTTCGCGGCGTCCGATCGGTCCGAGCCGGAGCCGGACATCGCGGTGGTTCCGCCGCGCAGCTACCGCGACGCGCATCCGGACACGGCCTGGCTCATCGTGGAGGTCGCGCGATCCTCGCTGGCCAAGGATCGCGATCTGAAGGCCCGGCTCTACGCCGCCTCGGGGGTCGAGGAGTACTGGGTGGTCGATCTCGTCCACGACGCGGTGCGCGTTCACCGCTCGCCGGGCGACGACGGCTACGAGCAGACGTCGACGCGGCGCCGGGGCGAGGCGCTATCGATGGCCCGCTTCGCCGACGTCGAGGTGCCGGTCGACGACGTGCTCGGCTGAGCGCGCCCGCCGTCAACTCCCCTTGCGAGCTCGTCGGTCCTGCGTGGGCGGCGCCGACTCGGGCGACGGCCCGGCGTCGCGCTCGCGTCCGTCGGGGACCGTCGCGTCCTCGCGCGCGTCGGGCGTCGGGGCGCGCTCGGCGCCGGCCACCTCGGCCCACCAGCGGGCCGCGTCGCGCTCGGTCCAGCGGCCGGCGAGGCCCGTGGCCTCGAGGGCCTCGGCCAGCGCCTCGGTCGACGCCGGGCGCTCGGCGGGGTCGCGCGCGAGGCAGCGCATCACCAGCGCCTCGAGCGCGGGGTCGACGTCGGCGAAGCGCGACGGGGGCTCGGGGAGCTCGTTCATGTGCGCGAGCAGGCGCTGCACCGCGGTGCGGCCGGGGAACAGGAGGCGGCGCGCGAGGAGCCAGTACGCGACGCACCCGATCGAGTAGATGTCCGAGCGCGGCGTGGCCTCCTCGCCGGCGGCGACCTCCGGGGCGATGTAGCCGGGCGTGCCGACGAGCGCGCCCACCTCGGTGAGCGGGTCGTCGTCGTCGGCCGCCTCGATCCCCGGCTCGATCTTCACGAGGCCGAAGTCCAGCACCTTCAGGAAGTCGTGCGCGCGGCCGACGTGCCCGACGAAGAGGTTGGCGGGCTTGATGTCGCGGTGGACGACCCCCGCCTCGTGCGCCTCGCCGAGCGAGTGGCAGACCTGCAAGAGAAGATGCACCACCCGCGCGGACCCGAGCGCGCCGTGCTCGCGCACCATGGTCTGCAGGTCCATGCCCTCGAGCAGCTCCATCACGTAGTAGAACGCGCCGTCCTCGGAGCGGCCGAAGTCGTAGACGGCGATCGTGTGCGGCGAGGTGAGCGCCGCGGTGGCGCGGGCCTCGCGCTCGAAGCGGGTCAGCGCGCTCTCGGCCGCCTCGCCGCTGCCGAGCAGCTCGGGGCGGATGAGCTTGATCGCGGCGGGCCGCGCGAGCGTGCGGTGGTCGGCGCGCCACACCTCGCCCATGCCGCCCGCGCCCAGCGGCTCCACGAGGTGGTACGCGCCCATCGCCCGCGCGCGCCGGACGCTCTCGCCGAGCCGATCGACGAAGCGGTGGATGAACAGCGCGACCGCGAAGACGACGACGTTCGGTAGCAGCAGCCACAGCCACAGGTTCCACGGCGGGCTCGGGTTGCCGACCGCCGAGACGGTGAACGCGAGCGCCGCGACGTCGGCGAGCACCCCGGCGACCGCCGCGATCGTCATGCGCCACGTCGACACGGGGACGAACACCGCGAAGAACAGGAGCAGCAGCGAGGTCGGCGGGAGCCCGCGCACCACGTCCACCTCGGCGTACGGCAGCCAGTGGCGAAACAGCGAGCTCATGAAGCAGAGCACGGTCAGGTAGACGACGCCGACGTCGACGCGGCGCGCGGCGGGCAGGCGCTCGCTGCGCGCCACCAGGAACACGAACGCCGACAGCGCGACGCCGATCGGGACGAGCACCATCGGCCGCTCGGTGCCCTCGCGCACGCCGAGGTTGGGCTGGCGCAGCAGCGACGCGGCCCCCCCGAGCAGCCCGACCAGCACCGCGAGCCCAGCCCCGAACGCGATCCGGCGCGCGGCGAGGCGCGGCCCCCCGATCCCGGGGCCGCCCGTCCCCGCGCGGAAGATGTCGGCGCCGCGCTCCATCCACGCCTTGTATCAGAGCCTCGATCTCCCTTCTGCGAGGTCGAGCGGATCGACTCAGGGGCAGTGCGCGATCGTGTCGGCGTCGACGGACATGAACGAGCGGATCGCGACGCCCCCTCCGCCGATCGACGAGTACGTCTGCGACAGCGAATTGAGGAGCGTCGTCCCGTCCTGGTCGTAGAGCCGGCCCACGACGGTGGTGCTCGAGGTGCGCTCGACCTCGAGCCGGTACCAGCGGCCGGTCACGAACGTCTGCGACACGGTGGCGAGCTCGGTGTAGCTCCAGCTCGCGTTGTCCTGGAAGCGCAGGTCGCTGGTGTTGAACGAGGCGACGAAGCTCTTGGCGCCCGCCGCGCTCGCGTCGAAGCCAAAGTAGAAGCGGCCGCTGCCCCCGCGCACCCAGATCGAGATCCGCCCGCCCACGCCGAGCGAGAAGTCGGTGCGGTAGTGCCAGCCCGGGTCGCGGATGCCCCGCGCGCCGGAGTGGGCGTACGCCGCGTCGACGGTGCCGCCGGCGGCCTCCACGACCCACGGTGACCAGGGCCAGACCCCGCTGTCGAAGGTCTCGCGATCGGTGCACGTCGAGATCGTGGTGCACGTGCCCATGACGCAGGCCTCACCGGCCGCGCAGGCGTTGCCGCACATCCCGCAGCTCGTCGGGTCGACGTCGAGGTCCGTGCACGTCCCGCTGCAGTTCGTCTGGCCCGCCGCGCAGACGAGCGTGCACGCGCCGCCGATGCAGCTCTCGCCCATCGCGCAGGCGCGGCCGCACATCCCGCAGTGCGCCGCGTTGGTCATCAGGTCGCGGCACACGCCGCCGCAGTCGGTGAGCCCCGCGCTGCACGAGAGCGTGCAGGCGCCGCCCGCGCACACCTCGCCCGCGCCGCACACGTTCCCGCAGGCGCCGCAGTTGTTCCCGTCGACCGAGAGGTCCCGGCAGGTGCCCGAGCAGTCGGTGAGGCCGGGGCCGCACGAGAGCGTGCAGGTCCCGCCCGCGCAGACCTCGCCCATCCCGCAGACGTTGCCGCAGCTCCCGCAGTGGTTGCGGTCCATCGTGAGGTCGCGGCACACGCCGCCGCAGTTCATCAGGCCGCCGCCGCACGAGACCGTACAGGCGCCGCCCGAGCACACCTCGCCGCCCGAGCAGACGTTGCCGCACGCTCCACAATTGTTGTTGTCGACGGCGAGATCGCGACAGACGTTCATGCAGTCGGTGAGGCCGCCGGCGCAGTCGAGCGCGCAGCTGCCGCCGCTGCAGACCTCGCCCGGCGCGCACGCCGCGTCGCACGCGCCGCAGTGGTTGCGGTCGGCCAGCAGGTCGTGGCACGAGCCGCCGCAGTTGGTCTGGGCGGACGGGCACACGCTGCCGCAGCCGTCGCCGGTGCAGACCTCGCCCGCCGCGCACGCGACGTCACAGCCGCCGCAGTGGGCCGGGTCGACGCGGGTGTCCACGCACGCGCCCGCGCACTCGGTGAAGGGCGCCATGCACGACTCCTGGCAGACGCCGCGGTCGCACAGCACGCCCTCCTCGCAGGCGTTGTCGCACGCGCCGCAGTTCGTCGGGTCGAAGCGCGTGTCGCGGCAGGTGTCGCCGCAGAGCGTCAGGTCCGGACCGCACGAGGCCTCGCAGCTCCCCGCGCTGCACACCTGCCCGGTCGGGCACGCGACGCCGCAGTCGCCGCAGTTCGCCGGGTCGCTCGCGAGCGACACGCACAGCCCGTCGCACAACGACTGCGCCCCCGGGCAGCCGGTGCCGGCGTCGTCCATGCCGCCGCCGCCTCCCGCGTCCGTGCCGCCGCCGCCTCCCGCGTCCGTCGATACCGCCGGGTTGCTCGCGCACGCGGTGGCCAAGGAGAGACACGACAACAAACACATCAACCGCACGTCACCACTGTACCGGAAGCCGCGCCGGGGCTCAGCTTCGCGGTGCGCCGACCCGGTTGGTTCGCTCAGTGTCGCGACGACGGCTGCGCCTCGATCGCGCGGCGCCGCGACAGGACGGCCCACGCCTTCGGCGGGGTCGGGGCGTCGGCGTCGAACACGATCGAGCGCAGCGACACGAGCTCGACCGACGGCTCGATCGCGTCCAGGACCTCGCGCGCGGAGCGGCGGGGCGGGCCGTGGTCGCGCGGCGGGCCCTCGGTCGAGCCGATCAGGCTGAGCCAGAGGCCACCGGGCCGGAGCGCCGCGGCGACGCGAGACGCGAACTCCGCTCGGCGGTCGGCCTCGTCGAACACGTGGAAGACGCCGCGGTCGAAGACGAAGTCGAACGGGCCTTCGGGCCCGTCGCCGGTGAGGAAGTCGGCGACCTCGAACACGCACCCGTCGCGCCGCGGGCGCTTGGCGCGCGCGGCCTCGATCGCGAGCGGCGCGAGGTCGAGGCCGAGCACGTCGAAGCCGCGCTCGGCGAGCCACCGCGCGTTCGTCCCCGTGCCGCAGCCGACCTCGAGCGCGCGCCCGACGGGGATCGTGCCGGACTCGACGGCCTCGACCAGCCGCGGGTCGGGCTCGCCCGTGTCCCACGGGAGCTCGCCGCTCGCGTAGTGCGCGTCCCAGTCGCGGTCCGCCATCAGGCCGCGTCGGGCTGCCAGCGGACGATCGCGGCGGCGCGGGTGAAGCCGGCGCCCTGCGAGTAGATGGCGACGAGCGAGCCGGGCCGCAGCGCGCCGCGGTCGCGGGCGTCGACGAGGTTCGCGAGCGCGGCGGACGCGCCGAGGTGCGCGTACCGCGTGAAGGTCGTCGGCGCCCGGTCGGCCGGGAGCGAGAGTGACTCGGCGACGGCGGCGGGGATCCAGCCGCGCGGCTGGGTGCACGCGATGACGTCGAGGTCGCTCGGGCGCGTCGAGGTGCGGCGGCACGCCTCGGCGATGGTGTCGTGGCCGAAGCGGACGGTGTTCGCCATCAGCTCCTTCATGCCCTCGCGGTTGCGGCTGCCGAGGAAGAACGGGCCGCCGGGCTCGTGCCAGGGGGTGTCGGTCTCGTCGTCGCCGCCGCGGATGTACGCGAGCGACTCGTAGTGCTCACCGTGCGTGACCGCGTGCACGCCGAGGACGCCGGGGCGCTCGGACGCCGACAGCACGATCGCCGTCGCGGCGTCACCGATCCCGGGCGAGGCGGGGTGCCCCATGGCGAAGACGCGGGTCATCAGGTTCGACTGCGTCAGCAGCACGTGGCGCGCGCGGCCGCTCTCGATCATCGCGCTGCCGAGCGAGAGCTGGACCATCGCCGACGCGCACGCCGAGTCCACGCCCATCGCCCACGCGCGCTTGGCGCCGAGGACGTGCGTGAGCTTCGCCGCCGACGGCGGGCTGATGCGGTCCGGGACGATCGACCAGCTCAGCACCACGTCGAGCTCGGCCGGGTCGAGCTCGGCGTCGGCGAGCGCGCGGCGGGCCGCCTCGGCCTCGGTGTCGTACGCGCGCAGCTCGGGCGAGACGACGCGCCGCTCGACCGCGCCGAGGAAGGGATCGCCGAGCTCGGCCGCCTGGTGACGCGCGCAGATCTGCTCGATCCGGTCGCCGGAGATCTCCGGCATCTCGGCGAGCGCCTTCGCGGTGTCCTGCGCTCGGGCGGTGAAGTCCTCCGGCCAGTCGTCGTTGGTTCGGACCGTCTCCGGTAGCCACAGCCCGAGACCCGTAATCGCAGCGCGCATCGACATCACCTCCCGTTCGAAGCGACGACCTGGGCCGGGCGGGGGGCCCCGTCGACCGCCGCCGTGAGGCGCCTCACCCGCCGCGCGGCTGATAGGTGCAAACCACCTTGCCGTTGAAGCGGTCGGTGAGGACGGGGACGACCTCGGCCTCGACGCCGATCGCGTCGAACGTGCCGAGCGTCGCGCCGGTCACGAGCGACTCGATCCAGACGTACTCCTCGGTGAGCTCCACCTCGAGCAGCCCGGGCTCGGTGCGCCCGAGGCGCCAGTGCCCGTGCGTGAGCGTCTGGCGGCGAGCGGCGATGCCCTGCCGCACCACGTTGACGGGATCGGGCGAGAGCAGCTTGAGCAGGGTGCGACCGAAGAGCGTGCCGGCGAAGCTCGCGGCGTTGGCGCGCGCGAATTCGTGCATGCCGGTGTGCAAGAGCTCGGGCGCACCCGCGATGAGGGCGCCGGCCACGGCGGCACGCACGAGGTAGTCGCCGGTCCAGTAGTAGCTGAGGGATCGGAACGCGTCGTCGGGGAACCAGCGGCGGTACTCGGCCCAGTGGCCGTGCTTCTTCACCTCGGTCTCGATGACCTTGAACCACAGGCCGCGCATGCGCGCGTTCGGCGGGACGTTGGCGAGACGGTCGACGAGGTCGCAGTGCGGAGCGACCCAGTCGACCGCCGCGGCGTCGGCAGAGACGGGGACGTCGGCCATCACAGTTCCACCCCGCGAGACTACCCCTTTTGTGACCCAGCGCACGACGATCGGTTTGCGACGGGTCCGTCGGTGCCGTAGGCGCGCATCCCAGCCACCCAGGAGGAGCCACGATGTCTGCAGTCCGATCCCCGAGAACCCACGCGTTTCGAGAGGAGGCGGCGCGCTCCGACATCCACGAGGTGGTCGTCCCCGCGTTCCGCACCGCGGCGCACGCCCTCGTGGAGGCCCTGGTCGACGAGGGCGTGGACACGTTCTTCGGCGTGCCCGGCGGGCCGATCTCGCCCGTGTGCCAGGCGATCCTCGACACGCGCGGCGCGCGCTTCGTCGAGTCGCGCCACGAGACGAGCGCGGCGTTCGCGGCGGCCAGCTTCCACCGCGCCAGCGGCAAGGTCCCCGCGGTCGTCGTCACGGCCGGTCCGGGCGCGAGCAACGTCGTCACCGGGGTCGCGAACGCGCACCTCGGGCGCGTGCCGATGATCGTGCTCTGCGGCGACGTGGCGTGGGCGACCGGCGGCGGGCTGCTGCTGCAGGACACGGGCCCCGAGGGCCTGCACATCGAGGCGATGATCGGCCACCTGTGCCGCTCGACCGCGCGCGTGGCGCGCTCGCAGAGCGCGTCGTCGCAGGCGGTGGCGATGGTGCGCGCGGCGCGGGGCCCGATCCCCGGGCCGGCGCTGTGCATCGTGCCGATGGATCGCGGGCGCTCCGACGTGGCGCCGCGGCCCGCGATCTGCGCCTCCGAGGTCGAGGCGAGCGAGCGCGTGCCCCACGCCGCCGTCGCGACGACCGCCGCCTGGCTCACCGAGGCGCGCCGCCCGCTCATCGTGATCGGCAGCGGCTGCCGCGGCGCCGAGCGCGAGGTGCGCCGCCTCGTCGACGCGCTCAACGTGCCGTTCGTCACCACCCCGCAGGCCAAGGGCCTGGTCAGCGAGCGCCACCCGCGCAGCCTCCGGACCGGGGGGATGGCCGCGAGCCTGTGGGCGCGCGCGTACACCGCCGGCGGCGTCGACGCGACGCTGGTGCTCGGCAGCGACTACGACGACGTGTCGGTCGGCCCGACGCCGTACGTCGCCGAGGGCGGCCGCCTCGTGCACGTCGACCTCGACGCCACGGTGTTCCATCGCAACGTCGAGGCCGCCTTGCCGGTGGTCGCCGACGCGGGCGCGTTCGCCGAGGCGCTCGCCCGGCACGTGATGGAGCGTGGCTGCGTCCACCCCGACGGCCGGCGGCTGGCGCGCGAGGCGCGCGACCGCAGCCCGTTCGACGCGCCTCACGCGGGCGCCGACGCGCGCGAGCCGATCGCCCCGCACCGCGCCGTGCTCGACCTCGAGGCGGCGGTGGACGGGTCGGCCCGGTTCATCACCGACATCGGCGAGCACATGCTCTTCGCGCTGCACTACCTGACCGCCGACGATCCGGACCGGTTCCACATCCACCTGCGCCTGGGCAGCATGGGGTCGGGCATCGCCGGCGCGGTGGGGCTGGGGCTCGCGGACCCGCGCCGCCGCGTGGTGTGCATCTGCGGTGACGGCGGCATGCAGATGAACGGGATGGAGCTGCTCGTCGCGGCCGACCTCGGGCTGCCCATCGTCTACGCGGTGTTCAACGACGCTCGCTACAACATGGTCCACCACGGGATGCGCCAGCTCTACGAGCGAGGCGGATCGGACTGGGAGACGCGCTGGATCGACTTCGCCACCTGGGCGTCGGCGATGAACGTCCCGTCGCTCCGCGTCACGCGCCCCGGGCAGCTCACGCCCGAGCTCCTCGACCGCCTGATGCGCAGCGGGCCGGGGCCCGTGGTGCTCGACGTCCGGATCGACCGCGACGTCCGCATCCGCGGCGGCGGGCGTGTGGAGGCGCTGCAGCGGATGTCACTGCAGCAAGACGCCTGAGGCACCTATACTCGGTCCATCGACGCGCTCTTCCTCATCCACGACGACGTGCTCGCCGGAGCGCTCCGCGACCTGGTCGAGAAGCGCTTCCGCACCGACCCGACGAGCCCGACCGTCGAGGTCGTGGGCGGGCCCTGGGACGAGCGCGTGCGTCGGGTGCGCGACGAGCACGGCTCGGTCCCGATCGGCTGCGCGCCGCCGACCGAGCAGGACTGCCTGGGCGCGCTGCGCGCCGGCGCGGACGAGGCGCTCGTCGTGCCGAATGCGGACCCGGTCGCGATGCACTCGTTCATCGACCGCACGCTCCTGCGCGCCTCGCTGCGCCGGGAGCACGAGCGCCTCTCCGCGTCGATCGGGCACTCCGAGAAGCTGACCGCGCTCGGGACGCTCGTCGCCGGCGTCGCCCACGAGATCAACAACCCGCTGACGGTCGTGCGGCTCTCGGTCGACCAGCTCCAGGTCGCCTTCGAGCCCTTCATCGACGCGATCGGCTCGATCGGCGTGCTCGCCGAGCTCGGCCGGCCCCTGCAGCCCGAAGAGCTGACCCGGATCGTCCGGGGCGTCGGGTCGATCGGGCGCCGGCACGTCCGCGGCTACCTCGCAGACGCCGACGAGGCGGTGAGCACGATCACCTCGGTCGTGAGGGACCTGCGGATCTTCGCGCGCGCCGGCGACGACGAGGAGTCCTCCGTCGTCGACATCAAGGGCTCGCTCGAGCGCGTGCTGCGGATCATCGACCGCGAGATCTCCGAGCGCGCCATCCTCGAGCGCGACTTCGACGCCGATCTCCCGCCCGTGTTCGCGCCCCCGACGCGGCTCACGCAGGTCTTCACCAACGTGCTGATCAACGCGGCGCACGCCATCCAGGAGATCGAGCGGCCGGTCCACCGCGTGCGCGTGACCACGCGCGCCGACGACGAGATCGTGGCCGTCACGGTGAGCGACACCGGGCCGGGCATCGCGCCCGAAGACCTCGAGCGGATCTTCGATCCGTTCTACACGACCAAGCGCCAAGACCTGGGCACGGGCCTGGGGCTGTCGATCTCGCGCTCTCTGCTCCGTCAGGTCGGCGGCGACCTCCTCGTCGAGTCCGTGTACGGCACCGGGGCGCAGTTCCTGATCTACCTGCCGCGCGCGACCGAAGCGCAGCGCCAGGCCGCGGGCACCCCCCGGCGCGCTTCGATCGCGCCCGCCGGAGCGACGCGGCTGACCGTGCTCGTCGTGGACGACGACGAGCGGATGCTCCGCGCCTACGGGCGCACACTCGCGTCGAGCCACGACGTGGTCGTCGCGGCGGACGCCGACGAGGCGATCCAGCTCCTGTCGTCGGGGACCCGTCCCGACGTGCTTGTCAGCGAGGTCTTCCTGCCGGGGATGCAGGGGCCGGAGCTGTACGGCTGGATCGAGGCCGAGCGCCCCGAGCTCGCCGCGCACACGCTCTTCGTCACCGCGCGCACCACCGACGACGAGGTCGCCCGCCGGCTCCGGGACCGCGGCCTGCTTGTGCTGCACAAGCCGATCGACCGATCGACGCTGATGAACCAGGTGGCGAAGGCGGCGCTCCGCCCCTCGACGGCGCGGCCCACGCCGCGGTGACGCTCACCGCGCGAGGGACGCGCCGAACCAGGGGATCGCGCTACGGGGCGGGCTCGACGAGCAGCTCGCGCGCGCGCTCCTTCGCCTCGTGCGTGCCCATGAGGATCAGCGTGTCGCCCGCCGCGAGGCGCTCGCGCCCGTTGGGGACCACGGAGTCCTGCGCCTGGTCGTGGTGGATCGCGACGACGGTCGCGCCGGTCTGGGCGCGGAGGTCGAGCTCCGCGAGGGTCTTGCCGACGGCGGGGCTCGCCTCGGGCAGCGAGACGCGCAGGGCGGCGTCGAGCCCCGGGATCAGGGCGCCCGGCGCCTCCTCGCTCGGCCCATCGGAGCTCTGGCGCGACAGCAGCTCGAGGATGCGCCCCGCGCCGGTCTCGATCTCGTCTTCGACCTGCCCCGACCGCCGCCACACGAGCACGAGCGCCACGCCGAGCACGACCGCGAGGCCGGCCCCGGGGTACGGTGAGCCGAGCCAGCCGACGAAGACGACCGCGGGCACGCCGAGCGCGACGAGCACCCCGACCTGGATGAGCGCTCGAACCGACGCCTCGACCACCCGGCCGCTCGCCGCGTCGGCCTGTCCGTCGCGGGGCTCGGCGAACAGCCGCGAGAGCACGGTGATGTTCCGCATCAGGGCGTAGCCGAACGGGATCGCGACGAGGACGGAAGCGCAGAACACGAGCGCGGAGACCTGGCCGTCCGTCAGGCGCAGGCCCCGCTCGGCGAGGAGCGCCGCGGCGCGCGGCTCGAACCAGATCCCGAGCGCGAGCGCGGCCGTCACCCCGAGCATGTCGACGAGGATGGAGACCAGGGCGCGCCAGACCGAGCGCTGGCCGCCGGGCGTGGCGCGCTCGCGCAGCGCCTCGAGCCAGTAGCCGTACAGCGTGAGGGT
>Ga0209475_10003778_pt1 | contig 13568 bp, 11 predicted proteins | sample tdDd471_FD_187128 | JGI IMG/M metagenome (GOLD analysis project Ga0209475, IMG submission 187128) | Marine sediment microbial communities from the Atlantic coast under amendment with organic carbon and nitrate - tdDd47.1 (SPAdes)... | ecosystem: Environmental > Aquatic > Marine > Coastal >... | reverse complement strand
TGGCGGCGCCCTGCACTATCGATTCGACGCCGAGGGTCGTTACGGCACCGCCGCCATCTACTTCGGCGAAGATTTACCCACCAACGACCCCGGCGGCTGGGTCTCCCTCCTTTGGGCCCGCCAGTTCGGTCCCGTGGCCGTTGGCGCCACCTTCCGCGGCACCTCCTTCAGTACCGCCACCAGCGGCACCGAGCTACCCCTCGACGGCCTGAGCAGTTTCCTGCACAACCTGGGCCTCGGCCTGCGCTGGGACCTGGCCGACAACCTCTATGGCGACCTGGCCTTCGAGGCCATGGACACCGAGGTCGATTACTTCAGTCGCGAGGACGGCATCTCCATCGAGAACACCGGTGGCTGGGACAGTTTCGGCCTGCGCGCCCGCCTGTTCCACGGCCTCAACGACCAGGCCGCCGCCATCTACTTCGTGGACTGGTTCCATGATGTCCGCCCGGTGGCCGACGAGGTCATGGACGATCTGGTCGACATGGACGCCGTGAACCTGCGGGCCGGCGTGGGCTTCAACCTCATGCCCGACCCCGACAACACCCTCATCTTCTCCACCGAGTACCAGTCGCGCGAAGAGGATCGCCTCGCCCGCCACGGAGTGCCCGCCGCCTGGGATTCCCTCCATCTAGACTGGTGGAGCCTCGACGTGCGCGTGGGCGTGGAGTCGCGACTCCTGCCCTGGCTCAGCCTCCGCGGCTCGGCCTCCTACCGCCGCCTCACCATGGATCAGCTCTACACCACCGACTGGTCGGATGATTTCCAGGAGCACGACTACCTGTACGACATCGCCATCAGCACCCCGGTCACGCTTGGATTAGGCCTCCACTTCGGCCGCTTCGACGCCGACCTGGTCTTCAACGACACCACGCCCGTCAGCCTCGGCTACGCCCTCACCGGCGGCGACCGCGGCGACGACGCCAACGTGACCTCCATCACCATGAGCTATGGCTTCTAGCGCGGACACCGGCGGCGGGCTCTACATCGAGCCCATGCTCTACGACGTGGTCAACACTCCCCAGACCGCCCAGGAGATCGACGCCATGGAAAGGATCGTCAGGCAACACGGCAACCCCGGGTCGTCATGGCTCGAGCCGGCCTGCGGCACCGGCCGTTACCTGCGGACACTGCTGGGGCGCGGGCACCAGGTGGCCGGATACGACCCCTTGCCCGCCATGCTCCAGTACGCCGAAGCGCGGCTGGCCACCATCGGCGACCGGTGGCGCCTCCAGACGGCCTCGTTCACCGATCCCGCTCCAGATCTGGCCGGCCTCGGCCCTTGCGATGTGGCTTTCTGCCCAGTGAACTCCCTGCGCCACCTTCACGACGACGCGCAGGTGCTCGGTCATTTCAACCAGGTCGCCGCGCTGCTCAACCGGGACGGAATCTACCTCGTGGGCCTCGACCTCCACGATCCCGAGCTGGCCATGATGGACGAGGATGTCTGGACCGCCACCCGGGGCTCACTCACGGTCCAGCAGGTGATCCAGTATCTGCCGCCCGAGGGTGACGATCGCCGGGAAGAAGTGATCGTCGAACTCATGGCCACCCGCCCCCGCGGCACCGAGCACCACAGCTACAGCTACACGCTGCGCACCTACACCGAGCAACAGTGGGACCGCCTGGTGGCCCGTTCCGCGCTCCAACGCGTGGGTGTGCACAACGCCAAAGGGCGGCCCCACCAGGGGACCGCCCAATTGCCGTATCAGTACGAGGTACTGAAAGCGCGCTGACGCTACTTGCTGCTGGCGATGGTCACGCCGCCGCTGCCGGTGTCGATGTCGACCCGGGCATCGCCGTCGCCCACCCGCATCTTCAGCTCGCCGTCATCCTTCCGCAGGATCTCCGCACCCTTGATCTTGTTGCGCACACCGCCGCTGCCGGTGTCCACGGTGATGGTGGCCGAGGCATCATCGGGCAGGGCCAGCTTCACGCCGCCGCTGCCGGTGTCGATGACGAAGCGCCCATCGCCCATGCGGTCGAGGAGCAGGGTCACCGAGCCACTGCCGGTATCGATGTTGGCCTTGTCGGTCTTGATGCCGCTGGCCGTGACCGAGCCGCTGCCCGTGTCCACCAGGAGATATTTGGTGTCGGCGTTGGTTACCGTGACGGCGCCGCTGCCGGTGTCCACCTTGACCGAATCGCCCCTCTGGTTCTCCACCTTGACCGATCCGCTGCCGGTATCGACCAGCACGGGACCGTCGACATCATAGACCTTCACGGCGCCACTACCGGTGTCCACCAGGAGGCTGCCGGTGTGACCCTCCACGCGCACGGGGCCGCTGTGGGTGTCCAGGACCAGTTCGCCGTCCACGTCGCCGGATGTCAGATGACCGGCACCCAGGTAAACACTGGTCTCCTTGCCTTCAGGCACCTTGATGGTGATGTCGGCCCAGACCTCGAGGCCCTTGCCCTTGCCGCGCACGGTGACCCGGTCGTTCTTCATACCGTGCCAGAGCTGCTTCCAGAAGCTGTCGGCGCCCTCGCTGTTCATCTCGCTGATCTGGGTCTTGCCGCGGCCAAGTTCGGGGTAGACGTAGTCACGGTGCTCGTCCACCGGGAAACGGACCTCCAGGCGGGCCCGGCGGCCGTCATCCAGATTCACGGTCACCAGTTCGGGGTCGGCATCTTCACCCCGGACCGAGACCAGGACCTCGTAGCTGTTGCCACTGGCCGGCTCCACATTGATCTCGCCGATGAGGTTCACCAGGATCAGTTCGTCGGCATTGAAGGTATGGGATTCCTGGAAACCGGCGGCCAAGGCAATGCCGGTGGTGAGTGTCAAGGCCATGCAGGCCATGATCAGGCGTGTTGATAGACGCATGGGGGTCTCCCTAGTGCGGGTGGTCGCGAAGTCAGGAAGCCGGGCCGGGCTTGCAGCAGACCTTACGCAGTTCGGGATCAGGGGTTGCATGGGGATTGGTCAGGTCGAGACAATGGCGCCGTCTCTGGCTTCAGACGGCGCCATTCAAGCAGGAACTGGTGGGGCTAGCTGCCCGCGAAGGCGGTATCGAAGTCGTGGCTCAGCTCTTCGAGCCGACGCCGGGCACGCATGCGGGCCTCTTCCGCCTCTTCGGGCGAACGAGCCGCATTGATCGTACGCAGTCCCTCTTCCAGGGCATCCTGCAGACAATCGAAGTGCCGCGCGCGGTCCTGAGTGAGCTTTTCCTTGGTGGTGATCATCTTCCCTGCCTCCTCCGGGACCGGTCGTCGCCTGGGGGGAGGAACGACGCCGGTGGTTGTTTTTGTTGTCCTGCGCTCGGGGACAATGCAGACCCCGTGCCGGAACCCTTCAACAGCTGGGAATAATCTAACGTTCCCTCTGTTTGGGCTCTGGGAGATAACGATTCGGATATGGTAAGGGGGCTGGACTGGACCCGGCTGGCCGGAATCCGGACATCTTGGTGGTCCGACCTGGCCAGATCGGACCCAGGGGAAAAATCAACCTACCGGGGCGCGCCTCTTGCGCGGTTCGATCTGGGAAATGATCATGCCCGCCAGCATCAGTCCGCAGCCGATCAGCCCCCGTGTCGCGAGACTCTCGGACAGCACCACCATGCCGCCCAGCACGGCGAACACCGCTTCCGACGACAGGATGATGGCCGCATGAGCTGGTGGCGCATGACGCTGGGCCACCACCTGCATGGTGTAGGCGACCCCTGTGGACAGTAGCCCGGCGTAGAGGATCGGGCCCAGGGCATCAGGCACTCCGCCCCAGCCGTCGGACTCGAAGATCAGGGCGCTCACCAGACTCAGGACTGCGCAGACGGCGAACTGCAGACTGGCCAGTCGCACCGGCTCGGTGTGTGGGGCCCAGCGGCCGATGAGCAGCACGTGGGTGGCCCAGAAGAAGGCGCCCATGAACACCAGCATGTCGCCCTTGTCCATGTGCATGCGGCCGGTGATGGTCAGGAAATAGAGTCCGGCCACGGCCAGGGCAGCGCCCAGCCAGGTGCGGCGGTTGGTCTTCTGCCCCACAAAAAGCCCCAAGAGCGGCACCAGCACCACGTAGAGACCGGTGATGAAGCCGGCCTTGCCCGCCGTGGTGAAGACCACGCCGAACTGTTGCAGAGAGGCCCCCGCGAAGAGGACCAGGCCCAGGATCACTCCCTTGCGCAGGTCGGTCTTGAGCGGCGCCGGCTTTTCGGTAGCCTGGCGACTGCGGTAGCGCACCAGCGGAATGAGGACCAGGGCGCCCATGGCGAACCGGATGCCATTGAAAGCGAACGGACCGATGTGCTCCATGCCCAGGCGCTGCGCCACGAAGGCGAAGCCCCAGATGGCGGCGGCCAACAGCAGCATGAGGTCGGCACGGAGTTTGGGCGTCATGGTCTCTCCTTCTCGGGTTCCTGCTCCAAGTTGACAGCGGAACGGCGGTTGTCCAGGGACGATTGATCCGGGTATAGTGCGGGCCGGAGGAATAGCCATGACACCGACGATCCTGCTCATCCATCACACGCACACCGACATCGGCTACACCGACCCCCAGGGCGTGGTCGAGCGCTGGCACGTGGCCTACCTGCGCCGCGCCCTCGAACTGGTGCGTGAGGTGCCCGGCTTTCGCTGGCAATGCGAGACTTTTCGTGCCGTGGAGCTATTTCTGGCCGAGGCCACTGACGAGGAGCGCCAGGCCTTGATTGAGGCCGTGGGCCAGGGCCAGATCGGTCTGTCAGCCTCGTATCTGAATCTCAACGAGCTGGCCGACCAGCCCTTGCTCAACGCCCTGGCCAACCGTGCCAAGCAGCTCGATGATCGCCACGGTCTGCGTGTTCGCTCGGCCATGACCGCCGACATCAACGGTCATTCCTGGGGTTTCGCCCCCGCCCTCCTCGACGCCGGCTGCGAGAACCTCTTCGCCTGCGTCCACACCCACCACGGCCGGTATCCCCTCGACCGTCCGCAAATGGGCTTCTGGTGGGAGGCCCCCGACGGCCGCCGCCTGCTGGTCTGGTCGGGCGAGCACTACCACTTCGGCAACGAGCTGGGCCTGGCCCCCGACGCGGTCTCCAGCTACCTGACCAAGGACGACTGCGACGCCGCCATGATCTACCATGACCACTGGACGGTGGCCGAACGGCGCATTCCCCGCTATCTGGACAAGTTGCGTGAACTGGGCCACTCGCTGGATGTGGTGCCCATCATGATCAGCGGCCTGCGCACCGACAACGCCCCGCCCACGGCGGCCATCGCCCACACGGTCCAGCGCTGGAACATGGAGCACGGCGATGTCTGCCAGGTGGAGATGGCCACCCTCGACCAGTTTTTCGACCGTCTTCGAGGGCAGGGCGCCGATCAGCTGCCCGTCCACCGCGGCGACTGGCCGGATTGGTGGAGCGACGGCCTGGCCAGCGAACCGGTGTCCACGCGCCTCTTTCGCCAGGCCCAGCGCGATTGGATCTGGTTGAAGGCCCTGCACGGAGGGCATCCCGAGCTGGCGAGCCAAGACCTCACCGACATCGAGACCCAGCTCGGCCTCTACGCTGAGCACACCTTCAGCCACAGCGACAGTTTCAACGCACCGTGGCATGAGCTGGTGCAACGCATCGCCGGCCGCAAGCGCGCCTTCGCCGCCGTGGCGCTGGACCTCGCGGCCACCGAGCTGGACCGTTGCTTCACTGCCCTCGGCGGCGGCCCGCCGGCGGCTGGTCGGCCCTTGCGATTCCAGGTGACCAATCCCCTCACGGTGCCGGTGACCGACCTGGTGCCCCTGGTGGTCGAGCACTACGAGTATCACGAGCGCGACCTCGACGGTCCCGTGCGCCTGCTTGATCCCGAGGCAGGCGGCCTTCGACCCTGGCAGCGTCGTCCGGTGCCCCGGGGCATGGCCTTCGAGACCACATTGAGCCTGGAGCCCGGTGAGTCGCGGGTGCTCGAACTGATGCCCTTCAAGGGCAAACCGCAGGCCGAGCCCGAGCCCCAGGAATGGGCCGACAGCGGTGATTTGCTGGGCGACGGGCTGCACGTGGCCTGGAAGCGTGGCCCAGGCCTGACCGATCTCAAGGTTGGCGGGCTCTCGCTGTTGCAGAGTAAAGCCCCCTACCCGCCCTTCGCCCTTGTCCATGAACTCACGCCCAGTGGCGGAAACCAGGCGGCGGTCCGGGGCGCCATGCACCTGAACCGCAAGGGTCCCGACGAGACTCGATCAGCGGCCCAGTGCACCGGTGGACGCGTGGAAATGGCCGGGCCGGTGGCCACGCGGCATGTGCTGCGCTTCGAGGGCGAGGGCCTCCAGTGGTGTCAACTGTCGTTGACGGCTTACCAGGCCGAACCCGTGCTCGACGTCTCTCTTGGCCTTCATCGCCACGGCACTCACGATCCCGAGAACCTCTACCTGCCCCTGCCCTTGACCTGGCCCGGCGCCGAATCACTCCAGGTGTTCAAGGCCGGCGGCGCGGTCCGTCCGTGGCAGGACCAGATTCCCGGCACGGTCACCGACTGGACCTGCCTGCAAGAAGGTTACGCCTGGTGCGGTCCCGACGGTGGCCTGGTGGTCACGCCACTGGACAGCCCCCTGCTCTGGCTCGGCCCCCTCGAGAGCGGTCCACGACGCCTCATGGGCGACTCCGATCTGCCAACCCAGCCTCGCGATCTCCACGCCTGGCTCGCGACCAACTACTGGGAGACCAACTTCAACACCGACCTCGGGGGCGACCTCGAGTTTCGTTTCCGCCTGTCCTGGGGTGCCGACCTCGCCGATCCCGAGGCGGCCCGCCAACGCGCCCTGGCCCTGAGCCAGGGACTGAAAGCCCATCGACTGGATGCCTGATATGCGCCTGACCCTACTCGTTGTCCTCTTGCTCGGGAGCCTGACCGTCACCATGAGCCAAGCCAGCCAGCCCCTCATTCCGCAGCCCCAGGCCCTGGCGCCTGGTGACGGCTCGTTCACCTTCACGGCCGACACCCGCGTGCTGGTGCAGATCGGCGAGAGCGAGCTCGGCCAGCGTGCCGACCTGTTGCTGGAGCTTATCCGTCAGGGCAGCGGCCTGCCTCTGGCTGTCGAGGAAGCCGAAATGCCGGCACCCAACGCCCTGTTCCTGGGCCGGTTACCATCGGAGGCTGGCCCGGAAGCCTACACCCTGGATATCCTGCATGACGGCGTAGTCCTCAGGGCCGGCGGACCCGATGGCCTGACCTGGGGCCTCCAGACCCTGCGCCAGCTTCTACCGGCCGCCCTGGAATCCCCGCTGGCCAGCCTCGCCCCCGATCCGGGCCGCGCCGATGGCCAGTTGCGCCCCTTGCCCGCCGACTGCCGCTATCCCGAGAACAATCTGCGCCCGACACCGGCGGCACCCAAGCGAGTGGCCGGCGAGGCGACCGTCACCGACTGGACAGTCCCCTGTGTGCGCATCACCGACCAGCCCCGCTTCGGCTGGCGCGGCGTGCTCCTGGACTGCGCCCGCCACTTCATGGACATCGCCGCCATCGAGCGCCTCATCGACCTCATGTCCCTGCACAAACTGAACGTCCTGCACTGGCACCTCACCGAGGACCAGGGCTGGCGCCTGGAGATCAAGGCCTACCCGAAGCTCACCGAGGTTTCGGCCTGGCGCGAAGACCATGATGGCGTGCGCTACGGCGGGTACTACACCCAGGATGATGCCCGGCACATCGTGGCCTACGCCGCGGCCCGGGGCATCACGGTCGTTCCCGAGATCGAGATGCCGGGGCATACCCAGGCCGTCCTGGCCGCCTACCCGGAGCTGGGCTGTGTCGGCGAACCGCTGGACGTGCAGAACTGCTGGGGCGTGTGGCCCGATGTCTTCTGCGCCGGCGGCGAGGAGGCCTTCACCTTCCTGGAGACCGTGCTCGAAGAGGTGCTGGACATCTTCCCCTCGGAGTTCATCCATGTCGGCGGCGACGAGTGCCCCAAGGATCGCTGGAAGGAATGCCCCCGCTGTTACGAGCGCATCGCCGCCAACGGTCTGACCGGCGAGAACGAATTGCAGAGCTGGTTCATCCAGCGCATGGAACGCTGGCTCGACGCCCACGGTCGGCGCCTCATCGGCTGGGACGAGATCCTCGAGGGCGGCCTGGCCCCAGGAGCCACGGTGCAGAGCTGGCGTGGATTCGAGGGCGCCGTGGCTGCCGCCCGCCAGGGGCACGACACCGTGGTCTCGCCCACCAGCCACGCCTACTTCGACTACGACATGGGCACCACCGACCTGGCCACGGTCTACGCCTACGACCCCGTGCCGCCTGAACTGACCGACGATGAGGAACGCCACGTGCTGGGCGGCGAGATGAACCTCTGGACCGAATATGCGCCCCAGGCCGTCATGGACGAGCGGCTGTTTCCCCGCCTCTGCGCCATGAGCGAGGTCTTGTGGTCGGCCAGGCCGATCAGGGCCGAACTGGCGGGTCGCGACGTCAAGGATCCGAGGGAGGTGGGCCGCGATTTCACCGATTTCTGGCAACGCCTGCTAGGCCACTATCAGCGCCTCGACCGCCTCGGCGTGCAGCGCGCCGATGAGGGCCGACCGGTGACCATGTCCGCCGCCTGGGACGAGGATCGTCTCGGCTGGCTGCTGGCCTGGGACAGCGACAAGCGACGGCCGCGCGGCAAGGCCAGGGTCATCATCGACGCCGAGGGCCAGCAACATGAGCAACCTGCCAAGGGCACCGGATTCCGCCAGGACCCCGGCGTCGTGCAAGCCACGCTGATGGTGAAGGGTGAACAGTTCGGCGCTCCCCGGCGCCTGGAGCTGCTTTCCAATCTGGCCCTGGGCCGACCGGTCTCCCATGAACCCGAGACATCGGAGCGCTACCAGCCCAAGGTGGACCTACCGGTTACCAGCGGCATGATGCCCGACGGCGACTACCGCGACGGCCGCTGGCTGGCCTGGGAGGGCATGGACGGCCAGGCCACCGTGGACCTCGGTTCCACCCAGACCATCAACGGTGCGGCGGCCGTGTGCATGCACGCGGGCGGGCGGCTGATCTATTCCCCGGAAGTGGTCAAGGTGACGGTGTCCATCGATGGCAAGCAATGGACCGACCTGGGGCAAGCGACCTGGCGTTTGCCGCCCGAGGTCATGGCCCGCACTCTGCGGACCTACCGCGTCGACACCGAGGAACCGGTGCCGGCACGGTATGTCCGCTTCGAATTGCAGACGAGGCAAGAGGTGCCCGTGTGGCCGTGGGCGGCCAAGTATCCGCCCTGGATTTTCCTCGGCCAGCTGATGGTCTACTGACCGGGTCCTACTGGAATAGCGCCTTGACCGAGGTCAGGGAATGCGGTTCAACAGCCACCGGCAACTCGTCGAACCAATGCAGCATGCTGGCGGTGACGCCTTCCCAAGTGGCATCGAAGTTCGTGTTGTTCAGCATGACGTCGCCATAGACCAGGACCTTGCCGGCGTTGCTCTGGACGTAGCCGGCCATCATCACGTTGCTGGCAGCGTCCCGGCCGACGATCTCGGCTCCGCCGCTGAGTTGGAGCGAGCCGCCCAGGGTCATGGGCACCTGCCCATGCCCGGCCAGCACCGGGTGGCTACTCTCGAGCAAGGTCGGGCTGTCGACGGTGCTGTTGCCACAGGAAATACCGAAGCTGCCGATGACGGAGTTCAGGTAGAGGTTGTTCATGCCGGGGTGATCGCCGAGCACCAAGAGGTTGCCGCCGGCTGCAACGAAGTCCACCAGCGCTTCGATTTCGAACACGTCGTACCCGCTGTCGGCCAGCCAGGTGACCGAGAGCACGATGATGGCCACGTCGGAGAGGTCGAGGTCGGCCACGTTGGAGGCTTCGTTCAGCTCGATGCCGTAGCCCCAGTTGGTGAAGGTGGATTGTAGGCCGACCCAGGTCGAGGGGCCGTCGCCTTCGGCGTAGCCGTTGCTGGCTTCGAAGAGGACGGTGTTCTGGGCGGTGGCTGATACGGCCAGGAGTAGGAGTACGACAAGTGACAGCTTCTTCATGGGTTCCCTCCGGATGCATGACAAGACAAGGGCTCGAATGTGATTCTGCCTCATCATAGATGTCATCCGATGCCAGACCAATCCACAATATTGTGAATCGATTACCCGGGTAGTTGTGGAAGTAGTCTGTGGATCGGGATGCGGAGGATACTGAGGTGGTGCGGGAGCTTTCAATGGAAGAGTGACTTCAGATCACTGATGCTCTTGGCCTCAACTGGGGTCGATTCATCAAGATATGGTTCATAGTCCACGATGTAGCAGGCATCTTCGCTGTCGTTGTTGTCTCGGATCCAGGCTTGAATGCTATCAGGATCGCCTGTGCCCCAGTAGTTGTTGGTCATGTCTAGATTCATTGGTGTGCTGCAGTTATTAATATCCATGACCCACACCACCCCCAGGTCCCCTTTTGCTAAATCACAATCATGAACAGTTATTGAACCGGCATATGAAATAAAGAACGAGGAATCAGTGACGTTTTCTATCACTGAGTTCTGGACGACTATTTGATTGGAGCTTATTTCAGAAACAATAGCATTGGTCCCGTTTTTAAAAGTGCAGTTATCAACAGTAACATTCGTTAAGTCATAAGGAATTATACAGATGGTACGCTGGCCATCGAAGAGGCAATTCTTAAAAAGGACTTGTTCGCATATATAAAGACTCACACCAGTGGCGCCCTCAAGAAATTCGCAATCCTCAATAATCGCATTCTGAACTCCGTTAAATCCAATGTGTTTTTGAAAGTATTGGTGGACATCCCATAACCTAAACGTACAACCTTGAATAACAAATTCTGTATGCCCCCACACCCCAATATGTTTGCCATCTCTTTGTACGTGGTTGAAATCACATTCGGTGATCTGAGCTCTCCCACCAGCGCTGTGCATCCAGGCAGAAGTCCTGTTCCCATAAAACGTGCAATTGCCTATAGTTACGTCGCAAGGATTTTCATGACTTGTATATATACCATCTCCCATGTTCTCAAAATGTAGATTCTCTAAAAAAATCCTGGAATTCCCCCACCAATCTGAAGCTACAATCCCCTTGGGGTCACCTTGCTCTAGGTCCCATGGGGCCTCCTGGCCAATAATTGTTTCAGGGCCTGACCCTATAATGGTCAACTCCTCCTGGGAAACTAAAACTCGAACTGAGTCTGACCAACCAGGGCAAGTCACATATTGCTTTTCATCAAACCGGCCAGGTCCAATACGAATTGTATCTCCTGAAGCTGCTATATCTACTGCCAACTGAATAACAGTAAAGTCACCACTTCCGTCTCGCTCGACGGTCCAAGTAGCAGCAATTGCTGAATGCAGGGTACTGAGCATTAAGACCATGCAAGTTGCGGATAACGCCGCTTTGTAATTCACATCCAACATAACTGTTCCTCAACCAAGGGAAGTAGAGGGTGGAAGTATTTCCCACCCCCCATGCAACACTCTACCGAACTAACGTTAGGCGCTTTGTGAGGCGAAGTGATCCAGCCTCCAACAACGCAAAGTATACCCCACTCGACATTCCTCGACCTTGGCCATCACGGCCATCCCAGGTCGTCGTGTGTAGGCCGGCTTCTAATGCATCAGAAACCAGAGTCTGCACTTTCCGACCACGAAGATCGTAAATGGTCAAAGCTACATCGCGACTTGTTGGTATACCGAAGCTGATCTCAGTTTGTGGATTGAATGGATTAGGAGCAACCAAGAGACGATTCAACAGAGGAATGGGTACCTCACCGTTGGCTTCGTTATCCTGGATGTTGTCGTTGTTCAGCCCCAGAACTAACACATCGCCACTTTTATTAGTGTTCATGACAGGTGAAACTGCCATCTGGAAGTCTGGACTAAGCGCATTCCATTCCCCGTCTTCAGTAGTAATCCAACTACGTATCAGTCCATCTCCCTCCTGATACCCAAGCCCAGCCCCCTGGCCTTCCGCAATAAACGCACCATCAAGAGGTAGGTGAAAGATCAGAAAAAGACCTGGTGTAGCTGAAGCCAAGGGCTGATTGAAGGTGAACTCACTCCAGCCAAGAGTAGATCCTGCCACATTCTCGCCCACAACAACGGCTTCATCGATCACAGCAGGATGGTCCACATCGCCAGCAACAGCCAACAACTCAGGAAACACCTTACTGCCATCGTTATTATACCATGTGAGACCAGTAATAGATTCATCATCATCCAATGGCACCCACACAACCATCCGAGTTTCCTCAGTAATCGGCGACATGCCGAATACTCCATCTACTTCCAACTCAGTCGATCCAGCCGTAACCTGGAGTTGACCCGGTTTCCCGGACACTGTGCTACTTTCGTAGCGAGAGGAGTCCGAGATGCCAATCAAACGCCCAGTCTACCCGCCAGAGTATCGCAAGCAGCTAGTCGACCTGGTCCGTTCCGGACGTTCAGCCGACAGCCTCGCCCGCGAGTTTGAGCCCTCCGCACAGACCATCCGCACCTGGGTCAAGCAGGCCGACATCGACGAAGGTCGTCGTGACGATGGGCTGACCACCGTCGAGCGGGAGGAGCTTGCACGTCTTCGCCGCGAGAATCGCGAGCTCAAGATGGAGCGAGAGATCTTAAAAAAAGCCGCGGCCTGGTTCGCCAAGGAGAGCGACTCGAGCCCCAAGAGGGGTTCCGGTTCGTGAAAGCGCACCAGGCCGATTTTCCCGTCCGCACCATGTGCAGAGTGCTGGGCGTTTCTCCGAGTGGCTACTACGAGTGGTTGGAGCGACCACTGTCGGCACGAGCTGTACGCGACCGGGAGATATTGGAGCGCATCGAGCACCACCATCTCGTCTCTCGATGCACCTACGGCGCGCCGCGGATTCATTCTGACCTGTCCGACGAGGGCATTCACGTTGGTCGCAAACGCGTGGCGCGCCTGATGCGTGTGGCGGGCATTGAGGGCGTCAGTCGCCGCAAGTATCGCGGGACGACTCGGCGCGACCACGAATCGATCGCTGCGCCTGACCTGGTCGAGCGGCAGTTCACTGCCGACGGCCCTGACCAGCTCTGGGTCGCTGATATCACTTACATCCCAACGTGGTCTGGCTTTCTCTACCTGGCCGCAGTGCAGGACGTCTGGAGCCGTCGCATCGTCGGCTGGTGCATGGCGACGCACTTGCGCACCGAGCTGGTGTTGGCCGCGCTCGAGATGGCAATCTGGCGTCGTCAGCCGTCTGGGGTCGTTCACCATTCGGACCAGGGATGCCAATACACATCGGTGGCCTTTGGCAAGCGATGTCAGGAGGCCGGCGTCAAGCCGTCGACCGGGTCGGTGGGCGACTGCTTTGACAATGCCATGGCTGAATCGTTTTTCGCGACGCTGGAATGTGAATGCCTGGACCGGCAACGATTCAAGACTCAGAAGGAAGCCAGGATGGCTGTCTTCGACTTCATCGAGGGTTTCTACAACCCACATCGGAAACACTCTGGGTTGGGATATCTGTCACCGATCAACTATGAAATGAGGTACAATCGAGAAGCTGCATGACCGAAAGATCTAGATCGTCCGGAGAAGCGGGGCAACTCCACCAGACACATTTTCGAAGGCATAACCTGTTCTTTCGGTTATGCCTTCGATAATGTGTCTAGGGTCTGATCAATCGATCAGGCCCTTATTTTTGCTGTTCAAGCGTCAGTACTTCCCTC
>Ga0209475_10003777_pt1 | contig 13571 bp, 9 predicted proteins | sample tdDd471_FD_187128 | JGI IMG/M metagenome (GOLD analysis project Ga0209475, IMG submission 187128) | Marine sediment microbial communities from the Atlantic coast under amendment with organic carbon and nitrate - tdDd47.1 (SPAdes)... | ecosystem: Environmental > Aquatic > Marine > Coastal >... | reverse complement strand
TATTGATATTCAATAATTGTACCATTCGTTAAAATGGTAATTTTTTTTCTTAATGCTTTGAAATGAAAATGAATAAGTTCTATTGTCTTTTTGTTCATGCACAGGAGATCCAAAATAAATTGGCGTAATATCGAGGGTGACACGAAATATCGTGGCCAGTGAAGGGTTTGCTTGAGTCTTTGTTAATGGATTAAGTAAAACCAACAGGAACAGTGTTAGCCTAAATAATATATTTAATGATTATGATTGCCGGTGGATTTCTTTTTGATTGAAATTCTTATCGAAATAAAAGAGGTAGAGCCAATTCTGACCCTACCTTCTAAATTCCTGCTTACCAAAAAGTTATTTCTTGCGTCTGATTCTCGATCCGATAAGACTGACCAACCCTGCTCCAAATAACAGTATGGTGGCTGGTTCAGGAACCGGAGCCGGTGCTGATACCCTTTCACCGGAAAAATAATCTTTTGTACGTTGCCCCGCCGGAACACGTATATCGTCAGGACTTCTGATCAGCAACGCCATTTCAAGCGAACCCGCCGTGCCACCGACAGACGTATCGAAAAAACTGCTGACCAGCAGATCGTTACGGTTCTGGGTCAGTGTCGCTTCGAATATTTCGCCCCCCTTGAAGTAATCTGTCCCGTCTTCGAAGAAGGCGAGTCGAAAATCGAAAGAGCCGCCCGATCCGGCCGCTAAGCTATCTTCATTGTTAACACTGCTCTCAAAAGCCCCAGTGGCAGTGCCTGCAATGTCACTTACAGAGATAGCGTTATCGGAAATGGCGCTGTCGATATCTCTGGTGTTCAGATACAAATGCCGGATGTACATGTCCGACGCCGGCAGGGCACTTGCGCTTGCATCAATCTTGATCTTGACAGTTTTTGCTGTGTCCTCGTCATCCAGAGTGACGATCACTTCTCCCCCGAGGTTGGGTACTATGCCATCGTAGGGTGCTCCAGAAAAGCTCCATGAAACTGCCGTAGCATACGCTGTGGCTGTAATCAGCACTGTCACAAAAAACACCAGGAAAATGATAATCCTCAGGGCAAATACATCCATGCAATTTGCATCACGTAATACACCATTGAACATGATTTTCTTGTTTAATAACATTGTGTCCTCCTATCCATTATTTAGTATTGCGCTACCTACGGTCGACGCCGACAAGAGATGTGACCGCGCAGGGAACCAAGATCGCTACTGTCGCACTTGCGTACGTTCAAAAATGAGCTCCTTGAGGGAAGGATTCGAACCAAATCCCAACTTCAAACTTTTTTAATAATTCTTCCAATAGGAACTTATGAAGTGAATTTCTATCAAACTAATACAGCAAGTAACGTTCCGCCTGAGGGTTTGTTTGCAATTTTGTCGTAACAATATGATAATATATATATTTTACAGATTAGCCTGAGGCTTCAGGTCTGAGGAGAGTGGAAATGATTCGACGGCATATCAAGGATTGCGTTATATATCGTGGTTAGAACAGAGTTTTAAATGTTTTTTTCGGTTGTCAATCACTCAAGTTCCACTTGTTTTTCTCGTTGCGATATACACCTCGTTTGTTGGTGTAGTATTACTTATACAATCGCTAAGTGATTCCCTCCGAAGATTGATTAATATGTCTACGAACGCTTTTGACGCTATCCGGGTCTATGGATAATTTTGCCACAAAACTGCCAAGCGAGGCTTCGGGGATTTACGTCCTCCATCTCGCTGTGCTTATCACCGGTGGCCTAGGATGGTTTCTTGCTATTTATCTTGGGCCCATCGTATCGCTGCTGCGTTCTCCTTTTAATAAACGTATAAACATTACGCTGGGAATGGTTTACCTAGTCGTGTTGCTCTTGCTCTTCTGGGTTAATGCCAATTCTCTCCAGGTGGAAACATTTGGTGATGGAAAGGGATCAAGGCTGATCCTTGCTGTTTTTATGGAAATGGTTCAACCATTTCGGTGGTGAAATTTTTTTGTTAGACATACTTTGGCAAATCTAGGTAGTTGATGTTGCCACATCGAAGGTTTGGATATTTCACAAACGCTTCAAGTTGAGATGCCTACTTATGAATATGCCCTAAGCAAAACTTCAGCTCACCGAGAGAGACAGCTCCACGACTAAGCTTTGGCTGGCATTAACCAACCCGCGAATATCAGTCTCCGCCTCTGTTAATGTCATGGAACGCTAAGAAACCAGAAAAAATCAGGAGATGGGGTCCTTAGTGCTACTTGACATTATCAGACATATCAGCAGATCTAGCATTTTGACTAGTAGACAGAATAATAAGACGTTAGAGTAGACAATATATACGAGTTCGAAGATAAATCCTTTACGCAGCCAGAAATACTCTCACCCCCGGATCTCCCTCCCGCTATACCCTAATAAATACATGCACCTTTTTTGAGGTTGAAGGCGAAACAGACAAGATACCACTAGGTATTCACCTTCGCCGAACACGATATTTCGCGTTAAGCGCGATATTTCGCTGATCCTTGCTGCATTTTATAAATACGGAAATTCTAAAAAGACACAGTTATAATGTTAAATCAATGCGTTGAATGACTATATCTCCATTTAATACGACAGGCACGATTCTTGATATCGTTCATTGTATATTTGGAAAATTATCATTTTTCAGTTTGGGAGGCTGAAGTAATGTAATTAGAATTTATTTAGATGTAAAATATTAACAAAACTGACGGGAAAATTATGAAAGAAACAAAAACCACAAGGCGATCAGCGGTAAAGATAATTGCTAGTAGTGTAACCGCTCTTGCAGCATACAATGCGTTTCCGACCAAATGGGGTACTCCGATTGTAAAGCAAGTTTTTTCACCTGCGCACGCTGCTACAAGTGGTGCTGGCGGTGCTCCTGCTGGTGAGGACTTCACTGTTGATGCTAATGGAGGGGATACAATCTCAATTAACCTCTCTCCCTATCTAACAGGTGGCAATGGTGATCCCCTCGTGGCCACTTTGGGCGATCACGGCGTTATCAGTGGTGATATTGTAATAGATTCCGCTAACATTACTGGAAATACGGCTAGCCTGACTATTTCCGGCGGTACAGGGGTTGGATTTATCGACTACACTGTAACTGATGGTGTAACCACAAGCTTAACCTATAGAATAACAATTGCTAATCTGGGTGGAATAGTATTAGGAGTACCACTTGGAGAAAGTTTTACTTTAGATGCCAGTGGTTCGCATACAGCCTCATCGAATTTGACTTCGAGGTTATCTGGTGATGGTCCCCTCGTTGCTAATCTTTCTAACTTTGGTGTTGTCAGTGGTGACATTGTGATAACCGATGCAAACATAACTGCAAATACACTAACGATTACTGTTTCCAGTGGTACTGGAGTAGCATTTGTTGATTATATTGTAACTAATGGAGGACCAGTAACGAGCCCACTATATAGAGTTGAAATAATAAATCTAGATGGAACGGCAATCCCTTGATAGGAAAGGGCAAGGGGTATCCATCAACGTGGGTACCCTTTTGTTTCCGCTTTATATCATCCGCTCTTCCTTAGGTTGGATGTATTGGTATCCCCCTTTCTTGATCCGATAAACACTGAAGTCCCCTGAGAAGAATAGGCCGCTAAAGAAATTCAATTGTTTAACGGCTTTCAGGATTTGAATGTCGGCTCTGGTTATTGGTGCGTTACACTAGTGCCAAACAACTATACATTCTTGAAGATCTACCAATTAGTCTAACTCAGATAAAATAATGTCTACAAGACCATCAAATTGGCTATAAAGCAGTGTGTATGCTTTGCAGTTGCGAGCTATGTTAGAAAGACTTGCAATGCCGTGTGCTGGAAGGTTTCTAGCATTGACATGAGACTCAATCAATTTAAAGCAACACTGTGCCGACGATATTGATTTGAGTTCAGTGCTAACACCTGCTCGATATGTAGGAAATATAAAGTGTGTTACATAAGGTTCTGTGACTGTAAATGTTGTGTTTAGCAACCGATGAGGAATCATCGATTCACCGCTTTCTGATAGCAACAATTGGTCTGCATGTTTGTAGTGAAACTCTGGAGTGATGATCGGCTCTCTTGTCTTGAGGTTAATTGGTCGTGTAAATGGGGTCATCTTTCCGTCTTCTGCGAGGAAAATAAGCTCATCTGTCAGATACCCAAAACCATTTTTGATAAGCCATGCGGTAAGCGTGCTCTTACCAGAACCACTCGAGCCCGGCAAGATTATGCCGCAGTTACCTCGATAAACCGCTCCTGCGTGAAATGCATGTTGATGCATGTTCCCAGAAATACAATGAAACAAGACATCATTCACTAAAGAATAGGCCAAATCATAGCGTGATGAACCTGAATAGAGTTGTGTAGAGCCTTCTTTGAGTGACATGCTCGCGGCTGGCGATGTAAACGAAAGGTTATACTGTTTGGTAGGTTTTGGACTACCGTCAGCAGCCACTGTTGAAACATCATCAAAAAGCATCTCTGCCAACTGCAATGCTTCATCATCATTGCATTCAATTTCAACTCGCAGATTTTCAAACTCAATAGTAAATATTTTTTCGAAATCATTCATTGTTCAACGCAATGACACCACTTTCTAACAAACTTTCCAAAGAGGACATAACATCACCTCTAATCTGATCACGCTGATCGGGATATTGCTCGGTTAAGCCATCAATCATCGCCCCAAATGTGAGACCATCTTTGCATAACAGCCAGACAATATACGCTGTATCATTAAGATATACAGCCTTAGCTTCAGCCTCTGTATAGAGCAGAATTTCGTTATCGAATTTTTCTACTATAAAATCTTCGTTTACTATGAATGATTGTCTGTCTAACATTTTAATATCATATATAAATTGTTTTTTGGTTGGAAAGAGATGTACCTGTCGTAAAAAATATACGCGCCACTAAATAAGTACAATAACTAACATGCTTAAGCGGTCATGGCATTAAAAAGATGAATCGAGTAATCTTTAGTTTTAATCACATACTAAGTACCACAACACTCAGGCTTATTATTGTAAATGATTCCCCGAATACTACAACTTTGCACTTGCCTTCAGCCACAATCAACGGTGCTCCACATCATCAAGCAAGAAGCAGAAAAGATTACAAATTGGGTTGATCTTATCGAGATTGCAGAGTTCAACAGTATGGCGCCACTCCTTGCTCATGCTCTTGAAACCAGTGGAGCAACGGTTCCAATTGAAGCTAAATGCACACTACATCTCCTAAAAAAACGACATCGAGAAAAGAACAAGATTCTTTTGTCTGAACTTGGCGATATTGCCAAGCTCTTCGATGATAATCAAATTCGTTTTCTTGTACTTAAAGGTGCCGCCCTGTCCAGTACTCTTTACTCGTCTCCAGATCTTCGTCCGATGCGAGATCTTGACATACTGGTTGATCCAAAACAGATATACCCTGCTCGTGATGTTTTAATCGAAAAAGGTGGGTACTCTGATCCCGATAAGAGTAATGATCACCCTGATCATCACCATCTGCCTCCAGTTAGAAAATTAATTGGTCACACTCATGTTCATGTCGAGCTACATAGAGGGATTTTTCTTTATCATTCGACGGATTCAACACAGGTTGATTTTGAAGGTCTATACAACCGAGCCATTAATTTTTCGTGTAATATCTCTGTACCATTTACAGCTCGAACACTTGGTGCAATGGATATGCTCATCCATGTTTTTGACCATGGTCTGCGTGCTCCACTCGGAAGCGAAAGTTACAGGCTGAGCAATATCACTGACATAATGGGCTTTATCAGCAAAGAACATGACCATCTTGACTGGCAGCAATTAGTTAGTAAACGACCAGATATTTATCATACATTGCCATTCCTCGACCTGTTAAGTCCATGGCCTGACGAGGTCCGAAGCCGGCTTGTATTCAAATATAACCGTCAAATAAATGGAGTTGGCGAAATATTCTCTGGCTGGCCAAAGGATGCCTTAGGTCGGTTTCGCCGAGAAAAAACATGGGAAATACTTCACAAAACATTCTTCCCACCTGAGTGGTGGATGCTCACATACTACGCACCTCGAAACAGAGCAGAAGCCTTGTATCATCTCCTTGTCAAACATCCGATGAATGTATTTTATTGGACGCTCATAAAGACCCGCCGAATTATATCTCAGGACCATTTCAATGCATTTTCTCGATTATCGAGGATGTGGTCGAAATTACTTGGCCACATCAGGTAGATAGTGGAGGTGAAAACCAAACAGTGATAGAATCACATGCTGTTACAACTGCTTTCAACAATGGTCCGGAGCGGCTTGTTTCGGTAGCCGTTTTTATAGTCGGTTTTGGGCTCTCTGTTCTCATTTGGCTGTTGGTGACAACCGGCAACAGGGATATCAAAAGCCTGCTAACTTTTGCCCACCACAACCGGTCGATGCTGATGAAAAGTCGTTTCACCGATGGACCTGGCTGCCTTATTCTTCCCCTTTGGTTGATTCTGGCTGAATATTTGGGTCCTGTTCTTGTGGTAGCATTTTGGGGTTACAATGCTTCTTTTCCGAAATTCAAGATATCTGCTATTGACTTGGAAATGCTGATTGGAAATCAGGGCTAGCACAAGGTTGGCTGATTACCAGTCTAGTTGGTGATAATCACAAGTTTCAAGGAAACATTCCACGTCACATTGGATAGAGCTCTCAACTTTCAAACATGAATGTTTAATCTTCCCTAAAGGCCCGCCGCAAGCTATCGGTTAGGGGCGCCAGGACATAGTCCATGGTCGTACGCTTGCCCGTTTTGATCAAGACTTCAGCTCCCATCCCAGGATAAAGTTCGCGGCCGTCGAGCTTTTTAAGTTCTGAGGCATCGATTGTGATGCGTGCCAGAAAATATGAGGCCCCGCTACGCTCATCGGTAAAGCTGTCGGCCGAAATCCGGGTCAATTTGCCGACCAGCAACGGCGTGTCTCGCTGCTTGAAGGCGGTCAGCCTGACTTGTGCGGGCAGACCCACATGCACCACATCGATGTCGTTGGGGGTGACCTGGGCTTCAATCACCAGCGTGTCGTCCTCGGGGACGATATCGAGTAAGCGCTGCCCAGGAGCGATCACACCCGTTTCCGTGTGCACGTTCAATCCCATCACAACACCCGCCTGAGGTGCCCGGATGGTGGTCCTGTTGAGGATGTCTTCGGCTGCTTTCTGCCGTTCGTTGACATCGACCAGCTCAGCTTGTGTGTCCTGCAAGCTGCCGACAACCTGATTCAGCAGGTTGTTTTTCATATCAATGATCTCGAGCTCGGTTTCGCCGATCCGCTGCTGGGCTTTCGCCATAAGGCTCATGTGATCTCCGCGCTCTCCCTTCAGTTTTGCTTCTTCACGCTTCAGTTGTAGGAGCCGAGCCTTGCCCACGACCCCCTTCTTGAAAAGTATCTCGAAACTGGTCCGCTCATCTTCGATCAAACGGAGTTGTTCGTCTTCGGCCGCAATCTGGGCCGCCAGGCCGGAGATCTCTTTTTTAAGCTGGGAAATGCGATTGCGGAAAATATGAATGCGTCCTTCCATGGACTGCCGTCGGGCTTCAAACAACGCGTTTTCAGCCTCCAGGAGCTTGGCCACCTGAGCTTGATCCAGGCGTGAGCTCAATGACTCCGGAAACTTAATTTCTGTTGCAAAGTCCTGTTCTGCCATCAGGCGGGACTCGGTCGCCAGCAGTTTATCGTAGCGGCCGTGCAGCACCTCCAGCCGCGCACGTGCCTGGGTGTCATCTATCTGGATCAGGGTCTGCCCCCCGACCACAGGGTCGCCTTCTTTCACCAGCAGATCTTTAATAATGCCGCCCTCAAGATGTTGGATTGTTTTAAGACTGCTGGCAACCGTTACCCGGCCCGGCGCCAGAGCAGCGCTTTCCAAAGGTGCCAGGGTTGCCCAGGTCACCATACCACCGAAGAAAAAGAGGAGGATGGTTGCCGCTGCCAGCAGCGGCCCCCTGATAGGCGGGTGCTCGGGAGTCTCGGACGGCGGATGTTGTTTATTGATTTGTTGCATTGTCGTATTCCCTTTCGGGACTGATATTAAAGATAGAAGATGTGTTATTCGTCTCAGACGGATCTAATTTGTTTGCATGAAACGACCTGATACTTATTTCCATCCTCTCGTCTCTGTCTTCTTCCATCTGTCGTTTGTCATCTGTGATCTAGCACCTGACAACTTCTTCCTTCCTTCACTTCAAGAGCTCGCGCGCCATCTCTCCGGCACTTTATTTATTGACAGGACAAATCATCTCTGACCCGGCAGTGAAGCCCAGGCTTCCAGTATTGGAACCTCACCCCTTCGACTCTGTTTGGGCCTGGTTCGCAACCACCGGCCGGGTGAGCTTAGGCAAAACCTCGTCCCTGGGACCGAAAATTTCGATCATGCCGTCACGGAGATAAAGAATCTTGTCGATCTGTGAGACTATGCTGGGCCGATGGGCAATCAACACCACCGTCGCACCGGCACTTTTGAGTCTGGCCATGGCCCGAAGTAGATCCTCTTCGCCTTCGCTGTCCAAGCTGGCGTTAGGTTCGTCCAGCACAATCAGCTGCGGACTACCATACAGGGCCCGGGCCAGGCCAATGCGCTGTCGCTGCCCACCGGAGAGCATCGCCCCCCCCTCACCAATCCGGGTGCGGTAGCCGTCGGGCAGGCCCAAAATCATTTGGTGTACCCCTGCATTTTGAGCGGCGTCGACCACGGCGGCGGAGTCGGGTTCGTTCATTCGGGCAATGTTGTCTTCGATTGTGGCGTCAAAAAGTTCCACGTCCTGGGGCAAATAACCAACGTGGCGGCCAAAATCAATCCGCTCCCAAGAGTAGACATCAGCGCCGTCCAGACGCACGGCACCGTGGCTTGGCCGCCAGGCGCCAACAATCAGCCGCGCCAATGTCGACTTGCCAGCCGCCGATGGCCCGACAATGGCCACACTCTCGCCAGCCGCAAGCGCAAATGATACCCCTTTAAGCACGGGTTTCTGCCCACCAGGCGGCGTAAAGACAACCTTTTCGACACTAATATGCCCCTGGGGTGCAGGCAGGGCCATAGCAGAAGAGCGCTCTTGGGTCTGGGTCATGAAGGTGTTCAGGCGTGTGTAGGCCGAGCGAGCGGCCAGCAGGGATTTCCAGGTTCCGATGGCCTGTTCCACTGGTTGCAGGGCACGCGATAAAATGATGGAGCCGGCGATCATCCCCCCTGGGGTCAACTCGTAGTGCAGTACCAGATAGCCACCGACCCCCAGCATAGCCACCTGAAGTACGAGTCGGCAGAACTTGGAGGCTGACAGAATAGCGCCCGCCCGTCCGCTGGCAAGCATCTGCTGCTGCAACGCAATCTTGTTGTCGTTCAGCCAGCGGCGTGTGATGCCCGGCATCAGCCCCATGGCCTCGATTACTTCGGCATTGCGGGCAGCAGCGGCGGTTTTACGCAGCGCACTGACGCTCTGAGCGTTGGCCGCCTTCAAGGGTTTGCGTGTGGCAAGTTCGTTGACCACCGCCAGTGAAAACAAGATCATCGCGCCAATGAGCGCAATGATGAATAGAACCGGGTGGAGCAGATAGATCACGAACAGGTAGACCGGCACCCATGGCGCGTCGAACAGGGAGAAGATGCCAGGACTGGCTACAAATTGGCGCACCTGGGAAACGTCTCGCAACGCTTGCACTCCATAGGTTTGAGACTGCAGCTGCTGGCTGATAGCCGGCGACAGCACCTCTGGGCCCAGGCGATTTTCCAGCCACGCGCTCATCTGCACCAAAATGCGCGAGCGTGTAAAGTCCAGGGACACAACCACCAACAGGGCTACCACCGCCGCGACGCTCAGGTAGATGAGGGTTTCGATGCTCCGACTCACCAGCACACGGCTGTAAATTTGTAACATGTAAAGCGGCACGGTGAGCATCAGCACGTTAACGAAAAGGCTGATGACAGCCACCGCCAGCAGCACGAAGCGGCACTTCTTAAAGGCCTCCTCCAGCAGGGTGGTCGTTTTTTCTTTCATGATTTAACCTGCCCTGTAATTTTGGATCGTGGCGCGTTAAAACAGTTCTCCATGAATCCAACTCTCTTACACTCCAAGGTGGTTAAACAGCTGAACGAAAAATTGTCAGCCTCAAGCCCGGCCACACAAATGGGCAAGGATGTCCTCAGATTCTCCGTTAATCTGGCCGCCGGGGTAACCGTTATGTCGTCATGTTTTTTGGGTCTTAGTTGGCGAAAGGCGACATGCCGCCTTGCGCCAACTATAGCAGGAAACGGTCTCTAAGTGATCTCATTGAGATCGGTAACACCGAGAAGCAGCACGGTCCCCATGGCCTCGTCGCTTTCGACAGTGATCAAAAGGCCGTTATCGACCTCCTCCGCCGTAATTTCAGTTTGTTCGGCACTCTCAAAGATTAAGCCATCCTGGGTATCATTGAAATCTGTGATTGTGTCGTCGCCGAAAAGACCAGTAAAGAAGAAAACGTCACTTTGTATGCCGCCGGTGAGGATGTCGTTGCCTTCGTCGCCTTGAATGATATCCTCGCCTACTCCACCGAAGATGAAGTCGTTGCCAGTGCCGCCTTTTATGATATCGCTTTCTGTGCCGCCTATAAGGATGTCGTCGCCCATACCCCCTTCTAAGATATCGACGCCCCCACCGCCGCTCAGTATGTCGTTGCCGTCGTCACCGTATAGGACATCGGTCCCGGCATCGCCACTCAGGATGTCGTCGCCGTCCTTCCCCTCAAGAATATCGGTCCTGGCAAAGCCGCGGATGAGGTCGTTCCCTTTGGTGCCCTGCAGATAGTTATTATCGTAGTCTCCATCGATGACGTTAAAATCTTCAGGATCAATGGGAGGAGGACCATCGTCGTCAACGATAATGGCACTGGCCGTGGCGCCTATGGTATTGTCCGGATTGATGAGTTTGACCTCAATGACCTCATTGGACTCCACCAGGATGTCACCGACCACATCGATAGAGATCACCGCAGTGTCGACGTTGGGCTCGAAGGTCACCGTACCAGTGAACACCGAGGGGTCGATGTCGTCGCCATCGATGTCACCCCCGATCTGGTAAGCCACATCGAGCGGTTGGCTGAGGTCGCCGCCTGCGCGCGTCACCGTGAACTCAAAGGGCGTCGTACCGCTGTTGCCCTCATCCTGCGAAACCTCGACGGGCTCGATGGTCAGCACCAGCTCGGTATCGTCATTTTGGATAGTCACCGTCGCAGTCGCTTGGCTGAGGGTTGCGTTGTTCGGATCGGACAGGGTCACTGTGAAAGTCTCGTCGGCCTCAACGTCTGTGTCGCCCACAACCTCGAAGGTGATGTCCTTGGTCGTCTCGTCAGGGGCAAACGTCAGGGTCCCGGTCACCGGCTGGCCTAAAATAAAATCGCCGCCGTCCACAGGGAAGTCAACACTTGGGGTGGCGGTCCAGGTCACCGAGGTCTCTGCGTCCGTGTTGCCCGTGCGTGCCACCGTGACGTTGAACTGCTTGGTGTCCGCATTGCCCTCGGCCTGGCTGAAATCCGTGATGCTGAGCTCCGGTGCCTGGTCGTCATTGACGATGGTATAACTGGCCTTGGCGCCCGTGGTATTGTCCGGATTGATGAGCGTGACCTCCAGGACCTCGTCAGCCTCCACCAGGGTATCACCAACTACATTGACCGTTATCACCGCAGTGTCCGCGTTGGGCTTGAACGTCACCGTGCCAGTGAACGCCGAGGGGGGGTCGATGTCGTCGCCTTCGATGTCACCCCCGATCTGATAATCCACATCGAGCGGTTGGCTGAGGTCGCCACCTGCACGCGTCACCGTGAACTCAAAGGGCGTCGTACCGCTGTCGCCCTCATCCTGCTCGGCCCAGACATCACCTTCGAGGTTGACGGGCTCGATGGTCAGCACCAGTTCGGTATCGTCGTTTTCGATCGTCACCGTCGCCTCAGTCGCATCCGGGTTGAGGGTGGCGTTGACGGGGGCGGACAGCGTCACCGTGAAGGTCTCGTCGGCCTCAACGTCTGTGTCGCCCGTCACCTCGAAGGTAATGTCCTTGGTCTCCTCCCCGGCCTCGAATGTCAGGGTCCCGGTCACCGGCTGGCCTAAAATAAAATCGCCGCCGTCCACAGGGAAGTCAACACTAGGGATGGCGGTCCAGGTCACCGTCGTCTCTGCGTCCGTGTTGCCCGTGCGTGCCACCGTGACGTTAAACGGCGTGGTGGTTGAATTGCCCTCGTCCTGGCTGAAATCCGTAATGCTGAGCACCGGCGCCCCGTCGTCATTGACGATGGTAGAACTGGCCGTGGCGCCCGTGGTATTATCCGGATTGATGAGTGTGACCTTCAGAGCCTCGTCAGCCTCCACAAAGGCGTCACCAACTACATCGACCGTTATCACCGCGGTGTCCGCGTTGGGATCGAACGTCACCGTACCAGTGAACACCGAGGGGTCGATGTCGTCGCCATCGATGTCACCCCCGATCTGGTAAGCCACATCGAGCGGTTGGCTGAGGTCGCCGCCTGCGCGCGTCACCGTGAACTCAAAGGGCGTCGTACCGCTGTTGCCCTCATCCTGCGAAACCTCGACGGGCTCGATGGTCAGCACCAGCTCGGTATCGTCATTTTGGATAGTCACCGTCGCAGTCGCTTGGCTGAGGGTTGCGTTGTTCGGATCGGACAGGGTCACTGTGAAAGTCTCGTCGGCCTCAACGTCTGTGTCGCCCACAACCTCGAAGGTGATGTCCTTGGTCGTCTCGTCAGGGGCAAACGTCAGGGTCCCGGTCACCGGCTGGCCTAAAATAAAATCGCCGCCGTCCACAGGGAAGTCAACACTTGGGGTGGCGGTCCAGGTCACCGAGGTCTCTGCGTCCGTGTTGCCCGTGCGTGCCACCGTGACGTTGAACTGCTTGGTGTCCGCATTGCCCTCGGCCTGGCTGAAATCCGTGATGCTGAGCTCCGGTGCCTGGTCGTCATTGACGATGGTATAACTGGCCTTGGCGCCCGTGGTATTGTCCGGATTGATGAGCGTGACCTCCAGGACCTCGTCAGCCTCCACCAGGGTATCACCGACTACATCGACGGTAATCACCGCAGTGTCGACGTTGGGCTCGAAGGTCACCGTGCCGGTGAACGCCGAGGCGTCGATGTCGTCGCCATCGATGTCACCCCCGATCTGGTAAGCCACATCGAGCGGTTGACTGAGGTCGCCGCCTGCGCGCGTCACCGTGAACTCAAAGGGCGTCGTACCGCTGTTGCCCTCATCCTGCGAAACCTCGACGGGCTCGATGGTCAGCACCAGTTCGGTGTCGTCGTTTTGGATCGTCACCGTTGCTGTTGCTTGGCTGAGCGTCGCGTTGTTCGGGTTGGACAGGGTCACCGTGAAAATCTCGTCGGGCTCAACCACGGTATCGCCCACAACCTCGAAGGTGATGTCCTTGGTCGTCTCGTCAGGCGCAAACGTCAGGGTCCCGGTCACCGGCTGGCCTAAAATAAAATCGCCGCCGTCCACAGGGAAGTCAACACTTGGGGTGGCGGTCCAGGTCACCGAGGTCTCTGCGTCCGTGTTGCCCGTGCGGGCCACCGTGACGTTGAACTGCT
>Ga0209475_10003762_pt1 | contig 13613 bp, 14 predicted proteins | sample tdDd471_FD_187128 | JGI IMG/M metagenome (GOLD analysis project Ga0209475, IMG submission 187128) | Marine sediment microbial communities from the Atlantic coast under amendment with organic carbon and nitrate - tdDd47.1 (SPAdes)... | ecosystem: Environmental > Aquatic > Marine > Coastal >... | reverse complement strand
ACCGCGGCCAGGTGCTCCTCGCCCAGGCGTTCCAGAGTAGCTTGCAAGTCGTCCACGGCGTCACGAAAGAGTTTCGTCGCCCTTTCATTCTGCTGTTTGTTCACATTCGCTGACATGGTCGCGATCTATCCTCTCCGGTGTCGCCGGTCAGGGGAACACCGCCAATTCCGAGTCCAGGTGATCCAGGTAACGTTTGAGCCCGTCCTGCCAGGATGGCCGATCCGGGCAACCCGCAGTTTCCAGGCGCCGACTGGCCAGAATCGAACAGGTCGGGCGCACCGCCCGAGTGGGGAACTCGTCGCTGCCGCAGGCACTGATGCGGGACGGATCGGCACCGCAGCCGACCGCCACCTCTCGGGCGAACTCGAACCAGCTACAAGCACCGTGGTTGGTTCCGTGGAAGATACCCCGGTGGCCGCCTGACACAAGAAATCCGAGCACTGCGGCCAGATCCTCCGCGTAGGTAGGACATCCCCGTTGATCGTCCACCACTTTGAGGGTTTCACGTTCGTCCAGCAAGCGGCGAATGGTCTTGGGAAAATTGACGCGCCCGTCGCCGAACAGCCAACTCGTGCGCACGATCTGCCACGGAGTGGTCAGGGAGGCAACGATCTCCTCGCCCCGGGCCTTGGTCAATCCGTAGAAATTGACCGGATTGCGTTCCTGCTCCTCGCAGTAGCCGGTGGCCTGGCCTCCACCAGCGAAGACATAGTCCGTGCTGAGATAGGTCAATCCACAGTGGGTGGATTCACAGCGGCGGGCAAGATTCTCCGTCGCGGTGACATTGGCGGATTCCGCTTCGGTACGGGACGTTTCGGCACCATCCACGTCAGTCCAAGCGGCGCAGTGTATCACCCACTCGGGGACATATCGGGTGATGATGTCAGCCACGGCTCGATCGTCGGCCAGATTCCCGTCGGCCAGATCCACGCCAACAGTCTCATGCCCCTGCTGCAGTCTGCCCAGCACAGCACGACCGAGCATTCCCTCACATCCGGTCACCAGAACTCTCACGGCCACTCCCGTTAGGTCTCGTTGGCATCTCCCGGCGGCCGCGTGCGTCGGGTCGCCCGCCAGGCCCGGCTCACATCGAAGCCACGTCCTTGCAGGAATCTCACGACCCGAGCTTCAGCACGACGATCAGAGGCACCACCCAGGCGCCGCCAGCGCTGTCGGGCCGCCCGATCCGCCAACTCTTCTTCGGTCTCGCTATCCAGCGCCTCGGCGGCCACGTCGTGGGCCAGCGCCGCCGGGACACCTTTCTCACGCAACTTGGCCTCCAGGTAACGCCGACCCACGGTTCGGGTCAACAGGCAATCTCGGCACCAAGCTTCGGCGTATCTGCGATGGGAGTAAATACCGCGGGTTGCCAGTTGTTCCAATACGGCATCGACGGCTTCATCCGAGAAGCCCTCGTCCTGGAGCTTGCGCTGCAGACGCGCCACCGGAGGCAGCCTGCGATCTAGAATGGCAAAAACGCGGCGGGCCACTTTCTTACGCTCCGCCGCGAATCGCAATTCAGTCAACAGGGGGGAGTCTAGACTCCCCCCCGGTTCAGGCAATCGTTTAGGGACCGCTTCCGGTGCCAGTTCCAGGACCTCACCCGAGTCCAGTACCAGGCGCACCGTCCCCGGTTCCTGATGCATCGCCGCCAAACGGATCGGCTCCTCGGTCACGGCAGATCAACCTCAGTTGCCGCGCCGAGACTTGGCCACCGTGCCGGCACCCCCGCCGGCTTGGGCCGCCGCTGCGGCCTTGCCCTTATCGGTTGCCGCCGGCGCCGCTGTTTCGGTGGTCGCTGCTTCGCCGGCCTCCTCAGCGTCAGCCCCGATACCGTAGTGAGCAAAGACCAACTCCTTGATCTTCTCGTAGAGGTCCTTGTTCTCCTTGAGGAAGACCCGCACGTTCTCTCGACCCTGGCCGAGACGCTCCTCACCGAAGCTGTACCAGGCCCCGGATTTCTGGATGATGTTCGCCGCGACGCCCAGATCGATCAGGTCGCCTTCCTTGCTGATGCCCTCACCGTAGAGAATATCGAATTCCGCTTTCTTGAATGGCGGGGCCACCTTGTTCTTGACCACCTTGACTCGAACCTGGTTGCCGACCACTTCCTCGCCCTGGGTGATGGCGCCGATACGCCGGATGTCCAGGCGGACCGAGCTGTAGAATTTCAGGGCGTTACCACCGGTGGTGGTCTCGGGATTGCCGAACATGACGCCGATCTTCATGCGGATCTGGTTGGTGAACATGACCAGGGTATTGGTCTTGGCGATGCTGCCGGTAAGCTTGCGCAAGGCCTGGGACATGAGGCGGGCCTGCAAACCCACGTGGGCATCGCCCATTTCCCCCTCGATCTCGGCCCGAGGCACCAGGGCAGCCACCGAATCGATCACCAGGATATCCACCGCGCCGGAGCGGACCAGCATCTCGGTGATCTCCAGGGCCTGTTCTCCGGTGTCCGGCTGGCTGACCAGCAGGTTGTCGATGTCCACGCCCAGTTTGCGGGCATAGAGCGGGTCCATGGCGTGCTCGGCGTCGATGAACGCGGCCACGCCCCCTTCCTTCTGACAGTTGGCGATGACCGACAGACTGACTGTCGTCTTGCCGCTACCCTCGGGACCGTAGATCTCCACGACCCTGCCCTTGGGCAGGCCGCCCAGCCCGAGGGCGATATCCAGAGACAGGCTGCCGGTGGAAACGGCATCGATCTGGTCATAGATCTTGTTCTCGCCCAGAACCATGATCGAGCCTTTGCCGAACTGCTTCTCGATCTGGGCCCGGGTCAATTCGAGGGCCTTGGCCCGGTCGTCTTTCTTGTTCAGCGCCATGCTGGTCATCTCCCCTGTGCGTCCGTCCCGCGGACCGTGTGTTGACTTGATTGGATGAGCGGTGACGGGCGCCGCCTGTTGTTTCAAGGCGCCAAGATAGCACGAACCCGCGAGGTGTGGCAAATCGTTTTTTCGCCTTTTTTTCGCAGGGGGATCCGGTTTCAATCCAGTGGGTAGAATCCGAGTCCTTCGTGGATCGCTCCGGTAGGCTGCAGCCGGCTCTGCATCAGGCTGAATCCCTGTACTTCGACCCGCGGCAATCCTTGTAAGTCCAGGTCCTGCAACAGATCGAGTTCGTCATGACCCAACGGACTTCTGATCCTCGACAAGGTCAGATGACTCCTAAACGACTTGGTGTCCTGGGGTCCGTCGGGCCAGACCCGGGCAACGGTTGCCCGAACCCGATCTGCCAGCAACGTGGCCTGCCCGTCATCCTCGAATTGCAGGAACAGGACCCGCGGCGCCCGGAGCCGTGGAAAAGCGCCGAGGCCCGCGGGAATCAGATCGAACCCCGATCCCCAGGATCTCGCAGCCAGGGCGTCTTGAAGCTGTTCTACGCGCTCTGCCGGCCATTCACCCAGAAACTGCAGAGTCACATGCCAGGTCGCGGATCGGGTCCAGCGCACCGGCAATCGGGGCGAGGCGCTGTCCAGCGCCGTTGTCAGGGTCTGAACGAGTTGCGTCCCCGGATGTACAGCCAGAAAGACCCTCATAGGGCGAGTTCATCCCTTCGACGGTGGCTGCGGGCCCAGGACGTTGTTGCGGCCCCAGGTCTCGGCTCGCTCCCAGGGCGACACGTCGTTTCCGAGCTCCAATGCTCGCCGCAGGCTGTCCAGGGCCGAGGCCACCGTCAACAGCCGGTTGCGGATCCGGTCGGCGGGAAACCGATAACATCCGGCGAAGACCCCCCGCGGAGTGGCCAAGCCGATCCAGGTGGTACCCACGGGCTTCTCCCGGGACCCACCGCCTGGACCGGCGATTCCCGTGACGGCGAGTCCGTAATCGGTCCCCAGGCGCTTCCTGCAGCCCGCCGCCATGGCTCGTACCACCGGTTCGCTGACCGCGCCGTGGTCCTGCAGCAGATCACCCGGTACATCCAGCAGATCCCGCTTCACGTCATCGGCATAGGCCAGGATTCCACCGCGAAAGAACGCCGAGGAACCCGCCTGCTGAGTCAAACTCCCGCCCAGCAAGCCGGCGGTGCATGATTCGGCAACGGCCAAGGTGGCCGACCCTTGTTTGAGGAGATTCTGAATCACTTCCGGCGGCGTCCTGGCATCCCGGCTGAAGACCAGCGGCCCGAGGCGCCGGGTCACGTCCTGCTCAACGGTGTCCATTTCCCGCACCACATCCTCGGACGGACTCGGCGCGGCGACTCGCATATCGACGCCCCAGTCGGTCAACCACCAGGACCACTGCAATTCCGGGTGAGCCTCGCGGATGTCCGCGCAGCGGTTCACCAGTACGGTTTCCGCCATCTGGGCCGTGCGCCACAATAGATTGCGTCGCGGTCGAGGCAATACGCCCTGTGCACCGAGCCAGGGCAGGACCACCGGTAGCAGCGCCTCGGTTTCCGCAGGCACTCCCGGCAACAATACCAGGGTTCGCTCCCGCAGACGGCCGGCCAACGCCGGCGCCGAGCCGAGGGGATTCGCAAGCGGCACCATCCCCGCCGGCACTCGACTCTGCCGACGCACGAGGGCGGCTACTGGGGTGCCGCCTCGGCGTCGCCAGCGTTCGGCCATGCTGCGCTCGAGTTCCGCGTCCACCTCCAGGGACGCCCCCCCCCAGCCGGCAACGGCCTCCCGAGTCAGGTCGTCGGGAGTCGAGCCCAGGCCTCCAGTCAGAAACACCAGATCCCCCGGGTGCGTCCAATCCAGAGCCGCCACGATCGCCTCGGGTTGATCGGGCACGACCTGGATACCGGCCGCTTGCACCGCGTGAGCCCCAAGGGCCCGCTGGATACGACCACTGTTGGTATCAGCGGTTCTGCCCTCCAACAGCTCGTCACCGATGGCAATGATGCGCACCGGCAAGGGCACTCCGAAACTGGCATCGGTCATCTCACCCACCCCAGCAGATGCACCGTCACGTGGGTCGCCAGGCAGGCCAGCAGACCCGCACCCAGGTCATCGGCCATGATGCCCACCCCGCCACCGCCGCGAAACTTCTCGAGGCGGCGAACACCGAAGGGCTTGAGGATGTCAAAGAGCCGGAACCAGAAGAATCCGGCCAACCAACCGAGAGGTCCGGTGCTCACCCCCAGATAGGTCACCTGCATGCCCGCCACTTCGTCGATGACAACCAGGGAAGGGTCTTCACCGTGTAGTTTCTCCAACCTGTCCGCGACCGGAACACCGATGGCGGTCACCGCCACCAGCATGACGCCCTGCAACCAGAGAGGAATCGGGCCCAGGTACATCCAGGCCGCGGCCCAGATCACAGTGACGGCGAAACTGGCCACGGTCGCCGGGGCGATGGGCGCGAAACCGGTACCAAAAAACGTCCCGATCAGATAAAGCAGAGGGCGCGGCATGGGGATCCTTTCAACAACCACGAGGGTCCGTTGGTGTCGGTGGTGGCGGATTGCCGTTCCAGTATAGGGGCCAAAGCGATCCACGCCAAGCAGGGTCCCAGTCACCCTTGTCGATCGGGAGCCGGACCCCCAGATAGAAGAAGGCCCCCCGGACGGCGCCGGGAGGCCAAACTGGACAAGAGCAGAAAATTCGGGTCAGGAACCCACGGTCTGCAACTGGCGCAGCACCTGCTTGGCCACGCATTTCAACGTATCGAAGACACCGTCACCCTTGACAGCGATTCCTTCGAAGTGATCGAAGCCTTCGGGATTCAACTCTTCGTTCAACTCACTGACCGGCAGGGCGTCGGGCATATCGCGCTTATTCCACTGCATGACGAAGGGAATCTCCTGAAGATTCAGATCGTATTCCTTCAGGTTGTCGTGCAGGTTGTACAGGGACTCGATGTTGGCGTCGAATCTCGCTTCGGAACTGTCGGCCACGAACACGATGCCGTCCACTCCGCGCAGGATGAGCTTGCGACTGGCATTGTAGTACACTTGCCCAGGCACGGTGTAGAGGTGGAAGCGCGTCTTGAAGCCCTTGACCTCTCCCAATTCCAGGGGCAGGAAGTCGAAGAAGAGCGTCCGGTCCATCTCCGTGGCCAATGTGACCAGCTTGCCCTTGGTCTCAGGCGCGAGTTTCTCGTACACGTACTGGATGTTGGTGGTCTTGCCACCCAACCCCGGACCGTAGTACACGATCTTGCAATTGATCTCACGCGACGAGTAGTTGATCAGCGACACGGCCTCTACCCCTTTTGCCTGCGAAACGGGGAATACCTTCCCCGGACTCTCAATCCACGAACAGGTTGTCTATCTCGGCCTCGACTTCTTCGGCGAACCCCTCGTCGAAGGCATCGTATTCCTCGTTCCGGTACTCTAGCTTGGTGTATAGGTTCTCGATGATGCCATCGAGTTCCTCCACCGCGCGCTTGACCCGAAGTCTGACCAGACCCAGGGTCGTGCGCTTGTCGAACAACACGACCAGGACCACGCCCTTGGCTATCTTACCCAGGTACATGCTGTCCTTGGCGCCCTGGTGATACAGGGTGCTGAAGTCTCTCTCGCCGATCAGTCGGGCCAGCTGGTAGTTGGCTTCGAAATCTGCGGCGCAAAGCGAGGCGAAACTGGTCAAGTCGAATTGTACTTCCGGACCACACTGGCTGATGAGTTGCCCAGTGCGGTCGATCAGGACAACGTTGCCGGCGTCACTGCTTTTCAGCAGATCTTCCAGGACATTGTTGATGGCCCAGTAATCTTCCTCGAAAATGGCCCACTCGGCTCTGACCATAGAAAGCTCCTTCGTCCTCCGCTGCGCGTCTGTCGCTGCCCTCGCGGTGGACACTCGGTAACGGGTTCATTCAACATATCGTCAGCCCGTGGCCCGCCTTAACCTGTAATATGGGGAAATCATTAGGATGGCCAGCAGTCTTTATCCAGAGACCGTCCACAATCTTGATATGCTGGCTTCAGGAGGCTCAGAAACTGCGGCGAAACTGGAAGGCACGTTGTAGAGTGACCTCGTCGGTGTAGGCCAGGGCCCCACCCACCGGAATTCCGGTGGCGAGGCGAGTCAACCGCAGCTCGCGTTCTTCACACAGGCGCTGAATATAGAGTGCCGTGGTTTCGCCCTCCACGCTGGCGTCCAGGGCAATGATCAGTTCCGTGACCCCGTCTTCGTCGATGCGCTGCGTGAGCCGGCCAAAGGGCAGATCGTCGGCGCGCACACCGTCCAGCGGTGACAACAGTCCCCCGAGTACGAAATAGCGACCCCGGAAAAAGCCGGCTTTCTCGAACGGCAGCACATCCACCGGCGTCGCGACGACACAGAGCTGGCCCGGGTCGCGCCGCTCCGAGGTACAGATTCGGCAGGGATCCGGCTCGGTGATGGCACCACAGCGGGAGCAGTGGGTCACGTTTTCGCGGGCCGAAGCGATGGCGGCCACGAGTTCCTCGGCGGGATTTTCCCGACCCACCAGGTGCAGAGCTACCCTGGTGGCGGACTTGCGCCCCAGACCGGGCAATCGGCTCAGACCCCGGACCAAACGTTCAAGGGCGGGTGACTGAAACTCCCCGCCCTCGTTCAGGTCATCGCGTCCCATCGACTAGCCCATTCCCGGCAGATTCATTCCGGGCAGATTCATGCCGCCGGTGACCGAGCCCATCTCCTGCTCGACCATCTCGTCGACCTTTTTCACGCCCTCGTTGACCGCCGCGACCACCAGATCCTGCAGAAATTCGATGTCATCCGGATCCAGGGCTTCAGGAGCTATTTCGATACTCTTGAGCTCGTGGCGGCCGTTCATGACCACCTTCACCTGGCCGCCGCCCACCTCGGCAGCAACTTCCTTGCTCTTCAACTCTTCCTGTGCCTTGGCCATCTTGGCCTGCATCTGCTGGGCCTGCTTCATGAGCATGCGCATGTCCATGGTTTCTCCTCTCGAGCTTCCCGCGGGAAGAATAACGTTGTCATCAAGATTAGAGTGGCAACCACCGGGATCACTTGCCGGGCGGATCCCACTGTTCCTTGTCTGTTTCGGGAAGGGGCTCTCCCCCCAGCATGTCCACCAGTTCACCCAGAGCCGTATCGTCGTCACAAGCCCGTTCCAGCTCTTCACGGTGGGTCGGCGCCACTTCCTGGCGAATCTCCTCCCGAACCCGATCCGCCTGACCACGAGCACCGAGGACCAGTTCGACCCGTGTCGGATGGCCGAAGAACGTGGTGGCTGCGGTCCCGATGGCGTCACACTCGGACTGGATATTGTCGACCTGGAACTTCTTGCCCTCGGCGAAGGCCACTGTCAGGAGGCCGCGCTCCCGGTCCAACGATGGCAAGCCCTCCATCAGGCACGCTGCCACCCGGGGAGCCTGCTTCATCAGCAGGTCGATGAGCTGGGTCCATCCCGGCACCGTCTCGGCCGAGGCCGGCGCCACAGGCTCCTTGGCTGTCGGCAACGCCGCAGCAGGCTGTGGCAAATCACCACTTCGCGCCTCGGTCGCACCGGAGGCCGGAGTCGGCGCAGGGCCACTCGGCGCGGCGGCCCCGGCTGGGCGAGCTCCCTGCCCAGTACCCCCGCCAGCGGTTGGCAACGACCCACTGCCCAGGCCGTCGAGTCGCCTGGCGAGATCCGACAGCAGCACCCGCGACTCAAATCGACAGTACTCGACCAGGGCCGCTTCCAGCATGATTCTCGGCTGCGTACTCCTGTGGATACGTTCGAAATGTCGACCGGCCCGGTCGATGAGTGCCAGCAGGTCCTGTTCGCTGAACCGAGTCGCCTGGGTTTGCAGGGATTCCACCTGGTCCGGCGGCAACTCAACCATAGGCGCCAGCTCAGCGTCGATTTTCAGGAGCATGAGGTTGCGAAAGTTCGTCACCGCTCCCCGGGCAAAAGCGTCGAGGGACTGGCCGCTGTTGGCGAGATTGTCGACCAGGCGCATGGCTCGAGCCGGATCCGCGGCGATGATGGCCTCGTTGAGTTCGAGGAACAGCTCCGACCGTACCAGCCCGAAGGTCGCCACTACGGTTTCCTCGTCGATCCGGCCGTCACAACCGGCGATGACCTGGTCCAACAGGCTGAGGCCATCGCGCACGCTGCCCTCGGCCAGAGACACCAGTAGACGCAGTCCGGTCTCCTCCAGCTCCACCTCTTCGGCTGCGGCGATGTGCAGCAGGCGCTGGGCCAGTTCGTCCCGGCTCAGCAGGCGGAAATCGAATCGCTGGCAGCGCGAAAGGATCGTGCGCGGAATCTTGTTGGGCTCGGTGGTGGCGAAGAAAAAGAAAACCCTCGCCGGCGGTTCCTCGAGAATCTTAAGCAGCGCGTTGAAGGCGCCTTTGGAAAGCATGTGAACTTCGTCGATGATGAAGACTCGACTGCTGCCTTCGCTGGGCGAGTACTGGGCCATGTCCCGCAGCTCGCGAATGTTGTCGACGCCGGTATTGCTGGCCGCATCGATCTCGAGCACGTCCATGTAGTTGCCCCGGGCGATGGCCACACAGGTTTCGCATTGCCCGCAAGGATCACCCTCGCGGTTGGTCTGGCAATTGATGGCTTTGGCCAGCAGGCGAGCCACGGTCGTCTTGCCGCAACCCCGGGGGCCCGAGAACAGATAGGCGTGACTGAGCTTGTCCTTGCGCATGGCAGCGCGCAGCGTACCGGTCACGTGGGTCTGACCAACGACATCGGCAAAGGTTTCTGGGCGGTATTTGCGGGCGATGGCTTGGTAGGACATGGCGCTCCGGTCGCGTGGGGTGCGAAGGTGGGCCAGGCTGGCGGCGCACACGTCGAAGGGAACGTACCGCTGCTACTTTCCAGTCCTGACGGAGTTAGTGCTCCGGCGTCACACCGGGCCTGGCCCATCATGCCTCGGAGATAATCCGCTGGCAAGTGTTGGTGGAGATGAGCGGGCTCGAACCGCCGACCTCCTCGTTGCGAACGAGGCGCTCTCCCAGCTGAGCTACATCCCCACGAACTCTACAATGTAATATCGGTCCAGACGTCCGTCGATGGGATCAGACTGTCCCGCAAAGACGGCCGCCATCTGGAATCTGGCGGAGAGGCAGGGATTCGAACCCTGGGAACATCGAAGATGCTCAACGGTTTTCGAGACCGCCCCGTTCAACCACTCCGGCACCTCTCCGAAATGCCTGTACTGTCTGTTGCGCTGGCGGAGAGGGAGGGATTCGAACCCTCGGAACCCGGAGGCTCACACGATTTCCAATCGTGCCGATTCAGCCACTCTCGCACCTCTCCGCGCTTAAGAGGGCAGCAATATAGCACCGGCCCTGGGGAAAATCAACACAATGGCCCCGGGTCGGTTCCCGGTATCGGACACAGGAGCGAATCAGCGCTTTTTGGCGAAAAAACCGCTCAGGAGCGCCCTGCAGGGTTCTGCAAGGATACCGCCTACGACCTCGACCTGCTGCCGGTACGGATTGCCGTCGAGCAATCTGGCCGTCGAGGCAACCGCTCCCGCCCGCGGATCGGAAGCACCGAATACGAGTCGGTCCAAACGGGACAGCAGCAGGGCCCCTGAACACATCGTGCAGGGTTCGAGAGTCACGTAGAGCGTGGCGCCCGAAAGGCGCCAGCTGTCACTGTCGCCCGCAGCGGCACCGATCGCCAGAATCTCGGCATGGGCTGTGGGATCCTGTAGGGATTCCACCTGGTTGTGACCACGCCCGATGATCCGACCCTCGCGCACCACGACCGCACCCACGGGGACCTCGCCCTTGTCGGCTGCCAGTCCGGCCTCGGTCAAGGCCTCGCGCATCCACTGTTCGTGGGAACGAAAGGCGCCGAAGAGCTCGCTTTCGGTCACTTCACGTCTCCCTCGACCGTGGCCAGATTCCCGGCCAGGTCTACGACTTCCACCCGTACCCGCCAGGGCGACGGTCCGGCGGATTCGCCCAGAGGAGGCCAATCGATATCCAGAGAAAACTCTTCGGTGCGGCTGTCACAGATCAGGTCTCGGGGATCCAGCCGACGGACACTTCCGTCGGGCAACTGGATCGACGCCGCCGCCAGCTGGCTGGCTTCGTCCTCGGCGCGACAGCTGATCCGCAGTCCCTCGGCGGTGCGCCGAACCTTGAAATCCGCGATCTCCGGCGCCGTGTTGTCTACCGCTACCGGCCCCATGAGACGCATCGTCTCCAGGGTCAAGGGTGCCGGATTGTCCTTGATGTCACTGGCGGTCAGACGCAGTTCGTAGTCGCCGTCGGGAACATCGGAAGTATCCCAACTGCGCATATGTTCTTCGGTTTCGGCCATGACGGGTCGCCACGCCTGGTCTCCCAAGCGACGATACTCCAGGCGAAATACGATGCGATCGCCGTTGGGATCGCTGGCCTGCCAGGACAGAATGCGCACCGGTCGGCTCATGGCCGCACGCCGCGGATCGGCCCGCCGATCCATGGCGCTGCTGCGGCTGAACTCGACCCTCAGGCCACTGCGGAAGCTCTGGGTCACGTTGTCGCCACGAGGCATCAGACCACCCAGGCTGATCTCCCGGGGCTGTTCGAGATCGAATGCCCGGATGACCGGGGAAAGATTGTCCTGCCACGCGCTGACCGTGACACCGGTCACACTCCACGCATTCCGGCTGTCGGCGGGGAACTCCAGCCGCCATTGCAGGAAACGGCAGGGAGCCAACTCCACCGCGTGATCGGCGTCGCTCCAGCTGTCGGTCCAGGCCGTCCAGCTGGCATCGGGCACCGAGCGATTTCCGCCCCGGACGGACCACTTCAGTCGCCCGTCACCCCGGGTACCGGCCCAGTGCAGACGCCCCCAGCGCACGGGCCGTCCTCCATCCAGAGGCGGGCTCATGACCAGGCGCGGAGAGTCAGACCGATCACTCAACTGGGCGACCCCGCCGGGATGAGCCTGGCAGACTACAATCTGATCGCTCGCCGATGCATCCGACAGCACCAACAGATCCATGATGTCGCCACCCTGCCAACCGGACAGGGGATGGCTTCCGAAAGGAGGCGTCAACTGGTGCAAAACGGTACGGCTGTTGTCTGCGCTGACGGGACCTCCTGCCAGCCAGCCCCAGGTCTCGCTCCACGCCCCGATCATCAAGTCCATGTCGCCGGACCAGAACGGTTCCACCCGGTGATCCTTCGTGAGCCGGAAAATGGCAGCCTTGGGAACGGCCGGAGTGGGATCCTCCCCGAACATTGGTAGCAGACTCGGCGGCGGCGCAGCCCGTCCCGGGCCGTTGCCGTTGGTGGCCGACTGTTCCAGATCGGTGGTGTTCAGGGCCAGTACGTGCAATTGTCCGCCCGGGCCCGCGATGAACTGCCGGACCTCGTCCTGGGGAGTCTCGAAGAGCAGATCCAGCGCCTGGGTCCGGGGCCGGTAGCGAAAGACCAGACCCGGTCCCTGGGTCACGATCAGGACCTCGCCCTCTTCGCTGACCACGATGTCCAGAGCATTCTGGGCCGGAAGCACTTGAATTCTGGTCAGACCTTCGTCTCCACTGTATCGGTACAGAGCGGCGGGACTACCGGTGGCCAGCCAGACCTCGTTCTGCGCAGCGCCGACAGCCATCGACCAGATGTAGCCACCTTCCACGGTTCCCAGCAACTCGCTGGCTCCATCGTCCAGGACCCGGTAGAGCTGTCCAGCGGGCCCACAACCGGCCAGCAGCGAGCGATCCTGGTCCCTGAGCAGACTGAACACTTCGGTTCCCTCGAGTCGGGCCGTCAACCTCGGATTGCGCTTGCGATCCAGGTGATGGATCTCGCCGCCGTGGCCGCTACCTAGGAAGAACCCTCCATCGCCATCATCGGTCACTCGCCAGAAGACCTCCGGGCCGACCGGTCCGATCTGTTCGGCCACCAAACCCGGTACGAGGTGCCCCTGTTCATCAAGAGCAGCGCCGTCGAGTTCCATCTCGGCAAAAGACCGACCTGCCGGCCAATCCCAGTAGACCGGACCTGCAGCCAGCGCAGTCCCGGCGGTGATCGTCAGCAAGAGGGCCGCGGCCGGAATTCGTTGATTGATCAGAGTCCTCATGGTCGCCTTTCTTCCGTGATGGGCTTGCCTGCGGGGACGACCCGCAGTTCCTGAACCGCGTGACCACGCAATACCCAGGGTGTCTTCTGCTCGGCGCGGGCAACGTAATCGGCAAGCGTGCGAACCGCCTGCCGATTGCCTTTGCGCAGGAGGCGGGATACGCTGCCGGGCAACGCCGTCAGCTCCTGCCCCTGAATGATCATGCTGCGTCCCGGAGCCAGTACCGCCAGCACGAGGGTGTCCGGGGATCGTTCCGTCTTCAGAATATCGAGCGTCGCTTCCAGACTCACAGGCTGAAACCTGCCGGCGGCCCGCTGGGCCTCCAGGGCAAACAGCTCTGCAGCACTGGCAACGACCAGCATGTACCTGCCCGGAGCCAGATGCTCGGGGATCGCCAGTGAAAGCTCGCGCACCATCGGATCACCGCGACGCGGTTCAATCTCGACGGTGAAAAGTGCCTCTTTGCCGGGGACGACCAGCGAGCGAGGCCCGCTGACACCGACGACCTCGGCAGTGGCCATGGGGCGGCTCAGTTCCAGTTCGGCCCGGACACCGGTCAATCGAACCGATTGGTAGGGGTTGCCCAGCATCACGGCCAGGGGTCCCATCCACTCGCTTGCTAGCCCGAGTGCGCCCCCCGGTCCAGCGGTCACTCCCGAGATGACCAGGGGCTCGGCAGCCAGGGAC
>Ga0209475_10003758_pt1 | contig 13637 bp, 11 predicted proteins | sample tdDd471_FD_187128 | JGI IMG/M metagenome (GOLD analysis project Ga0209475, IMG submission 187128) | Marine sediment microbial communities from the Atlantic coast under amendment with organic carbon and nitrate - tdDd47.1 (SPAdes)... | ecosystem: Environmental > Aquatic > Marine > Coastal >... | reverse complement strand
GTAGTGCGACTACCTCTTGCTGCCCCGTATAGGCCTGAGCGAGGAAAATAGCAGTTTCATTAGCATCCGTTCCTGAGGTGGTGAAATAGGAGACTTGTAGGTCACCTGGTGCGATTTGAGCCATGCGTTCTGCTAAGTTGACATGAGTCTCATTGGGGTAAAGGGTGGAGGAATGAATGAGTTTTTCAGTTTGCTCTCTCACTCTTTGTGTGACTTCTGGGCGATTATGCCCCACACTTGTAGTAAGAATACCGGCAAAAAAATCAAGGTATTCATTACCTTCTACATCCCAAACCTTGAGTCCTTCCCCTCTGTCCAATGGCAGCGGATCGGTATAGTATAATAGATGATTGGGGAAAAGGTATTCCTTTTGTTTTTGTAGAACTTCGGCTGTTTTGTGGCCAACTTCTTTTTGGGTATCCATAGGTAATCATTCTTGAGATGGAGCAATATCCCAAGATAAAACTATTCTGGATTGCGGCAAAGATAGTCTTCACTTTAAGGCTGAACTAGCGAGCTTTGACGTGTTAGAAAAGAGTGAACTCCAGTTGGGTTTAGATTCAAAAGCAAAGCTTTCTTTTGTAGAATAGATAGTAGAGGAGAGGCTTTCACTATCTTACAGGTTTACTTGAAGTATAAAACACTATCTGATGAGTAATTATGAGAGATATAACTTGGTTGGCTGAAATTTCAAGTTCAAAATTGTGAAAGAAACCAATAAGATCGAAATTTTGTTGAAATGAGTAGATAAAAGCTTAATTTAGTCATTGAACAGGGAAAATCATAGAAAATGATGAATAGTGCAAAAGAAATAAGATCAGACATATTGGAGATACTATTTAAAATTGATGATGTAAACACATTGGAATCAATTCGTCATCAATTAGAAGTAGTACATAATGCTAATAAAGAGGATTTACCTGCCTTTCTAGAAGGAGTAAGACCTATTCGAGAAAGAATGAGTTTAGAAGACTTAATTTCTGAGCAGTCTTATAAACCAGTTAAATATGACGAATTTCGTGGAAAAGTAGATGGAATAGAATGGGAAGAAACATTAGACGAACTACTTGAAGCCTTAGCAAAATAAAAGAATAAGTGAATTATTTATTAGATCTAATATACTTGTAATCTACGGTCGAGATTCAAAATTAGCAGATCAAATTGAAGAAGAATACGAACTATTTAATGGGAATCACAATCTAGCTATATCAGTGGTAAGTTTAGGAGAATTAAGCTCTTTAGGAAGACAGTTTAAATATGGAGAAAATAGACTAACAAGGTTGAACAAATTGGTTGAAAATGTATTCAAGATAGACATAAATATTAGGGAAATTATAGAAAGATTATGGCGAGATTGATGCTTATAGCCAAGGTAAATTAGAAAATAAATCCTTAAAAATGAGTTCCCGAAATATGGGAAAGAACGATTTATGGATTGCTGCGACATCAACTGTATATAATTTGGAGTTAATAACAACAGATAAAGATTTTGATCACTTGAGTGATGAATATTTGAAGTTAAAATATATAGACATAAGTAAGTATCGTTAAGGTTAAAACGTCAGCTAACACAGCGGATAACGATCATACCACCGTTGGGTTAACATTTTTGGAAACCATTAAAAAGGGTAGAAAATATCAAATAGAAAAGATAAATAGAAAGATGGAAAACGGAGGCACCTCGCCCGCAGACCGTTTTAAGCATCTTCCCATGTTATTCCTTTTTCACTGAAAAGCCTTCCCAATTTTCTGCTCCGCCATCAATTCCCGTAAATGACCGAGGACCGTCATGTCTTCAATGGTAGAAGGCGTGTCAAAATCCTTTCCATCGGCAATGAAACGCATCACTTTGCGGAGAATTTTCCCCGACCTGGTCTTAGGTAGCTTTTGGGCAATGGTTGCTCGTTTGAAGCTTGCGACAGCACCGATTTTTTGCCGAATCATTTGAATCAATTCAGCTTCCAATTGGTCTCCCTTAATCTCTATACCCGTTTTTAGAATGACGAAAGCAACGGGAACCTGACCTTTGAGATCGTCCTTAATTCCTATCACGGCACATTCAGCAATCGCGGCGTGGGCTGCAACAATTTCTTCCATTTCTGAGGTGGAAAGGCGATGTCCTGCCACGTTGATGACGTCATCAATTCGACCTGTTATAAAAATATATCCATCCTCATCTATGTAAGCGCCATCACCTGATAGGTAATAGCCAGGGAAGCGATCAAGATACGTGGATTTGTATCGGAGGGTATCTTCCCAGAGATTGGGGAGGGCACCGGGAGCCAGTGGGTATTTGATGACCAAAAGACCTTCTTGATTGACGTCCAATTCGTCTCCCTCTTCACTGAGTATCTTGAAGGAATAACCGCTTACTGCTTGCCCTGCCGAACCCGGTTTTATAGCTTGCAATTCAACCCCCGTCATATTGCCAATCATCGGCCAGCCCGATTCAGTCTGCCACCAATGGTCAATCATGGGAACTTGTAAGAGGTCACCGAGCCAGGTCAAAGTAGAGACATCACAGCGTTCGCCGGCTAGGAATTGATAGCGAAGCGAAGACGTATCATATTGTTGTTTGAGTAGACCATTGGGGTCTTCCTTTCGAATCGCTCGAAAGGCGGTAGGTGCGGTAAAAAATACATTGACTTTATATTCTTCGATCATTCGCCAAAAAGTACCGGCATCCGGCGTTTTAATCGGCTTTCCTTCGAAAAGCAAGGTCGTGCAACCATGAATAAGAGGGCCATAGACAATGTAAGAATGGCCTACTGCCCATCCTACATCCGACGCTGCCCAATACACTTCCCCAGGATGGATGCCATAACAATGCTGCATACTAAATTTCATGGCGACTGCGTGGCCTCCATTATCTCGCATCACACCTTTGGGTTTGCCGGTAGTGCCAGATGTATACAATATATATAGTGGATCAGTAGCGTCTACTTCTACATAAGTTGCAGGCTGAGCTTTGGATCGTAGTTCCAGCCAGTCAATATCTCGCCCTTCTTGCAGGCTAGCGGGCACAAAATCGCGTTGAAAAACGACTACATGATTGACCTTATGTTCGGCTTCGGCCAAGGCTTCATCAACGATCGGTTTGTAAGCAACGATCCGATCCACTTCTTTACTTCCCGACCCAATCAGCACCACTTTCGGTTTTGCATCATCAATACGAATGGCCAATTCTCTTGCTGCAAAACCACCAAATACAACAGAATGAATAGCACCAATTCGAGCACAAGCTAGCATCGCAAATACGGTTTCGGGAATCATCGGCATATAAATGATTACTCGATCACCTTTCTCTACGCCTAGATTTTTGAGCATACCAGCGACGAGTTCTACTTCATGTAGTAAAGCTCGATAGGTAAACTGCTTCTTGGTGCCTGTGACGGGAGAATCATAGGCTAAAGCGACTTGATTAGCTCGTCCATTTTTGACATGGTAATCCAGGGCCAGGTAAGAAGTGTTTAGTTTTCCCCCTTTATACCAACGAGAAAGTTGATACTCATCTTGCCAGAGGATGTTTTCAGGAAATTGAAACCAGTCAATAGCTTTCGCTTGTTTTTCCCAAAATCGGATGGGGTCCTTTATACTATCTTGGTAAAATTGCTGGTAGTCCGTCATGTTATTGAATTGCTGCTGATCTGTTTTGTCATTGCCGTTGTTGGTGTTTTCCACCAACAACTCAATTTGTACGTCTATTTTTCCATCCGAGCCCCCATCATCTCCAGTATCTTCTTTTGATCGAATTGTGTACAGTGCCCCTGCATAGCGGTGAATTCGATCTTCGCATCGGAAGTAGGGTTTGTAGTACTTTTGATAAACTCATCGAAGGCGCGGGTAGCTGGATTGAGATAGAAATTATCCATATCACCCATCCAAATGTATATTTTACCTTGAAGTTTAGGGCCTAGTTCTGCCCAGTTTTCCTTGACAATTAGTTTGAGGTCGTATTTTTTCCAATGCTCGGCAATAGCAGGGTCGATAACCCCTGTTTGTGGATCAAATAAATGAGCAGGTAAACCATCCGCTCCCTTAGGGCTATACAAGGCATTGTGTGCACTAAATTGCCCCCCTGAAGTGGCGTAGGTATCAGAATAACCCAATACATTTTCATATTGGATGAAATCCTTTACCGTGATAGAAGGATCCCCGGTTAGGTCTCTAGCGAGCGGGCGGAGATTATTCCATTCATTATAATAGAGGTTATCATCTTTGTATACATTAACGAGTTGATAGTTTTCAAAATCAATCGCATCTGGACTATAGGACCAAGTACCATTGAAATGATCTGGGTAGAATATTTGCAAAGCTAGGGAAACCCAACCGCCCGTAGAGCAGCCATCCAAAAAACGATCTTCCGCTTTGCCGGTACCTCTAAACTCTTTTTCCAGGTGAGGAATTAATTCTTCCGTTAGGGCATACCCATAGGGACCATTGTTCTCTGAGTCCAATTGATAGGAATCGCCAAAAGGGCCTTCTCCATCCAAGAAGATATTGACCAGTTGAGGAGCTTCAGGCGACAACCACCAACCCATGAAGTTTTTGTTTTGTGCTAATCGACTTACCCGTGTGTAACGGCCACCATAACCGGCAATATTATAGCGGAAAGCGAATTTTTGATCTCCTTTTTCGAAATAGGAGCTGGGTAATAATACGCCCACTTTAAGGTACATATCCTTACCCCACCATTTCGATAAAGTGTCACTTTTGAAGGTAACTTCTTTGACATTTGGATGATTGACCATGCGGCGCGGAGGCACGACCTTTTCAATAGAAACTTGGATAGTTTGGCTTTTATCAAGCACGACTTTTTGAACCGTGCTATGTAGGTTGCCTGGTGCATTGGGCCTGGATTCATCACGGTCTTGATCCCAGACGGCTTGCACATAATAGGTGCCAGCTTCCAGCGCATCTAATGCAAGGTTTGAAGTCTTCATGAAATCCATTCCTGCAGCCACATTAATGGTTTCGCCAGTCTTCCAATTGCTGATGTTTTTGGCGAAGATATAATTGCCCGCTCTTGGCCAGGTGCGAAAGCGCAACTCGCCTTTCCCATTTTTACTAATAAATACCAGGAGCCTACCTGCTGATTTAAATTGTTGTTGTACCGCAGGATCAACATCGATATTTACTTGTAGTGCATGCTGGGTTTGTGCAGTTAATAAGAAGGGAATTGAGAGCGTAAGTAGTAACAGTAGGTTCTTCATTTTTGAATAAGATTTTGGTTAGGTATGGGCTTTTCGGACAATCTAGTCTCCATAATTGTTGGTGAAGCCATCCGGAATCAAGATAAGAAAAAATCAGAAGACAAAATGCGGCCCCTGAGCCTTGCAAATAGGCTTCTTTAATGGCGCGCGAGCAGTAAGTTCAATTTGTATGCTGTATATTTGCCCCGCTTAAACGCGATTTATTAGCAAACCCAAACTTTAGGCCTTTGTTAAAATTCACATTGCAATCAACAGATGATGGCTCTAACGCTCGAGCGGGGGAGATTGAAACGGATCACGGTAAGATTCTGACGCCCATTTTTATGCCAGTAGGAACCGCAGGAACGGTAAAGGCGGTGCATCAACATGAGCTGAAGAATGACGTGAAGGCGCAGATCATTTTGGGCAATACCTACCACTTATATTTGCGACCTGGCATGGATATTCTGCGGAATGCAGGTGGCCTGCACAAGTTCAATGGCTGGGATCTGCCTATATTGACTGATAGTGGAGGGTATCAAGTGTATTCGCTTAGTCATCGGCGTAAGATCAAAGAAGAAGGAGTGACCTTTCAATCTCATATCGACGGTTCAAAGCACTTTTTTAGCCCAGAAGGCGCTATGGATATTCAGCGGGTAATTGGTGGTGATATCATCATGGCCTTTGATGAATGCCCGCCTTATCCTAGCGACTATCGCTATGCTAAGCAAAGTATGGAACTGACGCATCGGTGGCTAAAGCGTTGCTGTGATCATGTGGATAATAGCGAGGGACTTTATGGTCACCATCAATCACTTTTTCCTATCGTCCAGGGTAGTACTTATGATGACCTGAGAAAACAATCGGCCGAAACGATTGCTAGTTTCGAGCGGGAGGGGAATGCCATTGGTGGTCTATCGGTGGGAGAGCCCGCTGAGGAGATGTATAAGCATACCGACCTGGTTTGCGAAATTTTACCCAAAGACAAGCCTCGCTATTTAATGGGAGTGGGTACGCCAGCCAATTTGCTGGAATGTATAGCCCTGGGGGTTGATATGTTTGATTGCGTATTACCTACGCGTAATGCACGGCACGGTCTTTTGTATACCGCTGAGGGAATTATAAATATCAAGAATGCCAAATGGAAAGATGTACACGAACCCATTGATCCAGATGGGCCCTGTGCGACGAGTCGTTTTCATACCAAAGCCTACTTGCGGCATTTGATCCATAGTGGAGAGTTGTTGGGTGGGCAATTGGCTTCGCTACATAATTTGAGCTTCTTCTTGTGGTTGGTGGGGCAAGCGCGAGAACATATAATGGCGGGTGATTTTGCGACTTGGAAGGCTTCAATGGTTAACAAAGTGCAAAGGCGTCTATAATTTGGTTAAAAATAGGCAGGAATGCCTGGAAGTTGTTTTCTTTGCAAACTGATATGCTGAAGATACTCGATAAATATATTATCAATAAATTCATGGCTACCTTCTTTTTCACGGTACTCATCTTTACGATGATTTCTGTGATTATTGATTTCAGTGAGAAGGTGGAGAAATTTATCGAGGAACCTGTCACCAAGATGGAGATCCTACTGGATTATTATCCCAACTTCATCATCTTCATTCATGGCCTACTTTGGCCCCTGTTTACTTTAATTGCCGTCATCTTTTTTACTTCTCGCATGGCCTATAATTCGGAGATTATCTCCATACTCAATGCGGGAGTAAGTTTTAGAAGACTCATGCAGCCCTATCTAATTGGGGCCACCTTTATTGCCGGTTTACACTTTGTGGGCAACCATTATTTAATCCCCAGAGGCAATCAAATTCGCCTAGACTTTGAACATAAGTACATCGCTAAAGACCGAGATATTGGGAAAACGCGGGATGTGCATATGTTTGTTTCTCCGGATACCAAAATTTATATCAACTTTTACCGCAAGCGGGACAGTACCGCTCGCAATTTCCGGATTGAACAATTTGATGGTAATCAGATGATATTGTTGATTAAAGCCAGTACGGCCGAATGGAGAGGCCCGCCCGATAAGTGGCGACTCAATAATTATGAAATTAGAACCTTCAATGGCTTAACAGAGACCTTTAAGGTGGGGCGAGGAAAGCATATCGACACTACGCTCAACTTGACGCCAGCCGATTTTGTGGATTATGCCGATGTGCAAACCATGATGATGACCCCGCGCCTCAAACGATTCATTGCCTTGCAGCGAGAACGGGGCTCTGGAAACCTTGAAAAATACCTCATTGAATTATATCGCCGAACCGCTGAACCCTTCACGATCTTTATTCTCACCATCATAGGTGTGACGATCGCTGCCCGTAAAGTACGAGGCGGGATGGGGCTACATTTGGCGATCGGGGTGGGTTTAGGGGCGTGCTATATCTTTTTATCTCGCTTTTCGTTAGTGTTTGCCGCCGGGCAATCTATTCCTGTCTTTTTGGGGATTTGGTTTCCAAATATTGTGTTTACCGTTATCGCTGTATATCTAATGTTTAGAGCACAGAAGTAAGAAGTACATTCCTGTATTCTTCCAGCAACTTCTTAGTGGCGGATTAAAAAATAAGCATACTTTTTGTTAGATTAGCGACAGCGTTTATAATCAAATAGACATTTCTCTATACACTTTACAGTTCTGCCTTAAGTATTCGACTCCCTAATTTAGTTAGTAGGTCAATGAACTCCAATTAGCTGATTATAATTCCTAACCACGATACGCTTAAATATTCTCAATAGAGGAGACCTAGATGAGTAATCTATTAGGAACTGATCCTGTTCTCGTTCTCCGCTATATCACATATTTTTTGTCAAAGCACAAAATTAGTTTGGTATGTATTTCAATTCACAAGGAAAAGAGGAAGTCACCTATGATGCCATTGTCATTGGCTCTGGTATCAGTGGCGGCTGGGCCGCTAAGGAACTGGCTGAAAAAGGACTAAAAACACTAGTCCTCGAACGTGGCCGAATGGTCAAACACATAGAAGATTATCCGACAGCTCACTTGGAACCCTGGCAGCTTCCGCGTCGCGATAGAGTCTCCCAGGAGGAACTAAAAGATTATCAAAAACAAAACCGGACGGGCTATACGGTTCGAGAGTCTACGAAGCACTGGTGGGTGAAGGATACCGAACATCCCTATACGGAGGTGAAGCGATTTGACTGGATGAGAGGATATCATGTAGGCGGTCGTTCTTTACTCTGGGGTCGACAATCTTACCGTTGGAGCCCTATGGACTTTGAGTCCAATGCCAAAGATGGGCATGGTGTCGATTGGCCCATTCGTTATGAAGACCTAGCGCCATGGTATGATTATGTAGAAAAACATGCGGGAATCTCGGGCCGTAAGGAAGGTTTGGCACAACTACCAGATGGCCAATTCCTACCTCCTATGGATATGAATTGCGTAGAGGATCACCTGAGTAAGAAAATCGCTGAAAATTTTGGAGGCCGAACGATGACGATTGGTCGAGTGGCCAACTTGACTCAAGATCACAAGGGGAGAACCAAGTGTCAATACCGGAATAGATGCATTAGAGGCTGTCCTTACGGGGCATATTTTAGCAGCCAAGCCTCTACTTTACCCGCCGCAGAATTGACGGGTAATTTGACGCTACGACCACATTCAATTGTGAATTCAATCATCTATGATGCTGATCAGAAAAAAGCGACTGGCGTTCGGATTATTGATGGAGAAACGAAGGAGACGAAGGAGTTCTACGCCAAGGTTATCTTTACATGCGCTTCTGCTCTGGGCAGTACTTTCATTCTGATGAATTCTACTTCCGATCGTTTCCCCAATGGCTTGGGTAATGACAGCGGAGAACTAGGGCATAACCTAATGGATCATCACTTCCGTTGCGGTGCACGTGGTAAATACGATGGTTTTGGCGATAAGTACTATTCAGGTCGTCGCGCCAATGGTGTCTATATCCCTCGATTCCGTAATATCGATAAGGATAGTACCATGAAAGACTACGTAAGAGGCTACGGCTACCAAGGAGGAGCAAGTCGAACGAATTGGATGCGTGGTGTTCGAGAGATGGATTATTCCATTGGAGCAGACTTGAAAGCACAATTGATAGAGCCAGGGCCATGGCAAATGGGCTTGACCGGGTTTGGTGAATGCTTACCTTATCACGAAAATAAGGTGATGCTCAATCACGAGGTAAGAGATATCTATGGTCAGCCTACTTTGACGATCGACTGTGAATTTAAGGAGAACGAAAAGAACATGCGACCAGACATGATGAATGCTGCCGCCGAAATGCTAGAATCAGCTGGCTTCAAAGATGTAAAAACCTATGATGCTACCTCATTCCCAGGTCTTGGAATTCATGAAATGGGCACGGCCAGAATGGGACGTGACCCTAAAACTTCGGTTTTGAATAAATGGAACCAAGTACATGCTGTACCTAATGTATATGTGACGGATGGAGCTGCGATGACTTCTGCGGCTTGCCAGAACCCCTCTCTTACTTATATGGCACTAACTGCTCGCGCAGTGGATCATGCGGTGAGTGAATTGAAGAAGATGAATATGTAGTGGAAAGGGTGGTTGAAAGATTTAGGTGATTAAGTCAGGGTTTACGATTAAACTTTTAAACAGCTAAACAATGACTGCCCAGTAAGAGAGGTAAAGTATAATCAAACTGTAAAAACTTAAAAATCAATAAAGATGAATAGACGGGAAGCACTTCAAAAAGCAGCCTTATTGACAGGGATTGCGGTGAGTGGCTCCGTAACATCGGCCATATTGCAAGGCTGCCAAGCTGAGCATATACCCAATTACGAGCCTGTCTTTTTTACACAAGAACAAATGAAGGAAATTGCTGCTATGGCAGAAACAATCCTTCCTCGTACCGCAGATAGCCCAGGAGCTATTGATGTAGGCGTGCCGGAATTTATCGACATTATAGCCAAGGATACCTTGAAACCTGAACAACAAGAAAAAGCCAAAGCAGGTATAGATGGACTGATCGAGGTCGGGAAAACGGAGAATGGAAAGCTATTCTCTCAATTGTCGGCAGAAGATCAATTGGCTTATTTGACCAAAGTTGATAAAGCGGCCAAGTCGGAGGGCAAAAATCCCTATTATTTGCAAATGAAACAATTGGTTATCTTAGGGTACTATACGTCCGAAGCGGTTGGGACAGAGGTATTAGCCTATGATCCTATACCGGGAGACTATGTAGGCTGTGTCGATTTGTCAGAAAATGGAGGCAGAACCTGGTCATTGTAAATCCTTACCCTCTTTAACTATTTCTAAGCCTTTTGTGCCACAAGGGGGATAGGAATGCTTAGAGAAATAACTTTATAGACATGGCTGAAAAAATTTCTCGCCGAGAAGTGATCCGGCAAACGACCTTAGGGGCAGGTGCACTAGCATTGGGTGTGCCTTTGTCTTGCACTTCTCCGGCCACAAACGAAGAATCAACGAATGAAATGAAAAAAATGCCTCAACAAACTGCTGCCTATCAGCACTCTGTGTGCAAATGGTGCTACGGAGATATTCCACTCGAGCAATTTTGCGAACAAGTTCAAGACCTCGGGATTAAATCTATCGAATTGCTAGGGCCTGATGATTGGGCTACTGTACAAAAGTATGGATTGACCTGTGCGTTGGGAACCGATAGCTTTTTTAGTATTCCTAAAGGTTTCAATAATCCAGAAACTCACGAGGGCTTCTTAAAAGAATATACTCGATTAATTGATCAGGCTGCCGATGCTGGCATTCCTAGCGTCATTTGTTTTTCCGGTAATCGCGATGGAATGGATGATAGCGTAGGTTTAGAAAACTGTGCGGTTGGTCTAGATAAGATCGCCAAGCATGCCGAGAAGAAAGGAGTCATGGTCGTCATGGAGTTGCTCAATAGTAAGGTCAACCACAAAGATTATATGTGTGATCATACCGTTTGGGGCGCCGAGCTAGTAGATAAAGTAGGTTCTCCGAATTTTAAGCTGCTTTACGATATCTACCACATGCAAATTATGGAAGGTGATATCATTGCGACCATCAAGGAATACCAGGACTATATTGGGCATTATCATACAGGTGGCGTGCCTGGTCGAAATGAGATCAATGATACGCAAGAGCTATATTATCCTGCGATCATGAAGGCGATCAAGGATACGGGCTATGACCGCTTTGTCGCCCAAGAATACCTTCCTTCTTGGGATGATCAGATTGCAGCACTAGCAGAGGGTATTCGAATTTGTACCATATAGCTAGCCGTTGTTGTAACTAAATAAAATTCAGTGATTAAAACACAGAGCCATTGAGCCACAGAGGAGAGAAATAACCTCCGTGTCTCCGTGCCTCTGTGTTCAATTATTACAAGGAACGTCAGCCGAAAATAACCTCCGTGCCTCTGTGCTCAACAAAAAGCCATGTCTCCAGTCTCATTATTTCCCAAACTTAGCACTCACCAAATCCTGAGCCACCAACCATTTTCCATCCACTTTAACTAGACTCAATAGATTCCAGAAATCTCCTTTTTCCCCATCAAGGGTGACGCGAACACTAGCATTGATACCTTCTGAAATGTCAATTGACTCTATAATGACCTTTCTTTTGTCACCACCGATTTTCTTTGCTTCGAGTAACTGCAAATAATCTGTCTTGGATATCAGACTCACCGTTTTTTGGGCTGGATCATTCCAAACCACTCTGAAGCCTTCATGTAATACCTTGCCCATTTTACTAGCATCTTGCAAATCCCCAGCTTTAGCATAGATTTCTACTACCTCTCTAATAGAGTTGACTTCAGAGGGGGTAAAGGCAATCAAGGCAAAGAGGCTGACTGGGACTAAGAATAGTAATTTCTTCATTTTTTTATTTTTTCTTCAAAGATAGACGGGCCCACTCCACATAGCCAGTGAGGTGTTGCGAATGGAGCAGGCATGTTGTAAGAAGGCTAATATTTTAGCTAGGTGTTTTTCCGTAAAGCATCCCTCAAAGCTATTTTGTTAATTTTGTAGCCATCGAACGTCTTAAACTCGAAGAAATGAAAAAGAATACAGACCTTATTCCTCTTCCCTTTCTATTTTTATTGATGATGAATTGGTCTTGTCAACCAGCTCCAGTCGAATACGACCCAGCCTATCTCAGTGAGATTGAAGACTGGCGTACCGAAAGACTAGCCGAATTGACAAGTCCCACGGGCTGGCTGAGCTTAGCGGGGCTGTTTTGGCTAAAGGAAGGGGCTAACTCTTTTGGAGCGGGTGAAGAAAATGCAATGATTTTCCCACCAAAAGCTACAGCCAAAATGGGCCAGTTTATGTTGGCTGCGGATTCAGTCTGGTTAGAAGTGGAAGAAGGAATAGCGGTAAAAGCAAATGGAGTAGTAACCGATAGGATTGGCTTGACGGGCGTTACTGAAGCGGTGATCATGGAATACGAAAACCTAAGCTGGTTTTTATTGAAAAGGGGCGGTAAGTACGGTATCCGTTTGCGCGATAGCCTGCATGAAGCCAGAGCTCATTTTGAGACCATCGCACACTATCCTGTAGATCCTATCGCTCGCATACCCGCTAAGCTCATGGCCTTCGAAAAGCCAGAAACCCTCCTCATGCGCAACGTCCTCGAAATGGAAATCCCATATCCCACCGAAGGTAAACTCGTCTTCGAATGGGAAGGGCAAGAACAGGCGATCACCGTACTCGATGGAGGGGCCGATAAATACTTCCTCATCTTTGCCGACGAAACAACGGGCGAAGAGACTTACCCCAGCGGCCGCTACCTTTATGCCCCGAAAGCCGATGAAAATGGGGATACTTATATCGATTTCAATCAGGCTTACAATCCGCCCTGCGCCTTCACCGAATATGCCACCTGTCTCCTCCCTCCCGCTGAAAACCGCCTAGCCGTTGCTATTCGATATGGAGAGAAAGATTATGGGGCGCATTGAGGGGAAGTTGAAAGCCGGAAGGGCAAGCTTTTTTCTTATAATTGGGCGGAAGGCTTAGTACTTTGTAAAATAAGTAGGTTCGTCTTTTGGGTGCTGGATTTTTATGCTAATCGAGGAACGCCCGGAACCTGATAGCCCTAGCTACCAAGGTGAGCCTGTCCGGCGGCCAGACGGGGACGTGACGAAGAGTAGCGTAAAAAGACACGGCCAAAACGCGTAGATATTTATTTTACAGAGTACTTAGGTTCTACCTAGAACTAACGACTCACTGAAAAACTACAGTTTGACCTTTACATGTTGGCGCATCATGCTATGATGACCAAAATCATCCGCTCGACTGTAGGCACAGATAAACCAAATTTCCTTTCCGCGCTCTAAATTATAATGGTATTCATCTTTAGCTATTTTGGGGACTTGGAAACGGATAGTCGTCTCTCCATTTTGCTCATCGCCACTCATTTCGGTTACGGCCAATGTTCCTCCGAGTTGGTTTACAGGTTGCGGATTCCCAAAACCACCACATAGA
>Ga0209475_10003753_pt1 | contig 13643 bp, 9 predicted proteins | sample tdDd471_FD_187128 | JGI IMG/M metagenome (GOLD analysis project Ga0209475, IMG submission 187128) | Marine sediment microbial communities from the Atlantic coast under amendment with organic carbon and nitrate - tdDd47.1 (SPAdes)... | ecosystem: Environmental > Aquatic > Marine > Coastal >... | reverse complement strand
AGAACCAGATGATAGTGATTCGACATGACCGCGTAGCTGGCCACATCAATGGCAAAGGTATCAGCCAGCAGTGATAATCGTTCAATCACCCAATCTTTACGATGTTCGTAGTTCTTGCCTGAAAAGGAATCTTCGCCACACAAGAAGGCGCGTCTTACGCATCGAGCAATGCAGTGGTAGTAGCTGGTTTGGTTTAAATCAATGAGTATTTTTCGAGGTTGCGTCATAAGCGATGTCCTTATCGTTAATGTCGGCCTTTCACCCTAATGAGATGTTGCTTGCGATTCAATCATGATTTTGAGATGAATTTGAAAGGATAGGTGGATGTCCTCAGTTTTTTTACAGTTTTTTTATGATTTAAAAAGATAGATGGGTGTCCTCAGTTTTTCTTTCATAACTATTTAAAAACGCAAAGCAAAATAATAAGAAAATATAATGACAACTATTGCACTTGTTTTATCGCAATAAATTATGAGCTGGTTGTTTAGTGGTCGTCATAAAAAGTTCAATTTTTAAAATGTGAGCCAGCTCAAAAAACTGTAAGCCTTATGTCGTTTGGCTTTGAATGTCATGCATTAGAAAAACTAATTTTAAGCCGAAAATTTATTCAATTGTTCATTGTTAAAAAATCACAATAATAATTCGCGAACACCGAGTTCAAACCAATACGAATTTTATGGAGAAAAATGATGAACGCTTTATGTAAGGTTTTATTAACGGGAAGTTTAGTTACCTCAAGCATTATGTCATTCGCGAATGATTTCATGCCGATGCAAATGCAAGATAAAAAAGTATTCAAGCATAATGGTCAAGAAGTAAACGTTGAAGTTGTTGATACCTATGGCAGCAACTGGAAAAAGTTTTCAAACTACTTAGGACGTAACAGCCAGTGGGTATGGAGTTCAGATTCGAGCCAGCAAGTTTATTGGTTTAATGACGATGGTGAGACTCAATTATTGGTCGATTTTTCTGACGAAGTCGGTACCACGTATAACGTTGATATCGATGGTTGTACAACGCAGGCAACTTTGGCAGAAAAGGCCCTTGAAGCATCAACATTAGCAGGAAGCTTTAGCGACAGTATCAAATTGGTTTTTAACGGTAACTGTGCCGATGCAGGTTTAGCTGAAGCGACTTTTGCTCCAGGTATAGGATTGGTGTCTTATGCGCAACAAAGTATTATTGGTCCCGTTGTGACTGAGCTAACGAGCGCGAAAATTGCTGGCGTTGTCTTTCCGCAGTTTCAAGGTATTGCTGTCACGACTGATTTTCCAGTTGGACGCGTTTTATCAAATGAACAAGATAAAGTGTCGGCTTACATCACCTTAACCAATCATTCTAGTTCTCCAGAAGTTTTTCGCTTTAACTCTTCACAGACGTTTGAGATAGAAATTCTTAATGCTTATGGTGATGTTGTGAATAAATGGTCAGCCAACAAACGCTTTACTCAAGCTTTGCAATCGATTGAGCTAGCGGCTGGTGCTTCAAAGCGTTTTGGCGGAGAGCTTGCATTGGTAAACTTTAATGGCGAAGCTCTAGATGTGGGTAGCTATACCTTGAAGATTATGGTTACGGGAAGCAATCATCCAGAAGCGAGCGTATTTAGTGCGGTCTCTTTTGGCGCACAAGCCCCTCTATTTATTGATCAGCGAATGAGTATTGCCCAGTAAATTCATTAGAACATTCGGTTGTAATGATTCGCCACTCTGAAAGTCAGAGTGGCGATGATGGTTTGATGTTGGAGTATCCTATTAAAATCGCAATTTCAAATCTCAGAAAGAAAGTGTATAATCCTTGACCGACGTTAGGTTCAATGACGAACCTCAGTAGTATCTGATTAAGAGAAATCAGAATGACGTACCGACCATGTTAGCTTTTTTAGACAAGGATGTAATATGCAGCTGAATTATATTCACTCGTTTCGCGGGATTGCGATTGTTTTTATCGTTTTAGGTCATGCCCTTTATTTTCAATTCGATTGGTCAAATAATCCTGAATTGTTTAATCTTCTCAAAGATGTTTTAAGTAACGGCACGGTTTTATTTGTATTTATATCCGGCTACTTATTTAAACACCTAAACGGTAAGTACCCCCTTAAGACCTACTACAAAACGAAATTTCAGAATTTAGTTATTCCCTACTTATTATTGTCGATACCGGCGATTGTCTTCACTGCTTGGGTCGCACCGAGCTATAGTCAGTTAGAAGTGTTTCATTCCGGCAGCGTCGTAGAACAAGTGATGGCACATTACTTGGTTGGCGGCGCTCATGTCAATTATGCCTTGTGGTTTATGCCGATGATCATTGTGATCATTTTGATGGCGCCTTTATTGGCTAAAATCTTTCAGAATCGTTGGTTTTACTGGTTGCTTGTTCCTCTCATTGTTATGTCGATGTTTTTGCATCGAGGACCCGTTCCTATTGTCGATGTGCCAAGGCACGTCGCCTACTTTTTACCGGTGTTTATTACCGGCATGTGGATTAATGATTATCGAGAGCAGCTAGAGCCCATTTTCGAACGTTATGCATTGATGCTATTTGTGATAGTGAGTGCATTAATTGCCATTCAATTCAACTTCGCGTCTTATCATGGTTCTTTGTTAACGGATGCCGCGTTTGATAATGCACAATGGCAATTTGATTTTGAGTTTATTCAAAAGTTATTGATGTGTGCCTTCTTAATCGGATTACTCAGGCGCTATCAGCGCCTAAATGGTCGACTATTGGATATATTGGCTCGTTATAGCTTTACCATATTCTTCTGTCATATATACATCTTTGTATTAATCGAATTACTGATTGGTCAGCAGAATGTCGATTCTAGTTTCGCCCTTTGGTTGCTACGCGGATTGGTCAGCTTATCAGTTTGTTGCTTGATCGGTATTATTGGCAAGCGGGTACTCGGTCGCTATAGTCGTCAGATCATTGCGAGTTAAAGTCGGCAATGCTTCGTAATTTTAGATGTAAGTGATCGAAAGGATGACTGTATTCTCCGGCTAGAGTGCTTTAAGCTTTGTACTCTAGTCATCACGTTGATTTTAAAATGAAACAACGATTCATAGGAGCCAGTCATGAGTGATCCAGTCTATACCCCTCCTAAAATTTGGCAATGGGATGCCAGTAGTGGCGGAAAATTTGCCAATATTAACCGACCTGAATCGGGAGCAACTCACGAGAAGGCGCTACCGGTAGGTAAACATCCTTTACAACTTTATTCTCTCGCCACACCGAATGGTGTCAAGGTAACTATCTTGTTAGAAGAGCTGTTGGCCGCGGGCGTTGATGAAGCCGAGTACGATGCGTGGCCAATCAATATATTAGAAGGCGAACAGTTTGGCAGTGGATTTGTGAGTGTTAATCCGAACTCCAAAATACCAGCGTTGGTTGATCACAGTCAGTCACCCAAATTACCAATTTTCGAGTCGGGCGCAATTTTGCTCTACTTAGCCGAAAAATTTAATCGATTTATTCCAACTGAAATTCATCAGCGCACCGAATGTTTGTCTTGGTTATTTTGGCAAATGGGTAGCGCACCCTTTTTAGGTGGAGGATTCGGACATTTCTATGCCTATGCTCCGGAGAAATATGAGTATCCTATTAATCGTTACGCAATGGAGGCGAAACGTCAGTTGGATGTGCTCGATAAACATTTAGCAAAGCATTCGTTTATAGTGGGTAACGAGTACTCGATTGCTGATATGGCAATCTGGCCTTGGTATGGCGCCGTAGTGCAGAATAAAGTCTACGACGCGGCTGAGTTTTTACAAGTACAAGACTATAAACATTTAACTCGATGGACTGAAGAAATTTCTGAGCGAGAAGCTGTAAAACGCGGTGTTATGGTTAACAAGACTTGGGGCGAAGAAAGCGAACAAGTTCCAGAACGTCACAGCAAGGAAGATTTTCCTAGTTAAATGTCGTTGATTGCTTACATAGCTCGGCGGTAATTGATAGCAACATTGATTTCGCGCCGAGTTGTGTTGACCTCTTTTGTGAGCGGTTGCAAGCAACTGCTAAATAGGCTTTGTCGAATAACCAACCTTTGGGTAGGCTGCACCCTCAATGCACAAGGAGGGTGTGAATGGAAAATATTATGGTTGTCAGTGCTTGGTTATTTGGTTGGGGCAGTCTCGCATTAATCAACGCCGTGTTGGCTCAATCTAAAAAACGAAGTGGATTAAACTGGTTATTAATTTCGTTATTACTCGGTCCGATAACAACCTTGTCTCTGGCGATTCTAGAGCCAGAGTTAGATGATTAACGTTTTTTAAGTTGGCGTTTCCACCACCAAAACCATGCACCGCTAATGCTTAGCCATAGCAAAACGACTCCGCTAATCATGATCAAGGTAAGATAAACAGTACCACCTACCGAAGCAATGTGCAGAGGATAAACCGTGTGTGAAATCTGTTCTCCAAGAGTTAGTTTATGATAATTAGTCATTTGTTTAATGGTATTACCATCCGAATTGTACTCTATGTAACTTCGTCCATTGGGATGCCACTCAGCTAACTGCTTTAAACGTATTTTGTTCGCTTGATGATAGATGACCGAAGGTTGAGCTGAGTCGAATACCTGATTAACTTGTGCTAGTCGAGCAGACCAAGATGAATAATTACTATCGTTTAGGGCAGGGTTTGCATTTTGGTTCGATGATTGCTCTTCATTGGTATATGGGAAGAGAAAGATCAGTGCACTTTTTACTTCGCTTGAATAAATCATCGCCGTTCCGGTAGCGGTAACAATCAACATAGGAATGAATAATATAACGCCAAACGTTCGATGCGATTGCCATAAGGTTTGTCCGAAATTTTTGTTCCCTGGCTTCGCCCAAGTAATCTGAAAATCTTTATTCCTTAGCCGACGTTTTGGCCACCACTTATAGAGCCCTGATAAGAGTAAAGACAGTGCGCCAATGCCGAAAATACCTTGCAACTGTTTTCCCAGCTGATTGAGCAATAAATGATGATGAAACTCTACCATAACGTCGATCCAATCACTTAGCGCTGCTCGAACCAACACTTTTTCGCCCGAAGCGGAGTAGTAGTGTCTGGTTTGATCGGTATCGACTACTTCAACCCAGTGACGGACTTGGTTTGGTAGCAAAGTGTATTGCGCATGACTGAGGTCGCCTGGAAGTTCGTAGCTGTTTGAAATCACCGCTGGTTTAAGTTCGGGATAAGTCAGCTGCAAGAGATCATTTTTAAAGAGTAAAAGCGTTCCCGTTAGGCTAATAAGAAAAAGCCAAAGGCTGAGTGCAAGACCCAGCCATCGGTGTAACCAATTGATCGATTTTTTAAGCGACATTAGAAAGAAAAGTCGTTCTAATTACCATTGATATTGCCAGTTCACTCGAACTGTCTGACCTCGACCCTTAAAGTTTCGTGCGTCATTACCCGCCGTTTGTGCGTAATAAGTGAAGTAGTCTTCGTCGGCGAGATTCTCAATTCCAAAAATAAATTGACCAATGTTTTCTGTGGTAAGTGTCGTCGTGATATCGATAGTGCTATATCCCTCAAAATTATTGATAGCGGCACTGTCAACATAGATGTGGCGATTATAGAACTTGTTCCATTGCAAACGAGATTGCCATTGATCAGACCAACGTTGAGTTAAGAACGCATTTAATCGACGTGGCGCGATATTTCGTCCATCAAGTTTACTATCAACTCTGCCATCATCATTGCTATCGTATTTACCTTCGGTATCACTGTAGTCGAAACCTAATAAAGTATTCGCTGATAGATCAATATTTAACGATGCTTCAACGCCATAAATGTCAGTTTTCTCACGATTAACTTCATAGATACCATCAGCATTAGCTGACAATCGAGAGCCTAGATCAGAGTTAGATTGGAAATAACTCAAACTAAATTGAGCCGCCTCTCCTCGATATTCAATTCCAACTTCGTTGTTATCAGTGAGAACGGGTTGTAAATCTAAGAAAGAATCAACGGCTAGTCCTGGCTGGTTGATGCCTCGTAGAACTCGGCCGACGTCGGGCATGCTAAATCCCTCTGATAGGCTGACATAACCGCGCCATTGTGAAGAAAAGTCATAGACGACACCGAAATTGCTAAGCATTTCATTGAAAGAAGGAGAGCCGCCTGCGACTTGGGTGCTGTTGTAGGCATAAAGCGTCGTAAAGTCATCCACTTGCAGTTCGCCATGCTCATAACGTAGACCTGCGTTTAAATGCCAGTCGCCGATCTGATAGCGCGTTTGAATATAGGGTGCCCAGTTCTCAAAGTCGGTACTGGGTACCCATTTGCGTTGCGTTTGCGCCAGCTCTTGATAGGTTCTGTCACGTAGGAAATCAAATCCAGTGGTAATATCGAATCCAGTGTTCGCAATTTTTTGCCAGTTGATGGTGATGCGTGAACCAATTTTGTTGGAGTCGTTGCGTGACTGATCATAGATATTGCTTCCCAATGCAGGATCTTGAAAAGTCGCGAAACGTCCACCACCGTAGAGTGCTGAGAAACTTTGGGAAAAAACTTGCCACTTAAAATCACCGCTAAACCAGTCTTGATCATGAAAATTAATGCTTACAGTGGTGACTTCGTTTTCAGCCGCGTCGCCCTCGAGTTCTCCTTCAATTGAAACGGCTGCAATGTTATTGGCGCGGTCTCCGGCCTCGACAATGTAGTCGCCGTTCGACGCTAGATTAAAATGATTAAGCATAAACTCAAGGCTTTGAGTGTCGCTGAATTGGTAACCGACCTTAGCGAAGACATCATGACTTTTGGCGTCCATGGTGTCACCTTGAGTAGAGTCCACGCCGATTAATTCTCCGTTGCCATCAACATACATTCCGGTTTCTTTGATACGAATTCCCGTTACTAGTTGCCAATTGTCTTGGCCATGACTTAACAAGTACCCAAGATCGTATGACAGAGTATCGCCACTGTTCGCAGGAGCGACCGAGAAGCCTGAAGTGACTTGATGTTGCGTACCTTGTTGAGCCTGTCGAGTCACGATATTGATGATTCCGCCACTCGCTCCCATGCCCTGAATCGCATTCGCACCTAAGATGACTTCGACACGTTCGATCATCATTGGATCGATGGTATTGGCGGAACGAGCTCCATCACGCAATGGATTTGATTGAGGAACACCATCGATTAGATACAATGGTTTGCGACCCCGGAGTGTTTCGCCTGAATTGGTTAGTTTTTGTCGTGAAGGGCTGAAGGACGGTAATAGGTTCCCCAAGACATCCGATAGACTCTCACTGGCGGCGAGTTGTTCTCGTAATTCATCACCGTCAATGATCTTTATGGTCGCTGGTACAGCGCTTTTGGCGACGGGTGTTCGAGTTGCTGTGATAACGATAGTCTCTTCAGGATTGGTGCCTTCAGAGCTTGCTACCACAGAATTCGAAGCTAGAGTGGTAGCGGCAATGACGCTTAGCGCTAGCGTTTGGATACGTAACATGAGTTTCCCCTAAAAAATGCGCGTTGGTGTAATTTATCTAGTTAATCTTAATGATGGTGCGAATGATAACAATTATCATCTAGATTTAAAATAATTATTTTATGAGATAGAGCACAAGAGAATGTCGCTGAATGTTGATCACTAAGCCGTCTAAATAGGTTGTTATAAAACAATCAGCTTGAAAGATCTCAAGGACGATGGCGTTCGACCCAGCGAGTACTGGGTCGACTTTGATTGTTTTGGCTTGCGGGTTGAGCTCCCTATTGATCAAAATAGTGAGCAAATTCCTCTGCAACGAGATCGGTGTAGACTAAGTCGCCATGATAGCGTGTGAAATGCGTTGCATCGCGATACATATCAGAAGTGAATTGTGGTAACTCCTGCTGATTACGAATGATCACTCCCGTGGTTTGCTCGATCTCGGCTATCGCTGTAGCCAGGCGTGCTTTGGCCTCATCGGAGTAATGAATCACTTCGGTTTGACGGGGTAGAATAACTACCTCTACATGATCTGAGACGGCTTGAAAGTTCTTCACAATACGGATAAAACTCTCAATCAACAAAGGTTCAAAGTTAAGCTCCTCTATGTCAGCAGACGCGATTCGTCGCTGACGAGCATTTTCTTTGTTGGCCGGGTTTTGAAAGGTAGAGTAGTATTTCTTAAACCACTCTAGAGTCTCTTCTGATCGCTCCTCCGGAATCGTCCCACCACCCTGCCAAGGGTAATACCAGTCTTCACCGGTGTAATCGGGGTATTCTTTCTCGAAGAGTTTACCGAGCATCTCTCCGGCTTCTCGCCTTAGTTTGACCAATTCCTCTGGCTCTTCGAGCCGTGGCGGCCGAGTGCCAGGAAACAGTGCGCGACCAAAATAACTGGTAAACATTTCAGCGGAAATATCATTGCGTAGATATTTAATGTTAAATAACAAAGCGCCGCGCTTAGGATCATTTCGAGCAATTTCTATTAGCTCGTCGTTACTGGCTAACATGGTTATAAACGAGTCGACGATACTGTTTGCACCATTCCACCGAGTTTGAGTTGCTTGAAATGGATTAAACTCAATCACGGTGAGTTTTATTTTTCGATCGCTTTGCTCAAAAGACTCTTTAATTCGACGCGATAAGTAGTCTTGAAAAAATGGATTTAATCCACCGAAGCCAAAGTTAAAACTTTTAACTTGCTTACCACGTTGTTCAAGTTTTTTATCAAATCGTCGCGGAGAAAAGCCTGCGTCGACCATCGAAGAACCAAAAAATAACATGAGATCGTCCGGCTCTTTAACCACTTTAGGTAACGCATGACGGGCTTCTACAACACGTCCCATGATATTTGATGTATCGGCGCCAATAACTAGAAACAGCAGCCTCATTAGTAAAACCGCAGCGCCCATTCCTAGAAATATGGCTAACGATATCTTTAGATAGATCTTTCTAGAATTGGAAGTAGATGAACTCACTGCTGGGCTCTCCTATTAGTAAACATAACAATTGACCGATCACCATCAATGGCCAAAATAACCAGCCCTTACTTTCGAACTTGTCAGAGCCCTTTAATACAAAGTGATCCATTAAATGAGTTAAGCCGGTCCAGATGATGACGACAATAAATACAACGATGGCTTGAGTGCTAATCATCGCGTCTTTCGCAAGTGTATGCATACCGACAAACATTGCCCAGGCATCTGACATAGTCTCCGCACGAAACAGCACCCAGCCGAGTAAAATTAAGTAGAAGGTAATTGACCACTTGAAAATGCGCTTCCAAGTTTCAGATCCTTGATTAAAGCTTGAAAAAATACGCAGTTGTGCCAAGAAATGAGTAACCGTAATGATCACTCCATGAAAGGCTCCCCATGCGACCAAAGTCCATGCGGCGCCATGCCATAGACCTCCAAGCAACATAGTAATAAAAACGTTTCGAGTACGATGTCCGGTACGATTGCCTCCGAGAGAGATGTATAAATAGTCCCTTAACCATGTCGATAAAGAAATATGCCATCGTCGCCAAAAATCCACTGGAGACAACGCGAAATAGGGGACTCTAAAATTCAGTGGTATTTTGAAACCGAGTAACAAGGCAAAGCCGATAGCCATATCGGTGTAGCCAGAAAAGTCTCCGTATATCTGACCCGCAAAAGCAATGACACCCGTCCACAACTCTAATGTGCTCAAAGTTTCAGGAGACTCGAAGGCTTTTTGCGCGGGTATGGCCAACAAATCGGCTCCCGTCTTTTTAATTAGACCAACGGTAATCAGCAATAATGCGTGTTTCGCTTCTAGCCAAGTCGGCAGTGCTAATGCATGCATTTGGGGTAATATTTGCTTTGCTCTTAAGATAGGGCCTGCAACAAGCTGTGGGAAAAAAGACAAAGCAGCGACAAACTCCGCGAGACCTTTTCGTGGCTTCATATCACCTCGATAAACATCGATGGTATAGCTCAAACTTTGAAAGGTATAAAACGAAATTCCGACCGGTAACACCCAAGAAAGTGTAGGTAACGACGCTTGATATCCGAAAGCACTTAAGAAGTCGGCTACCGAAATCAAAACGAAGTCTGCGTATTTAAACAGAGCCAGAACACCAAGATTGATAGTCAAAGAAAGCGTAACCAGCCATTTTTTGCGACTGACCGTTGAAGCATTTGCGATGGCTTGGGCAATAAAGTAATCGGCGACAGCGCTACCGACCAGTAAAGGAATAAATCGGTAATTCCAGGCGCCATAGAAAATCAGGCTTCCAACAATGATTAAATAGATTTTTGGACGATGATTTAAGAAAATAAATCCATAACAAAGAATGAAAATTGCAAAGAACAGAAAAAAGAGTGGCGTATTAAAAATCATACGGCCTCCATTCCATAGAATTATGGGATAAAAGCATAAGACGTCCTTATTTTTAGAATATCAATAAGTTTAGAATTTCAATAACAGGTATACCTTTAGCTTTGACGTGGATGAATAGCGAAAAGTTTGAATGGAAGTAAAAAACTTCTAATCTTTCAATAATGCGGTGCAACAATCAGTTGTGCAAGATGGTGCTCTCTTTTAAACTGAGGCGATAGTGTCTAAATTTTTGATATTGACGTTGCATACAGGCGACAAAAGGACGTTTTACGATGAATCAAAAACCTTTGCTGAAAATTTTGCTCTTAGAGTCGAGAGCTGAACTTCTATTTGAACTTCGAGAAAATCTCTTTAAAACATCCGCCACCTTCGAACGTGATGACATTCAAATCGAACTTGAAGGATTCAGTGAAGCGTCATTAGCGCTAGAATCAATACGAAACGATGGTGATATTCAGGCCGTTGTTATTAGCTGGCCGGAACAGTCGGAACAAAGTACCAGTGAAGAATATCAACAATTAGTGGCTACGATTAAACAAATTAGACTCGAACTACCGGTTTATGTGCTGGGTGTTGATAGCGAAGGCTTAAAAATTGTCGATGAGTCGAGTGAAATAGAGTCATTCTTTTTCAAAGATGATGTGCTGTCTGACCCAGAGGCCATTTTAGGCTATATCATTAATGACTTTGACGACCGTTGTGAAACGCCTTTCTGGACAGCTTATAAGCGTTATGTCATTGAGTCGAATGATTCTTGGCATACACCTGGACATAGTGGTGGGGCAAGTTTTCGAAATTCTCCCTATATCAAAGATTTCTATCAGTTTTATGGTCGTAATGTATTTGTTGGAGATTTATCCGTATCGGTCGATTTTTTAGGATCGCTATCAGATAGTACACATGCTATTGGTCGAGCCCAACAGTCTGCAGCAACAACGTTTGAAGTTAATCAAACCTATTTTGTTACCAATGGTTCTTCGACATCGAACAAAATCATTTTACAAACGCTATTGAGAAGAAATGATAAAGTCATTATTGACCGTAATTGCCATAAATCCGTTCATTACGGCATTATACAATCATCAAGTCTTCCTATTTACCTCAATAGTATTTTTGATCCGCACTATGGAATTTTTTCTCCCCCATCGTTGACAGATATCAAACAAGCCATTGATGAAAACAAAGATGCAAAGCTTTTGGTATTAACCGGCTGTACTTATGATGGACTTCTAACCGATCTAAAGCAGGTTATTGATTACGCGCATTATCATGACGTTAAAGTCTTTATTGATGAAGCTTGGTTTGCCTACTCACTATTTCATCCTACGTTGCGACCTTATTCTGCGATTGAATGTGGAGCTGATTACGTTACTCATTCTGCTCACAAAGTTGTATCAGCCTTCTCGCAAGCATCGTATATTCACATTAACGATCCAGATTTTGATGAAGACTTTTTTAGAGAAATCTTCAGTATTTATGCATCGACTTCTCCCAAATATCAGCTCATTGCATCACTGGATGTTTGTCACAAACAGCTTGAAATGGAAGGGTACAAGTTGATTAATGCTTTGCTAAGTCATGTGCAAGAATTTAAGTCGCAAGTCGCACAATTAAAGCGAATAAAAATATTAGACGCAAAAGATTTCGCTGCCGTTTTCTCCCATTTTGAAAGTGATAACATGGGACACGATCCGCTCAAAATATTAATTGATATTTCAGCATTACCCTACTCTTGCAAAACGGTTCACCAGTACTTAATGGATGAAATAGGATTAGAAATTGAGAAGTATACTCATAGCACTTTATTAGTTCTCTTAACCTTGGGCGGAACGCGTTCGAAAATTGTTCGACTTTATAATGCACTTAAAAAATTAGACTCTGGAAAAGTCAAATTATCTAGCTTAAAGCGTCCAACGCGAGTACCTGATGCTTTACCGCCTATTGATTTAGCGATGCTTCCTGCCGATGCTTTTTATGCACGAAGAGATCATATATCGATAGCCGAGTCGGAAGGTAGAATTTGTTCAGGTCTTATTACACCTTACCCGCCGGGAATCCCATTGTTGGTGCCTGGACAAAAAATACAAGCGCAACATTTAGATTATTTAAAGTCATTATCGATGCAACAAATCACCATTCAAGGTAGTTTAGATGGAACCATTGCGGTGGTTGCCGACGATTAAATAGCGTTATTGATCGCGGAAAACAATCACATCGAGTAGCTGTTTTAAAAACGAGTCATTAGGATGTAATTGTTGCAAATGTTCTCGAGCGGCATGATAGTGCAACATCAATTGTCGCTCGGCTTCATCTACTCCGAGAGCGGTGACGTAAGAGGCTTTGTGTTTATCTTGCTGGACGGGTTTTCCTATGGCTATGACTTGAGAACTCTGATCTAACAGATCGTCTTTGATCTGAAATGCAATACCTATATGGTGAGATAACTTCTCAATACTCTTTAGATTGTTGTGACTTTCTCCGGCTAGTAAAGCCGGAATCATCCAAGCTGCTTCTAATGCGAGTCCGGTCTTTAGAGAACTCATTACCTCTAGTGCGTTTAAGTCTATTGTGACATTAGAATCAAGATCTTGACGTTGGCCTTCGCAAATTCTTTGGGTTGTTCTTGCTGCATATTGAATCGAGCCTATTACTTTCTCTGCCGACGCGCAGTTAATCTTTGATTGCATCTCAACTGCTTTCATTATTAAAAATACACCCGTTAACTCGGCTTTTGCTACGTTGTCGATTTTCTTGTGCAAAGAGGGCTGACCTCTACGTAAGTCGGCGTCATCTTGGGCAGGAAGGTCGTCGAAGATTAATGAAGCAGTATGCATATATTCGAGTAGCTGCAATACAGGATAACTGTCTTGTTCCGAAAAACTATAGTGTGTCGTCATTAAATGCAAGGCAATGACAGAGCGCATGCGTTTTCCGCCACCGTTTAGACTATAAAGCGCTAGCTGCTGTAGAGAATCAGTCGTACTCTGCTGATCTAATGGCACGAAAATACTACGGTCAACGACCTGTTTATAGTCTTTATACTTCTTCTTAAAGCTATTTGATCCTTTAATGTCTTGCTCAAAGTGATTAGATAAATATCGACTGAGCCACTTGTCGAACCAAGCAATATTATTATTGGCGACAACCATTTTCTCTATTAATGCATCGAAACCAACATTACCGGTAAAAAGCAACGTCTTTTTCAGCTCAAGGTATTTTTCATGCCCAACGTTGTTTAACAGACTTTTGTGGGCGTTAATGCTACGTTCGAGAATTAACCGTGTGAAATGTTTGTCTTGGTTATAAACATTTCGAATGAGGTAGAGAACAACCGACCAGTAGATTCGATAGGGAGAGCATTC
>Ga0209475_10003751_pt1 | contig 13655 bp, 8 predicted proteins | sample tdDd471_FD_187128 | JGI IMG/M metagenome (GOLD analysis project Ga0209475, IMG submission 187128) | Marine sediment microbial communities from the Atlantic coast under amendment with organic carbon and nitrate - tdDd47.1 (SPAdes)... | ecosystem: Environmental > Aquatic > Marine > Coastal >... | reverse complement strand
CCGCCACACAGACCCCACCGATGTTGCCGCCGCCGATGATTGCGATCTTCTTGATCATGAACTGGACTCCTTCATGTTCAGCACGGCGAAAACACCGCCCTGCAGGCCCTTGGAAACCCTTCTCGAGGGTCAATCTACGATGGAATCGAGGGCCGGCAACTCACAGGATGTCTGCGCTAGGTGGTGGCCCCGCCCTCGACGGCGATCCGGGACCAATCCTCGAAGTTGCCTCCGTCGGGTCCCTGGTCCGGACCGAGCATATCGACCAGTTCCGCGGTGGGAATCCAGCGAGCCTGATGGGGCTCGGCCTGGGCGCTCACCAAGGCGAGGAGCTCGTCGTCACTGCCCGGCAATCCATCGAGACTGACCCGATAGACCAGGCCGAAGTGTACGCTAGAAACGTCCTCGCGGTCACTGTTAATGAAGCCGGTCAGCGAAAGAGGGGCGGCGGCGGGGTCGAGACCGGTCTCCTCATTCAGTTCGCGGCGGGCCGAAACCTCGATCAGGCCGCGCACCGCCACGTCACGATCCTCCCGGTCCACCGGCTCGATGTGGCCACCGAAGCCCACGGACCACAACCCGCCCAGGCGCTGCTCGGTATGCTTGGTCCGGCGCTGGTAGCAGAGGACCCGAGCATCGTCGCCCTGGCCGCGGGTGAGCACCAGGTAGGGGATGATCTGCTTGTAGTGGGAGCAGTTCTCCATGTAATCGCGCTCGGCGAAGAACAGGTGGGGCGCCAGGTCGGCCAGATCCAGGGTGTCGGCGGGCAGGTATCCCTGGGGGCTGAGTCCGGGGAAAAGGTGGTGGCGTTCGATGACCAGGATGGCGCGCATGTTCGCTCCTCAGGATTGCGGGTGTGAGGGCAAGATAGCATGCCGGCCGGTGTTGCCCAAGGACCTCTGTTTGGGCCGTTGATTCCTGCTCAGCAACAAGCCCGATTGTCTGGTTCTCAGGGATGGAACAATCGGGCTTGGGGCACATGGCCGGCAGGTTACTTCACCAGGCAGAATCGCTGAATAGCTTGGTCCTTGCCTGCTGTCACACGACAGAAGTATACACCTGAAGACACACTCGAATGATGGTCGTCACGGCCGTCCCAGTAAGCTTGTTGATGGCCCTGGGACTGCATTTCACCCTGGATCAGATGGCGAACGACCCGTCCGGAGACGTCGTAGATGCCGAGGGTCACCCGCCGCTGATCTGGCAGGTCATAAGCGAGGACCGTGCCGGGATTGGCTGGGTTGGGTGCTGGAGGGTAGCCGCGAAAAAGGATCGGCTCACCCGAGTCGTGGACACTGGTCACAGTTCGGTGAACGTGAAGAACCATCTCGGTGCTTCGGAGGGAATTGTCGACACCGCGAATGATGATCTCGTTGTCCCCACCCTGAAGGGGGACGTCGATGGCGAATCCATCGTCGAGGTCGAAGTCCTTATCCTGCCAATCACCGTTGGAGACGACGACCACGCGCATTCCGGCCTGATCGGTTGCGGTGCCACCGACCAGCACGGTCTCTTCATTGATGATGGCGCCGTCGTTGGGATGCTCCACGGACAGGGTCGGATCGAACTCATCTCGGGGAGTGAATAAGAAGACTCCATTGCCCGGTGTCGAGACGGCTAACGTGGCTCCTCCCGGATGCCAGGCCACCATGCCCTCCGAACCGTTGCCGCCGACATGTCGACTGGCGAGCACCTGCCCCGTGTCATTGCTGGAGTCGTAGTCGAAGACCCACATGGAGTCGTCGCGGTCAATCCCTGCGATGGTGCTGGCATCGGGGGACCAGCTCATGAAGGCCTGCTCGTCTGTAAACAAGCCGGTAATGGTGCTCACCAGTTCCCAGCTGGAAGTGTCGTAGATACCGATGTCGTCATCACTGCGGGTGATGGCCAGCCGGGTTCCCGCAGGATTGGCCGCTCCGCTAATGGGGTTGTTGATGTTGAAAGTATGGAGATGGCTGAAATTGGAGAGGTGGTAGCACTGGACCTGGTCTGGACCGCTACCGGTACTCAGGTGGATGAAGCCTCCGCTCACGCTCACCCCAGCAGAGCCGAAGGATCCCACGGTGAATGTCTGGAGAACGCTGAGCGCACTGGAGAGAACACAGAGTGCATCATCACCGCTGGTGATCTCCGGCGTGATGATCGTGTCTGCCAGCGGCCAGATGGTGCTGCGGGAGTCGCCCGGGTTACCGTCGACGTCATCGGTGCCGTCAAGGAGCTGGCCGGTCAGGGCGTTGTAGATCATGATTTCGTTCGAAAAAGCGACAACGATCTTGTCGCCGTCCGGGTTGTACGCCAGTCCGCAGGCTCTGGAATCGTGCTCGATCTCACTGGTCACCTGCCAGGTGTCCACGTCGATGAACTGCACCAGGCCGTCGCTGCCGTCGAGATAGGCAACGGCCAGGGTGTTGCCGTCTGGTGACCAGGTGACGGCTGCGGCTTCCAGGTCGCCGGTTTCCGGAATCGCGGCAACAGGCTCCAGCGCGTCCGCCGGGCCGACGACGAAATAGGTCATGACCGACTCATGCTGGTGGAGTGCTGATGCGGCAACCACCGCCATCCCTGAGAATTCGGTTCGGATGACGGCATGCCCGATGCCGGATTCTCCGGTGTCGCCATCGGCTTCACGGACCCGGCCGCGAGAGCTGGTGACGGTGAAGGGCACGTAGGTGAGCAGGTCCCCGCCGTCGCTGAACACACGGACCTCGACCTCGTAATCAGAATAGGTTTCCTGCATGTCGTCGAGGGTGAGTCCTAGCTCGATGCTGGTGGCCGGAGGCTCGTAATAACCGGCAATGGTGTAGAGCCCGAACCAGCATGCGTTCTCATAGGCGATCCGGAAGTAACCGTCCCGGCCGAACGATGTTCCGTAGCTGTTCTTGACGTGCCAGCACTGGTTCGCATCATCATAGCCGGTGATCAGGACAAAGTGGTTCCAGCCGGTGTAGGTCGAGCCCTCGCCCGTGTAGATGGTCCAGTCATCGAGCTGGCTGAAGTCATCGTGGATTCGCATCCATGTCAAAACGGGGCCCCATTGAAGGGCCTGCTTGATGGCCTCGACATCATAGTATGATGTGGTCACGTAAGACCATGGACTCATGCGGTGGAGCTGATCATTCACATCTTCACAGGCGTCGCTGCAGGGGATGGTGTCGATGCCTTCGTATTCCAGGCAGGAATCGTTGGGAGTCCCTTCGGTGTGCAGGAAAGTGCAGGCGTGGGAGGCATAACCGCCCTGGCAATCATTCGGGTCGTGGATGCAGGACAGGACATACTGCTCGGAGAAATCAGGATCGGTATCCGGCTGCTGGTTCCGGATCATGGATTGAGCCTCGAGCATGGCGACGGCCGCAAAATCCCAGCAGGATCCACACCCCCACTGGTTTCGGACGCCACTGACGAAGGATTCACCGTCGATATCAGACCAGTCGAGGGAAGCGGGGATGTCTCTGGAATTCGCGTGGGGCCAGTTCGGATGGAGTGGTGCGGAAGGGTCGATCAGGGCGCCGCGCTGGTTGCTCGTGTCGAGGACATCCGGGGGCGCGGTCCGGTTGAGCGCGGCGGTATCGGGGGGAAGAGTCATGAAAAGGAGGATGAATAGGGCGAGGATTTTTGATGAGCGAATGCCGATCCTCCCCATGGGAACTGTCCTTCATTGGTGGCTGCAAAAGATCGATAATCGTGGATGGATATTGATTATACTCGGTTGTAGGGCAGGTTCAGTCATCAGTCGGAGACAAGTGAATCCTACCCTTCAAGGCGTGTTGATGTCAACCCGTGCCACTGATTGAACCAATCTCACAGGCATGATCCGAATCTACGGCAGGAACTTCCGCACATCTGACAACTTCCGCGGCAGATACTCCTCGATCACGTAGTTCAACCCATGCTTGGCCAGCGCCTGCTGCTCGGCACGAACCCCCATCTTGATCAACTGCGACAGGGCCTTCTGCCAGGCCTTGTAGTGCTGGACGAAGGGGTCGTTCTTGAGCGCGTCGTTGGCGCGCTTGATGTCGACCTCTTTCAAGGGATGGGTGGGCAGTTCGTAATCGATGATGTCCTGTGGCGTGATGCCCAGCAGGTGGGCCTGGGGCACGCAGAAGAACTCGTTGAGGTGGGCGGCGTTGCCGCTGCCGACCTTCAAGGTGCGATAGATGTTGGAGTAACCGTAGGGGTCGCCATCGACGAAGACGTAGACGGGCAGACCCTTGGCGTCGGCCAGTCGACGTACGAACCGGCGACAGGAGCGGGTGGGGACGCCGCCCATGCTGATGAGGATGCAGTTGGCCGACTTCCAGTACTTGTGCTTCAGCAGGCGCTGGAACATACCGGCGGTCTCGATGCAGAGGATGAACTGGGCGTCGGTCTCGAACTTGAGATCTTCCACCGAGACGGGGACCGAATAGGCGCCGCTGCCGAACTTGGTGCAGTCGATTTCCAGGGGTTCGCCGGTCTCCTGATCCTTGTCGATGACCACGAGCTGGCCGGCCACGTCGCCGCCCTTCTCCTCGGGCACGAAGCCCAGCTGCTCGCGGTTGACGCCGAAGAACGCCTCGACGTCCTCCATGACCGTGTCCGATTCGGGCTGTTCCTTGAAGCGGGCCTCTTCCCAGTTCTTGGAGACGTAGTAGGCCTCACGTTTGGTGGCGATGTCCTCGGTCTCCACCAGCTCCTTGGCCAGGGCCATCATCTTGAGGGTCTGGGCGAAGGTCTTGACCGTGGAGACCGTGAGGGTGCGTTCCTTGTGCTTGCCCTTGAGCTTGAAGTAACCGGTGCGCGGGTCGTAGCTCACGTTGTTCAGGGAGCGCAGGGGGAACTTCATGCTGGGCTTCTTGCCCAGCAGGATGCTCTGGTGGATGAGGCCGGCCTCGCTGCGGATCTTGCGGGCAACCGGGGTGAAGACCGTGGCTTTCTCGGCAACCGGCGCCGCGTTGCTGCGCGGGGGGCCGGCCGTCTTCTTGGCTGGCTTCTTGGCCGGTGCAGGGGCAGGAGCTGGAGCTGGCGCGGGAGTCTCGGGAGTCTCCGCCTCGTCCTTGTGGGGGGCGCCAAAGAGCAGCTCTCCCTGGGCCTTCTCGGTTTCGCGAGTGGTCGCGGTCTTCTTGGTCGTCTTGCGCTTGGCCAAGGGTCTGTCCTCGGGGCGGTGTGGACCGCCGGTCAAAGGGTTTGCAGGGCGCCGAACTTGGTCTCGAGATAGGCGATGAAATGGTCGGCGGTGAGGTCCTGTCCGGTCACTTCGCGGCAAAGGTCGCTGGCGGTCAGGATGGAGCCCCGCTCATGGATGTTGGTGCGTAGCCATTGCAGCAATGGCGCCAGATTTCCGGCGGCCATCTGGTCGTCGAGGTCAGGCAGGTCTTGGCGCGCGGTCTGCCAGAACATGGCGCCGTAGAGGTTGCCCAGGGTGTAGGACGGGAAGTAGCCGAAGGCGCCGGAGCACCAGTGGATGTCCTGAAGGGCTCCGGTGCGGTTGTTGGGGACATCGATGCCCAGATACTGGCGGACCTTGCTGTTCCAGGCGGCCGGGACATCGGCGGCTTCGAGGTCGCCCTCGATGAGGGCTTGTTCCAGCTCCATACGCAGCACGATGTGCAGGCTGTAGGTGACCTCGTCGGCGTCGGTCCGGATGAGTGACGGCCTGACCACGTTGCTGGCCTGATAGAGCTCATTGACGGTCAGGTCGGTGAGGAGGTCGGGGAACTGGTCCTTGAGTGAAGGCAGGAGCCAGCGGCAGAATGGCAGGCTGCGTCCCACATGGTTTTCCCAGAGCCGCGACTGGGATTCGTGGATGCCCAGGCTCAGCGAGTGGCCGGCCGGGGTCTCGCGGTGCTCCTCGGGCAAGCCCTGCTCGTAGAGGGCGTGGCCACCCTCATGCATGCTGGAGGAGATGCCGGACAGGACATCGGCCTCGTGGTAGATGGTGGTGATCCGGACATCGCCGAGGCCCATGGTCTCGGTGAAGGGGTGGGCGGAGATGTCGATCCGGCCGGCGGCGAAATCGTAGCCCATGGCTTCGAGCACTTGACGGGACAGTGTCGCCTGGCCACTGACGGGAAATGGCCCCGGTAAGACCGCGGGAGCTTCCACGGTGAAGCGGCCGATGAGGTCGGTCAGGGCCGTGCGCAGGCGGTCGAAGACGGGGACGAGCTCAGCCACCTTGGCGCCGGGCTCGAAGGAGTCGAGCAGCGCGTCGTACGGGCTGCCCTCGTCGGTCAGGGCGGCCGCTTCGCGTCGCTTCAGGGTGACCAGACGAGTCAGGTGAGGGGCGAATCGATCCCAGTCGTCCTCATCCCGGGCACGGGCCCACTCGGGCTGGGCCAGGGCCGAGGCTTCGGCCAGATCGCGCACCAATTCGGCCGGAAGGCGAATGGCGCGGTCACGCTCGCGCTTGAGCTCTCGGAGGTTGGCGCGGGCAGCTGGAGGAAGGGTGGTGTCGGGGGTGAGATCAGTCAGGAGAGTGCCCAGCTCGGGGTCGATCAATTTCTCGTGAATGACCTCGGCCAGGGCCGCGCGATGACCGGCCCGGGCGCGGGCCCCGCCCGTCGGCATGGTCACTTCTTGATCCCAGCCCAGCAGCGCCATGGCACCACTCAGGCGGTGTAGACGCTGCATCCGTGACAACAGGTCTTGGTACTGGTCAGGCACGCTCTCTCCAGTCAGCGGTCAGACTCTTCAGTCAGTTATCAGTCTCATCATCCAGCCATCAGAACTTGCGGCTGCGCTCCAGGGTGTCGGTGAGGGTGACGATCACGTCCTCGCGACCGGGCTCGTCCAGGGTGAGGATCTCCTGTAACGCGTCGCCGATATGAGGAATGTATTTCTGGATATAGCTCTGCTTCTGGTTGGCTTCCCGCTCGCGCTGACGACGACGGATGAAGCGGGCCAGCTGCCGGCCGGCCTCCTGCAGGGCAAGCTTGAATTCCTTGAGGATCTCGGGATAGTGGGCGACGGCTTCCTTGCTCTCACTGGTGAACGGCACCCACACCGAAGCGATGTGCACCAGGATCACCAGGGGGCCGGTGGGCAGCGCGCCCTTGCTCTGCTGAAGGCCGTAGCTGCGCCAGTTGCTGGTCAAGACGGCCTTGCTCACGGCGCAGGCCGAGTTCTGGTAGAGCAGCGGCACGCGGTTGGCGAAGCGCATGACTTTGGCCAGTTCGTCGCCGGGCAGCTTGCCGCCGTAGGCCAGGCCCACCTCCACCTGGAACGGGTTCCCTCGATAGACCGACGCCGGTCGCGTGACACTGGTGTAGAAGTCGGCCTCGACCCCGCTCTTGAGGCCGGCCATGACCAGATCCTCGCCGATGGGCGACAGGCAGTCGGTGGGCGGCGAGGCGATGCGGGTGGCGGCGATGGCGTCCAGCAGGTGGCGGATATCGTCCTGCTGCAGGCGCTTGGGATTCTTGCGTGGGGGCAGGTTGGCCGCGGTCAGGATCTGCTCGCAAGTCTTCACGCCCACGCGGCAGAACTCTTCCTTGAGGAAGCTGCTCATGTTGCGGCAGGTGGTGTCCTTGGTCATGCGCGCCAGGAGGCCAAGCTCCACGCCGTAGGGATGCGGTTTGATCTCCCGTGATTCCTCGGGGAGGGTCTCGGCGCTATTGGCGTAGACCCGTTTCTCACCCTTGGGATTGACGTAGGTGAGGTGGAGGTGCGGGTTGGCGATGGCCGTCTGCTCGAGGTAAGTGTCCACCGAATGCTGGCCGCGCTTGTAGCTGCCGGTGAGGATGATTTCCACCCGGGTGCCGTGATCCTTCTCCCAGATGGTCTCCTCGTTCACCAGGACCACGGGCTCGTTCTTCTTGAGGTCGAGCATGAGCTGGACCCGGTGGGCGGGTTGGTCACTGCCGGTGCGAGAGTAGACCGTGACCGGTTTGCCCGTGGTCAGCTGACCGTACATGCCGGCCGCCGAGATGCCGATGCCCTGCTGGCCGCGGCTCTGTTTGAGGGAATGGAACTTGGATCCGTAGAGGAGCTTGCCGAAGATGCGGGGCAACTGGGCGGGCATGATGCCGGGGCCGTTGTCCTCGATGATCAGGCGGTAGCGCTCTTCCCGGGCCGCGGGGCTCTTGGCCGCCTTCTTCTTGGCGCCGCCGTTCTTGCTCCCATTGCTCTGGGTGGTGGCCAGGCTGGGCAGGTCGAGACCCTTGAAGGTGTCCACCTCGGGACGGATCTCCACCAGGATACGGGGCAGGCTGCCGCCCTCCTCGCAGGCGTCGAGACTGTTGTCCACGGCTTCCTTGATGGTGGTCAGCAGGGCCTTGGCGGGGGAGTCGAATCCGAGGAGGTGGCGGTTCTTGGTGAAGAACTCGCTGATGGAGATCTCGCGCTGTTTGCTGGCCAGCGACTGGGCCGTGCCTTTGCTGCGTCCTCGCGGGGGCATGCTTGGGGATCCTTCCAAGAGGGAGCGTCCGTGCCTGGTCTGCGAAGATTATAGGAAGGGGGGGCGAGGAATCAAGTCCGGGAGCAGAATTGGGCGAAAAAAAAGCGAAGGAGACACCTCCCGGGCGCGGACCGGAGGACCAGGTGATCGGCAGGTATCAACGGGCTATCGGTGCCCGGGAGGTGTCGGGGATGGACTTGCATGCAATGGGCCCATCGAGGCAAACATGGCGCCGGGCACCGTGTTGGGGCTCATGATGGATCAGGGAGGATAATGAGATCCTTGATCAATGAGGTGTCGGGGAGGCGGTGGCCGTGCAGGTCGCCTGCCCGGCCCCGGGGGGCCGGGCAACTCGCCGTGCTATTTGAAGAGGTCGCGCATGTTGCTCAGTGATCGGGTCTCCACCGGGGTGGTGGCGGTGATGTCCAGGAGGAAGAGTCCTTCATCCTCGTCGGCCACCGGAATGATGCAATCCACGGCCAGGTAGAAGGACTGGGATTCCATTTCCAGGTTCTCGAAGATGATGGATTCCAGGCCGCCGCCGGCGTTTTCATCGACGAAGGCCAGGCATTCGGCCTCGGGACCGCAGCCATCGAAGACCCAGAGGGCGAGGTCGAGGTTGAGCACATCGGTGGAAACGGTGATTTCGAGGTCCTGGTAGCGGTCCCAGGGGTATTCCCCGCTATCCCAGTCGCCATCGGCATGGGCGGTGTCGGCTGCAGCAACGGTGACCTCGAACCAATTCTCCCCGCCCTGCACGGTGATGTGGCTGCAGTCGTAGATGGACACCCGGTTGACGGCCTCGAAGAGGTTCAGAGTTTCTGCGGGGACCATGATGATCTCGTCTTCATGGATCTGAAGCTCAATGGGGTCCAGGGGCACGCCGATATCACTGGAGTCGCAGATCTCCTCGGGAATGCCCAGGTGGCGGCCCTCGAAGGTCAGGTTGTAACGGCCGGCGGCTTCGGCGTAACCGTCCACGACCAGGTAATAGGTGCGTCCCTGCTCGAGGGTGGCACTGACCTGGGAGTTGCCCTGGATGATGCAGGAATCGGGATGGCAGTCCGAGAGCAGGATGATATCGTGGTCCGGACCGCCTCCGTTGAGCCAGATGTCGAGGATGACGTCGTCGACAACCGTGAGCTCGATGACGTGTTCGGGGCCTGTTTCCGGTAGATCGGGTCGGCAGCCATAGGCCTCCACGTTGCTGTCGCCGAAGGTCGAGTCGGAGAAGGTCTGGGCGAGGCTCGTGGTGACCTCGAGGGTCAGCACGGGGCTGCTGCAATCGAGATCGCGATTGCCACGGATCGGTCCGTCGCCCACAGGACGGCGATCCTTACCGGCAGCCGCGAAGGGCGCCCCATGGTTCTGGGCTGTGGAGCGCTGGGGCATGGCAACGGTGACCAGCACGATGGCAATGGCGAGAACGAGGGTACGGCTCAGCAAAAAAGTCCTCCTGGTGGAGGTTGGTGCGGATCGACCAGGGGTGGTCCCCATAGTATACGACTTCGACCACATCGCCCCCAAGGGTGAAAACCGTTTCTTTTCTGTCACGGCTGATTTATGATTGATCTCCGAAATTGGTCGCAAGTTCCGAGGAGCCAAGGATGTACATCAACCACTTCGGATTGAGCACCGACCCCTTCCCGCTCACCCCCAAGCTCTTTTTCGTGTATCAGTCACGAGCTTACGGGGAAACCATGGCCCATCTGGTCTATGGGATCGAGCAGGAAGAGGGCATTGTTCTGATCACTGGTGGCATCGGCACGGGGAAGACCCTGGCGTTGCAGAGCCTGCTCAGTCAGCTCAGTGGCCCCATCGATCCGGTCCTGGTCAATGTGACCCAGATGGACTGGGTCGAGTTGCTGCGTTATATCCTGCTGGAGATGGGTGAGAAGCCGGCCCAGGGGCTGGGTGTGGCCGATCTGGTCCAGCAGCTCAAGTCAGTCCTCGAGGAGCGGCAAGGCCGGGGACGCAAGGTCCTGCTCATCGTGGACGAGGCCCAGCATCTGGATGTCCAGGCCCTCGAGGGACTGCGCCTGTTGATGAACCTCTCCTCACCGGAGAAGCCCAGCCTCCAGCTCATCCTGGTGGGGCAGCAGGCCCTGGAACAGACCATCTCCAGGCTGGAGCTGTCCCAGCTGAATCAACGCATCCGGGTGCGGTACCGCCTGCAGCCTCTGACGCGCAAGGAACTGGAACAGTACATCGCTCACCGGACCCTGGTGGCTGGTAGTGAGCAGCCGATCTTCAAGGCCGGTGCCGTCGATCGCATCTTCGAACTGAGCGGGGGAATTCCCCGGGTGGTGAATATCCTCGCCTCACGGGCCATGTTGGCTGCGTACGTGGAGAAATCGCCCAAGGTCGACCACCGTCATGTGCGGGTGGAAGATCTGCCGCCCCTGTCGGACAAGCCCGAGGCGCCCCCGTCCGAGACCGTGGCGCCCGCCGAGTTGATGGCACCCGAGGAGCCGGCGGCCAAGCCGGAGCCCAAGCCTGCGCCGGTCAAGCGAGAGGTTGCGCCTCCTTCACCGCCTCCGCCGCCTCCGCCGCCGGCCTTGAAACCGATCCTGCCTCCAGAGGGTGTGGAGCGGTCACGCCCCAATCGCCAGTTCATGATGATGACCATTCCGGTGCTGCTGTTGCTGGTGATCGCGGTGATTGCCTGGCAACTGGATCTTGGTTCGATTCGCACGCGCATGACCGCTCCCTTGCCCGATGTCCCGGCAACAGCCACCCTGCTGCCGGCGACGCCGGTGGTCGAGGGGCAGGTGCCGGATAAAGCGGCTGTGGAGACCGATGATGTCGCCGAGGTCCCGGTCCAGCCCGAGCCCGAGGCCCTGATCAATCAGCCCGCGGTGGTGGTGCATGTGGGGTCCTTCCGGGAGAATGCCCGGGCCGAAACCTACCTCGGCATGCTGAGGGACAGCGGGGCTCAGGTGTTCTCCGAATCCGTCGCCGCCGATGGTGAGACCTGGGTGCGTGTCTATCTGGGTCCCTTTGTCGATACGCTGGAAGCGGGGGCGCTGATCGAGCGCCTGTCCGCTGATGGTCTGGTGGCCTATAACCGGACCATCATCCGTGAGTCCTGACCAGCCGGCACCTTCGGCTTTCTCGACTTCCGTCCAGATGGTCGAGACCCTGACCATGGGTGGCGGCGAGTCGCTGGCCGTGCGCATCGCCAATGCCCGCGCGGTCCGAGGGCAGCGCTCCTGTCTCTACGTCCTCACCGGACCCGGCCCGTTGAGCGACCGGATTGATCCGGCCGTCACGGTTCGTTACCTCGATCTTTCACGCGGGTCGGTGGCGCGACCCTGGACTTTTGTGAGCACCTTGATCCGTGGTATCCAGCGACTCCGAGATCAGTTGAAGGCCGATGGAGCCTCGGCGATTCAATGCCATTTGCCCGCTGCTAATTTCTGGGGCCTGGCCCTGGCCGAGCGCCGGGTCTGCCGGGTGGCGGCCACTGTTCATTCGACCCGGGAGTTCGATTACGGGCCGCAAGACCCTGGCTGGAAACGTGCCCTGCGCAAGATGGCCTATCGCCGGCTGCTGAAACGATGCCAGACCGTGGTGGCCGTGAGTGATGAAGTGCGCGATGCCCTGCTGTCCGAGTTGAGTCTGGGCGAGGATGCCGGCCATCACCTGGTGGTGGTGCCCAACGGGGTGGATCTGCACCCGTCGGCTGATGAATCGCAGAAGCAGAGCCTACGCACGACCATGCAGCTGTCCGCGGACGCTCCCTTGATCGTGGCCGCCGGGCGCCTGGTTCCACTCAAGGCTTTCGACAGGCTCCTGGCCGCCGCCGCCCGCATACGAGATGCCGGCCGTTCCTTCAACCTGGTGATCGCCGGCGAGGGTGAGTGCCGACCCTCCCTCGAAGACCAGATCCGGAACCTCGGCCTGCAGGATCGGGTAAGACTCCCGGGGAATGTTGATCTGGCGGCCCTGTTCCCGGCCGCCGACCTCTATGTCCTGTCCTCGGATTACGAAGGCCTGCCCCTGGTCCTGCTGGAAGCCATGGGAGCAGGCCTGCCCGTGGTGGCCACTCGTTTGGCCGGCCTGGAGGCCCTGGTCGAGGCACCCGATGCGGGCATCCTGGTGGCCCCCGGCGACACGGCCGCCCTGGCTGAAGCCATGGATGAACTGCTGGACGACCCGTCCCGTGGCGATGATCTTGGTCGACGTGGACGACGGATCATCGAAGAGCGACACGCCTTCGCCAACACACTCGACCGACTCGATGCCATCAATGCTGGTCAGACCGTGGACCGGGGAGACACCTCTTGCTGAATCGCTCCATCTACATCTTCCTCTCGAAGATGACCGGGTTCGTCATCCGGCTGGCCGTCCCCATGTTCCTCACCCGGCTCCTGAGCACCGAAGACTATGGCATCTACAGCCAGTTCTTCCTCATCGAGGTCCTCATCGCCACCATCTTCCAGCTCGGCATCAACCAGTCGCTCTATTACTTCGTCCCCCGGGACAAGCCCAACCATGGGTCCTATTTCGCCACCAGCCTGATCCTCAACGTCGCCATCTTCTCCCTGGTCTTCCTGGGGCTCAGCCAGTTCCGGGAATCGCTGGCCGAAACGACCAATCTCGTGGTCCTCACTGATCACTATCCGGCCCTGATCGGGTACACGGTCCTGCTCATGCTCGTGGTGGCCACCGATTGTTACCTGTGCTCCATGCAGCGGATCATCCCCTCGGCGTCCTTCGAGGTCGGCGGGCAGCTGCTCATCAGTACATCCACAGTGGTGGCTGCGGTGGTGACCCGCGACCTGGGCGTGATCCTGCTCGCCCTCGTGGGCGCCCGCGTCGTCCAGTTCCTGGCCATGCAGATCTATGTGGCCACCAGGATGGACACCTGGCAGGGCTGCCGACCGTTCCGGAACATCAAGGCCCAGGTGAAGTACGGTGTCGTGCTCGGACTGGGGGGCGCGGCCTGGACCATCCTGCCTCGAGTCCATGAACTGGTGGTCAACAAGGCCCTGGGCGCCGAGGGCTTTGCGCCCTATGCCGTGGGCATTCGTGAGATCCCCGTGGCCCAGTTCTATCTGCAATCGCTGGCCGTGGTGGCCCTCGGTCAGTTCGCGGTCATGGAGAAGAACGGGGACTGGGAGGGAATCAAGAAGCTCTACCGGGAAATCCTCACCGGTCTCTATGCCGTGGTCATTCCCTTCATCATCATCTTCGTCATCATTGCCGACCCGCTGGTGCCGCTTGCCTTTTCGGACAAGTACACCGAGTCCATCCCCATCTTCCGGATTCATACCCTGGG
>Ga0209475_10003748_pt1 | contig 13660 bp, 9 predicted proteins | sample tdDd471_FD_187128 | JGI IMG/M metagenome (GOLD analysis project Ga0209475, IMG submission 187128) | Marine sediment microbial communities from the Atlantic coast under amendment with organic carbon and nitrate - tdDd47.1 (SPAdes)... | ecosystem: Environmental > Aquatic > Marine > Coastal >... | reverse complement strand
AACAGAAGAGTGCCCCGGCCACTGGAAGCTGCCTAAAAACCGCTTCATCTACGGTGTGCCGCCCAAACCGGAAATAGACGAAGACGAGATGGCCATCGCTCTGGCCGCCTACAACGACTCCGGACCCGGTTACCTCTTTACCTGCTGTTAGTTGAAAAATGCCTCCGGCGGACCTGCCGGGGGCCAAACGTTTGCCAATGTTATTGCTGGGTTTAACAAACAGATTTTTGCAGAATGACTAAGCAAGCCCTCGCGCATGCTACCATCCCGAGGAACGAGGGGCGAGAGCATGCGCAACCTGGAGTCCAGAGGATCATCCCCTGGCCGCCGGAGGCAAGCTGAACAGTTGCCCTTTTTTAACACCTCTACCCCTATATCCGGTGTGCCATGACCTTCTTCACCCTCGACAGCATTCCCCGCTTCAGCCCCCGTTTGCGGCCTCTTTTTACCGAGGAAACCCTCTACCTTTTGGGAGAGAACGAGCGGTATGTCCTCTCCGGAGAACGCACCCTGGCCCTGGCCCGACTCATTGACGGCCGACGCTCCGTGGAAGAGATCGTCTCCGCACTGTCCGGGCTTATGCCGGAACCCGTCACCCTTTACACGCTGCACCGGCTCCAGAAATCAGGATACCTCTGCCAGGCCGTGCCCCGGTTGAGTGAAGAAAAAGCCATCCTCCTGGACGGCCTGGGCCTTTTCCCCCCGGCCCATCCCCATGAGAACGCCCCCACGGCTGTCACCGTGGCTACGGTTTCCGGTATGGATGCCTCGGAGATGGTCTCTGCCCTGAAAAATCTGGGTATCCTATGTGAAGGCCCTCCAAGCCTTATCGTTGCCATCACCGAGGACCTCCTCAACCCTGAACTGAGAGACATTGCCAAGAAGGCAAAGGCCCTGGGTATCCCCTGGCTCCCCGTTCAGCCCATGGGGCTGACCCCCGGTTTCGGCCCCTGGTTTCCAGCCGACTCCGGCCCCTGCCTCGCCTGCGTGGCCCACGGGGTGAAAAGCAACCGACCCGTGGAATCGTGCCTGGCCCGCCACCTTAACACCGACATCCCCCCCGCCTCCAGCCTCAGGTCGGTCCAGGCAGGAGGCGGCATCGTCGTCCGCATGGCGGCCCTGGAGGTGCTGAAAATCATCGAAAACCCCGATGCCTGGAAAGAGACCAGCCGTGCCCTCGTCACCCTCAACCTCAACACCCTTGAGACCAGCCGTCACCCGGTCATGAAAAGACCCCAATGCCCCTCCTGCGGCACCCCGTCCCTGATGGGCAAAACAGGCCGACGCCCCATCACCCTTGCCCCCACCCCGAGACCCTACACCAGCGATGGGGGGTACCGGCGCGAAAGCCCCTCCAAGACCGTTGAGACCTATCAGCACCTCATCAGCCCCGTCACCGGACCCGTCAGCTACCTGACCCCCATGCCTGGTCGCAACACCGACTTAAGGGCTGTCTTTGCCTCGGGCTACCTTGTCTCCCCACGGGGAGATCTGCCCACCACCAACCTTTTTGACAAAGGGTGCGCCGGCAAAGGCCGTGCACCCGGGCAGGCAAAGGCCAGCGCCCTGTGCGAAGCCCTGGAACGTTACAGCGGGGTCTGGCAGGGAGATGAGGCCACAGTGGTCGGCTCAAAAACAGAGCTTGGAGATGAGGCCCTTCACCTCAATGCGATCCAGAATTTCAGCAGCTTCCAATTCGAAAACCGACACACCCTGAACGCCGCCATTTCCGATAAAAGACGATGGATTCCCGAACCCTTTGACGTTAGCGTTCCCATCCACTGGACACCGGGCTGGTCCCTGACCCATAACGAAAGGCGCTACCTGCCCCTCTCCTACACCTTTGCCGAAACACCCCCTGAAAGCGGCAGCCGATTCGGTACCCACAATCCCAACGGCGCCGCCGCCGGCACCTGCCTGGAAGAGGCCATCCTCCAGGGCGCCCTGGAGCTTGTGGAGCGAGATGCCACCGCCATCTGGTGGTACCACCGCATCCAACGCCCTGCCGTGGACCTTCACAGCTTTGACGAACCCTACTTCGGCCAGCTCACCGTTGACTACGCCCGACAAGGATGGACCCTGCACGTCCTGGACCTGACCCATGACCTCTCCATCCCCACCTGCGCCGCAGTGGCTTACCACCCGGAGTCCCATCGGTTTTCCATCGGATTCGGCTGCCACATGGACCTGCGCCTTGCCGTGCAGAGAGCCCTCACCGAGATCAACCAGCTCTTTGACCCCACCGGATCGCGGCAGGCACCGTGGGAGATGAAGAATTTTCTGGACACTGCCTTTCTGTTCCCCGACCCGACCCTGCCCACCACCCGGTCCGAGGCCACCCCCATTCTTGATGCAGGTGACCTGAAAACCGATGTGGAAGGCCTTGTGAAGACCATGGCTGGCGCTGGACTCGAAACCATCGTCGTGGACAAAACCCGCCCGGATATCGGCCTGACCGTGGTGCAGGTGATCATCCCGGGACTTCGCCACTTCTGGCCCCGCTTCGGCAAAGGCCGACTCTACTCCGTCCCCGAAAAGATGGGCTGGATGGATCGCACCCCCACAGAAAAAGAGCTCAACCCCACGCCCCTGTTTCTTTAAAAGACGAACAAGGAAAAGCACGCCTCCGGCGGCCAGGGGATAAATCCCCTGGACCCCAGGTTTCCGAATGCTCCGAGCCCTCGATCCTCGGGCACGTCACATTCGCTGACGGGCTGCGCCCGTGCCAACGGCTACGGTGATTCAATCGCCTTCATGTAGCCAGGTGAACGCTTCGTGGTCTTCGTGGTTTTCCCCTTAAGTCGGACCCAGGAAGCATTGGAAGTCTGTCAAAACAACTCCGGAGGTGAGGTCCCACCCCCGAAAGCCAGTTACTTTTGCCTTGCACGAGCGTGGCCGATAAAGCGACCAGCCAACTGGACACTGGCCAATTTTTTGTACATTTCCCCTCTTCATCAGCAGGTAGGTTCAACACCCATCTCCTTGCAAACTCAACGTCTCCTCAAAATATTTTTATCTCCCACCACGATCTCACACCGGCAGCAACTCCCTGACACCCCATGATAAAATGACGCCGATAGAAACAGAGGCTTTCCATCGGCCCATACAATTTCGCTTTCATTGTCATCACCGCCCCTCACTGGCATGGGTGTTGCTACTTCTATCGCAATCAGATCGCATCCCACGGGGTGCGAAGGTCATAATAAACCATTCCAGCCCTGGTCCCTGAAGACTGCGTGTTCGGCCCACCGCACTATAGGTGCCTTACCCGCCAAAATACGGAGCACGCCTCCTTAAAAAGAGATATTCGTTGAGCATATCCCTCCTGATGATTAAGAGATAAGGATTCCGCGCAGCGCAGGGGACAGGGCTTCTTCTTCCTGGTGGTGGGACCGGAGAACACAACACGGGTTGTGCTCTCCTCCCCCAAAAAAAGCGCCCATTTTCATGAAGATGAAAATGGGCGCTTTTGTTTGAGCAGGTGAAACGACTCAGCTCAAAATCGCCTCCGGCGGCCCTGCCGGGGGCCAAACTTTTGAAAAGTTTGACAAACTGATTTTAAGCGCCATCACGGTTCATTCGAATGCGTTGACATATCGACTGATTCTGACCTAACGAATATGCATCGCCTTTTGTGGTTCAGCCCCAGCGGGGCTGAACCACAAAAGGCGATGCAACCGAAAAGTTCTGGAGCTCATTTCAACAAGCGACCCGCCGGAGGCGTACTGAATAGATAGAAATTCATTTGAGATAGGTTCTAAAGACCTGTTTATCCGACGTTTCAAAAGCTGACCCCATGGCAGGTCTGCCAGAAATATAGGCTGAATGATTACGCCAAACGTTTGCCTGATCTGAAAAAGTGGGCTTACTAAACAGGCTTTGGTCATTAACTCAAACTGCTCATCGGATTTCACCAAGGAGCCTGAGCCACCTTCGCCGTTGTTCACGGGCGCAGCCCGTCAGCGAATGTAACAACCTGAGGAACGAGGGTTGGAGCATTCGCGAACCTGGGGTCAAGGGGATGTATCCCCTTGCCGCCGAAGGCTTTTCTATTGGCCCTAAATGGCAAAGCGCAGCTGGAGGTGTTTTGCCATGTAGGCGAACTTGGCAAGGTAATTGAGATTGCCGGTGTAGGAGATCTCGTTGTCGAGGATGGCAGCGATGATGTCCGGGTTTTCGCTGAAAAGAAAATGGCGAAGGGCTTTCCCGTCTTTGAACACAATGGTGATGTCCGTCTGGTCCACAACCCGGTTTTTCACCTTCATCCGATTGTCTTCAAAGATGGCCGAGGCGGCGATTTTGCCGTCGCGGCTCCTGAAGGCATATCGCCCGTCAAAGCCCTCGATGTTTCGCCTGAAGCCCCTGTCCAGAATAAAAACAAACCGCATGAGCCTCAGCAGGGTTTCAAGGAAAAAATCCATGGCGAGGGAGTTGATCTCGCCCACGGCCGTTTTCAACCGTCGTTCGGTGAACCAGCGTTTAAAGATGTTCATCGGGTCTCTCCTTTGGCCACTTCAGGCAGGGGCACGGCCTGGCCACTTTTCAGGTCGTACTGGGTTCGGGTGATAAGTTCATTCTTCATCACATCGGAGAGATCTCTGAAGTAGGCGGAGTATCCGGAGACCCGAACGATAAGATTCGGGTCAAGGGCAGGGTCCTCCTTAGCCGCCATCAACTGCTCATAGGTCTGCACATTAAACTGAACCTGAAGGCCCCCTTCACCAAAATAGGCATCCACCATGCTGCCAAACCGGTCAATGTATGCTGCGCGATCCTCTCCTTCCGAAGGGGGGGTGTACTTCATATTCAAAGCTTGCCCACCGGGAATGCACTCGCCCGAAAGGCAGGCCACATTACGAAAGGCCTCGGTAAGACTGGGGGCAGCCTGGGATGCGGGGGTAATCCCGCTTGAGAACGGCTCATGGGCCTTGCGTCCATTGGGCAGTGCTCCAGCCAGTTTTCCCTGGCCCGCGTGGGTGGTCATGGTCCAGTAGGCAGGGCGGTAGCGACCTCCCCGGTAGTTGATATGCTCCTGATAGACATCGTAAATAAACCGCACAAGATTCCGTGAATTTTTAACGGCCACAGGTGAATCGGTCCCAAAACGGGGGATGCGATTCGCAAGCCAGAGACGAAGAGCCTCCTGCCCCTGGTTTTCAAAGTTGTGTTTGACGGCGTCCACCATCTCAGCCATGGTGACATGTTTCTCAGAGAAGACCCCGTACTCAATGGCATTCAGGCTGTCGCACACATCGGGAAAGGCCACATGGCTTCCCCCGGATGAGTTGTAACGAGCGCCCCCGAAAACCAGATCCATCCCCTTCTCCATGGGCCCCTTGAACAGCCCTGAAAGAAGCGGGCTGGGCAGGACCTCCTGATGCACATGACCAAAATTCTCATTCAACTCGATGGCCTGTTCAAGAAGCCATTTCAACTGGCTTTTAAACGCTTCCCAAAACATCTCAAAGGAGGTGAAGCGAGACGGGTCTCCGGTCTCCGGTCCGATCTGTTCATCCCCCGTGATAAATCGCTTGCCCCCCAGAAGGGCCATCTCCATGGCCGCAGCCAAATTAAACATAATGGATGAGGAGGCCACAAAGTCCCTGCCGGCACTGGCCAACTCCACGCACCCCACAATGGCATAATCCCGGGCATCAGCCTCGGTTACCCCCTGATTCATGAGGGTCTCGATGTCCACTTTGTCGTTGTGGAAGGCGGGAATGGCCTTTGTGCTGACGATCACTTCGGAGACACGGTCCCGGTAGGTCCGGCTGTTTTTTTCAACGTGATACCGCGCGTTGACGCTTGGGTCCCGAAGTCGCATCAGCTCCGTCACCTTTAGAAAGATATAGGTAAGATCGTTTACCGCATCTTCCCCGTCGCGCCCGATCCCGCCCAGGGTCACCGCCGGTGTGGAACCGGCCCCCCCCCAAAGCCTTTCGGCTGTTTCCGGCACAAGATTGGTATTGTCGGAGATCTTCAACCAGAGGCAGCACCCAAGCTCCAGAGCCCCTTCCGGTGAAAGCCGTCCCTCGTCCACATCCTTCCGATACCAGGGGTAAAGAATCTGATCCAGTCGTCCGGGGCTCATGGCCATGTTGATATTTTCAGCATGGACTCCCACCTGGCAGAGCCAGAGACAGTTTACCGCCTCCCGAAAGGTTCGTGCCGGCTTTGCGGGAACCCGGGAGCACACCTCGGCCATCTCAAGATAATTTCTTTTACGAAGGGGATCGGACTCGGCCCCCGCCAACTTCTGGGCAGCAAGGGAAAGCCGTGTGGCATAGGCGATGATGCCCGACATGGCGATCTGTACCGCCCGGTAGAACTCTTTTCCCATGGCGTCATTGGCAGCCTTTTCCCGCTTGGCCGCGTCGGCAATGATATGGGAGAGTCCCTTTTCTATGGCCGTATCGAAATGGGGCACACAGTGAGAAATACACCCGGCCTTTCCGTTGATGAAAAAAACAATCTTTTCCATCAGCCTCAAGGGAAGGGGATTGTCGAATTTTTTCCGGGTTACCTCCAAAACGGTTCGATCCATCCAGTAAGGAAAGATCTCCAAATTACAGTGTTCTGCATCCTCCGGGGAGAGCTTCTGAGGATTGATCTTCCGGTTGCTGATGGTCTCCAGCTCCGGCCAGATGGTGAGCCCCAAAAGTTCAGGGTAAAGAGGTGCCCCCAGGGGCTTGGAGGTCGTGGAGCCGGCCAGGAGGTTGTCATCAAAAAAGCAGGGTTCCCGGTTGGCCAGGTAATGATTCACCGCACGCGCCCGCGATATGATCATCGGCTCTCCACCGGGCCTCAAATTTTTCATGTAGTCTGTAATCCATCGGGCACGCTCAATACACACCTCGCTGTCGGTATCGAAGTGGGCCTCTCGAAGGGAATGGATACGCGGCAGGTTTTCAAGTAAGACGTGTGAAAACCCCGGGTCACTCAGGGTCAGTTCGGACATAACACCTCCTGTTTCGCGATGGGGCAAAAAAAGGTGAAATCGGCTGATACAAGCCAAACGCGTCCAGGCAAAGGCCTGCATGCTCAACTCTTCTCAAATGAGTGAACAGGGCGTCAGACACGCCAGTCGTGTAAACCGTATCAGGCGGGAATATCAAAGGGGACATCCCTGGCTTGCCCGAAACGGCCGGGTTTTGGATTTGTTTTCTTTTAAACCGCTGTCTCAGATAAAGGCAGGATAGTCTGTATCGTCAAGGAATTCAGGAAAGTTAACACACCATATTTAAACCATATCGCATCCCATTTCAACCGCGAAAAATCGCATCGCAACGTTCAGTCGACACCCCGTGTGGAAAAGAGCCCCACGTCATCAGACGCACGCACCAGAGTCTGCCCGGGCTTCTTCACCCCAAAAAGGGCCTTGCCCCCTCCATGCCACCGGAGGCATGCATGAACCGTTGAGTGGATTTGTCGATAGACGTCCGGTCTTGTGTCACGAAACAGACTCCCGAAAAGCAAAAAAGGCGTGTCTTCCGATATACGGAAAACACGCCTTTGTTATCATCATCCAACGCTTAAAAACGGGTTACTCTTCGGCAAGCGCGGGATGGTCGTCGAGAAAACGGTAGAGGGTTGCCCGGCCAACACCCAGAATGCGGGCGGCCTTTGCCTTGTTGCCCCCTGTCTTGACCAGGGATTCCCGGACAGAGTTTTCGTCCAGCTTGCGGGTGGGACCGCGTTTCACGGACTCTTCCCGCACCACCCCCAGTTCCATGGGAAGATCAGAAGGGAGAATGTGCTTCCCCTTGCAACGGACAATGGAAAACTGAACGGCATTTTCAACTTCCCGAACGTTGCCCGGCCAGGTGTATGCAACCATACGACTCATGGCCTCTTTGGAAAAATCGGGAGATTTTCGTCCGTGGCGCATGGAGCACTTGTCGAGGAAGTGGTCCACAAGAAGGGGAATGTCGTTCTTTCGATCCCGAAGCGGAGGCAGGTTGATGGGAATGACATTGAGCCTGTAGTAGAGGTCCTCACGGAAGCGTCCGCCCTTGACCTCTTTTTTCAGGTCTTTGTTGGTGGCGCTGATGACACGGACATTGGCGGTCAGGGTCTTTTCCCCCCCCACCTTCTCAAAGGTCCCCTCCTGAAGAAAGCGCAGGAGTTTTACCTGCATCTCTAAAGAGAGCTCCGCCACCTCGTCAAGGAAAACCGTTCCACCCTCGGCCAGTTCAAAGCGCCCCTTTTTGTCCCTGACGGCACCGGAAAAAGAGCCTTTGACGTGACCAAAGAGTTCACTTTCAATGAGGTTTTCAGGGAGGGCACCACAGTTGATGGGAACAAAGGGGCCGCCGCCCCGCTGGCTTTCGTTGTGAATGGCAGCCGCCACAAGCTCCTTGCCTGTGCCGGTCTCCCCGAAAACGTGGACGGGAAAATCGTAATCCGCCACATCACGCACCTGCTGAAACACATCGAGCATCTTTACGTCCCGCCCGATGATGTTGGAGAAACTCACCTCCTCACCGGCACGCCTGCGCAACTCGATCAGGTCGGTCATGTCTCGAAAAATGGCCAGGACTCCGAAGGGCTGATCTTCATCATCCCGCATCATGGAGACGGTCATCTCCACGGTCCGGGTCTCCCCCTGCCGGGTCACGATGTTGGTCCGATAGCTGGTGGTTTCACCCAGGTTCACCGAATCGCCGCAAAAAGAGCAACGCCCACCGCAAAAAGGACCGCCAAGTGCTTCATGGCAATCCTTTCCGATGACGTTTTCCCGGGAGTATCCGGTGATGCGTTCGGCTTCGCTGTTGAAGTAAAAAATCCTGCGCTGGAAATCGTGGGCAATAATCCCGTCCTTGAGATTATCCAGAATGCGCTCAAGATTCTTGACGTTGACGACTATGTTGTTCAATGACAATCCGCTCATAATGAGCTTAGTTAGAATATTATGATAGGAAAGTCAATTACCATCACAGGTTCGTCTTTGGCATGGGTCGTTACGGGACGCCCCCTCCGATGACAAAGCATGTGACCTGTCGTCATCAGGAAACGGAGTACCCGGCAGCGGTGATGGCCGTCCTCACCCTCTCCGCGACCCCCTCTTCCTCTGCCTCAAAGGTGACGCTGGCCCCTTCGAGGCTCACCATCACATGGGCGGTACCCGCCACGGCTTCCACCGCCCGGGTCACCGCACCGGCACAGTGCATGCAATTCATACCGGAAACTTTCAGTTCACACCTGGCTTCCATAGGCATTCTCCTCATCTGGAAATCACTCACACAGGCTTAGGGATTGCTGTGTCTGCAACCGAACAGTTTTTGGAGCTCATGTCAAAAAGAGACCCGCCGGAGGCGTACTGAATACTCACCTGATTTTTATTCCACCGTTCGGTGCGTCTCTATTTTAGTAACACCAGAGCCCTAACACAGCCAAGACCGCCACGGCAGCGTCTTTTCTTATACGTCCTGTTTCTTAATGGAACCGTCCATGTTGATCAGTGACCGGGAACGAAACTGCACCGCAACATCGTGGTAATCCTCTTCTGTAAAGAGGTGTGAAAAACGTTCCCCGTGGGTACTTCGAGCTTTGTAGAACGTCACGCAGTGCCGGACTATGTCATAGGTTGTCTCTTCATCATAAATCCCCGGCAGCTCCATGGCAAGGCGCGGATGACGTCCCAGCCGCCCCCCCAACAGAACCCGATACCCTTTGCGGACACCGGCAAGGGTTCCTGTTTCACAGGCCTTGGCACACCGTCCGCAGACAAGACACGTCTCAACATCAATGGCGGGCCCTTCATCTGAGAGGGTCACGGCATGTTCAGCGCAGGAACTCACGCAGGCGCCACACTGAGTGCACGGGGCGTCCGTGGTTTCCGGAACAACGGCCCCGATGATGCAAATGGCCCGGATCTGAGGTTGAGAACAGGCGTTGGGACAGTCGGCAAAGGCCACTCGAAGTTCATGGTGAAACTTGAGCTCTCCTTTGACCGTCTTTTTAAGAAATCCCCTGATGTCTTCCGATTCCAGAAGTTCTGTCACCCGTTTCTGGAGGCTCCCGCTTCCATTGGCTTTTCGGGGACACCCCCCGTCACCAAAACACGCCTCCACCTGAAAACCGGCCACCTCCTCTTCCATTTTATTTAAAAAGCGAGCCCTTGTCCGGTTGACCTCCCGCAGGGAGATCTCTGCAACACCCGCCTCTTTCGCCTCCTCTTCCACACGGGCTCTCACCCGCTTCCGCACAAAAAAAGGCACTTTCTTCATGGCCTTGTCAGCCTCTTCCGTCCACTTCATACAATCCACGCCTCACTACCGGATGATGCATGACACGCGCATGCCTTACAACAACGCCCCCTAAGCACCACAGGCAAAAGGGGCCACCTCCTTGACTTACAGCACACCGATGGTTTTCGGTTTCTTCACCACGGTGAGTAGCATCTTAAAGGGTGTCAGTGCCTCAAGAGCATGGGGCACGTCTTTGGGCATGACCACCGACTGCCCTGCTTCCGCTTCCAACAGGGTGCCGTCGATATCGATCCTCACACGCCCATCCAGGACCTGCACCAAGGCATCCCCGGGAGCCGTGTGGGCACTGATCTCTTCGCCTTTATCAAAGGCAAACAGCGTGATGACAACGCCGGGGGTGGCGGCAAGGGTCCGGCTCACCACCTGATTCGGGGCATAAGCCACAAGCTCATTCATCTCAACGGCGCGGGACATCTCTATATTCTTTATCAGTTCATCGCTCATGGGTATAACTCCTTCACACTATGTACAGTCAGAATAATCTCAGGCAAATGGCCCGTTCGTTGTTCCCTTATGGGGCCCGATCAGCTCGGCTTCGTCTTCATGGACGGGGCGCCAGTGAACCGTGTAGAGTCTCTCTTTTCCCACCAGAGCCCCCTCTTTGAGTGTGGCCACATCCATGGCACGTCCCTGGGGAAAGTACTCCACCCACAAGACCTTATTCATACTCAACCCAAACTCCCGACAGAGAGATTGAGCAAAGTACTGAAAATGGTTTCTCACATTAAAGCCCTTTCCAGTGTCGGCAAAGAGACAGATATACGGCTTCATGTGGAACACCCCTTGGGGCGTGGTATCGGAAAGGTCCACAATCTTAACCCGGTAGGATCCGGGCCACCAGCTCACAGGCCGTTCGCCCGAGCTTGTCTTCCCCGACCAGGAGTAGATGCCGTCAAATAGAATCATCGTTTTTTCCTGCATGGGTTGTGGTGTGGGCCATACAGTCCCACACCGGCGTATCCGTCATGTTGCTGCCGCAAGCCCCTGACAGCAGTTCACGGGCTCCCGGTATCGACCAGGGCGGGGCGGCTGCCTTGCTCAGAATTACCTGCCCCACCCTTTTTTCGCATCAGGCCAGTTCACGCCGCGTGGCCATGTCCATCAACACGCGCTCACGGGACTTATCGATACCAAGCTCCTTACGCTTCTTATCGATGTGGGCGATCATCATGGCGGCCATTTCGTAAGGATCTTTGGTCACCCCCCACTTGCCGAGGCCCTGCTCTTCCAGCCCGCCAAAGAGAAGGTCATGGAACTTGGTGTCCTTCACCGTGGGGAATCCCACCCCGAAGACGGTGTAGACGCCGGAAGCCACAAAATACTGCCCAATGGCCACCGCCTTCTCACTCATCCACTCGGGAGCGGCACCGGCCACTGGCAGATCGGCGAGGCAATCGCCAAGGCCGCCCTGATTCACCATGGCTGTGGCAGCCGTCAGGATCCGTGTGTTGTCCACACAGGACCCCAACCCGAGAATCGGTGGCATGCCCACCGCCTCACACACCTCCCGCAGGCCCGGACCTGCCAAGTGCGCCGCTTCGGGAACGGTAAGCCCTGCTTTGGCAAGGGCGATCTGGGAGCACCCGGTCTGGATCACCAGCACATCGTTTTTGATGAGTTCCTTCACCAGCTCCACATGAACCCAGTCCTGCTTCACACGCGGGTTCACGCACCCCACCACACCGGCCACTCCCCGGATGCGTCCGTTGATGATGTTGTCGTTCAAGGGGGCGTAGCTGCTCCGGAAGGAGCCTCCCAGCATGTAGTTGATGTACTCGTGGGAGAAACCATGAATCCCCTTGTTGACAATCTGAGGGATCTCGATGTCCACACCGCGATTTGCAAAACGGGCGATGGCAAGGGTCACGATCTCGTCGGTGCACTCCCTTGGGGTGTGCTCCTCAAATTCGATGTGCCTGGCGCCCTCGATATGGCAACGGGGGTTGGTGGTGATGAGATGGGTCTTGTAGCACTCGGCGGTCTTCACGAGACCCTGCTGAATACACTGAATATCCACGGCCATGGCATCCACGGCCCCTGTCACCAAAACCGGTTCCGTGCTCATGAAGTTTCCGGCATGGGGCACGCCGTGACGGGACATCATCTCCGCACCGGAACAGCACATGCCCACCAGATTGATCCCTTTGGCGCCCTTGTCCCGGGCGATCTGAACCAGGGCAGGATCGCTGGCAGAGACCAGCATCGATTCAAACAGGTTGGGTTCGTGACCGTGAACGATCACGTTGACGTGGTCCTCTTTCAGGACGCCAAAGTTCACGTCTGCCTGGACCGGGGAGGGGGTACCGAACATGATATCCCCAAGCTCCGTGGCCACCATGGACCCGCCCCACCCATCAGCCAGGGCTGTCTTGCTGATGGCCTTGGTGATGTTCTCATAGTGCTGATCGCAGCCCATATGGGTTCGGCTCATGATCCCCATGACTTCGATCATGGCGCCTCTGGGGACGATATCAAGCTTGCGCCAGGTCTCCAGGGTCTTGGCCGGGACCCGCTTCATAAAGGGAATTTCCCCTTCGGTCTGGGTGTAAGTCTTCTCCAACTCGTCAGCGAGATCAAGGGCCATCTCCTGGACGGTCTTTCCCTCGATCTCCAACCCGAGTTCAACACAGAGAGCTTCCAGCCTGTAGGGGTCTTTGATGGTGTAGTCGGTGATGGTGCCGTTGGCGACGCCCTTGAAGAGCTCAAGGACAGCCATGCCGTGGTCGTTGTGGGCGGCCGATCCAGCTGCAACCATGCGGGCCAGGTTGCGGGATTGAATGGTGTCGATGGTGGCTCCGCACACCCCCACTTTACCGTAGGGGTCCCTTGCGTTAAGACGGCACGGCCCCATGTAACACATCTTGCAACATGCCGATTCCGCCCCGATGGGACAGGGTTTCATATCTGCAGCCCGGTCAAAGGCGACAACCACACCATCTCTCCGCGCCTTCTCCAGCATTCGTGCTGTGGCTTCACACGTGGTCACGTCTTTCGTGTCAGCGACTTTCTTACCTTTTTTCTCCAATTTTTCCATAACTCTCTCCCCTGGGCGGCCGAGCGATACGGAGAGCAAAACGGGACCTTCACCTGGGCGGCACGGCCACCGGATCTAAAAGTTTGGCCTGCTTCTGCAGACCGGTTGTCTGTGACGTCATGTCCAAGGTAAAACGGATGAAACAAGGCTGCAGCGAAGAAAACACAGGAGACGCTCTCCATACGTGAAGAGCCCATCCTGCCATCTGCGACCGGTACAACAAAACGTTTGCATGATTCATGCCGAAGGGAACATGTCATCTTGTCCCCACCGGCATGCACATCAAACACCTGCTTTAAAACACTTACTTTTTGATCTGTCCATCCAGAGAGATCACAACCACCTCCACAGGCAC
>Ga0209475_10003747_pt1:0-7500 | contig 13661 bp, 5 predicted proteins | sample tdDd471_FD_187128 | JGI IMG/M metagenome (GOLD analysis project Ga0209475, IMG submission 187128) | Marine sediment microbial communities from the Atlantic coast under amendment with organic carbon and nitrate - tdDd47.1 (SPAdes)... | ecosystem: Environmental > Aquatic > Marine > Coastal... | reverse complement strand
TCGCCTATGTCGGTACCACCGGCCGCTCGACCGGCCCGCACCTGCACTACGAGGTGCTGGTCAACGGCCGCCAGGTGAACCCGATGAGCGTCAAGCTGCCGGCCGGCGAGCAGCTCGCGGGCAAGGACCTGAAGAAGCTGCAGGCCATGATCCCGGGCATCGACACGCGGGTCGCCGCCGCCCGCGACGCCAGCACCAAGGTGTTCGCCTCCAACACCGGGCGCTGACGCCGAACGGAGGCCCTCTGACGCCGAAGTCGGTATGGCCGGCTACCCGGCCATCCTGACCAGCGCGTCGACCGCCACGACCCCGGATTCGGCGACGATGACCGGATTCGCCTCGGCCTCCTCGACCCGGCGGTCCGGATCGGCCCCGAGACGCGACAGCGCCGCCACCGCCGACGCCAGCGCCTCCAGGTCGCCCTTCGGCCGCCCGCGCCAGCCGTCGAGCGCCGCGAAGCCCTTCACTTCGGCGATCATCGACCGGGCGGTCGCCAGGTCGACCGGAGCCAGCCGGACCGCCACGTCGCGGTACAGCTCGGCGAAGATACCGCCGGCGCCGACCGTGACCACCGGGCCGGCCTCCGGATCCAGCCGGTAGCCGATCAGCGCCTCGCCGACGCCGCGCGCCATCGACTGGATCAGCCAGCCCTCGAGCCGCGCCGTCGGCGCGGTCTCCGCGAGCTTGGCGCGCATGGCATCGCGGGCCGCCTCGACCGCCGTCCGGTCGGCCAGCCCGAGGGCCACCGCCCCGGCCTCGGTCTTGTGCGGCAGGTCGGCGGACGCCGCCTTCAGCACCACCGGATAGTCGAGACCCTCCGGCACCGGCTCGTCGGGTCCCAGCAGCCGGCGGCCGACCGTCGGAACCCCGAGCCGGTCGAGCAGGTCGAGCCCGGCCGCCTCGTCCAGGGTGGCGCCGCCCTGCCCGACGGGGTCGGCGAGCGGACCGAGGTCCGGCGGCACGACGCCGGCCGCCAGGTCGCGCGGCGGCGCCCAGGTCAGGAACGCCCGCACCGCGTCCGCCATCGATTCGACGGTCCGGAAACCGGCGACCCCGCCGGCCGCCAGCATCTCCAGCGCCCGGTCGGCCTGCGGCAGCGGCACCGCCGCCAGCGGCGTCGCATGGCCGGCGCAGTCGATGATCGGCTGCACCGCGCGCTCGGGCAGGAACTGCGCCGACGAGCCGATGGCGGCCACCACGGCGCCGTACTCGCCGGAGTCCAGCAGCCCGTCGAGCACCGCCTTCATGACCTCGTAGCGGGCGCCGGCCAGGGTCACGTCGATCAGCCGGCCGCCCTTCACCTCCAGCCCGTGCGCCGCCTTCACGGCCGCGCGCAGGGCCGGGGTGGCACCGGCCAGCGCCACCCCGGCGCCGCCGAGCCGGTCGACCGCCATGGCGCCGCCGCCGCCGGTGGTGGTGACCACCGCCACCGGGCGCCCGGCCCGGCCCGGGTCCGGCTGCCGGCCCTTGAGCAGCGCCGGCAACTCCAGCAGCGCCTCGAACTGGTCGACCCGCAGGATGCCGTGGTCGCGGAAGAACGCGTCGGCCGCCAGGTCGGAGCCGAGCAGCGCCCCGGTATGCGACACCGCCAGCGCCTGGGCCTCCGGCGAGCGCCCGAGCTTGTAGGCGACGATCGGCTTGCCGGCGGCGTGCGCGGCCCGCGCGAAGGCGGCCAGCCGCTCGGGCCGGCGCAGGGTCTCCAGGAACAGCAGGAAGGCGTCGACCTCCGGCAGGGCAGCGGCCGCCTCGCCGATCGCCCCGACGTCCAGGTCGGCCTCGTTGCCGAGCGACACCAGATGCGCGAAGCCGATTCCGCGGGCCGCCCCGCGCGACAGCAGGGTGCCGATCAGCGAACCGGACTGCGACAGCGCCATCAGCCGCCCGGGCACCAGCGAATCGGTCTCCAGCGCTGCGTTGGTGGTGAACGGCACCCGGTCGACGATGTTCGCCGCGCCCATGGAGTTCGGCCCCAGCAGGCGCATGCCGCCGGCCCGCGCCCGCTCGACCAGCCGGTCCTGGTGCTCGCGGCCCGCCGGGCCGGTCTCGGCGAAGCCGTCGGCCAGGATCGTGGCCACCTTGACGCCGAGGCCGGCGGCCTCGACCACCGCGTCCTCGACCCGGTCGGTGCCGGTGACGATGTAGACGTGGTCCGGCACCTCCGGCAGCGCCGACAGCGACGGCCAGGACTTCTCGCCCAGCACCGTCTCGCGCCGCGGGTTCACCGGGTACAGCGAGCCCGTGAACCCGTGCTTGCGCAGGAACCGGACCGGCCGGGCCGCATCCTTCCTGGGATCGTCGGAGGCCCCGACGACGGCGACGACCTTCGGCCGCAGCAATGCCTGCAGCCACGGGGCGATCTGATCGGTCATGACGCCCCTCAGGCCTGCGGTTTCGGCGGGCGCTGCGAGAACCGCCGGCCGAACACGCCCTCGGCGATGCGGTTCTTCATCATCTCGAGGCTGCCGCCGGCGATCTGCCAGCCGCGCGCCCGGCGCCAGCAATACTCGACCAGGCTCTCGTCGCTGTAGCCGAGCGCGCCCAGGACCTGCATCGATTCGTTGGCCGCGAAGAACCCGGCCTCGTTGCAGAGATACTTCACCAGCGCGGTCTCGTAGGCGTCCGGCAGCCGGTCCGTGGCGCGCGCCGCGACCCGGTACAGCATCAGCTGGGCCGCCTCCATCCTCGCGGCCATCTCGGCGAACTTCCACTGGATGCCCTGGAAGTCGCTGAGGGTCCGGCCGAACTGCTTGCGGGTCTCGGCATGCTCGCGGGCGATGTCGAAGGCGTGGCGGCCGAACGCCAGGGCGCGCGCCGAGTTGCCGAGTCGCTCGACGTTGAAGGCGGCGATCTGCTTCTTGAAGCCGCCCTCGCGCAGCAGCACGTTGGCCGCCGGCACGTGGACGTCCTCGAAGTACAGCTGGCACCACTCGTCGCCGCCGACGTAGCGGACCGGCTTGCCCATGGTGAAGCCGGGGGCGCCGCGCTCGATCAGCACCGAGCCGATGCCGTCGATGCCGCGGCCGTAGCGCACGTAGACCAGGAACAGCTCGGCGTCCGGGCTGTGCGACGAGAACACCTTGGTGCCGTTGATCCGGAAACCGTCGCCGTCCGGTGTTGCGGTGGTGGCGAGGTCGGTCGCCGCCGAGCCGGCCTCCGGCTCGCTCATGCCGAGCGAGATCGCCATATCCCCGGCCAGCAGCCGACCGAGGTAGCGCTGCTTCTGGTCCGGCGTGGCGAACTCCGCGAAGGTTCGGATCGGCCCGAAATTGCCGGCCTGCACCACGTCGGCCGAGCGCGGGCAGACCGCGGCCACCGCCTCGATCGCCAGGATCGCGTCCATCAGCGTGCCGCCGGCGCCGCCGTCCGCCTCCGCGAAGGTCATGCCGAGCAGCCCCTGCTCCGCCATCAGCTTCGCGACGTCGAACGGGAACGTCGTCTCGTGGGCACGGGCCAGGGCGCCGGCGGCCAGATGCCGCTCGGCGAAGCCGCGCACCGAGTCGCGGAAGAGGATCTGCTCCTCGGTGAGCAGGTCTTCGAACAGGGATGTCATGAGCCGTTGTCTCCGGTCGGCGACGGAAAGGGAGGAAGGACGGGCGGGCGGACCCGTGGGCTACTCGGCCGCCTGCTGCAGGGCCGCCCCCGCCATCAGGTCGCGGACCGGGCGCGCACCGCCCAGGGCCTGCAGGGACGCCAGCAGCTCGGCCGCCCGCGCCGCCCCCAGCACCGGCTCCGCCAGCTCGCGGAACTTGTCGGCCAGATCGGCGTCGGTCAGCGGATTGTCCGGGTCGCCCTTGCGGGTCGGCGCGAACCGCTCGAGCCGGCGGCCGTCGCGGGTGACGATGGCGACCCTGGCCGAGCGCGCCTTCGGGAACGCCGCCTGGCAGTCCGGGTCGACGGTATGCACCACCCGGGCCGCGACCGAGCGCACCGCCGGGTCGGCCATCGCCGCGTCCTCGAAGGCGGCGCGCCGTACCGAGCCGAGCACCAGGGCGGCACCGACGCAGTACGGCAGGCTGAACTTGGCCTCGAACACCGTCGCCGGGGTCGGGTTGCCGCAGATCTCCTTCGACTTGGCGTAGGAGCCGACCTCGATGCGCTCGACGTCGGCCTCGCCGAGCCGGTGCTCGTCGGCCAGTGCCCGGACCGCGTCGACCGCGGCGTGGACGTGGCCGCAGGCGGCGTGGTTCTTGAAGGTCATGCGGGTGATGGTCCAGTCAGCCCCGAGATCGGCGGTGACCGCGTCCCAGTCGATCACGGTGTCGCGGCTCATCGCCACGGCGAAGCCGCGCGGCCCCTCGAGCGCGTCGAGCGCACCGGTGACGCCCTCGGCCGCCAGCCGCGCCGCCAGCAGCCCGGCCTCGGCGGCCCGCCCGGAATGCAGCGGCTTGCTCATGGCGTCGGCCAGGAACGCCTGCTGCAGGCCGGCCGCCATGGTGGTGACGGTGGCGAGCGCGTGTGTGGTCTGCCGGTCGTCCAGCCCCAGGATCACCGTGGCGGCGGCAGCGGCCCCGAAGCAGCCGACGGTCGCGGTCGTGTGCCAGAAGTCGTAGTGCCGCGGGTTGACCGCCACGGCGATCCGGTTCGAGACCTCGTAGCCGGCCACCACGCCGGCCAGCAGGGTGTCGCCGTCGGCCCCGGCCAGCTCGGCCGCCGCCAGCGCCGCCGCGATGGTCGGCGCCCCCGGGTGGTACAGGCCGTCGCGGTAAATGTCGTCGAACTCGACGGTGTGCGCGGCGGTGCCGTTGAACAGCGCGGCCGCTTGGCCGCCGGCCGGCGTGCCCGCCGGCAGCAGGGTGGCGCTGCCCTGCCCGACCTGGTCGGCGAGGGCCCGCGCCACCAGCGTCGCCGGCGGCATCACGCCACCCGGCAGGGTCGCCGCGAACCAGTCGATCACCGCACGCCGGGCGTGGTGCCGGACCGTGTCGTCGAGCCCGGCGGCGCGCAGCCCCGCCGAGAACGAGCCGAACCGCTCGAGTACCGTGGCCATCGTTTCCTCCTCAGCAGCCGAGTTTGTCGGCGAGTTCTTCCATGCCGCCGACGACCTGGTCCCAGGCCTCCTCGGCTTTCAGGTCCTTCGTCTGGTTCGGGCCGTATTCGTCGGGACGCAGGATGAACGCGGTCCGGAACCCGAGGTTTCGCGCCGCCCGCAGGTCGCCGTTGTGCGCGGCCGTCATCATCACCTCCTCGGGCCGCAGGCCGAGCCAGTCGGCGCCGGTCAGGTAGACGGCGGGAACCGGCTTGTAGTTCCGGGCCGGCTCGGCCCCGAGGATGGTATCCCAGGGCAGGCCGGCGTGCTTGGCCATGTTCACCATCAGCGCGACGTTGCCGTTCGACATGGTCGCCAGAATGAAGCGTTTCTTCAGGCGGGTCAGCCCGGGCACGCAGTCCGGCCAGGGGTCGAGCCGGTGCCAGGCCCGGTTCAGGTGCTCGAGCTCGTCGGCCGGCAGCGGGTCGAGGCCGAACTCCTCCAGCAGGGCGACCAGGCTCATTCGATGCAGGTCGTCCAGCCGCACGTACGGCTTCTCGCCGCGCCGCACCGGCTCCATCGACGGCTGGTACTTGGCCCGCCAGCGATCGGCGAACTCGTACGGATCGACCGCCCAGCCCTTGACCCGGGCCACCGCCTCCACCTCGCGGGCGATACTGTTGCGCCAGTCGACGACGGTGCCGAACACGTCGAACACCAGCGCCTTCACGTCGGACATCGGATCGGTTGCAGACACGTTTTCCTCCCGCCCGTCGCGCGGGCTCTTTCTTGACCCCCGGTACGGGGCGTGAAAATGTATACAAGCGCTCCAGGGCGCGGCAACCGGCGGTCTCAACAACGCCGGTGTAAACGAACGCAGGGAACGGGGAGGCGAAGCAACCGAAGAGTTGCACCTATCCGTATATCAGCTTGCCCCGTCGCCCTTCGGGACGGCGAGGCCGGCGCATATCGAGAGACCGGCCGGAACGGGAGATCGATCCCCGACCGCGTCGTTTGGGAAGGAGACGTCCACATGCGCTCAGCATTCAAGACACTGGCCGCGACACTCGCGGTCGGCGCTGCGTTCAGCCTCGGGCTGGGCAGCGCAATGGCGGCGGAAACGCCGAAGAAAGGCGGTATCCTGAAGTTCGTGGTGCCGGCCGAGCCGCCGAGCTTCGACGGCCATCGCGAGACCACCTTCGCCCTGGTCCATCCGATCGCGCCGTTCTACAGCCTGCTGGTCAGGCAGAACCCGCAGAACTCGATGGATCCGACGGACATCATCTGCGATCTCTGCACGGAGATGCCGAAGGCGACCGACGGCGGAAAGACTTACACCTTCAAGATCCGCAAGGGCGTGAAGTTCGAGGACGGCGCGCCGCTCGACGCCAAGGACGTGAAGGCGACCTACGACAAGATCATCTTCCCGCCAGACGACGTCAGCTCGGCGCGCAAGGCCTATTTCGTGATGGTCGACTCGGTCGAGGCGCCGGACGACGAGACCGTGGTCTTCAAGCTGAAGTACCCGTCGTCGGCCTTCATTCCGGCCCTGGCGATGCCGTTCAACTTCATCTACGACGACGCCAAGCTCGCCCAGGACATGCACTGGTACGAGAAGAACGTGCTGGGCAGCGGCCCGTTCCAGAAGATGGAGCGGCAGGCCGGCGCGTTCATCAAGGGCACCGCCAACCCGAACTTCTACGAAAAGGGCAAGCCGTACCTGGACGGCTTCGAGGCGATCTTCGCCAAGAAGCAGTCGCTCCGGGTGCAGGCGATCCGCGGCGACCGGGCGGCCATCGAGTTCCGCGGCTTCCCGCCGCAGAGCCGTGACGACCTGGTGAAGGCGCTCGGCAAGGACATCACGGTCCAGGAAAGCGACTGGAACTGCGTCCTGCTGATCACCCCGAACACCCGCAAGAAGCCGTTCGACGACGCCCGCGTCCGCCGGGCGCTGACGCTGGCGGTCGACCGCTGGGGCGGCTCCGAGTACCTGTCCAAGATCGCCATCGTGAAGACCGCCGGCGGCATCGTCTTCCCGGGCCACCCGCTGGCGGCCACCAAGGAAGAGCTCCAGCAGCTCGCCGGCTACTGGCCGGACCTGGCCAAGAGCCGGGCCGAGGCCAAGCGGCTGCTCAAGGAGGCCGGCATTCCGGACGGCTACTCGTTCACGCTCAACAACCGGGCGGTCGACCAGCCGTACAAGATCGTCGGCACCTGGCTGATCGACCAGTGGAAGCAGATCGGCCTGGACGTCAAGCAGCAGGTCCAGCCGACCGGGCCGTTCTACGACACGCTGCGCAAGAAGCAGGACTTCGACGTGTCGATCGACTTCAACTGCCAGTCGGTCGTCAATCCGCTGCTCGACGTGTCCAAGTTCATCTCGGCGAGCCGTTCGGGCAGCCAGTACGGCGGCTACGAGGATGCTGAGGTCGACAAGCTGTTCGACGAAATGAACCAGACCGACGACCAAGCCATGCAGCGCAAGCTGCTGCGGCAGATGGAGAAGATCGTCCTCGACGAGAAGGCGTACGACT
>Ga0209475_10003745_pt1 | contig 13667 bp, 9 predicted proteins | sample tdDd471_FD_187128 | JGI IMG/M metagenome (GOLD analysis project Ga0209475, IMG submission 187128) | Marine sediment microbial communities from the Atlantic coast under amendment with organic carbon and nitrate - tdDd47.1 (SPAdes)... | ecosystem: Environmental > Aquatic > Marine > Coastal >... | reverse complement strand
AGGAAGGACAAAACGCCGGAAAACCTGTTGATTAATGTTTTCAGCGAGCAAAAGGGAATACTCCTCGTTTTGCTCCAGCATAATTTTTCGGGCGTTATTGGATATGATCCAGGAAAGCAGGAGGGTAAACACCAGGATAACAACAAGACTTGAAAACGAGAAAAATTTGACCAGCTTAAACGATTCAAGCCCGACCTTTACCTTCTCTTTCCGGATCGAATCAAGGACCGGATCGGTCTCATCCCCTTTAACCATTGTCTACTCTCCCGGGGAGATAAAGATTCAGTTTACTACGTACGGTACATGACCAATCATCTTGGTTATACTGCGGACTGTCGACCATAGGTCATCGACAAAACTATTGACAGGAAATGTGCTCACATCTTTCTCCAGAACCTTCCTCAGGGAATTGAGCTTGAGATACGACCATTTTATATTCTTACTTTTCAGATCCTCTATAATTCTCAAAATACTTTGATGAGGGGGTGTCAGTTAGCTTTTTTACGCAAATACGTTGGAGTTTCAAGATAATCATCGTTCCAATTGAGGGCGCTTGCAGGCTTTCCCTCCGATGTGTTCGAAGATCCAATATTATCCAGGGCCTCAAAATTAGACCCCGGTAACCGTGTCACTCTTGGCTGCTTGTTCGGCGCAGCTGGAGCCCCTTTCATTGCCTTTTCCGGCTCTTTTGCCTGCGCCGGTCTACTCATGTGATCCTCGACTGGATTAATGGTCTCTTTATTATCTATCATCCCACCTACTCCAGTAGCAATGACAGTTACATGCAGTTCATCCCCGAGACCATCATCATAAAGCGCGCCAATGACAACCTTCGCATCATCATCAACCTTTTCCTGAATAAGAGCAGAAGCCTCCATGAACTCTGCCATGGTGAAACTTTCTTCGGAAGCTGAGATGTTAATGAGCAAGCCCCGTGCTCCATCAATGCCAAAATCCTCAAGTAGCTGATTATCAATTGCTTTTCTGGCTGCCTCACTCGCCCGATTCTCTCCGGTTGAAGCGCCGGATCCCATTACTGCCGGCCCAACCTCTTTCATGACCGTTCTCAGATCGGCAAAATCGGCGTTAATAAGACCAGGTACATTGATGAGATCAGTAATACCCTTTACAGCTTGAAGCAAAACATTATCCGCCATCGACAACATGTCGGACAATTTGGAGTTTTTCTGCATAATGGAAAGAAGTCTGTCATTAGGCACGGTGATAATCGTGTCTGCATATTTTTGCAGTTCCTGCCAACCTTCCTCTGCATTTCGGGCACGATATTTGCCCTCGAAACTAAAGGGTTTCGTCACAACAGCGACAGTCAAAGCCCCCAACTCTTTACTCGCCTTGGCCACCACAGGGGCAGCACCGGTTCCAGTACCCCCTCCCAGTCCTGCCGTGACAAACACCATATCACTGCCTTTAAGAGCCTCTCTTATTTCTTCTAGAGACTCCATGCCAGCCATGTTTCCTGTTTCCGGGTCTGCTCCTGCACCGAGACCTTTGGTTATACTCGGACCGATTTGGAGACAGACGTCAGCCTTTGACTGATTCAGTGCCTGCTTATCAGTATTGGCCACAATAAACTCTACGCCCTGAAGTCTATTGGTTACCATAGTGTTAATGGCATTACCACCACCACCACCGACACCAATAACTTTCACAACTGCAACACCTTCTGATTCAGCCATCCGAAACGGCATGTTCTCCCCCTCGTTTGTTACTTAAACGTCCAATTGTAGAGATAAAGTACGAATATTATCAATGAAATACTATAGCATTCCGTTGTGGTCACTTAAACAAAAAACTTAACAACTACATGATTTTCTTAAACCACTCTCTTACCCGGCCTATAAAAGTGATATCCTGTCTGTCCATTTCATTACGCGCGTTTCTGCCATAAAGAACTAGCCCCGTCGCGGTTGTACAGCGTGGGCTGTGGAGTTCTTCCACCCTGCCGGATATTCCGGTTGGATACCCTATCCTTACCGGTAAATCAAAAATCTGTTCAGCAAGTTCGACAAGATTGGACAAAAGAGCGGTCCCGCCTGTCAAAACAACTCCACCGTTGATTTTATTTTTTTGTCCCGAGGCAACAAGCTCACTGTTCATCATCTCAAGTATCTCAATCACTCGTGCCTCAAGAATATCCACCAGCACCTTCTGAGTTACCTTTCTGGGTTCACGATCGCCAACAGTTGGCACGTCTACCACAAGATTTGGCTTAATGAATGAAGCTATAGCACCGCCAAAATCTTCTTTCAATCGTTCTGCTTCCTGAAGCGGTGTACGCAGGCCTACAGACAAGTCATTTGTGAGATTATGCCCACCTAGGCCGATTTCACACGTATGGCGAATTGTCCCATCACAAAAAATAGCAAGGTCAGTTGTGCCACCGCCAATATCAATTAAGACAACGCCTAACTCCATCTCGTCCTTACTCAAAACTGAGTTGGCAGAAGCAATTGATTCGAGTACCAGATCAGCCACTTGCAGCCCTGCCTTATTACAGCAGGTAACGAGATTATGTACCGCACCGATATCTGCAGTTACTATGTGCACATTGGTAACCAAGCGAACACCGGTCATCCCTACAGGATTTTGGATGCCGGTATGATCGTCAACCATATATTCCTGAGGCATAACATGGATAATCCGCTGGTTTTCAGAAATCTTGACGGTTCTTGCAGCAGCAACTACCTCATCAATATCAGCCTGTTTGATTTCCCGGTTATTTACAGCAAGTATTCCTGGACTGTTGAATCCCTTAATATGGTTACCAGCAATCCCAACATAGACATCTACTGAGCGCAAATCACAACCGGCTGATTCTTCAGCCAGTATAACGGCCTGCCGAATCGAGTTAACCGTGCTCTCAATATTGACCACGACACCTTTTTTCAATCCCAGAGAAGGTACTGTCCCTACCCCGATTATTTCAACCCGGTCATCAAGCACTTCACCTACGACGCAGCATATTTTTGTCGTTCCAATATCTAGCCCTACTACGAGTTCACCCGACTCTTGATAATCAGCATAGTTTTCCTCGGACCTAACTGGCTCAATGTCAGTTGCCACTGCAGTTTTATTATTCTTATTCATTCTATTTTTTAGGCCCGATAATCGGAAAATAAGTTGGGTTGTTTCATGAGCCCCCTATGGAGTCTCGTTTACCTGACAGTTGCTCTCTTTAGCATCCCCTTAAAGGATAGGATAAGATTCCAGGCTACTAGCCTGATTCACTCCGTGCAACAAGTACCTTATCGGCCAAATAATCCATTTGGATATATTCAATCTGTGAAATTGTACCTTTGCCTTTCTGATTCTTATACAATGCCTTGAGAACCATTACCAGACGTGAGTATTTCTTGCCAGCGTTACTGCTACCAAAAAAAATTGGGAATGGGTGTTCAACCAAATAAACAACCATTGCTCCATCTCGGTTAACGTGAATTTCTGATATTGATTGTGCCGGCAGATTAGGGTTATTGCCTTTTACTCTCTTTAAAAAAACCAGCACCTCAGCTAAAGCCGTTTCCCTAACCTCAGGTTCAAAAATGTCAGTTAATCCTGTAATAATAGGAAAATCTATATCTTCACCAGGACTAACCTGCAGGAACGACACACCATTTTTATCAACATATTGCAACTGGGCCCCGTTGGACTTTTCGCTATGCAGAAGTGCCACCGGGACATGTTCCTCAATGGAAATTTCAACAGTTGATGGCCAATTCCGCTTTACCTCTGCTCCCGCCACCCATGGAACAAAAAGTAGTTTTTCTACAACCTCGGAAGGATTTAATCCAATAAGACTCGTTTGGTGCAGGATTATTCCCGAAGCCTCCCGCAATCTTTCTTCTGAAACAATATCTAAACCTGCAAATACAATCTCAGACACCTGATAGAATGGCAATGATTCGAAATTACTCAGAATCATACGCCCGCCACCCGCTAGCATAAAGAGCAGAAGAGAAAAGGTAATAGTGGCCACTCCGGCTACCCTATAAAGTACTTTCCTCCTATTGACCACTCCTTTATATCCGTTATCTTTTGCTCTCTTCTGAGCCGCCAATAGGTGCAACAAGCGTGTTAGTCGATTCTTCCGCTGTGTATATTGGTTATTATCATGGCAACTTGTCCCAGGAAGCACATGCTTATGTAGCTCACTTTTAAGGTAGCTATCTCCTCGGTTTTTCTTTTTATCAGCAAACCATAATATTTTTTTAATTCTGAAGAGTAACATTTTCATTCTCAGATAAAATGTATTTCTGGCTCCAGGAGAATACCGCTATCGACTTTAACCTTTGCCTGAACCATTTTCATAAGATCCAGAACATCGGCTGCTGTGGCTCCGCCTTTATTAACCAAAAAGTTTCCATGATGTTCAGATATCATGGCTCCGCCAATAATCGTTCCTTTCAATCCGCTTGAATCAATTAAGCGACCGGCACTGTCGCTATCCGGATTTTTGAAAAATGACCCAGCATTGGGATATTTACAATGTTGGGTTTCTTTTCTACGGTCTTGCAATTCGCAGCAATATTGTCTGATTTGAGCTGGGTTTCCGTTCTTTAATTCCAAATCTATCTCGGAAACCACAGCCTTTCCAAGATAGGGCGCAAATCCATCCCAACATCTGTATGAAAATTTGAGATCTTTTTGGCCAATTTGTATTTCACCATCAGCAGTTATCAGCCTAACACTAGCAACAACCGATGACATTTCGCCCCCCCATGCCCCGGCATTCATTATTACCGCACCTCCCAGGGTTCCCGGAATACCACAAGCGAATTCAACCCCGGCCAGCCCCCAGTCCACACATTTTTGCACTAATTGGGTAAAAGAAAGGCCGGCCCCTACTCGAACAATGACTGTTCCACCACCTTCTGAGGGTTGTCTCAGGGCAGTTTTGAATTCGGGGCCCAAGATAATAATAACCCCTGCAAACCCCTCATCTTTCACAAGCAAGTTAGTACCACGGCCAACAACACGCCAAGATATGTTTTCATCAGCCAAAAAGGCGAGCAACAGTTGCAACTCCTGTCGTTTATCGACCCTGATAACCGCTTCAGCAGGGCCGCCAATTGAAAGAGATGTATAACTATCCAATCGGCATTGCCAATTCACAGGGTGCGAAACCAAAGTTGCTAATTTTTCATTTTGCGCTCTATTCATCCTTTCTATTGCTCATTTTTTTGCAATAACAAGAGTAATTCTTCACCAACTTTAACAATGTTCCCTGCCCCAAGGGTAAGGACCAAATCTCCCTCTTGCAGCATTGGCAAGAGTTCTTTCGCCATTTTCGTTATGTCCCCGATATATCTTGTGTGACGTTGGCCATGCAGTTTTGTTGCCTCAAGCAAACTCTCACCGGTTACGCCCGGGAGAGGCTCTTCACTTGCTGCGTAAATATCAGACATAACAAGGTAGTCCGCTTTATGAAAACAGGTCTGAAATTCTTTAAAGAGAGCCTCTGTTCTCGAATATCGATGTGGTTGAAAAAGAACGACCAGACGTTTTTGAGGCCATGCAAGTTTGATTGCCTCTAATGTGGCTCGTATTTCCGTCGGATGATGGCCATAATCATCTACGATGGTGATGCCGGCAACTGCCCCTTTTTGTTGCATCCTTCGCTGAACTCCGGCGTAACTTTGCAGCCCGGCTTGAATTTTTTCAAAAGAGAGCTCCAGTTCCAACCCAACACAAACTGCGGCAAGCGCATTGTAAACGTTATGGATTCCTGGCGGAGCCAAACCGATTCGACCACGAATACCGTCAGCATCTTTTACGGTAAAATAGATTCTGCCATCCTCCCAGGTTACTTCATCGGCAAAGATATCCGCCTGTGGAGTCAAGCCATAGGTTATCGTTCTCTTTTTGATCAAAGGCAAGATGTCTGCAATATTTGCATCATCAAGACAAACAATGGCAGCACCGTAAAATGGGATTTTATCAATGAACTCAAGAAATGTTGCTTTGATATGCTCAAGATCTCGATAATAGTCGAGATGCTCAAGGTCGATATTTGTGACAACTTCCAAAACCGGTGACAATTTCAAAAAGGAACCGTCACTTTCATCTGCTTCAGCCACCAAATACTCACCTTCGCCCAATTTGGCATTTCCACCGAGGGCGTCCACCTTTCCACCGATAACAATAGTCGGGTCAAGACCTGCTGAAGCAAGCATCCAACTTACCATAGAAGTTGTCGAAGTTTTCCCGTGACTACCGGCAATTGCAATGCCATTTTTTTTCAACCGCATGATTTCTGCTAGCATCTCCGCCCGCATAATCACAGGGATATTGGTGTTCTGAGCCTGAACAACTTCTGGATTAGTTGGTGAAATTGCCGACGACGTGACCACAACATCGGCTCCAGCCATCCATTCACTCTTGTGCCCTTTGTGAATTACACCTCCAAGCCTTTCGAGATTGTCAGTGATGGCAGAACTGTTCAAATCTGATCCGGAAACCTTGTACCCCAGGTTAAGAAGCAGCTCAGCGATACCGCTCATGCCGATACCACCGACTCCGACGAAATGGATATGTTTCGTTTTTCTGTTCATTATGCTCGGCGTCTCTCAATTTCTTCTAGACAGCAGGTAACAATACTTTGAGCTGCATCTGGAAAGGCAAGTCGTTTCATCGCCGCTCCCATTTCGTCCAAGGTTTCTTCGTTTTTCAACAGCTGCAGAACTGTCTCACTCAGTTGTTTTCCGGTGAGTTCATTTTGTCTAAATTGTACAGCACCGCCCCCAGCCACATAATATTGAGCATTTTTTTCCTGATGATTATCGGCAGCAGAGGGGTAGGGAATGAGGATCGCTGGTTTTCCCAATACTGCTATCTCCGATAGAGTGGTGGCACCTGCCCTTGAGACCAGTAGATCTGCATGGTCATAGACCTCGTGCATGTTCATGAAAAAACCTGCCACCTCGGCATCGACCCCTCTTTCGCTGTAGGCATTACGTACCTGTTCTTCGTCTTTTTCACCTGTTTGATGGATCACTTTGATCTCTTGCAGTTCCATATCTGTCAAAGAACACAATGCCTCAGTCATCAAACTATTAACAGCCTGGGCTCCCTGGCTTCCTCCCAGGACCAACAAGGTCCGCTTTCCAGCATGCCTGGGCCGATTTTTTCCAGCTAACTCAAGAATTTTATGTCGAACCGGATTTCCTGTGTAGAGTATCTTCTCATCAGAAAACTCCTTTCCACTCCCGGGAAGCGACAGACACACCCTGTCTGCCATCTTGCCGAGTTTCCGATTAGCCAACCCCGGAACCGAGTTCTGTTCGTGAATCACAATCGGAATGCCCTGACTTTTTCCGGCTGCGACCACCGGTCCTGTAACATATCCACCTACTCCGATAATAATATCCGGCTTAAAACGAAGGATTATTATCAGTGCCTGCAGGCAAGAAAACGGCAATATGGTAAGAGCTTTGAAAAGTTGTAAAGGGCTTTTACCTTTCAATCCATAGGACCGAATACTCTCACTGGCAAAGTCATAGGCTTCCAAACTTTTTGTATCGACCTTTCTTTTTGTACCGACGAAAAGAATTTCGGACTCGGGCATCTGTTGCCGAAACTGTTGGGCAGTAGCCACTGCAGGAAACAGATGCCCCCCTGTTCCACCACCAGTTAACAGAATCCGTATTTTAGTATCTTTTCTGATCAACCTAGCTGTCCTATATTGGGTTTTGACAAACTGATAAAAACAATAATTTATGAATGCTTAAGCAAAGATGACTTTTACCGGGATGATTCTAAAGCCAGAACAGCCTTCTTAAATTCGTTGCCCCTATGGCCATAGCTGGAAAACATATCAAAGCTCGCACAAGCTGGAGAAAGCAGTACCACATCTCCAGAGACAGCGGTTCTTGCAGCTGTTTGAACCGCATCATCCATAGATTGTGCCGGGCTTATGTCTACCACCTCAGTAAGGGCTTTTTCCAGAAGTCCTGCCGCCTCACCAAAAGTCACCATTTTTTTAACCTTTAACCTCACGCTTTCTTTCAACAAGCTGAAATCATCACCTTTGTCACGCCCCCCCGCTATGAGGATAACATTTCCCCTAAACTGCTCCAAAGCGCCAATCACCGCACCTGTGTTCGTTGCTTTCGAATCGTTATAATAAGAAACCCCGCTTACCTCGGCAACAAACTCAATCCGGTGTGGCAGAGGACTGAATGCATTTAAACCATCCTTTGTTTGCTGGTGGTTACACCCGAGAGAGCGTACTGCAAGTATCGCAGCGGCATAATTCATCAGAGTGATTTCGTTTATCTTATCTGTAGCGACCATGCCCTGCATTCCATCGAACTGATATTCTTCTTTAACATCATCAATGTTCAGGGTTATTCGATTATCACTTATAACCGCTGTGTATCCATTTTTTTTGCCAAAAGTACATACAGCTGACTGCATGTCCAGTGGAAGATTCCCGCAAAGCTCATCATCTCCGTTGATTATAGCTACTTCTCCCGAACCCTGATGAGCAAAAAGCTGCATCTTTGCCTGGACATATTTTTCCATCGAAATATGCCTGTCGAGGTGGTCTGGACTAATGTTAAGCAGCAAGCCAACATCCGGTGAGAATTGACCAGCACTCTCCAGTTGAAAACTCGAAACTTCCGCCACAACGATATCGTAATCCCGAGGATTACAGAGATAGTCATACAGGGGCGTGCCGATATTCCCACCAACAAAAACTTTTTTTCCTGCTCTTTTGAAGATTTCACCTATAAGAGTCGTCACAGTGGTCTTGCCGTTAGTTCCGCTGACTGCTACGACGGGTACACCTATCTGCCCGGCAGCTGCTGCAAATTCGCCAGCTATCATTACTCCGTCTTCTCTTAAGGCCTTAAGCAATGGGAGTTCTAAGTTCACTCCAGGACTTACAAGAAGCAGGTTGGCTCGACCTAGAAATTCACGACTGTGGCCTCCTGCCTCCCATTCAATATTAACCGACGCAATAAATTCTCCATCTTCATCCAAAAACTGCTGTTCAGACCGATTGTCCGAGACAAAGACCTCGGCGCCACAATGGAGACCGTAGCGCACTGCAGCCCGACCCGAGACCCCCAGTCCCATCACGGCTACTTTAGCACCGGAGTTTATTAAAGGCCCATTCTTCACTATCGTAATTTCAACGTGGCAATGGCCACAAGACCGAGGATAATAGATACAATCCAGAACCTGACAACAACCTTTGGCTCATGCCATCCTTTTTTTTCAAAATGATGATGAAAGGGGGCCATTAAAAATATTCGTTTCCCATGGGTCATTTTGAAATAGCCTACCTGTATAATCACCGATAAAGCCTCCATCACAAAAATCCCGCCAACAATCGCCAGCAAAAATTCCTGTTTAATGATAATGGCCGTGGAACCAAGTGCGCCACCAATTGCAAGTGATCCCACATCTCCCATAAACATCTGAGCAGGATAGGCGTTGAACCATAAAAAGCCTAGACATGCCCCAAAAATAGTACCGCAAAATATCGCCAATTCACCACTGCCTGCAACATATGGTAGTTGTAAATAGTCAGCCAAAACTACGTGGCCGGCCAAATATGAAAAAACCAGATAAACAGCCGCAGTAACAACAGTTGGCCCGGCAGCTAAACCATCCAGCCCATCTGTAAGATTGACTGCATTTGATGCTCCGACGATCACTATGATAGCGAAAATGACATAAAACCAACCGAGATCGGGGCGAAAATTTTTAGTGAACGGCAAACTCAGATGGCCATCGAAACCGGAATTCCAAAATATTACAATTCCAACTACTGAGGCACCAAGGAGCTGCAGAAACAGCTTCCACCGGGCACTTAATCCCTTGGAATTATTTTTTCGTATCTTTCTTAAATCATCGATAGAGCCAATACAGCCATAGAACAAAGTAACAAATAAACCCAGCCACACCAGAGAGTTGTCAAGCCTTGCCCAAAGTAAAGTTCCGATGGTGATTGCCGCGAGAATAAGCAGTCCGCCCATGGTCGGCACCCCTTGTTTCGCCAGGTGAGTTTCCGGCCCATCGTCACGCACGACCTGGCCAATCTGGAAATGGCGCATTGTTCTAATAAATATCTGACCGAGAACCAAGACAATCAAAAATGCCGTAACTGCGCCGCCTATTGACCGAAAGGTTATATAACGGAAGACATTCAAACCACTTACACTTGTATGCAGCGGATAGAGAAGATGATACAACATAAGCAATCAGACTCACGGATAAAAAGTTCAACAACAGTAATAAAAACCCAGTTAATAAGGTTCCTTCGATCAAAAATTTAAAATTTCGGCCACAATTGTCTCAAAACGCAAGCCTCTGGAAGCTTTTACCAAAATCACATCATCTTGTCCCAGCTTTTCATGGCTCACCAATTTGTTGAGCCAGTGAACCAGATCAACTTTCTCATCAAAGACATGTATACAACCTTTATTGAAACCGTGTTCTAGAGCACCGTTCACAACATCTTCCTTAAATTCACCAACAACGCCAACACAATCAATGGCCAATTCAGCAATAAGTTTACCAACATCATAGTGGGCCTGCCTCGAGTCAGCCCCAAGTTCAAGCATATCACCGATGATTGCGATTGAATTTTTTTCAGCGACACTATGTAAGGTCTTCAGCCCTGCAGCCATCGATGCCGGATTCGCATTGTATGTATCATTTATTACAGTGAAGCCGGATTTCCCACGGAGCATTTCCATACGTTTATCAGGAGGCTGAAAATCGGCCAGCCCTTCAGCTACATACCCAAGCTCTGCTCCTGCTGCGAGACAAATAGCTGCGGCACAAAGGGCGTTGGAAACATTGTGTTCCCCTGCAATACCTAAGTGAACTTCAACCTCATCTTTCTCATGGTGCATTGTAAAATCAATAACGCCCTTTTTCTGCATATGAATAGCCGAAGCCCAAACATTTGGTTTTTGCTCTCCCTCTTGAGCCTGCACGGCAAAAGTGATTTTCCGGTTGTCATATTTAGAGGAAAGCTCTCGGATTCTTCTATCATCAAGGTTGACGACCAATATTCCTGATTCTTTTGTGGCTGCAAAAAGCTCTTCTTTTGCCCTTGCGACTCCCTCAATGGACTGCAGTCCCTCCAGATGTGCCCCATGGATATTTGTTATACAACTTATATCTGGGTCAGCAATTTTTCCAAGTCGTTTGAGTTCACCAGGCTGGTTCATGCCCATTTCCAACACCGCCGCACGTTGACCAACATCAAGAGGCAATAGCGACAGGGGCAAACCAATAAGATTATTGAAATTGCCCTTGGTCTTAAGAACACAGCCTGACTGAAAATCCGGACCTTCCGGCCACATTCTCTCAAGAATCGATGCAACCATTTCTTTAACAGTAGTCTTTCCACAACTGCCAGTAAGTCCAATAACAACCTGCTCGCATTCTTCTTCCAGCGCCCTTCTGCGAAATGAAGCCATATCTCCGAGTGCCTGGAGAGTATCCGTGACCTCTACCTGACAAACTTCCACGCCGGCAGGTAGATCCAGTCGTCGCTCAACCACCAGACAGGTTGCTCCATTTCCCATTGCCTGGAGTGCATAATCATGAGCATCATGGTTTTCGCCTTTCAGAGCAACAAAAATACCATTCTGACAAACAACTCTACTATCCGTTACGACCGGACCCAGCAATGTTTGTTTCGTCGAGCCGTGTAAAATGCCACCAACGGCAGCCGTAACCAGCTCCGCAGTCCATGAAAACAGAACGCTTTGCGCTTCCTGTCGATCTTCAAAATATCGTTTCCCATCAAGAGTCAACTGATAAGGTTCATGCCCTTTTCCTGCAATAACAACTATATCTTCAGGCAAAGCTGCTCGAATCGCGGCTTCAATGGCCTCCCTCCTGTCACGAATCACCACATATCCAGATTCTCTTCTTTTTCGATTCGAAAACCATGCACTATCTTTTGCTTTCAGCGAAGTATTATTTAGCCCACCTAAAATCTGCCCTACTATCTGCTCAGGGTCTTCAGTGCGCGGATTATCATCAGTCACCACGGCGACATCACAAAACTTTCCGGCGATTTCACCCATCAAAGCCCGTTTTCCACTATCCCTGTCCCCGCCACAACCAAAAACACAAAACAGTTCTCCGTGTGGCAGTGCAGCCACAGTCGTCAACACTTTTTCCAAGGCGTCCGGGGTATGGGCATAATCAACCAATACCACCGGCCCTTTTGAATTCCAGCCAGAACCGGCAGTGACTCTTTCGACTCGACCAGGTGCGCCGGTAGCCCTGGAAAGGGCACTGCAAGTCAGCTCTTCACTTAGTCCCATGGCCAAACAAAGACTATAAACAGTGAGAATATTATCAACATTGTAACGTCCTACCAGCGGAGAAAAGAGAGTATGCCGACCGGAAGAAGTCAACACTTTCAGATCTGTTCTTTCGAGTGTCGAGAATGCATCATGTAATTGGACATCAGCCCCTTCGCCCTCTCCCCATTGTATCGTTCTTGTACCATTTTTTTTGCAAATATCATGCAGCTGACAAAGCCACTTCCTATCGTCCCTACCCCCATGCATAGCGGGAATAACCGCGACTCCAGCCGCCTTCATATACTCTGAAAACAATAAAGTCTTTGCCCGGAAATAATCTTCCATACCCGCGTGGTAATCCAGATGATCCCGGGATAGATTGGTGAATGCAGCAACATCGAACATTATGGAGCCAATCCGCGACTGGACAAGTGCGTGGGATGAGACCTCCATAATCACATACTCCACACCATTATCAACCATTTCCCTCAGCAACTCCTGAAGCAAGAAAGCTTCTGGAGTTGTGAAGCGAGTTTTCAAAATCTTCCTAAAACCACTCCTTCCGGTATACCTGTTGTCAACAGTACCAATCACCCCAACAGCCAATCCCGCTTCCAATAAAACCTGTTCAAGTAGATAGGTAACTGTTGTTTTGCCATTAGTCCCGGTGATACCGATAAAGTGTAATTTTTCGGCCGGTTTTCTAAAATAGTTTGCCGCCACAGCCGCATATGCTTTGGCCGTATCTTCTACCTCAATAACAGTGACCTGTAGCTGTTTTGCTTGTTTCTCGGTCAGTCTTCCAGCACCACAGACGATTACACGACAGCCGGCAGCAATGGCTGGTTTGATAAAATCATGACCATCACTTACGACTCCAGGAAGCGCGATAAAAAGACTATCTGTGACCACCTCTCGGGAATCACTCGTGACCGAGGAGATCAGTTGCTCATCCAGCCTTCCCACTATGGGAGGACAGACCACTTTAAATTTCAGCCCTTCGATAAGAGATGCAAGCGTATATGATGATTTATGTGAGAACATTCGGTCTTGTTTTTAAAATTATCTCTGTGCATCTACTCTGAACATGAACAACTGATTTTTTCAGAATTTTATTTATTTTTTCAATTGCTTAATTCTTTTTGTGGCAACCCCTTTGATATTTTTTGGGGATCTATTTTCTCAAGTTTTTCAAGGATCAACACACATTCTGTCACCCCTTTCAAAGAACTGCCCGGCCGCGGCTTTTGATCGAGAACTCTTCCAGTTCCCTGAATACTAATATTTAATGCAATTCCCTGTAACAGGCGTAGGCTTTTTCTTAAACTCAAGCCACGCAGGTCCGGCATGACCCCAGGGACAGAA
>Ga0209475_10003739_pt1 | contig 13685 bp, 9 predicted proteins | sample tdDd471_FD_187128 | JGI IMG/M metagenome (GOLD analysis project Ga0209475, IMG submission 187128) | Marine sediment microbial communities from the Atlantic coast under amendment with organic carbon and nitrate - tdDd47.1 (SPAdes)... | ecosystem: Environmental > Aquatic > Marine > Coastal >... | reverse complement strand
GTCGCCCACAACTACACCAATTCGGCCATTGTGGTTGCTTTTTCTGATGGCTACCAACTGGATGTCCCGGCAAATGCTATGGCTACTAGCCGCGATATAACGATAACTGGAAGCTTGTCAAGCAGCTTTACGCAGGCATTTCCCGAAGGAAGTGTAGAGTTAAGTGTAAGCGTTGAAGGAGGTACTGCCTCCAAAATTGAATTTTTTGATGGCTCAGAATATTTGGGTGAAGTGCTTCAGGCACCCTATACTTACACCGCTGCAAACCTTAGCGTAGGTAAACATGGTTTTTATGCCAGGGTTTTTGAGGGAGAAGACTTTGCTGTAACCAACATTGTGAATGTTGTTGTGGGACGTCAGCTGCCTTATACAGGCTCGGTCTTCAGCATTCCTGGGACCATCGAGGCCGGTTTATATGATAAATTTGAAGGTGGCATTGCACAGGATATTTCCTATGTTGATGTTTCGGTAGAAAACGAAGGTGGCTTTCGCCCCGAAGAATACGTTGATGCTCTTTTGGTTAATAATGAAGGCGCCACTGTTGGCTGGATTGCTGCAGGCGAGTGGCTCGAATATTCAGTTAATGTTGATCCACCAGGCTACTATTCCTTTTCATTCAGAAATGCCTCTGATAACAGTGCCGGTGGTGGCCCGTTCCATCTCGAGCTGGATGGGAATCCAATTACTGATGACATTTCAACAAGCTTTACAGGTGGCTGGGATGTTTGGACGACCAAGAACGCAGGTGAGGTCGCTCTGTCGCAGGGTGAACATATACTAAAGGTTGCTTTTGGCAGCGGTGAATTTAACCTGGGTGAAATGACATTTACATATGTCGCTCCGCTCGATTATAACCAGCCAGTTGCTGATGCTGGCGACAACGTTCTGGTGATTATCCCGGAAACTACTGCTCAACTTGACGGTTCAGGCAGCTACGATCCCGGCTCAGAAACACTCAGCTACAACTGGACACAGATATACGGACCCTCTGTAGTTATATTTTCTGATCATACAATTCCAAATCCTGTAATATCTCCACTTGTTGAGGGTGTGTATTTAATTCAACTGGAAGTAGAAAATGAAAGTGGATATTTTGACACGGATGAGGTTAATGTGATAGTAAGTGAAACCACACAGCTACCACCAGTGGTAAGTATTGTTTCTCCGGAAGATAATACTGAAATCACCATTGGAACAGATTTCGATATTATAGCGGAAGCCTCAGATTTGGATGGCACTGTGGAAAAGGTTGAGTTTTATGAGGACGATTTGCTAATCGGTGAACTGACTTCAGAGCCCTATATTCTGAACTGGATATTCGAGGTGCTGGGAGAGTACGAAATAACTGCTGTTGCCACCGATAACGATGGATTTACAACAACTTCACAGGCAATTACCCTTATTTGCGTTGATGCACCACCTTGTGATGGAATACATCCTAACGGTGAATTCGGTTATGAGTTTTCACCTGATGATTCAAACCCAACCTTAACATTTATTCCTTCAGTTGCTGGCGTGGGAAGCCCAACATGTCTTCTTTACTACAGCACATCCGGGAATCAACCCTTTCCGGGATATGGTGTAATGCCAAATGTTCCATATCAACTTAATGCAGAAGAAGGAAGTACGGTATATTTCTATTATACCTATTCATATCCCGGCCAGGGCGAACACACAACTGTTGATGATATTCTGGCATTTGAAGTAGGAAATTGTATTATTACAAATATTGTGGAATCAGACATTAATACTTTTGTTGAGTATTACCCGAATCCTGTGAAGAATATGTTGAATTTACAATTTGAAGGCAAGCAAAATCAGGTAAGAGTATATGATATTAGGGGTTTACTAATCGACAGCTTTGAAGTTATGTCAGGTCAGCACTTTTATAAGATGAAAGCGTTTCACCCGGGAATTTACTTTTTCAGGGTATCTAATAGTAAAAAAATTCAGAGCTTTAAGATATTAAAAGAATAATAAGTTTTACCTTCGTTTATCTTTCCTCAAACGAGGAGCATTATGAAAATAATCAGGATTATTGGAATATTAATACCAATGGTTTTTTACCTGGCGCTCCCTGGTCAGACCATTGAAATTACCAGTTATCCTGTTTATGGTGAGATGGATTTATTACATGGGAAAACAGATGTACTCAATACCTCGGAGTATAGTGTGGCGTGTTATGTATTTGTGCAGGAAGCTGGAGGTTGGTGGGGCCCAAAACCATCAACTGTCAATCCGCTTACACCAATTGCCACCGATGGTACCTTTACTGTTCAATTTATTACCGGAGGGTATGATGAATTTTGCTCCGGTTTTTTTGTTTATCTCAAGCACGACTCTATGCCCGATCCACCATTTATTGGTGGTGGAAATCTTCCTGATTCCGCTTTTGAATCACCTTACGACATTGTTGCCCGTCCACATGGGAGTCGCAGGATAAATTGGCCCAACAACAATTACCAGTGGTTGGTTAAAGAATCTATCGGCTCACATACCATGGGGCCAGGGGGTAATTTATTCTCGGCTGAACCCGAAAATGTTTGGGTTGACGAATTAAACCAGCTACACCTTAAAGTTGATGTGAAAGATAGTCTGTATTATTGTGCTGAGCTCATCGCCGATACCGCTCTGGGATATGGTATATATTCGTTTGTTTACAACAGCAATCCTGACATCCTCGACCCAAAAACAGTTTATGGATTTTTTACATGGGATGCCATTAGTCCCCATGCTCCAAATCCAAATGACTATTACCGTGAAATTGATTTTGAGTTTTCAAGATGGGGTAATGCCACTGATTCTACCAACGCACAATTTGTAATTCAACCCTGGTCACCTGCAGGGAATTTGATGCGCTATGATGCCGGTACTAACATTGGTAGCATTCACTCGTTTGCCTGGTACAAAGATTCGATAGTATTTGAAAGTAGAAATCCTGACTCTTCCCTGATTCAGGAATGGGTGTATACTGGTGGCTACTTGCCGGAGCCCGGTGAAGAGAATATCAGGATAAACCTTTGGCTGACTAATACAGAGCCTATCCAGCAAGACGAGATCATACTGGGGGATTATAGCTTTCAGTATTTATTGGAAGCACCAACCAATGTTTTTGCCTCAGATTGTATGGGAGATAATATTTTGATAGAATGGGATGAGATAGAGGGATGCTATTATAAGGTGTATCGTTCAATAACTTCCGAATTTGCAAATGCAAAACCAATCACTGATGATTGGTTCCAGGGAAATACTCTTGAAGATGCCGAGGTAGAAAAGGGTCTGTGGTATTCCTATTGGATCAGGTGTGCTGATAATTCATCAGGTTCAAATATTTCCGGTTACATTCTGATATTTCCTTACCCGATTCAGGCATAAGCTGTATTGACCAATTTATTCCACTGGCTACACCCTGGACGGGAATTTCCAGTTATATCAATCCGTTAGAAAATAACTTAGACTCACTATTTAAACAACTTGGCAACAATTTGATCATTATACAAAATCAAAATGGTGTTTATTACCCGGAGTACAACATGAATACGCTAGGAGCCTGGGATTATCATCAAGGATATGTAATTAAAGTGGCAGAACCTGCTCAAATGATTTTTCCAGGATTAGTCGAAGAGGACAAAGTTATATTACTTAGTCAGGGATGGAATCTGATACCGGTACTTTCGGATTGCCCAGTTGAAATTGAAGTGCTTTTTCAGGAAACAAATCTATTAATGCTAAAGCAGGTAGCCGGTGAAAAACTTTGGTGGCCTGATAAAGACATCGCTACGCTCAATCAATTGTTGCCTGGCAGTGCTTACTTTGTGCTGGTGAGCAGTGAGGTGGAGATTATATTTCCGGATTGTCCGGATACAAAATAGTGTCAGACAAGTTTGTCTCCCTTCAAAAATTATCGAACAAAAACCATTCGTTGGCTTTGTTTTCGTCCTTCAATGGTAAAACTGCACACGTAGATGCCTGGTTGTAATTGAATATTAATAGTATTTAGTTGTTTCTTTTCGATATGAACTGTTTTAACCAATTGGCCCGAAAGATTAAAAATACCCATTCTATTTCCCAATAATTCAGGTTGGCTGCACTCAAGGTATATGTTGTGCTGTGATGTAAATAAAACTACATTCGGTTTAGTGTAAGGAGTAAAACCAACGCCAACAGACAATGTGCTGCTGGTTAAATCATCAAAGCTGTTAAGGATTTTTGATTTCATAGTCACGGATATCTCAGCCGAACCATTTACATTCCCTAACAACTTAATTATTGCCTGCGCTGCATTTACATATATCACCGTATCGATACTCATCCCGGGAGGAGCATTATTAAGGGTAAAATATTTCTTCTTTAAAATCTGCCTGCTGAAATAGTCGTCTGTAAGTTCAATCTCAATATCTGGTAAATTTCCTGATATTTCAGCAGATGGGTAGAGCAAAATGCCAGATACATTATAGTCCATCCAGCCTAAGCGGTTAAAAAACCAGTTCTCAAAAAAGTCAACCTCATCATCATAATCATTTCCCCACCAATCGTAGTTCGGCCAAACATATTCACCCAAAATTGGCCAGCGTTCATAATTCCTTTGTTGGGCATCATCAATATATGTGGTTATCGAATCGATCGCAAATTGTAAATTCTCGTTGGTCAGTTCATTGTTTCTCAAACTGCGCCACCTGGTTTTAAACAGGTCTCTGAAGTATGAATCTTCCATTAACCGTTTCCACCAGAACATAATGCCCCAGTCTACAGGTTCAACCATAGAATATAACCAACCGGAATACTCATTGCCAGGTGGCCAGTAATCAACATTAGAGTAGCCCAGGTTAAAATCCCATGCCGGGCCTGCAAATAATTTTCCGCCGTCACTGTCCTTTTCTTTATGAAAATAGGTACTGTAGCGGTAATTATCAACCTCTTTCGAAATTTCATTTACAATCATCTGATCGATAAACGATCCGGTATTGAAATATCGATTATATCCGAAATCCTTGTTGCTGAAGTTTGATCCGGTCAAAGCATTTTCAGCTGATGAAATATAGTTTTTAATATATGTTTTCTGTTGTGAAACCATATCATCGGGATCCGGATAATAATATTGAAAGGTGATGTTCATAGCATCGGGATAAGGTGGAGAAGGGTAAGATTTCCAACCATCTTCGCCTAAAACAAAATCAGGACGAATTTTATCCACCCTTAAAATATAGCCACCAGTAAGTTCATCACCTGAGATATCTTCCGGTTTTAGCTTAGCAATATTTACTCTGTTTTCATCTTTTTTAATCTTCTCCATTAAGATGTATACGCCTTTGTAATCGTCGTTTACTATCACTTCGCAATAGGCCATCCTGGTGCAATACGGATCGAGTTTACTTCCAATATAAAACGTCATGAAATTCCTGAGCATCGATTTGTCGCTGTATGGAGCGTACAAAATCCAGTCGTTTTCTTCAGGCATACCCAACAGTGATACATTTAAATTTTCGCCCTGCTCATCCCTGGTTTCGAAACCATATGATTTTTTAGGGAAGTAATACTGAGATGACTGACCTCGAAGTTCAATTCCTATGAAGCCATCATAGTCGTTGAAAGGATCGTACTGATTATTAATCTGCCCGGGGCCATTGTCGATGATACCCATATATCCGTCAATTTTCGGTTCGTCGGGTATCTCCATCCCACCGGTGTTAATAATCACAATGGGCAGGTTTGAACTCAGGCCACCAGTATTGGTCCCCACTCTTAGAATATCGTCAATATACCATAGTTTGTCAGGTGTGGTACCTTGGAAATCAAAGAAAACCACCATCCGGATATAATCAGAGGCAGTGGTTTCTGAAAAATCAAACTCCAGGTCATCCCATTGTCCGGGAATGGGTGTCAAAGCTATCTCCTGGGAAGAGGTATTTCCAGCATTCTCAAACTTCAGTAACACTTGTCCGCCCGATTCAGGAGCCAGAATTTTTAATCGATAAATTGGAAATTCCTCAAAATTGACAGGAGAATCAAAGTCGGTGAACATGAAATTGTAGGGGTCAGCGTTTGTAGTTATCTCAAGGCATTGGGCTGAAGGATTAATACCCTGTTGCTCCGGGTTTGCCACAACCTGTCCATTTCCCGCATATATCGACCAGTCCACTACGATGCCATCCCAATTTGAAATGGTGTCAATATTTTGTGATTGAAGTGTATTTGAAAAATTAGAGAAAAGTAAAATAATAATTAAATATCCATACCTCATGATACTCCTCCTGTCCACTTTCTTATTCTAATAATGTAACGATCTGTAAACTATATAAATAATATTGCAAAAATAGTGAAAAAAGCCGGTAAAATGGTATTCTTTTAATACAGAGAGTAAAAATTTTTGGATCTATTTTGATTGTAAGATAGGGTAGGTTTTCCTTATTATGTCCGAAGAAAAACAAAAGCCTTGATAAAGCTAATATTCAAGGCCTTGCGAGTAAAATGTATCCGGAGAGGAATCAGGATCCCTCCTTTTCGATTAGCTGTTAATTAGTTTTGGAAATACCTTTTTATGATAACGTTCAAGAATTTAAATATAAGCCAAAGTAAAAAACAAACTTTTTAACCACAACCTTGCTCACACCCAAAAAAATAAAGTCTTGCAAAATTTACATTTACAGGGCTTTAACTTTTATTTTGGATGCCCGACCAGGGCCAATGAACCATTAAAATACCGGGAAGCATATTGGATTCGGAGAGACTGGTGGTATCAGTTTTAGGAAATTATTTCATTGTAAACCGCACCTAAAAAATAAAAACCTTGTAATTCTCAGAACTACAAGGCTTTAAAATATTATTCGTGATCCGGGCGGGATTCGAACCCACGACCCGCAGCTTAGAAGGCTGCTGCTCTATCCAACTGAGCTACCGGACCAGTATTTCGGCTGCAAAATTAAAACAAATTTTTTTACACATCAAAATACCTTCTAACTAAAACTGACATTCCTTTGCTTTTATTTACTTTTGCCGTCTGTGGGGTGAGTTTTGGAGTCTTCGAGTTGAATAGTATTGGGGAAATTGAAAGGTGGAAAAATACAAAATGCTCACTTTGCAGCTTTCTCTGACCTAAGCTTTGATATGGCTGGGAGAGATGGAAAAATGAAGGGATTGAGTAGTGGAATATTGGAATCGTTGCGCACATTTGAGCATTCACTCATTCAATCATTCTAACATTGTTATGTATAATAAAGGATCTAATTGAAATAACTATGAAAGTATCAATTGACATCAGTTACTATCCACTTAAAGTTGAATATATTCCACCCATTAAAGATTTTATTGCCAGGTTAAACAAATACGAAGGCATTGTGGTGCAAACAAATGGAATGAGCACACAGGTGTTCGGTGAGTATTTTGAAGTGATGAAAGTTCTTACTGATGAGATATACAAATCCTTCGAAATACCACATTCAGTATTCGTTATGAAAGTAATTAATGCCGATCTGAAAAAAGCCTGATGCAATTTCACGAGTTTCTCGATCTCTTTTACCAGAATATCATCAATAGTACATGGCTTGAAGCTGTAGCTGTGTTTTTTGGCTTGCTTTCTGTTTGGTTTGCAAAAAAGGAGAATATCCTGGTTTACCCAACAGGAATTGTTTCAGTATTGATTTATGTGTACATCTGTTTATTTGCAGGCCTGTATGCTGATATGGGAATCAATGGCTTCTATTTTATTATGAGTGTTTATGGATGGTACAAATGGACACGCAAAGACCAGTCGGATCATTTTATCCCAATTTCAAAAAACACGGTAAAGCAACATGTAATTAGTGCCATTGGTGTTATTGTTTTCTTTTTTATCTTACAATTTGTATTAACTAACTATACCGATAGCACTGTGCCCAATTGGGATTCGGCCACAACGGCGATTTTTATTGTAGGTATGTGGCTGATGGCTTTGAAAAAGATCGAGAACTGGATTTTTTGGATTATTGGTGATCTTGTCTCCATACCTTTGTATTTCCATAAAGGATTGGTGTTAACCAGTTTTCAATTTACAGTGTTCCTTGTGATTGCGATTTTAGGATATCTCGAGTGGAGGAAGAAATTAAATGAACAAAAAAAACAAGGTTAAAAGAATAGCTATAACAGGGCCTGAATCAACAGGTAAATCTATTCTGGCTCAGCAATTGGCTGATCATTTCAGAACGGTATGGGTTCCAGAATTTTCAAGGGTCTATATGCTTCAACAGGATAGGCCATATAATTATGATGATATCTTGAATATCGCACAAGGACAGAAAAAGTCAGAAAAAGCACTTTCAAAAATCGCTCGAAAACTTATGTTTTCTGACACTGAATTGTTGGTTACTAAATTATGGTGTGATGTTAAATATGGGAAATGTCATCCGTGGATAACTGAAAATCTGGCTAAGCAACAATACGATCTTTATCTGTTAATGGATATTGATTTACCCTGGCAATACGATCCTTTACGTGAACACCCCAACTCCCGAAAACAATTGTTCGATTTATACCAGGAAGAATTGGAGACTCGAAATCTAAATTATAGATTGGTTAGTGGATTGGATGATGTGCGTTTTAAAAATGCAGTTGCTTTCGTAGAAGAGGTGTTAAAATCCGAGTAATTCGATTTATGCAGGATGGATATTCTTGTCAATAGCTCACTCAGTGTATCACTAAGCACAGTTGCGTTTTATTCTAAACTCATTAATTATTAAATTTGCAGGTCAGTAACTTTTTTTGGGATTAAGCGAAACGAATGCATAAATCAAAAGATAGAAAACACATTCTTCATTTACCAAAGTGGTATCCTTACCCGGCCGACCCGCAAAATGGTGTTTTCATTCGAAAGCAAATTGAAGCATTGGGGCCAAAGTTTCAAAATTCTGTTTTGTTTATTAAATCTGCTAAGCAGGATGAGATTTTTAACATTGTATCAATTCAAAATGATCATGTTGAAACCTGTATGGTTTATTTCCGCGAATACAATGGTTTCAGGCTTTTTAAGCAAATCGTTCATCTCCTGAGATATCTTTCTGGTTTTAAAAAGGGATTGAATCACCTGATAAAAACCAATGGCAAGCCAAATGTGATCCATGCCCACGTGCTTTTACGTACGGGCTTATTGGCCTGGTATTATTCCCGAAAGTTTGGAATAAAATTTATTATTTCGGAACACTGGTCGGGTTTTATGACCGGTGCTTTTAACAAAAAAAATCTTATTTACAGACAACTTTCAAAATTAGTATTAAGAAAGGCTGCAAAAGTCCTTGTTGTTTCTGATATCTTAAAACAATCCTTTTTAAAATTGGGAATATCGAAGATGACAATCGAAGTTGTACCCAATGTTGTTGAAGTCAGGGAGTCTCCAATCAAACAGGTTGATGTAAAGGAAAAGAAAAGTGTTGTCATGCTTTCTGTAGCCGATCTGGTTGATGACATTAAAAAGATCAGTGAAGTGATTGATGTTGTTGCTGAGTTGATAAATAATTATAAACTTGAGTATTGGATTGTTGGTGATGGAGAAGACCGGCAACATCTTGAGGATTTGGCCAGATCAAAAGGATTATTGAACACTAATATAAAATTTCATGGCAGGAAGACAAACGATGAGGTTTTGCAGATCATCAACCAAAGCGACTTTCTTGTGATGAACTCAGTGTTTGAAACATTTTCGGTGGTTACAGCAGAAGCATTGCTGGCTGGTAAACCAGTAGTTGCAACACGATGTGGAGGGCCCGAAATATTTGTTGATGAAAAGAATGGAATTTTGATCAACCCTGGAAATAAATCCGAGTTGAAAGAGGCCATCATGCAAATGATTGAAAATTATAATTCTTATGATCCTGATGAGCTTAAGTTAGGCATAAGCCAGAGATTTAGCTCTGAAGCGGTTGGTTTGAAATTAAATTCAATTTACGATTTAGTTTTTTTGTAAATCTACTGATACCGTCTGAACCACAGAGACACAGAGACACAAGGGATAAGTTTTATTGAGTATGTAAATTAATAAGAGCTATGCTTGAGCATGAATATAATAAATTGTCAAAGGAAATCCTGATGCGTCAATTACTGTGCATAAAGAGATGGGTCCGGGATTGCTGGAATCGGTTTATGAATATTGTCTTATTGCAGAATTACAGAGTAGGGGATTTAAAGCCGAAGGACAAGTATATTTGCCCTTGTTTTATAAAGGGCGTGACCTGAAAAAAGATTTTAGAATGGATATTTTGGTAGAAGACGAAATTATTATTGAAGTTAAGGCGGTGGATGTTATCCTTCCTGTTCAAGAGGCTCAGGTATTATCATATTTAAAGTTAGCTGATAAATGGCTGGGGCTATTGATAAATTTTAATGTTGTTCTTTTAAAGGATGGGTTTCGCCGCTATGTGAATGGATATTTGTAGAATCTCTGTGTCTCAGTGCCTTTGTGGTGTAGAATATAAAAGAGACATATGCAAAATAAGTAATTAAATGATAGAGATTTTTTGGTGATTGAAAAAAAGAAAAATATTGAAAAACTTAGTTTTGGGTTGATGTTACCTGGTGAGACGATACAGGCCTGGCAGGCTGAATGTATTCAGTTATTGACGGATGCCGGGCATAGTTGTAAGTTGTTGATCATTGATGCAAACGAAGTCCCAAAAAAATCATTCTTACAAAAATTAGGAGGTTATCTCAGCAGCACTGGCTTATATCATTTTTACCAGCGTTTTTTTTTCAGGCCAAAATCTAAATTTTTGAATAACATTGGCTCGATTTTAAAACTGGATAAGGAATCTGCGGATTTAGAAACCATTTCATGCAAAACCACCAAGAAGAAATACTCCGAGTACTTTTTTGAAGAGGATATACAAAGCATCAAATCACATCAACTCGATTTTATTCTCAGGTTTGGATTCAACATCATTCGTGGTGATATTTTGGATGCTGCTAAACATGGAATCTGGTCCTTCCACCACGATGATGAACAAAAATATCGAGGAGGTCCGCCTGGATTTTGGGAGATATTAAAAAAGGATCCTGTAACCGGAGCCATCCTCCAGCGGCTGACTGATAAATTGGATGGTGGCATTATATTGAGAAAAGGATTTTTTAAAACAATTGATCATTCATATGCCGGGCAAATTGACCAGCTATATTTTGGTACAGCCGGATGGCCTCTTCAGGTTTGTAACGATATGCTAAATTATGATTCTTCAAACCTTCAGCAGAGCAAGACTACATCTGCAATTTTTAAGGCACCAGGTAACTTCCAAATGCTGAGATTTTGGAACCGAATGTTGATTAACAAAATCCGGTTTTATATTCAGGAGCTTTTCAAGCCCGAAGAGTGGAATGTGGGAATTTCCGAAACTCCCCTTAATAAATTTACCGGCAATTTAAAGCGCCATGTTTTACACTGGCTGCCTGAGCCACCCAAAGGCAGGTATTATGCCGATCCATTTGGTTTTATGGTTGGAGATGACCTGCATATTGTATTTGAGGATTATAATTACAAAACACGCAAGGGTAAAATTTCACAGCTTGTTTTTTCCGATGGAAAATTTGGAGATATGAAAACCGTCATTGAAGAAGATTTTCATTTGTCCTACCCCAGCATTTTTCAACATGAGGGTGAGATTTTTTGTGTACCCGAATCAGTGGAGGCAGGGCAGGTGAGGCTTTATAAATTTGAAAAGGAATCCGGTAATTTTCGATTTATGAAATTGCTCCTAATGGATTTTCCCGGAGTTGATCCTACAGTTTTTAGACATCAAGGAAAATGGTGGCTTTTTGCAAGCCATAAAGAGCACTCAAATACAAACCTGCATATTTTTTATTCCAATCAGTTTGATGGGCCCTATGTGCCCCATGCCAACAACCCTGTAAAAACTGACATCAGAAATTCCCGGCCTGCAGGTAGTCCCTTTATTGAAAATGATGATTTAATCAGGCCTGCACAGGATTGTTCAAAAACCTATGGAGGTAGGATAGCCCTGAATAAAATAGTCGAATTAACCGAGATAACATTTTTTGAAGAAACCAAAAAATATATTAGTCCACTAACAAAGTCAGATTATCCCAAAGGTTTTCATACACTTGCATCTGCTGGAAATTATACGATTTTCGATGGAAAACGGTTTAGATTTAACTGGAATAATTTCTTGTATAAGTTGAAAATGAAGATGGGAAGGAAAATGGAGTAGTGGAGAATTCCGCCTTCGCCAACAGCCTTCACCAATGTTTCGGCTGTCAGGGGCTTCGGCAGACGGTGGGAGTGATGGAGTAATGTATGAATAACCAGGAAAATTGAAACGGGTTGCTTCGCTTCGCTCGCAATTGGTCGGGTTTTTGGAGTGGCATTAGAGGCAATCATTTTTTTTAAAGAAGACTTTGCGAGGAGTGAAGCGACGCGGCAAACTGTTAATCGAATCTGAAATATTGATCAAAACACAGAACTTTGAACACGGAACTTAATGCTTAAAAAGATCATAGGAACGGCTGGCTCAAGAATCATCATTGCGTTGATTACTTTTGCCATTGTGGTTATCAATGCCAGGACATTGGGTAAGGAAGGTGTGGGCGAAATCGCGCTTATTGTGTTGGGGATTACCATCATTCTGCTGATCAGTAATTTTGTTGGTGGTGGTGCGCTGGTTTATTTAATCCCCCGCTACGACCCGTTCAAACTGATTGTTCCATCTTTTACATGGGCCATTTTATCATCGGTGGTAGGTGCACAATTACTGTCGTTTTTTAAGTTGATACCGGTTGAATATACTTACCATGTAATGTTTCTCAGCCTGTTTCAGGCGCTTGGTGCTGTAAATCTTACCTTTCTTCTCGGGAAGGAAAGGATTAAGCAATACAACCTCATTTCGGTTTTGCAATTTGTTGCCCTCATTGCTACCCTCGTATGGCTGATTTACGGTATGAACCGTATTGAAGTGATGTCGTATGTTTATGCCCTTTATGTGGCCTACATTCTCACCTTCATCATCAGCTTTCTGGCTATCAGGAAGTTTATTAAAATCACCAATTTTGATAAGTTTGATGAGGTTTTGATACAGGTTTTTAAATACGGGTCTTATGTTCAATTGGCCAACCTGCTTCAGTTGATGAACTACAGGCTGGGTTATTACATAATCGAAAAATACCTGGGCAAAGCCAGCCTTGGTATTTTCGACGTGGGCAACAAAGTTTCCGAAGGCCTGTGGCTGATTGGAAAGAGTGTGGCAATGGTTCAATACACTAAAATTTCGAACAATAATATTCCTGATTATGCCAGGGATTTGACAATCCGTTTCCTCAAATTTGTATTTGTTATTACATTTTTTATGCTGGTGATGCTGCTGCTTTTACCCGATTCCTTTTTTATGTTTGTGTTTGGTAAGGATTTTACCGGGCTAAATAAAGTGGTACAAAGCCTGGCCGTAGGTATTCTTTCCATGTCGGTTTCGATGATATTGAGCCATTTTTTTTCAGGCACAGGCAGGCATTATCACAATACTATTTCTTCGGGGATTGGCCTGGTACTTACCCTGATTTTCGGTTTTACACTTATACCACACATGGGTATAACTGGTGCCGGCATAACAGCGTCGGTTTCCTACTTTTGTTCTGCCGTTTACCAACTTATCATTTTTATCAGGATTACCAAAACAGGACTTGCTCAGTTTTTAATCAGGAAAGAGGATGTTGTGTTTCTG
>Ga0209475_10003736_pt1 | contig 13688 bp, 8 predicted proteins | sample tdDd471_FD_187128 | JGI IMG/M metagenome (GOLD analysis project Ga0209475, IMG submission 187128) | Marine sediment microbial communities from the Atlantic coast under amendment with organic carbon and nitrate - tdDd47.1 (SPAdes)... | ecosystem: Environmental > Aquatic > Marine > Coastal >... | reverse complement strand
TTTATCCGAGGTGGGGCCGAACATGCAGACCATCACTTCAGCTATATCGCTGTGTGCCGCGGTATAGGTGCTGTGAATCAGGTTTCTGGCGGCATCGGAGGATGGCCTGTCGCTTGAACGCTGGCTGCCAACCATCACGATTGGAACGGGTGAGTTCTGCACCATAAATGACAGCACCGCAGCGGTGTGATGCATGGTGTCTGTGCCATGTCCGATAACGATTCCGCTGTAGCCGTCTTCAATCGCTTTGCCACAGTTTTCAGCCAGAGTGACGTACTCTTCGGCACCCATGTTTTCGCTGAAAACACCAAACAGCTTTTCAGTTTCGAGGTTGCAGACATCAGCCAATTCAGGCACCGAACCGTAAAGTTCGCCCGGAGAAAAGGCAGGGATAACCGCACCGGTTCTGTAGTCCAGCCTCGAGGCAATGGTGCCACCCGTACCGAAAAGCTTTACCTTTGGTTTGACCGGATCTTTGGGGAATTCCTGTTCGGGGATTTTATAGTTGGCGGCACGATAGCCGACTTGCTTCATGGAGATAATTTTATCGGCGCGCAGACCAACGTTGTAGCCAGTGGCTAGTTTAAGTACTACATGATTGTCGTCGGCGGTTTCAGAGCGCGGAAGAATAATACCACGAAAATTTCCTCTGGTGGTTTCGGCTTCGACTTCGCTCCAGACTTCTACGCCCTGTTCCTGCAGTGCTTTAAGACCGCTGTTGCGATATCCTTTGTATTTTTCAGAATTATTTGCCATCGCGTACAACCTCCTCAAGTCTGGCTTTAACCAAAGTTGCAGGGTAAGAGCCACGCATGCGTCGCATCACAAATCCCATCAGGTAATTCATTCTGGATGACTTTTCGCTGTGCAAAAGCTCGTGCTGTAAAGTAGTAGCCTCTTCGATCATTTCCTCCAGAACTTTTTCATCGCCCTGCTTTTTGGAGTAGTGATCTATTATTTTGTCAACGTTACCTTTTTCATCTGAAACCAGATCATGCAGAATATATGGCACCACTTCCTTGAGAATTCTTTTTTGTTCCACCATGGTATAAAGCAATGACAAAGTGTCTTCGTTAATACGTTCAATGTTGAAACTTTTACGCTTGAAGTATCTGAAGTCGCGAGTAATAAGATTCGCCAGTTCTGTCGGGTTACAATCGCAGCGTTTGATTAATCCGTCAAACAGTGACCACCAGCTTGAGCGGATAAGCAGTGCAATCATCTGTTCATTAAGCTCGTACTTCAAAAGTCTGCTGTGACGCTCCCATGGTTTTTCCGGCAAATGCTGGCTTATCTGATCAATCTTGTCATCTTCGATAGACAAGGGTGGCATGTCGGTGTCGGGATACATGCGGTCTGCGCCCGGCAGTATTCTTTCAAAGCCGTTGGTGCCGTCTCTTAATGCCTGTCTGGTTTCAGGTGGTACACCGTCGATGGCATCCTTGGCCCTGATAACAATCTCTTCAATGGCGGTTCTAACATCTGCCTGCTCGCCCCAGACCAGTACAATGGCATCCTCAGAAAGATTGGCTCTTAAACGCTTGCGAATGCGGTTCCATTGTCCTCTAGAAATTCCGGTGCTGGTTGAATCGGAATGCAGAATGTTAGGATGATCCATCAAGCAGGCAATAACCTTCACTCTGTCTGAAATTTCCTGGGCAAAATATGTGTGTTCCTGTGTCTGGTGCGCCATAATACCTGCAAAGCCTTTCAGCTTGACAGCACCAACCACGCCACCGTTTTCAATGGCATGGGCCACCGGAACATAGGTTGTTTTGTATAATATATTAGTAACGCCAGAAGCGTTGGTTTCAAAGGTTTCACTGTCAAGTCCGCGCGATTTCAGAATTTCGCTGATCTTCAGCAGGTTGTACTGACGCATGGCCTCGTTATATACCAGATGCGGAATATGCTTGATGGAGGGAACGCCCTTTATTTCTATGCGTGTTCCGCCTGTTACCGAAACGTTGACATCCTGTCTGGCTGCGCCCCGGCCTACTCTTACTTTGCCTGTGGCACGCACCAGTTGACGAATTACGTTAGCAGCTTCGGCAGCCATTTGCGGAGTGTACAAAACCGGGTATGTCACGGTTTCAATCAGTGGCATTCCAAGGCGGTCGGTGCGGAAGGTGATGCGGTGACCGATATCGCTGACTTCACGGCAGGAATCTTCTTCCAGACCCAACTGGATGATACCTACTTTTTTACCCATAACCTCAATCTCGCCATCCACGCCTAAAAGTGTGGTGCGCTGAAATCCGGCAGGAATGGAGCCGTCGAGATATTGTTTTCTGGCAATGTGCAACTCGCTGACCAGATTCAGATCAAGCAGCAGAGCGACTTCCAGCGCGATATCAACCGCCTGGGGGTCAATCTCGAATGGAGGTGCATCATCCATTTCGTAGGTACAAACGCTTTGTTTGTTCAACAGATAGATGATTTCCTTTTTGGTTTTAAACTCCATCAGGGCGGTGCCGTCATACTCGCCAAGCTCACTCAAGGTGGGACGCATATGTCTTAACATCTCAGCGTCAACCTCGGTGCTGTATTTTCCTGCCGGGCAGCGACAAAATAGTTTGCGCTTGGTTAAAAGCTGCTGATGAATTTCCAATCCGCATTTGAAACCGATTTCGGCATAATCCGCCTCGGTCATTTCTTCAAATGGCTTGAAATTAAACGTATAAGATGTGGTCATGGGACAACTTCCTGTTGATGAGCCGATCAAGCCGGCATGAGCAATACAAGCAACAATGGCACCACAAAGTCAATACCTGATATGTGATATCGTGAAAAGGATCACATCAAAAAACCTACAGCAGTGTAGCTATCTTTGCCGGCAAATCAAACAATTAATGCATAAAATTTTAAATTGTATATTTTCGGCTCAAAATGCTGCTTTGCGCTATTTTTCCAGAAGAAATTCTCAGCCATCATTCGAGCTCAGATTTTGTGGCGAAAGACCTGTTTCGTACAAGTGTAAAAGAAAAAGCATATTTCAGTTTGAGGCTGCCGGTTTTGCAGAAAACAGTATGTTTTCGTCCGTTTTTTTGCAGGAAAACTGATTGATATTACACCATATTATTTAAAGTCTTGCCAATTTGGGCCATTTTGGGATGTTTTCACCGTTTAAGCTTAAATCGTAAAGTATTGTAATTACAGTACTTTAATTTATATCAAAATTATTCGCCGACAAGATTTACATATAATATCAATAGCTTATCAGATTGTGGCAAATGTTGAGAGACGAAAAATGTTGTCTCATGTATCCTCATGTGGCCTCATGTCGGCTGCCGTATCCTGATGTTCTCCTATGTGCTTTCATGTCATCCGATGTATGCCTAAAGTATCTTGCTGTAGTCTCATGTCATCATAAATATCTTCATCTATGCCGATGTGTTTTGTAAAATTCGCTGAAATGAGTTTTACTGGACGGTTTTCCTGTTTGCTTCTTTCATCTGTCCTAAATGATGAATTTTGCCTAAGTCTGGTGTGTTTATAAATGTTAAAAAATCTTTACTTAGAAAAAAAGATGTTGGATACTTCGATTCACGATTGCTGTAACCGTCTCTGGAGGTATTCCTGCCCATGTCTCAATATTCAACAATAAAAGTCAGTATTTTAATTATTGTTTCAACACTTTGTTGCTATTCCTGTGGTTCTTCCGATTCCGCTTGTACAGCCTTTGAAACGGAATGTGCCGATGGATTCAGCTACCGGGTTTGCGACTCTTCCGGTCAGTGGGGCGACAGTCTGGCCTGTCCGGCAAACTACATTTGTGAAACCGGAACCTGTAAAGCCGGCGGTCAAACCGATGGCGATGGTGGATTATGTCAAGCAAATACAGCTATTTGCGTGGGTGACAAGATTCAGACCTGCAGCAGCGAAGGCTTGTGGAACGATCCTCAGGATTGTGTTACTGGAAGAATTTGCCGAAATAATCAATGCGTCAACGATCCAAATAACAGCGATTGCGAGCCTGGTGAAAAACTTTGCGAGGGCATTAGCACACTTTTAACCTGCAATACTTTAGGTTCCGGCTGGGAAGAAGAGCTTTGTGATGTCGGTTATGTCTGTTCCGAAAAAGAATGTATCCCTGCCGACTCTCAGGTTTGCGAACCCCAAAGCGAGACCCGTTGCAAGGACAAAAGCACGGTTGAAACTTGTAATGCCAATGGTACAGGCTGGGAAAACGCCAGTAATTGCGAGAGCAGTCAAACCTGTTACGCCGGGCAGTGCATTGACAATAATCTGATCATCTGCAAGCCGGGAATGGATATGCAATGTGTATCTGAAACAAGTCTAAAGGCTTGTAATTCCACGGGAACTGCGTTTGGTGAACCTGTCTCATGTCCAGTCAATCACATCTGTCAGATGGGCGAATGTGTCGAGGGAAACTGTAATCCCGGAGTGGATTTCCGCTGCACAATTTCAGGAAATATTCAATGGTGCAACCCCGAAGGCAACGGATATATGTCGGCGGAATCTTGCCCGGAAAACACGGTTTGCATGGAATCTGCTTCCGGTTGCGTGGCTGAAAACAAGGTCTGCGAGCCCGATTCCACCGTTTGCGACGAAAGCGATTCGAGAATAATTCACCGTTGTAATGCCGAAGGCACCGGATTTCTGGACGAAACCATTTTTTGCGAAGATACCAACGGACAGAAATGTTTCAAGGGCATCTGTGCAAACCTTTGTGATATCGCAGCCTTAAGCGATTCTTACATGGGTTGTGAATACTGGCCGGTGGTGCTACCGAATCCGGTGGACGTTTATTTCACCCTTGGCGATGAGTCCGAGTTTGCGGTGGTGGTTTCCAACACCAACTCCAGCTTAAGCGCCAATGTCACGGTCGAATTCATGGGCGACAACAGCAGCAGATCGGTTACTGTTCAACCGCTGGATGATGCGACCATCAGGCTGCCCTACAAGCGCATAATCTGTTCCGACAAAAATAACGTCGGCACTGCGGCCTGTACCTTCAAGGCCATGAACAGCTTTAAATTGACCAGCTCCATTCCTGTTACGGTCTACCAATTCAATCCTATTACTGCCTCAATCAATGTCAAAACCAAGAAGTACGCCAACACTAACGATGCCTCGTTGTTACTTCCCACTCACGCTTTAGGAAATGAATATCTGGTGATGAATTATCGCTCGGCCATGAGCACGGGCGACTATCTCGGTGAAGACGGACAAAGCAATCCGGTCGAAAAAGAGCTGACTCAGCCTTCCTATTTTGCGATTGTAGCCAGCAAGGACAATACCTCGGTTACTGTCAAAGCCTCGGCTCCCTTGCGTGCCAGTAATGATTACGGCGAAAATACCATCAATGCCCTGAATACAGGCGAGACATTCACCACCACCATGAATGCTGGTGAGGTTTTGCAGTTTGCCAGCGCGGAAGAGTTTTCCTTCAAGGATGAAGCCACCTGCAAATACGACGGCAATATCGAAGATGGCAGATGGGACTGGATCGAATATTGTTTGGGCCCGGAGTTGAGCGGAACAGAAATTACCTCCAGCAAAGGTGTGGTGGTTTATGCCGGAAATTATCAGGCATTTGTGCCTCACTATAGCTGGGCCGGCGATCATCTGGAACAGCAGCTTTTCCCAACCAAAACATGGACTACCCAGTATATTATCAGTCGCATGCATCTGCCGAGCAGCAGGCATCCGAACTATGTCAAGATTCTGGCCAAGGAAGACGGCACCGAGCTTACCACCATGCCCGACGTGCTTAATCAGGCGGCTCCCAATCATAATCAACCCTGCAACAAAATTTTAAATCGTGGCGAGTCCTGTGTCCTTGAAACCTTTGATGATTTTCTGCTTCTGACCAATCCCGGACATCCGGTGATGGTGGGTCAGTTCATGGTTGGTCAGGGTCATGCAAGCAGTTGGGTCAGTGAGGGCGATCCTGCTTTTGTGCTGGTACCACCGGTGGAACAGTTCAGAAAAGATTACATCTTTCTGGTACCGGAAACCTATCACACAAGCTGGATAACCATGATGGCCACCGACCCCAACATCAGCATCAGCCTTGACGGCAGTACCATTCAAAACAGCTTCACCCGCTTAGGTGACGGAAATTTCGATGCCTATGTAATGGAGATGAAAATTGGTGCCGGAACCCATAAGATAACCGCCAACAGCCGTTTGGGTCTGCTGGTTTATGGCTATGACGAATATGTTTCCTACGCCTACCCGGCAGGACTTGACTTGACTTACATTCCTTATTAAGGGTTTTTGTGGGTACAACACATGGGCAACCTATTGTTCGCCTATGCCAGACTGTTGAGTAAGTCAAATCTCTTCATATTATTCAAAAATCACTGCTGTACGAAATTTTTGCATGACTTATAATATATGCAATATGGTTTTTTCGTCATTCCCGCGAAAGCGGGAATCCACAGGGCTATGTCGTTGAAATAATTAAGAATTAAATTTCATGAACAATAAAATAAAAAATTCTGACAAGCCAATGCCATTGATTCCAAATTCGGGATACCTGCTTTCGCAGGTATGACGGATGTTGAGGGTTGATTTTTTCAAGCAATACCACTTTGTCAGCAAACTTACATGGGCAACCTGGGGTTAGTCCATGCCACACATTCTTGTCAGAAATCAGAGTTTTCGATCAAAAATTTTCGAATCTAAGGTTTGATCTGCTTTGTCTGTATTTCCATCGTATACAGCCCAGGAAGCATTAAGAAAACTGCCAGCATAATACAGAAACTTCCTGCCTGACTCTTTCCCTTTTGGCCCTTTTTCCTGTCCTGCATTGTTTCAGATACATTTATCATGAAAATTTAATCTTTTTATATAAGACAACCAACATATATTGTGATGCGGGTCTTTAAAAACTTTATAACCTTTTACTCGGCTTGTGATAATCCCGTTGCTATGTTAACATTCTGGCTGACTATTACCTCACTGGAGATTCTTTTTGAGCAAGAGCAGAGAAAAGCTGGACTTGATTGTCAAACGTTGCAAAGCAGGCGAAGAGGCTGCCTACAATGAATTGTTCCGGCTGATTCGCTCGGATGTTCATCATATCATTCTCAGAAGTATCGGGGCCGATGGTGAAATGGATGACATCATCCAGACCGCTTTGATGGAAGTTTTCAGATCTATCAAGAACTTTCAGGGCAAAAGTCAGTTTTCCACCTGGCTCTATCGGGTGGTGGTAAACGTGGCCTATCAGCAGATCAGAAAGCGCAAAAAAAATCTGCCCCCGGTTGATGTTAATCTGTTTGCCAATGAGCTTGTCAGCAATGAGGCTGATCCTGAAAAAGCAGTTAGGCAGATGGAAAGAGCAAGACAGCTTCAGGAAATTATCCAGCAATTACCGGCCAAAAAACGGATTGTTTTCATGCTGCACGAGGTAGAAGGTTATACACCACAGGAAATTGCCGAAATGCTGGATTGTTCCAAATTTACCATAAAATCCAGGCTGTTTTACGCTCGAAAAGAGTTTAACAGATTGATACGGCAACAGGCGGTATTTGTTTCGCAGGAAACATCCGGTGGTGAATCGGAAGATGACAAGTAGGACAGGCTTAAAGAGTATGAAAAACAACATGGACAGCACAACCCTATTGCAATACAAACGCGGAGAGTTATCCGAGAAAGACAGCCTTGTCCTAAAAGCCGAATTGAACAAATCGGCAATGTTAAAGGCCGAGTTAGAAATCATCGAAGCTATTGATACACTTGAAGAAATAAGCGCACCGGATGATGCCGGATGGAACAAAATCGAGCGTAAGGTAATGCAGTCGCTGAAGGATAAGGATCAGGTTAGCGAATCCTGGTTTACATTCAACTTTAAGCCCGTTTTGGCTGCGACATTCTCTCTTGCGCTGATTGTTTTTGCCAGCCTATACATTCTCGCTGAACCGCGGATCGAAGAAAAAAATGCTTTACAGGTACAACAACCAAATCCCTCATACACGGTCAAGCTGCCAGAAAAGGTTGAATTTGATACCGGATCTGCAAAAGCAACTGGAATCAGTAAAGCTTTCAAGCTTGAACGTTCGAAAGGTAACCCCGAATTAGCAAAGCAGGTCAGCAGTTTAAGAACAATCAAAGCTGGCGCTGTTCTTAAAACCGGTGAGGATGATTTTCTGCATTTTGCCTTTGATGAAAATGTAAAGATTTCGATGCTTGAAAATACCAGTCTGCGCTTTCACGAATACCATAACAGCGTAATGCCCTATCTCGTCTCGGGTACCGTAGTTGTTGATATTACTCACAATCCTGATAAAAAGTTCATTCTGCTATCCGAAAAAACCAGACTGCACGATATCGGCACCAAATTTGCTGTTACGGCAGAAAACACGGGACAGATTCGTGTCGAAGTGGAGCAGGGAGAGGTTTTAATCGAGCGATCCGGTCATAAAAGCAGCAATGTTAAGTCAGGTCTTAAGGCGAGCTGGAGCGACAAGCAAGAGCCGGTCGTGATTTCCAGAGCGGAAAAAAGAAGCGAACACATTGCGCAGGCTGAACAGATACTGGAGCTGTTTTTGGCAGAAGAAAGAAAAGCACTGCTTCCAAAAACAAAGGCACCTGTTAAAGCAATAAAAACCATTGCCACAAAAGTGGAACCATCCGAGCCCGTCCAAATAGAGTCCAAGCCGGACGAGATGGAGGTCTTGAAAACTTCCTGGCAGGTAGCCCTGGATGAACTTAGTCCAAACGAACAACATGCTGTTTCTGAACTTTTTCAAACGGTCCAAAAGCAGATGATAGGTGGTCGCACCGTAAGGGCCATTGCAAATCTTGAAAACTTTATTGGTAACAACCCCGGAGCACTCTCGGAAAAAGCCAGATTTATGCTGGGAGAATGTCATTACAACCTGCAGGAATACGAAAAAGCCAAGAAAGTTTTCATGGATTACCTGGAGCGTTATCCAAATGGCACCTGGTCGGAGATTGCCCGCATGAGATTCGCGGAGCTTCGAAACCGAAAAGAGTGAGATTGCCGTTGAGCAATGGTGAAAAGGGATCTGTTTTCCAGCCAAATTTTAAGTATTCCAAATAACATCAGTTTTTAATTCTTTTAATGAAACAAACCGGGGACTTGGCTGTCTATCCTTAATGTACAGTTGTTTTTTCAAAATAGCTGTTTTGAAGGAATATTGAGGCATCTGCTTTGGTTCTATATAGTTGAGTCTAAAAGGGTTAATTGTGGTAAAATGATGCTCAATGAGATAAGATTGTAGTGATACTGTCGATTATGGTTTGGGATATATGCTGAAGGATGAATGGAGAAGACAGAGGGAATACGGACACATAAGGAGGCTGACGCCCTTTGTGCTGGCCTCTGTGCTGATTCTTATGCTGCTGGTTCCGCAAATCTATCACATCTGGCCCGAGCGGGAAACCGACGATCTCAAGCAATCGGTGGAGATGAGAAGTTACAGTTCTAAAAAGTGGATGGAAAACAAGAGCATCAAATCCAAAAGCAAAAAGAACACTAAATCTGCCAAGCGTCTTGTTAAAAAAGAAAAGAAAAAGAAAAAAATAATAAAGCCTGAGGGTCAGATTGTTGACATTGCCATGCCAGAGAAGGAAGAGGTTCCGGACGAGGCCAAGCTGGTCAGCCAATATGATTCCAAGGTCAAAAAGCAGAGCAAATCCAAACATCGCAAGGCGACCGAGAAAGTTGCACCAAAGAGAAGCAAGGCCGGAAAGCTAAGGAAAACCAAGAAGTTTAATCAGAGTAAAAAAAGCATAGCGCTGAATATGCAGAAGAAATCTGATGATTCGGAAAAGCAGATTGGTCGCAACCTTGTTCTTTTGCCCAAACTGAAGATGCCCTTGCAACTGGAGCAAGATTTACTTGGAAAAAGATCGAAGCTCAAAAGTCGCAAAGGTCAGAAGGCCCCGAAACAGGGTGATGCCGACAAGCTGGCTTTGCAGTTCGACAAGTCGCGAAAAGGGCAGCAGGGAAAACGATCTTCTGCCAGACCAAACAGCATTCCGCAAAATCTTTTGCCATCTCTATCCAGTATGGATACCGGCGGAGCCCCCATGAGCGACTATCTTCCGGATGTGGAAGAAGGCGAGGAAACATGGCTGAATACAAGGGCTTTCAAGTATGCGACCTATTATAATCGCATCAAACGAAAGGTTGCCTCACGCTGGGATCCGGTCAAGGTACAAAGAAGATATGACCCAAGTTACGCAATTTATGGCTATAAGAACCGATATACGGTAGTATATATAGTGTTAACCAAAGATGGTTCGCTTGAAAATGTAAGTATCAAGCGTTCCAGTGGTGTAGATTTTCTGGATCAGGAAGCGCTGGCTTCAATTAAAAGGTCGGCTCCGTTTCCGAATCCGCCCGGTGGAATTACCGAGAAAGATGGCAAGATCAAGTTTCCCTTTGGATTTTATTTTGAGATGACCAGATCCGGTATGAGACTTACCGGCAACTGATATTTGTTTTTGCGGCTGATTATTTTTTGCAGGAGGATTTATGGGATCCGGAAAGATGTTCCCCATACCATTATGGATGATAGTGCTTTTGTTTGTTGTTGGAGCTTCTGTTGGTGTTGGAATAGGGTATTTCATTAATCTTGATCAGAACGGGAAAGCCAGCCTTGGTCGTCTGCCCTGGGAAGATGAAAGTGCAGCCAAGCAGCAGCAGGTTAAGGAAAAAGTTGCCCAGACAAACAATAAAGTTGCGGTTCAGAAAAAAAACCTTCCACCAAAAAAATCTGATAAAAGATGGCTCAACAATATTACCAAGGGGCCAGTAAAAAGAGCCTTGGCCAAGACTGTAAAAGTTATACAGCCAGATGTTGAAAAAATATTGTCGGCAGCTCTGAAAAAAAAGGCCGACTCGCCAAAAATTTTGGCAGTATATCTACAGTTCAAGGCTATGGGTTCTGTAGCAACATTGAGAGAATTGAGAGTTTTTTGTGACTCGCTTGCATGTGCAGATATCGAGAAGAAGTTGCAGGCAAAATTTATAGAAAGCAGATACGATTTTCCGGTTGAAGACGGCAAATATGAAATGCTGTATAATTTTGCCTTGCCTGAGAAAAAGACTGAAACGAAGTAATTTAATTTAATTGGGACAATATACTCTCATGTACCAGTGGATCTGATTGAGAGTCTGAAGCAACATTTTTACAATCCTGTCTGAGTTGGATGATACTTACTGATATTTGGTAGCTTCATCAGCTTTGACAGGGATAACTTGACAGTTAAAGAGTCTGTGAGATAATGTTCCAGTCATAAGAAAATGTGAACATTTATCATAACTCATGAAGAAAGGAAAAGTTATGTTGGATGAACTTTATATGGACATGGAAGAAGCCGTTGAGAAATCATTGACTGTTTTCAGAAAAGAGATTGCCCGTGTAAGAACAGGACGTGCCTCGACTTCATTGCTGGATACCATCAGAGTGGATTACTACAACGTACCCACACCTCTCACTCAGGTTGCCTCTGTGAGCGTACCTGATGCACGCCTGATCGTGGTTCAACCCTGGGAAAAAAGCATTATTCAGGAAGTGGAAAAAGCCATTGCAGCTGCGGATCTGGGACTTAATCCTGTTTCCGACGGCAATGTTATTCGCCTTCCTATTCCTGCCCTGAACGAAGAGCGCAGAAAAGAGCTGGTTCGCCAAGTCAAGAAAATGGCTGAAGACAGCAAAGTGGCAGTGAGAAATATTCGCCGTGATTTCAATGAAAAATTGAAAAAGGCGGAAAAAGGAAAAGATATCACTGAAGATGATATGCATCGTGCATTTGATAAAACTCAGGATATCACCAATAGCTACATCAAAAAAATTGATGACGTGCTTTCACACAAGGAAGCTGAGATTCTTGAAGTCTAGCATGACTTTGTAATTATCTGCTGTTGCTGCAAGGCGGGCAGTAAAATGCCCGCCTTGTAATATACAGAGGAAATTTTTTACAGTAGTAAAATATCTGGAGAAAATGGGTATGGACAGAGTTATCGGTATTGATCTGGGGACATCCAATTCCTGCGTGGCGGTTGTTGAAGGTGACAATGCAATCGTTATTCCTGATAGTGAGGGAAAAAGAACACAACCATCTATTGTTTCGTTTTTCCCGGATGGTCGCAGAGTTGTGGGACATCAAGCCAAGGAACAAATGGTATATAACCCGCAGAATACCGTCTACTCCGCCAAGCGTATGATTGGTCGCCCGTTTTCGTCTTCAGAGGTACAAACCTTTAGGGAGCTGGCACCTTACAATATCATTGAAGGACCGAATTCCAGCGTACTGGTGGAACTGTTTGGTGAAAACTATTCCATGACCGACATTGCCGCGCTGGTTTTGATGAAAATGAAAAAGATTGCCGAGGATTATCTTGGTGAATCAGTCTCCAAGGCGGTAATAACCGTTCCTGCCAATTTTAACGATGGTCAGAGAAATGCGACCAAGCTGGCCGGTGAAGCCGCCGGTCTGGATGTCTTGAAGGTGATCAACGAACCCACCGCAGCAGCTTTGGCCTATGGCTTCGGTCAATCTTTCGATCAGAGAATAGCCGTTTACGATTTTGGTGGCGGTACCTTTGATGTCACCATTTTACAGATAAGTGACGACATTTTCGAGGTTGTCTCAACCGCCGGCGATACCTTTCTTGGCGGTGATGATATTGACAACCTGATTGTCAAAATGATCGTTAACTCCTACTGGAAAAATTACAATGTTGATTTAAGAAGCGACCCGGTTGCTCTTTTGCGTGTCAGATACGAGGCGGAAAAGGCCAAACGCAGACTTTCTTCCGAAGATCAGGCTTTAATTCAGATTCCGTCTTTGATTACCACCGAAGAAGGTGTGGTCGATCTCAATGTCTCTCTGACTCGTGATAACTTCAACAACATTGTACAGGATACCATCCAGAAAAGTTTTGTCATCTGCGACGAGGCGATGAAGGTTGCCCGCACCCATGTTTCCGAAGTTGAAAGCGTGGTGCTGGTTGGCGGAACAACACATATTCCGCTTTTAAGAAACATGGTTGAAGAATATTTTGGCAGAAAACCGTTCTGGGGTGTCAATCCTGATGAAGTGGTTGCTTTAGGTGCCGCTATTCAGGGTTCTATTTTAGCTGGTGCCACCAGTGCCGGAAGTGCCACCAAGGATGCGGTTTTGCTTGATGTTACTTCTTTGTCACTCAACGTTGCCACCATTGGTGGTCGGGTTGAGCGCATAATAGAGCGCAATACACCGATTCCTGTTGAAAAAACCAGACTCTTTACCACCTCCAGAGATTACCAGAAAGAGGTACGCATCAGGATTTATCAGGGTGAAAGCGATAAAGAGCGTGATAACGATCTTATTGGAATGCTGGAATTGACAGAGCTTGATGAGCGGGCCTTGAGAGGAGAGGCCCAGATTGAAGTTACTTTCGAGATTGATACCAATGGTATTGTTCAGGTTAGTGCAAGAGATGCTTTGACTGGACATGAAACCAGTGCCGAAATTGATTTGTACGGTATCAATCATGGTAGTTCGATGACTGCTGAACAGTTGGCTGAAGGCTCAGACGACTCGAACGCTCCCGATGTTATGTAAACCGTAATTTAAAAAGATATACTTATGCTTCCAACACTGATTGTTGATTCTGACGAAAAAAGAAAACAGATCTATCAGAAGATGCTGCAGCGCTCTTTTAAGATTTCTTCTGCCGATACATTGAAAGAAGG
>Ga0209475_10003734_pt1 | contig 13695 bp, 10 predicted proteins | sample tdDd471_FD_187128 | JGI IMG/M metagenome (GOLD analysis project Ga0209475, IMG submission 187128) | Marine sediment microbial communities from the Atlantic coast under amendment with organic carbon and nitrate - tdDd47.1 (SPAdes)... | ecosystem: Environmental > Aquatic > Marine > Coastal >... | reverse complement strand
GGCAAGCCGATGCAGGAAACGCTCGTTGCCGACGCCATGTCCGGTGCCGACGCGCTGGAATATTTCGGAGGCATCGCGCCGACCATCGGCGGCGAGACGGTCGAACTGGGCGGCGACTTCTCCTACACGCGCCGCGAACCGCTCGGCGTCTGCGTCGGCATCGGGGCGTGGAACTATCCGATCCAGATCGCCTGCTGGAAGGCTGCCCCCGCGCTGGCTGCCGGCAACGCCATGATCTTCAAGCCGTCCGAGATGACGCCGCTTTCCGCGCTGAAGCTGGCCGAGATCCTCATCGAAGCCGGCGCGCCGGCCGGTCTGTTCAATGTCGTGCAGGGCTACGGCGATGTCGGCGCGGCGCTGACATCCGATCCGCGCGTCGCCAAGATCTCTCTGACCGGCTCGGTCCCGACCGGCAAGAAGGTCTATGCCGGCGCAGCCGAGGGATTGCGCCACGTGACGCTGGAGCTGGGCGGCAAGTCGCCTTTGATCGTCTTCGGGGACGCCGATATCGAGAATGCCATCGGCGGCGCGATGCTCGGCAATTTCTACTCGACCGGCCAGATCTGCTCGAACGGCACGCGCGTCTTCGTGCATCGCTCGATCCGCGACCGCTTCGTGGAGCGGCTCGTCGAACGGACGAATGCCATCCGCATCGGCGACCCGATGGACGAAGAGGTGCAGATGGGCCCGCTGATTTCGGCGGCGCAGCGCGAAAAGGTGCTGGGCTATGTCGAGACCGGCAGGAAGGAAGGCGCGACGCTCGAGATCGGCGGCGGCATTCCCTCCATCCAGGGGTTCGACAACGGCTTCTTCATCGAACCGGCGGTCTTCACCGGCGTGACCGACGACATGACCATCGCTCGGGAAGAGATTTTCGGGCCCGTGATGTCCGTGCTTGACTTCGATGACGAGGACGAGGTGATCGCCCGCGCCAATGCTACGGAATTCGGGCTCGCAGCCGGCGTCTTCACCGCCGATTTCACCCGCGCCCATCGAACCATCGCGCAATTGCAGGCCGGTACCTGCTGGATAAACGCCTACAATCTGACGCCGGCCGGGATGCCCTTTGGCGGCGTCAAGGCGTCCGGTTTCGGCCGCGAAAACGCGGCGGCGGCCATCGAGGCCTACAGTCAGATCAAGAGCGTCTATGTCGGCATTCAACCGGTCGACAGCCCCTACTGACACATCGGAAGACCATGGAAGCGGACTACATCATCATCGGATCCGGCTCGGCCGGCTCGGCAATGGCCTATCGCCTGACCGAGGACGGTAAGCATTCCGTCATCGTCATCGAGGCTGGCGGCTCGGATATCGGTCCCTTCATCCAGATGCCCGGCGCCCTCTCCTATCCGATGAACATGAAGATCTACGACTGGGGCTATCAGTCGGAGCCCGAGCCGCATCTTGGCGGGCGGCGGCTGGCGACGCCGCGCGGCCGTGTCATTGGCGGCTCCTCCTCGATCAACGGCATGGTCTATGTCCGGGGCCATGCCCATGACTACGATCATTGGGCCGAGAGCGGCGCGACCGGCTGGGCCTATGCCGACGTGCTCCCCTATTTCAAGCGGCTGGAAAACTGGCATGACGGCGGCCATGGCGGCGACCCGGCCTGGCGCGGCAAGTCCGGCCCGCTCCATGTCACCCGCGGCAAGCGCGACAACCCGCTGCATGCGGCTTTTGTCGAGGCGGGCAAACAGGCCGGTTTCGAACTCACCGACGACTATAATGGAGAGAAACAGGAGGGCTTCGGCCCGATGGAGCAGACGGTCTGGCAGGGCCGCCGCTGGTCGACCGCCAATGCCTATCTGAAACCGGCCCTGAAGCGGCAGAACTGCACGCTGGTACGCGGCTTCGCCCGCCGCGTCGTGTTCGACGGCAACCGCGCTGTCGGCGTCGAGATCCAGCGCGGCGGGTCGGTGGAAACGATTCAGGCGCGCCGGGAAGTGATCCTTGCCGCCTCCTCCATCAACACGCCGAAAATCCTGATGCTCTCGGGCGTCGGCCCCGCCGCCCATCTGGCCGAACATGGCATCGACGTGGTCGCCGACAGGCAAGGCGTCGGGCAGAACCTGCAGGACCATCTGGAGCTCTATATCCAGCAGGCGAGCACGCAGCCGATCACGCTCTACAAATACTGGAACCTCTTCGGAAAAGCCTTTGTCGGCGCGCAGTGGCTGCTGACCAAGACCGGCGTCGGCGCATCCAACCAGTTCGAGAGCGCCGCATTCCTGCGCTCCAAGCCCGGCGTCGACTATCCCGATATCCAGTACCACTTCCTGCCGATCGCGGTGCGCTATGACGGCAAGGCAGCAGCCGAGGGCCATGGCTTCCAGGCCCATGTCGGGCCGATGCGCTCACCATCGCGGGGAGCGGTCACGCTCGCCTCCGCGGATCCCAAGGACGCGCCGAAGATCCTGTTCAACTATATGAGCAGGGACCAGGACTGGGCCGATTTCCGCCACTGCATCCGACTGACGCGGGAAATCTTCGGACAGAAAGCCTTCGATCCTTATCGCGGCAAGGAGATCCAGCCCGGTTCCTCGGTGCAGTCCGATGACGAGCTGAACGACTTTATCCGGGAGCATGTCGAAAGCGCCTACCATCCCTGCGGCACGGCGCGGATGGGGCGCGCCGACGATCCGAAAGCCGTGGTCGATCCGGAATGCCGGGTCATTGGGGTGGAAGGTTTGCGGGTCGCCGACAGCTCGGTGTTCCCGCGCATCACCAATGGCAATCTGAATGCGCCGTCGATCCTGGTCGGCGAAAAGGCGTCCGATCACATTCTTGGACGAACGCCCTTGGCCCCGGAAAACTCGGAGCCCTGGATAAATCCGCGTTGGCGGGAATCGGACCGCTGACGCGGTCCGCTATTTTCCGGGATAAAGTGGGCCTCAGGCCGCTTCGAGTTCGCTGTCGACGGTCTCGAACAGGCTCTTGAGGTGAAGGAAGCAGACCATGTCGTCGCCGACCGGCACGATGCCCTTGGTGAGCTGCTTTTCCTCGTCGCTCATCACGTCGGGCACAGGCTGCATGTCTTCCGGCTTGACCGAGACCATGTCCGAGACGCTGTCAACCAGGATGCCGACGCCGCGATCGCCCTCGTCGATGACGATGATGGCGCTCTGTTCGGTCGGGTCGATGGCCGGCAGGCCGAGGCGCAGCGCCATGTCGACGACCGGGATCACCTTGCCGCGCAGATTGATGAAACCGAGAACATAATCCGGCGAATGCGGCAGCGGCGTCGCCTTCTGCCAGACACGGATTTCCTTCACCGCCATGATGTCGAGGCAGAAAACCTGATCGGCCAGCTTGAACGAGATGATCTTCAGCGTGGGTTCGGAAGAGTTTGTTTTTTCGTCACGCATTTAGTTCTCCACACGTGGAAAGTGATGCCGGAAACCGGAACCGCCAATGCCCCATTCCACAACGGTAGAACCACAAATGGTCGTGAGGACGGACATGACGCGAGTTTCATTGCCTATCCCGCGAAGCGAAGCGGGTGTCCGACATCATGTCGATGCATCAAACGATGCGCAGGCTGAATTGCGCGATCAGATAGGCACGCAATTCCATAAGATTCTGTAAATATCACCCTGCGGAAACCGCCGGAATTGCCCGGCGGCCGCACGCGTTTCGAACGTGTTATCAGTGAGGGCCACGCCTCTATTTGGCGAAGACCACGGTCTTGTGGCCGTTGAGCATGACGCGGCGCTCCAGATGCATCTTCACCGCGCGGGCGAGCACCCGGCTTTCGATGTCGCGTCCGGTGGCGACGAAATCGTCCGCCGTCATCGCATGGCTGACGCGTTCGGTTTCCTGTTCGATGATTGGCCCTTCGTCGAGATCGGGCGTCACATAGTGTGCCGTGGCGCCAATCAGCTTGACCCCGCGCTCATGCGCCTGGTGATAGGGCTTCGCGCCCTTGAAGCTCGGCAAGAAGGAATGGTGGATATTGATAATCATGCCGAACAGCCGGTTCGACAATTCGTTCGAAAGCACCTGCATGTAGCGCGCCAGGATCACCAGTTCCGCGCCGGTTTCCTTGACGAGCGCCAGCAGTCTGGCCTCCTGCTCCTGCTTGTTGTCCTTCGTCACCTTCCAGACATGGAAGGGAATGCCTTCCATTTCCGCCCGTTGTCTCGAATCCTCGTGGTTCGAGACAATCGCGACAACCTCCGCATCCAGCCAGCCGGCACGGATCTGGTAGAGGATATGCAGCATGGCGTGGTCGAATTTGGAGACCATGACGATGATCTTCGGCCGTTGCGCCAGATCGGAGATCGACATCTTCATGCCGAAGCGATCGGATGCGGGACGAAGCGCCCGCTCCACGCCGTCACGGCCGACGCCGTCCGGCAGCATGAAAGCGATGCGCAGAAAGAAGCGGTTCGTCTGCCGGTCCCAGAACTGGTTGGACTCGGCGATATTAGCCCCGATCGCCGCCAGTTCGGTCGTTACGGCGGCAACGATACCCGGCTTGTCATCGCAGGTAAGGGTGACAACGAATTGATGCTCGTTCATGGTGGTCGTTCCCGGTTCCATTTGCGCTCTGCCGCGGCAGAAAGGATGGCTTGCGAATACACACGGAAAGAGCTGCGGTCACTCTCTCGAAATCGCCATCCGGCGTCGCACTTAAGTAGAATAGCATTTTCTCATATTATGAGAACATAAAGCATGCAAGGAGGCGAAGCAGCACCGGTTTTTTTGCATTTTTTTCCCAAGTTTTTGCAGGGCGATTTGCGCTAGAAGCGGAATACCGGGGACTTTGACAGGTCCGGCGGCAAAACTGATGACAGCCAGTCCGAAAACCGCTTCTAATGCGGGAGGAGCAATGCGGGGGAGAGATCCGAATTCGGTTGCATATTTGGGCATGCCTCAAGCTTTGCTTTGTGGCGGCCGGCTGACCACAGTTACCCATTTCTAAGGAGGAACTCATGAAAGCACTGAAACTGGCAGGTGCCGCCATTCTCGGCACCGCAATCGCCTTGGCCGGCACATCGCTGGCATCGGCCCAGGAATTCACCTTCAAGCTGCATCATCTGCTTCCGGCGACGTCGCCGGCCCAGAAGAACATGCTTGAGCCCTGGGCGAAGCAGGTCGAGGAAAATTCCGGCGGACGCGTCAAGATCGAAATCTACCCAGCGATGTCGCTCGGCGGCACCCCGCCGGAACTCGTTCAGCAGGCACGCGACGGGGTCGTCGACATCATCTGGACCGTCAACGGCTATACGCCGGGACAGTTCCCGCGCACCGAAGTGTACGAGCTTCCGGGCGTCTTCCTCAACGACATCAAGGCCACCAATCTCGCCATGTATGACATGTTCGAGAGCGACCTCAAGGACGACTACAAGGGTCTCGAGGTGATGTGGCTGCATGTCCATGCGGGCCAGGCCTTGATGTCGGTGGACAAGGAAGTCCGTTCTCCGGCCGACACGAACGGCATGAAGATCCGTATTCCGAACCGCACCGGCGCATGGGTTATCGAAGCACTCGGCGCCGCGCCCGTGGCGATGCCCGTTCCGGAAGTGCCGAGCGCACTTTCCAAAAAGGTGGTCGATGCCACCCTGCTGCCCTGGGAGATCATTCCGGTCATCAAGGCACATGAGCAGATCGATTACTTCATCGAAGGCAATGACCAGACCCGTTTCGGCACGACGACTTTCCAGGTGTCCATGAACAAGGCACGGTGGGACGGTCTCCCCGACGACATCAAGAAGGCCTTCAGCGATGCTTCCGGCCGTGACTGGTGGGCCAAGGTGGCTGATGCATGGCGTGGCGGCGACGACTTCGGGATCAAGATGGCGACCGATGCGGGCAAGACCCACATCATGCTGACCGAAGAAGAGACGCAGGGCTTCCTGGATGCCCTCGAACCCGTCCAGCAGCGCTGGATCGACGAGGTTTCGGCCAAGGGTCTCGACGGTGCTGGCCTTGTTTCCAGGGCCAAGGAATCGATTGCCAAGAACGCGGAATAAGATGGCAAACACCGAAACGACGGGGACGAGGCTTCACAGCCTCGTCCTTCGCATGTCTACCATATGGGCAGTTGTTGGCGGCTTCGTCCTGCTGGGCGTAATCGTCGCGAATGTTCTTTCTGTCCTCGGCGCGGCGACCATCAACAAGACGTTGCCGGGCGACTTCGAACTGACCGAAGTCGGCGTGGCGATCGCCGCGTTCTCTTTTCTGCCCTATTGCCAGATCGCCGGATTGAACGTGACCGCCGACATCTTCACGTCGGGCGCATCGCGTGCCTGGCTGGCGTTCTTCTCGATGCTTGGCGCGGCCATCGCATTGGGATTCGGCGCGCTGCTCCTATGGCGCATGTATCTCGGCATGCTCGACCAGCGCGCCTACGATTCCACCACCGCGATCCTTCAGATCCCGCTTTGGTGGGCTTACGCCGCCTGCCTTCTGTCGCTGGCGCTCCTGGTCCTGGCAAGCTTCGCCTCTCTCGTGAATTCACTTAACGACATGGTCAAAGGCTAGTCCGATGGACCCCATCTCACTTGGCATCCTCGGATTGGTCATCCTGATCGGGCTGATCGCAATCCGGATCCCGATCGCCTACGCGATGATCCTGGTTGGCGGCGTCGGAGTCATGCTCCTGAACGGTCCTCTTTTGGTGATGAGCCAGTTGAAGACATTGGGCTGGGGGGTCTTTTCCAATTACGGGCTTTCCGTCGTACCGATGTTTGTGCTGATGGGTGCATTGGCTTCCCGCGCCGGGTTGAGCCAGGCGCTTTTTCGCGGCGCGAATGCCTGGCTCGGATGGATGCGTGGCGGAACAGCGATGGCCGCGATCGCCGGCTGCGCGGGATTTGGCTCGGTTTGCGGCTCTTCGCTCGCAACCGCATCGACGATGGGCAAGGTCGCCTTGCCGGAGCTCCGCCGGTTCAAATATTCCGGCGCGCTCGCCACGGGTACGCTCGCAGCGGGCGGTGTGCTCGGCATCCTGATCCCGCCCTCGGTCGTGCTGATCATCTACGCACTGATTGTGGAAGCGAATATCGTCACGATGTTTGCCGCCGCGATGCTACCGGGCTTGCTCGCGGTCGTCCTGTTCATTCTGACGATTGCCATCTACGTCACGATCAAGCCGGAGGCGGGTCCGCGCCATGGCGGCGTCGATATGGCGGAATTCCGTAGCGCGACCATCGGCCTGATCCCCGTCATGGTCATTTTTGGTCTCGTGCTCGGGGGCATTTACGGAGGATTCTTCAATCCCACGCCTGCCGCGGCCGTCGGCGTTGCGCTCGTCTGGATCTATGGCGCGTTCACGCGGACTATCGGATTCAGCGAACTCGTCGACTCACTCAAGGAGACCGCCGGCACGACCGGCATGATCTATCTGATCCTGCTCGGCGCCGAACTCATGAAGATTTTCATGAGCCGGATCGGGCTCCCCCAGGTGACCGCCGAATGGATGGTCAATTCCGGCTTCGAGCCGATGACGGTGCTGATCCTGCTTCTCGTCGCTCTGATCCTGCTCGGTTGCCTGATGGACAGCCTGTCGATGATCCTGCTGGTGATCCCGTTCTTCTGGCCGGTCCTGATGGAGCTCAATGGCGGCATCTACCAGGGTGCCGAGGGAGCCGGTTTCGGCATGAGTACCGAGGAACTGAAGGTCTGGTTCGGCATTCTCGCGCTCATTGTGGTCGAACTCGGCTTGATAACGCCGCCCGTGGGCATGAACGTCTTCGTCATCTCCGCGCTCGCAAAAGACACTCCCATGAGTGAAACTTTTAAGGGTGTTATGCCATTCTTCGCCGCGGAAGTGATCCGGGTGGCCATCTTGCTGGCCTTCCCGGCAATAACGCTCTGGCTGCCAAGGCTCCTGAGCGGATAACGGTAAAAACAGGACCGGGGTTAGACAATGAAGCACACCGTTTCCGGTGACATCACGGCTGGCGGCGCGATCTTCACGCGCCTCAAGGCGCTTGGCGTCGACTATGTCTTCGCCAATTCGGGCACAGATTTTCCGCCGATCATCGAAGGGCTGGCCGAAGCGGCGGCGAAGAACATCGAACTGCCGACGCCGCTCATCATCCCGCATGAGCATGCCGCGCTCGGCATGGCGCATGGCTACTACCTGATCTCAGGCAAGGCTCAGGCGGTGATGCTGCACACCAATGTCGGCCTCTCCAACGGCGCGACCGGCGCGATCAACGCGGCATGCGAACAGATCCCCATGCTGCTGATGTCCGGCCGCACACCCGTCATGGAAGGTGACCGCTTCGGCGCGCGCACGGTTCCAATCGGCTGGGGCCAGGAAATGCGGGACCAGACGGCGCTGGTCCGCGAAGCCTGCAAATGGGACTATGAGCTGAAGTTCCCCGAACAGATCGCCGGCCTGCTCGACCGCGCCCACGCCATCGCCAATTCCACGCCGAAAGGCCCGATCTACCTGTCGCTGCCGCGCGAGGTCCTGTGCGAGGCGACGCCGCGCGAAGGGCTGGAAGGTCCGGCAACGATCCAGCCGGTTACCGGTGCGCCCAATCCATCCGACATCGAAACGGCGGCACGCTGGCTCGCGGAAGCGAAGAACCCGCTGGTCATCGCGCAACGCGGCGCGGGCGACAAGAAGAGCTTCAAGGCCTTCGCCAAATGGGCGGAGGAATGGGGCATCGCCGTATGCTCGTGGTGGGCAACACATCTCGCCATTTCGACCGAACACCCCTGCCATGTCGGCTCCGATCCCGGCCCGTGGATGGAAAAGGCCGATGTCGTCGTCGTGCTCAATTGCCTTGCGCCCTGGTGGCCGGACAAGCACAAGCTCGCTGACGACGCCAAGGTCATCAATATCGGCCCAGATCCGGTCTTCAGCCGGTACCCGGTCCGCAATTTCCGATCCGACCTGACGATTGCCGGCGAGTCGGCCCTGACAGTGCCCGCGCTGATCGACGCCATGGCGCCGCTGAAACGCGATCCCGGTGCCCTCGCCGCCCGCCGCGACCGGCTGGCAAGAGCCTCTGCGCAAAACCGCGCCTCCATCGTCGAGAAGGCAACGGACACGACGCGCGGCATCACCAAGTCCTATGTCAGCCACTGTCTCGGCAAGGCCTTGGAGGGAGTCAAATCCTCCGTCTTCTCCGAACTCGGCACGATTCTCGGCACCATTTCGCGCGAGGATCACAACTCTTGGTTCCAGGAACCGCATTCCGGCGGCCTCGGCTGGAGTTTCCCGACCGCGCTCGGCGCACAACTCGCCGAGCCGGACCGGGTTTGTGTCGCCACGATGGGCGACGGCTCCTACATGTTCTCCAACCCGACGGCATGCCACCAGATCGCGGAAGCCCTTGAACTGCCAGTGCTGATCGTCATCCTGAACAACGAGGAATGGGGCGCGGTCCGCGCCTCGGTCACCGGCTTGTACCCGTCCGGCTTCGCCTCGCGCGCCAACGAGATGCCGCTGACCGCGCTGAAACCTTCTCCGGACTTTACCAATGTCGCCGCGGCCAGCCGCGCCTGGGCGCGCAAGGTCACCGATCCGGACGAATTGCCGAAGGTGATCGAGCAGGCGCTGCGCGTCGTGCGCGAGAACCGCCGCGTCGCGCTCCTCGACGTCCGCGTCCTGCCCGACTGATCGGTAAGCAATCCATGAAAAAGGCGCCGGAAGCGATTCCGGCGCCTTGTTTTTTAGGTTTGCCGCATACCTCAGAAGACAGGCGGGAACGGACGGCCGCCGCGATCGAGCGTGATCCAGCGGGTCTCGGTGAAGGTCTCCATCGACCACTTGCCGCCATGCTTGCCAAGGCCGGAGGCCTTGAAGCCGCCGAACGGCACATGCGGCTCGTCATTCACCGGCGAACAGTTGACGTGGCAATTGCCGGTGTCGAGCTTGTTGACGATTGCCAGCGCCCTGCCCTCGTCCTTCGACATGACGCCAGCGGTCAGGCCGTATTCGGTGTCATTGGCGACACGCACCGCCTCCTCGTCGCTGCCGACCTTGAAGATCGAGCAGACCGGGCCGAAAGACTCTTCCTGGTAGAGCAGCATGTCCGGCGTGACATTGGCGAAGACCGTCGGCGAGATGAAGCGGCCGTCGATGTCACCGCCGGCGAGAACCGTCGCGCCCTTCGCCTTTGCATCGTCGAAATGCCGCTTGATGCGCTCGGCGGCACGGTCGTTGATCACCGGGCCGAGGATGTTTTCCTTCTTCGACGAGTCGCCGACCGTCAGCTTCTTCACGCGCGGGACGAACTTCTCGACGAACTCGTCATAGACGTCCTCGTGGACGATGAGGCGTTCGACCGACATGCAGATCTGGCCCTGGTGCATGAAGGCGCCGAAATTGGCGGCCCGCACGGCGCGTTCCATATCGGCGTCGTCGCAGACGATCATCGAGTTCTTGCCGCCGAGTTCGACGCAGCATTTCTTCAGATGCGCGCCCGCCTTGGCAGCGATCTGTCGGCCGACCGCGGTCGAACCGGTGAACGAGATGCCCTTGACCAGCGGGTTCTCGATCAGCTCGTCGCCGACCGCGCCTACATTCTCGCGCGAGCAGGTGACGACGTTGAGAACGCCCTTGGGCAGTCCGGCTTCCTCGAAGATTTCAGCCCAGACGAGCCCGCCGCAATAGGGCGTGTCCTCGGACGGCTTCAGGACGATCGTGTTGCCGGCGACGAGCGGGAACAGCAGGCCGCGACCGGTCAGGATCAGCGGGAAGTTCCAGGGGCTGATCACCGAAACGACGCCCATCGGACGACGCACGGCCATCGACACCTTGCCGTATTCCGAAGGAAGCACATCGCCTATCGAGCCGTAATTGGCCGCAGCCGCAGCCGGGAACAGTTCGGCGGTGTAGCCAGTCTCGAACATCGCCTTGCCGAACCAGCCGCCGCCCTCGGCCATCACGGCTTCGGCGATCTCTTCGCGGCGTTTCTCGAAAATCTCGCCCGCCTTGATCAGCAGATGCGAGCGTTTCGTGAAAGGCATCTCCGACCATTCGCCGAATGCTTCATGCGCCGCCTCGATCGCGCGGCGGGTATCTTCCGCCGAAGCATCGGGAATGTTGGCCCAGATCGATCCGTCGGAAGGATTGTAATCCGGGAAGGTTTGCGACTTGGTGGTCCAGCCACCGCCGATATACATGCCGTCCAATACGCGTGCCATTTTTGTCTCCGTCTGTTGTCTAAATTCGTTCAGTCCGCCGCCTGCATGGCGGCCGCCTTGCGGGCGAGCTTCTCCGCCTTGCGGGCCAGTTTTTCTGCTTTTTTCAGCATCTTTTTGCTGCTGTCCTTGCTCGTCTTCTCATCCGCGCCGGACGTCTCATGGACACGGGCGATCAGTTTAGACGCGGCGGACAGATGATTGTCGACGCGCAACGCCTCGACATGCTGGCGCTGTATCCGCGTTGCCCGCGCAGCCATCTCCGCGGCCTGCAAGCTCAATTCATGCGCCTGGTTCGACATGATGATTGCATCTCCCTTTTGTGCCGGCGTTTCCGCCGGACGATGTACCGTGCCGTTCCTGGCGCTGGATGCCCCGGCTGGCACGTAAAATTGGCGATGTTCCGCACGGACCGCGGATCCACCCGATGATGCCGATGTCGGCACCGCGGCCGATTGGCTGTTTCCGGCGGCTCCCGAGGGAACGTAAAATTGTCCGTGTTCGGTCCGAGCTGGCGAGGAAGCTGCCACAGCGTCGTTTGCCGCGACGCGAAGGGGAGCCACGGTTTCGGCCGCCGCTCCATTACCCGTAGCGCCCGCCGGCACGTAAAAACGTCGATGTTCGTCGCGCAAGATTGCCTCCAGTTGTGTTGGTTTCGCTGCAGCGCCGCCAAGATAGGCGGCCTGCACCGCGGGATCCTGCGCCAGTTCCGCGCCGGTCCCCTCGCCTGTTATATGTCCGTTTTCAATGAGGTAGCCGCGATCGGCGATCGCCAGGCTCTGCTTCGCATTCTGCTCGACCAGCAGGATGCCGACCCCTGTCTCGCGTACCGCTTTGAGCGACTTGAAGAGATCCTTCGTCAGCAGCGGCGACAGGCCCAGCGACGGCTCGTCCAGCATCAGGATCACCGGGTTGGACATCAGCGCCCGGCCGATCGCGACCATCTGCTGTTCGCCGCCGCTCATCGTGCGAGCGATCTGGTTGCGCCGTTCGGCAAGGCGCGGAAACAGCCGCAGAACCTCATCGCGCCGCTCCGCCTCGCTGTCGCGCGCCTGCGGCCCATAGGCGCCAAGCCGAAGGTTTTCGGCGACCGTCAGCTCCCCGAAGATCCCGCGTCCCTCGGGCACCAGCGCGAGGCCCGCCTCGACGACCTTGTGCGGTTTCGCCTGCGTGATGTCGTTGCCATCGATCAGGATTTGCGCGCCCGGCGCCGACCGCACCATGCCACCGATCGCCTTCAACAGCGAACTCTTGCCGGCTCCATTGGCGCCCAGAATGACGCAGATTTCGCCCGCCGCCACCTGGATCGAGACATTCTCCAGCGCCCGGTGCGCGCCATAGGCGACCGACAGATTGCGGACCTCAAGCATCTTCCGCCCCCAGATAGGCGCTGACGACTTCAGGCTGCGACAGGACATCATGCACGGAACCGTCGGCGATCTTGACGCCGCTCGACATCACCACGCAGCGGTCGCAAAGCGAGCGTATGGCGTCCATGACATGCTCGACCATGATGATCGTGCGGCCGTCCTCGCGCAGGTCGCGAATCAGCTCGATGCCGATCTTCAGTTCGCTCGGGTTAAGCCCGGCCAACCATTCGTCGAGCAGCAACAGCCGCGGATTGGACGCCAGCGCGCGCGCAAGTTCCAGCCGCTTCTGGTCGATATAGGTCATCGATCCGGTCGGAGCGTTGCCTCGCCCGCTGAGCCCGACCCTGTCGAGCAGGACTTCTGCTTCGCGGTAAGCATCGTCGCCCCAGGCGCGAACATGGCCGAAAACCGCCCCGGCGATCACATTCTCGATTGCCGACAGCGACGGCAGGATGCGCACGAGCTGGAATGTCCGCGCCACGCCGCGCTGGGCTATCTTGTGTGCCGGCATGTCGGAAATGACCTCACCGGCGAGCCGGATGGTTCCCGATGTGGGCTTCAATGCTCCAGAAACGAGGTTCATCATCGTGGTCTTGCCGGACCCGTTCGGCCCAATCAGGCCGATCAGCTCGCTCTGCTTCACGGTGAAATCGACATCGTTGACGGCGACGAGCCCGCCGAAGGCTTTCCGCGCTTTCTCGACCGAAAGGAGTGGAGCACTGCTCATTCCGCCGCCTCCGGTACGCCCGCGGCGACATGTTTCGACTTGGCATGCCGCGCCCGGAAATCGTCGATCAGACCCATCACTCCGCGCGGCAGGAAGTAAACGATGGCCATGAAGGCAACGCCGATCAGCAGGCTGGTATGGTTCGGGAAGCTCGCCGAGATCCGGTCGAACAGGATCGTGAACGGGATGACGCCGAGCAAAGGCGCCCACAGCCGCCCTGTACCACCGAGCAACGCCATGATGACCACCTGGAAGGAGATCACGGGGTTGAAGGCGGATGGCGGTTCGACATAGGCGAAGCGCGGCGCGAGGATCGCCCCGGTAATGCCGATGAAGGCGCCCGAGATCACGAACAGGATCACCTTGGCGCGCGCGACGTCGATGCCGACATGGCGGGCCACCGTCTCGTCATTGCCGATGATGCGCATCGCGAAACCGAGCCGCGACCGGTTGACCAGCCAGCCGGTGATATAGACCACGGCCGCAAGC
>Ga0209475_10003729_pt1 | contig 13714 bp, 9 predicted proteins | sample tdDd471_FD_187128 | JGI IMG/M metagenome (GOLD analysis project Ga0209475, IMG submission 187128) | Marine sediment microbial communities from the Atlantic coast under amendment with organic carbon and nitrate - tdDd47.1 (SPAdes)... | ecosystem: Environmental > Aquatic > Marine > Coastal >... | reverse complement strand
CGATCTTAATCGAGACTTTATTTACGCCACTCAACCAGAAACTCGAGGTCGTATTAAGCTGATAAATGATTGGTACCCACAGATTATGATTGACGGCCACGAAATGGGAGCGCAAGACACTTTTCTCTTTGCGCCCGCTCGGGAGCCAGTCAACCCTCACTTGCCCAAGCAACGAAAACATTGGGGGAAAGTTTTTGCAGCCGATCAAGCACGAGCGTTTGATGCTCAGGGCTGGAGATACTACACCGGTGAATGGTTCGAAAATCTATATCCGGGCTATTCAAATTACGCAGAGTATCGAGGTTCCGTTCATATTTTATATGAACAAGCGAGAATAGCTGAAGATGGCGTCGCTCGACCGGATGGACGAGTGATTACTTATCAGGAGTCCGTTCATCATCAGTTGTTGTCGACCATGACAAACTTAGAAACCTTAAGTAAACACAGCCAAAGTTTGTATCAAGAGTTTTTTAAAGAGCGAGTGCAAAACCTAAGCGACCAAGGAAACTATGCGAATCGTAGTTTCGCTATTTTACCGACTGATAATAAATCTCGAGAAGCGGCATTAATTGATAATTTGCGTATTCAAAACATACAGATGTACCGCTTGCAAAAAGAGCTGACGCGAGTGGCTTATGATCAGTTTTCGCAACGTAAAGAACAGTATCGGCTACCAAAGGGAACCTTAATCATACCTAATCGGCAAGCGGAAGCTCGGCTACTTGCCACAATGCTAGAATTTGATGTTGCCATCAAGCCCGAGGTCTACCAAGAAGAACGCCACCGAACGTTACGAGATGGCTCATCGCTGATGTATGACACAACGGCATGGAATTTAACCATGATGTACGGTTTGCCAGCGGTAACGGTTGTGGGCCACATGGATAAGCATCTAGAGCCCATCACCTCTGAGTCTCTATTAAATGAGGTGGTCGATCCTTCTGCAATTGCTTTCGCAGTTAATGGTGAAGATGATTCATCCGTTAGCTTTGCTGCGCGAGCGATGGAGTTGGGGTTTCAAGTTCGTGTGATTGATAAGGCAACGCAACTCGGTGAAGTGAGCTTAAGCCGAGGTTCCGTGTTAGTAGCAAAGTCAGATAATCCCAATCAGCCAGAGTTACCCGAAAAATTGGTGACCCTCGCAAATCAAGCACAGTTGAAATTGAACTCGATCTCGACGGGGCACGGTATTGGCGATTTGCCGGACTGGGGGGGAAGTCACTTTCAATTGTTGGCGCGCCCCAAAATTGCAACCTTGAGTCGTGGCTCTTTCTCACCCTATGATGTCGGTGCCACTTGGTATTCACTCGATACGCATTTAGGCATACGCCACTCTTTGATCGACGCTGGGATGATCAGTTATGCGGATCTTAGACGCTACAATGTATTGGTGATGCCAGATCAGTACGGTGATAGTTTATCTGAGAGCGATTACGCGACGATTAAGCAATGGGTTGAGCAAGGTGGTACCTTAATCGCATTAGCCGACTCCACTCGTGCATTGATTAAGCATGGACTTTCGAAAGCTAAATTACTGCCTGAAGCGTTAGACGACGCCCAGGCTTTCGATTCTCAATTGCAGCGTGAGTGGATGTCGCAGAATGTGCCCAACAATTTAATCGCTACCCAGAAAATAGACTTACCCATGACCATCGATTATCCATGGGAAGACATCACCGAACGACCTGACACAAAGGAACTTGAACGTCGTGATGAATGGCAACAAATTTTTATGCCTTCCGGTGCTTTTATTGCTGCACGCAACGATATGAAACACTGGCTAACCTTTGGTAGTAATGCTTCTATGCCCATCTTATTGGCCGATGCACCCTTATTGATGTCGGATGGTTCAGCAGAAGTGGTTACTCGTTATGGCTTTTGGGAAAAAGATCAGGATTCCAGTAAATTAAGTGCGAGTGCAAAAAGCAAGAAACCTCAAGTGTTAGGTTGGTCAAGTTTACCTGCTGGTGTCACTGCGAAAGTAAGAATGAGTGGACTGCTTTGGCCAGAAGCTGCGCAAAGAATTGTTAATAGTGGATATCTAACACGAGAAACGGTCGGCAAAGGACAAGTCATTCTTTTCGGAAATTCACCTAATTTTCGTGGAGCAAGTTTAGCGACAAACCGGTTGTTTTTGAACGCACTAGTCTATGGACCCGGAATGGGGACCGCTCCTTATGTCGCATTGTAGAAATAGTAAAGACGAGTGCCGATTTATTTTTTTTCGGCACTAATGATAGAGCAGTAAGCATTGAGGCCTCCGGCGAGGCTAACGGCATTCAATCCCAAGTCGGTCAAAACTTGTTGCACTTTTAAGCTACGGCTTCCGGATTGGCAATAACAAACGATTAATCGATCGTGTGGTAATTTGGATTCAATTAAGTCAAGTAGGTGAGTGTTGCTTTCATCCATTTCTTTTCGATTAATGAATTGTTCGGCAGGAAAATGTTCACCACCAATGTGGAAAAAGCGTCGCTCATCGTGACTTCTTACATCCAATAAAACATAAGACTTTGAATCTTTAAGTTGCAGCCAATCTTGTGGACTAATTTCTGCTTCATATGTTTTTGCCTCTGTGATTAAAGAGTTCGAAGTTTCTGCACCAATGCTCTTTAGAGAAGGCTTATAATTTTTTTCAAGTCGTTGCTCGTGGCATACCGCGCAATGTTGAGATTGTTTTAGTTTAATCGACTTAAAGTCTAGGGCTAGAGCATCGACAATAAGCAGTTGGTTGTCGGGCTTGTTTCCAATGCCTAATAAATATTTAATGACTTGAGTGGCTTGTAAGGTTCCGAGTAACCCAGGTAAAACGCCGAGAACGCCAGCGTCATTACAGTTTTGCGGTTGCTCTGGCGCACTCGGAAAGAGGCAGCGAAAGCATGCCGATTCTGGAGTGAACATTGCGAGTTGCCCAGAAAATTGGTGAATGCTGGCGAAACACCAAGGAATCGATAAGTGATGACAACAATCGTTGATCAAATAGCGGGTCGAAAAATTATCCGTGCAATCAACCACCAGATCGTGCTTTGCTATTAACGCTACTGCGTTACTCGCTTCTAATCGTTGGCCAATGGCCTCAATATTTATATCACTGTTTAATGTGTGAAGGTGCTCCTTAGCCTGTTGGGCTTTGTTTAAGCCCAGATCATTTTCATTAAAAGTGATTTGTCGCTGTAAATTGCTCAGCTCCACCATGTCATGATCAATAATGGTTAACTGGCCAATGCCCGCCGCGGCTAGATATAAACTGACTGGCGCACCGAGTCCCCCAGCTCCCACAATCAATACGCGAGATTGCTTTAGGTTTGCTTGTCCACTTGCGCCAACTTGAGGCAATTGAATATGACGAGCGTAACGAGACCACTCTTGAGCGTTAAATAAATGGGTATCAATCATTGTTCAAGGTTTCAATAAATTTCTGAGTGCTTTTAACCGGATCGTTACTTTGCGTGATAGCGCTAATCATGGCAATCATTTCAATACCTGTGTTAGCAAAGTTGCTGAGGTTTGATTGATCAATTCCACCGATGGCGACTAATGGATAATTTAATACTTCGCGCCAATACTTAACGCCTTCAATACCTAAGGGGCGCCAAGGCATCGATTTAGTTTGTGTCGGAAAAACAGGACCAACGGCTATATAGGATGGTTGCAATGCATGCGCTCGAGCGACTTCATAGTGACAATGTGTGCTAATGCCTAACTTTAAACCGGCCATTTTAATCGCATCAATATTGGCCGAGTTAAGATCGTCTTGTCCCAGATGCACCCCATCAGCTTCAATATCAATGGCCAACTGCCAATGATCGTTAATCCATATTTCACAATGATGTTTTTTTCCTAATAACACGGCGTTTTGCAATTCTTCTTTTAATGCGTCGCCTGCAAGATCTTTTATTCTGAGTTGCACTAATTGAACGCCTAAGGGGGCGAGTGTGTCAATCCAGTGTGCGCGGTCGACAATTGGGTAGATTCCTTTTGCTTCAACTCTAGGAAACCCCGCTGTATTTAACTGTTTGGGCTGCTGTTTACTGATTAGTGGTAAGTCGAGTAAATCTCTGGGAAAAGATTCAATTGCAATAGGACCAGATTCTGAGCCAATGCCGTATCCTTTACGAATGCCTTGATGAACCGCCATTTTACCAATGACGACGGCATCTTCAATGCTGGCGCCTAGAGCGAGTGTGCTGGCGATAGACGTTGCCAAGGCGCATCCGGTACCACGAGTATTAATCGAATCTATAAATTTATTGGATAGCCAAAATGATTCGTTTTCACCACAATAAAAGTCATGAGACCAAACACCACTGTTGGTTTTATGCTTAAAGTGCCCTCCGGTAATTAAGACATGGTTTGCCCCCAAACTTCGTAAAGCTTGCGCCGCAACTTCAAAATCTTCAAGCTGTGAAATTTTAATGCCAGTTAAGCGTTCAACTTCATAAATGTTGGGAGTGACTAAGGTAACTTTGGGCAATAAATATTCTATGCAGGCTTGTAACCATTCATGCAAATGCTGGCTTGTATCAGGGCTAATCAGCTTTTGGCCAGACGACGCTTGGATCACTGGATCGAAAATTACGGGTGCATCGCTTGAGTCAATCAATGCGGCGAGTTTTTCGAGCTGTTCATGGTTTGCAACTAAACCGATTTTTATTGCTTCAGGAAAGCGTTGCAGGCACGCGGTGATCTGAGATTGTAAAACGGAATTTGAAACCGGATTAATGCTATCGATGGAATAGGGTGATTGGACAGTATTGGCTGTTACGGCTGGCATCATATGAACGCCAAACGCTTGAGCTGTTCGGGAGTCCATGGTTAACCCGGCCAAACCCGAACAATCATTACCTCCAATTGCCAATAACGTTGGCCGTAATGGGCGTTGTGTTGAGTTATTTTGCCAATTTGACAAAGTTAGTTGCATAAACGCTCCAAATTAATTGTCTGCTTGGTGCCAAAATGGCTTGCCTACAACTGGGGTACTCGGTGAGCCACTTTCTTGTTCCACCATTAGACCCGCTTTTGCGGCCAGGTGTCCTGCGCTGACAGCCTGCCGAAAGGCGTTGGCCATCATAACTGGATCGGCAGAACGCGCAACGGCCGTATTTAATAATAGACCATCATAACCCATTTCTAATGCTTGGGCGGCATGAGAGGGCTTTCCTATTCCTGCGTCGACGATTAAATTCACACTCGGAAACGCGCGCCGTAAGTTTTGCAAAGCGTACGGATTGAGTAACCCTTTGCCACTGCCAATGGGTGATGCCCAAGGCATTAAAATTCGACACCCAGCTTGCACCAACTTTTCACAAAGAATCAAGTCATCAGTACAATAAGGAAAGACTTCAAAGCCTTGTGAAATTAGTTCTCTTGCAGCTTCGAGCAGGGCAAAAGGATCGGGCTGAAGGGTATGATCATTACCAATCACCTCTAGTTTTACCCAATGGGTTGAAAATATTTCTCTTGCCATAAGAGCCGTAGTAATTGCTTCTTTGGCGCTGTGACATCCGGCCGTATTCGGTAGTAGCTTTTTATTGAGAGACTGGACTTCATTCCAGAAAGCATTACCTCCGAGAGACACTGGGTTTTGTCTTCGAATAGACACAGTGATAACTTCTGCTTGTGATGCAATGATGGCCTGTTTCATTATGGCTATCGACGGATATAATGCCGTTCCAATCAACAGTCGACTATTGATGACGGTGTCCGCTAATTGCCAAGTTGAACTTGTGTTGTTATTCGCAATGGTCATGTTATCCGCCTTGCATAGGCATTAAAATTTCGACTGTGTCGTTGTTTGTTAACGTTACCCTTGGGTAATCTTCTCGTGGAATAAACTGTTGATTCACGGCAACGGCATAAAGGCCCTCGGCATAGTGCTCAAGCAGCTCGCTTAATCGATTGAAGGATACGCGGCAAGGTTGTCCATTCACTAGCAGTTGAATCTGGTTTGAATTAGTGTTCATAGGCAAAGACTTTATTTGAGTTGAAAAATTCGACCTGTTCAGCCAAAGTATTTGAAACCATTTTTTCATCGGAGGGATTGTCATTTAGCTGACGTAAGATTGATTGCGTTGCCATCTGGGTAATGATCGGCGCTAAAAGAATGCCATGGCGATACAATCCATTAATGAGTGTTAGCTGATCTCGATGGCAAATTTTGGGTAATTGATCCGTAAACGCTGGTCGTAATTGTGCGTGGCTAGCAATAACTTCAGCATCGGCAAAATTGTGATGCAAACTATAAGCTGCACTCAATAATTCAAGCGCCGAACGAACGCTAATAGAACTTTCATTTTCACTTTCAATTTGTGTCGCGCCAATAACTAACTGTTGACTGGAAAGTCTTGGAACCAAATAAAGTTGATAACGCGGGTGCATTAACCTTACTTGATAGTTAATTGGAATGTTTTTCGCTCTCAGTACGAGTAGCTCGCCGCGTACACCGCGTAGTCCCTTGATAGCTTCGCGAGCACCTAAGCCACGACAATCGACAACCCAGTTGAATGGTTGGCTCCGACCATTGACGTGAACATTACCTCCGGTTACTTCGGTTACTGACTGCTTATAATGCCAGCGGCCACCGGCAGCTAAAAACTTTTCAGCAAGTTGTTTTAAAATAGCTTGTGGTTCGACGCTGGCTTCATTTGGAAGCAACAGGGCGGAGGAGAACTTTTCGGCTAATAGAGGCTCATAATTGGCTAACTGATGAGCATTAAGTTTATTAATAGTGATGTCATGCTCTCGCTGCTTGTGTGTCAGTATGTGCTCAAAGTGTTTTAGTAGATGCTCATCTTCTTTGTGAGCTACCAGCAAGGTACCATTTGAATTTAATACGTTAGAACAGTCGAGCTCACTCACCAATTTCGGCCATAACGACAAGGATTGTAAACCGAGCTGAAAAACCAATGAGTCAGAATGTTCTAACTCGCTGTAAGGAGAAAGCATGCCAGCGGCAACGGCTGAAGCACCTGACATATGTTGATTGGCATTGTTGTCAAACAGTTCGACTTTCAGTCCAGCGGTTTGTAACCGCCATGCCATCATACGGCCACAAATACCGGCACCAATAACAGCAATCCGATACGGTTGCTTTTGAGCTGTAGAATTTGTAGAGGACATGTTTTGCTCTCCGTCTACTGCTCGGTTTCTACGTAAATTTTGGCACCACTTTGAAGAAACTCCTGTGACTTCTCTTGCATACCTTGATCGACAAAGTCTCGGACATCTTGGCTAATTTTCATCGAACAGAATTTCGGCCCACACATTGAACAAAAATGCGCTACTTTCGCTGAATCTTTCGGTAAGGTTTCATCATGAAATGATTTTGCTCGATGCGGATCCAATGCTAAATTAAATTGATCTTCCCAACGGAATTCAAATCTTGCTTTACTCAAGGCATCATCCCAATGTTGAGCGGCAGGATGACCTTTGGCGACATCGGCAGCATGAGCTGCAATTTTATAAGCAATAATGCCATCTTTGACATCGTCTTTATTCGGCAAACCTAAATGCTCTTTCGGTGTGACGTAACACAGTAAGGCGCATCCATACCAGCCGATCATCGCTGCTCCAATTCCGCTGGTAATATGGTCATATCCTGGAGCAATATCCGTCGTCAGTGGGCCAAGTGTATAAAATGGTGCTTCGTTACAACACTCAAGTTGCTTGTCCATATTTTCCTTTATAAGATTCATCGGCACGTGTCCGGGGCCTTCAATCATTACCTGAACGTCATGAGCCCAAGCTTTGTGAGTTAGTTCCCCTAGCGTTTCTAGTTCGGCAAATTGCGCTGCATCGTTAGCGTCGGCAATTGAACCGGGTCGCAGTCCATCGCCAAGAGAAAAGCTCACGTCGTATTGCTTCATGATTTCGCAAATTTCATCAAAATGCGTATACAGAAAATTTTCTTGATGATGAGCGATGCACCATTTCGCCATGATCGAGCCACCTCGTGAAACTATACCGGTAACACGATTGGCCGTTAAATGAATGTAGCGAAGTAAAACACCTGCATGAATGGTAAAGTAATCGACGCCTTGTTCCGCTTGTTCAATGAGTGTTTCTTTAAAGACTTCCCAACAAAGGTCTTCGGCAATGCCGTTTACTTTTTCAAGCGCTTGGTAGATCGGAACCGTGCCTACAGGCACTGGAGAATTTCGAATAATATAGTCCCTGGTGACATGGATATCTTTTCCTGTCGATAGATCCATAATGGTATCTGCGCCCCAACGAGTCGCCCAAATCAATTTATCTACTTCGTTTTCAATATCTGAGATCAATGCAGAGTTACCAATATTTGCGTTAATTTTAACTAAGAAATTTCTGCCAATAATCATTGGTTCGAGTTCTGGGTGATTGATATTGGCCGGTAATATTGCACGCCCTGCGGCAATTTCATCTCTTACAAATTCGGGGGTAATGTCAGTTAAGTGTTTAGTCGTGTTAAGTTCGTTAGCAGTTTTCGCTCGCAATTGATTTTCTCTAATAGCGACGTATTCCATTTCTTTCGTAATGATTCCTTTTCTTGCGTAATGGAGTTGTGTCACATTGCTGTTTGTTTTCGCGATTTTGGTGATCCGTTGCAAACTGTCATTGAAGAAAGGACTTTCTCGATAGTTGTCGAGTCGAGTCTGTCGTTCCATGGAGCTATCTAGTTCACAATCGTTGCGTTGTTGAATCCAGCTAGCCCGAACCTCTGGTAGACCATGATGAACATTGATGCAGATGGAGGTATCGCCGTGACTACCTGATGTGTCGTAAAGTGCAATAGAATCGCCGTTGGTTAAGGTGACTTCTCGCATGGGAACTCGAATATCATCATTGAGGCTTGAAGTGACGTGGATTTTTTTACTCGCAGGGAAAAAATGCGATGACTGGGGTAAAGCAGTGTGGTTTGATTTCATACGTTCCTCACAAAATTGGGTGAGGCGTAGATCAAGGCTGGGTGAGAAAGTTCTCTCACAGTGACTGCACCGAAAACACGAATAAATGCTAGGCCGATACCTATGTGAAAAATATTCCGTGAATATTGCTTCTGAGTGCAGAAGAGTTACCAGGCTCATTCCTACGCCGATATTAGTCGGATCAGGTTCTACGGGTTTGCAAGGTAACTGTCATTAAGAGGCTCTCTTGATCGTTTAAATCATGGTGATCGTTTAAATCATGGTGATCGTTTAAACCATGGCGATCGTCTAAATCAAGAGCCTTCTTTGAGCGTTACTCGCATCTCAGCTATCCAATCGTGACCAAAACATGGGTTTTGAACGATTGAAAGTCGCACCCCGAGAGCTCGCATGCAGTATAGGGGAATAAATACTATTGATAAAGGGGGGATTTAGACTCACAATACAAAGCTATTCGTTTTAGGTCTAAGAAATAAAACAAAGTTGACGGTGTCAGTCGTTTAGAAAAAAGGTAGAAGAACATTATGAAAAGTGCATTGTGTGCAGTTTTAATTTTAGGGAGTTCTGCGGTGAGTGCCGTTAAACCACATCAATCGCTGCTAGATTTTGCTTATGGAGAAGTCGATGAGTATTCTTCAAAAGGTGAGCGTTATCGACTGCAGGTGCCGGTAAAACAAGGTCTCTACTTTATTGGAGCAAAAACTCACTTTGGCAGTGATGATACAGCAGGTGACGCCAATGCCAAAGAACTCGGAGCCGGAATATACTGGGATACGGCCGACAACAGCAGCATGTATTTGGGTTACAGTAAAGTTGATTACGAATTGTCAGGTGTTAGCTTAGAAGAAGCCGATCGATATTCGATTGGTTGGCGTAGTCGCTTAACCAATAACGTCGAGTTGAACCTAGAGGTGAAAACGACGGATCATAATATCTTAAACCTTGAGGAGCGAGGCTATCGGATTGGAGGCTATTACTATTTGAGCCAAACTGCTGCCGTATATCTAGAGTTAGATAACGATTTAGATCAAGATCAAGTATTTCTTGGCGTTCGCTTTACAACGGGAAGATAAATCAACATTTAAGCGGCGTCAGCCGCTTAAACTTATTTCCTCTTCGACCTATCCTGATCTTTTTGAATGGTTAAACCGCTGGAATTTTCGGCTTAAATAACAGCAGCAATCGAGGCAGCAACGTTAAGTTTGCAAGCAAAGCGGTTCCCATAGCAACACTGGTGAGTAATCCAAAATAAATCGTCGGTATAAAATTAGAGAACACTAAAATTGAAAACCCTGCGATAACCGTTAATGATGTGTAGTACAACGCCTTTCCAATAGAATCGTGGCAAGCTTGAACACAGGCTTCGTAATTGGCTCTAGAGCTAAACTCTCGTCGAAATCTAAAGATATAGTGAATGGTATTATCTACACCAATGCCAATGGCAATAGCGGCAATCATAATGGTCATCATATCGAGTGGAATTCCAAACCAACCCATCGCACCTAAAACCATCGCTGCAGCTAACGCGTTGGGAATGAGCCCTAAGATCGCTAATGCAACCGAACGGAAAATAAAGATAAACATGATCAATATGGCTAAGAATACGGTTGCGATGGTTTTAATTTGCGAATCAAATAGACTCGACAACATATTGTTATAAAGAACAAACATTCCTGTAATTGCGTAGTCTTCAGACGTTAGGTTTAAGTCGTTTTGAAAGTATTCATGCAAGCTTTCAATAAACTCATCGCGCTTGAGCTGCGGATGTGAATCGATCATTCGGATGGAGTAATGCACTTGGGTACCATCGTCATTGATGTAAGGAGATATCAATTGGCGACTAATGTCAGGCGACATGCGTTTATAGAATAGGCCAAGCAGAAAATCATCCAGTGGCTTACCGCCATTTAAACTATTGAGTAATCTGAAAGAAGAGGTTAACGACAAGACTTTTCCTGTAACGTCATATTGCTCAAGATAACTTTGTATTTGAGCGAGCTTGGCCGCGCCATTTTGAGTAAACGCTGTTGGGACCTTTTCATTGTTGTCATCGAATTCATCAAACTCGTCAAATCCTTCGCTAAACTCATCCGGTTCTGGGTGAGGGATAAGCTTTTCAGTGTTGATGACAATATCTATTGGTGTGGTTCCACCGAGTTGTTCATCGATGGTTTTCATGCCTTGATGTATTTCAGTGTGACTTCTAAAGTAATCAATAAATCGGTTATCGACGGTCAGTTTAAACAAACCTGAGACAGCAAATACACCAATGATTATCGATATAGAAAAGATGAGGCGACTGTTCCCTAATGTCCAACGGCCTAGTGCAGAAGTAAATTCAGTCAGGCGTGAAGCCAGCTGTTTTTCGTTTCCTTTACGATACGTTAGTTTGACTAAAATTGGGAAACTGATAAATGCGATGCTGAACGCAAGAGCAAGTCCGATGGACATCATGATTCCAAAGTCTTTCACCGGACGAATATCACTGACCACGAGTGAACCGAAAGCAACCATGGTGGTGAGCGCGGTAAATAAGCAGGGAACAAACATACTACTTAATGTATCTGTGATTCGTTGAGCCAGTGGTTGCTCAGGCGTTTGTAGAGAAAGCTCACGAAAACGCACGATTAAATGAATGACTAAAGACATTGTCATGATGAGCAATAATGCAATGAAGTTTGATGAAATCACTGTTGCTGGCCAATCGAGTAAGCCGAGTAGCCCGGTCATGGCAATCACTGAGAAAACACAAATGGTGAGTGGTAACAGAATCCACAAAAGTTTGCGAAATATCAGCGTTAAAATCAGCAATAGAACCACTACTATTAAGCTTCCAAAAACCGTTAGATCACTTTGCACGTAATTCATAAGGTCGTTGGCGATCATCGGAACACCACCTAAGAACAAACGTACATTCTCTGGACCTTGTGCAATAATTTCTCGGAGCTGCTTAATCGTTGACTCGGTTTTAGCCGCAAAGATCTGATTTTCTTGTTTCACTTGAGCGCGAAGGCGTTGTTGTTCAAGCAATAATGATTCATTTAAAACGGTGTTTGCATGTTTTACCTGAAACTCGGTCATTGTTCTAATTGCGTTTCTGAGGCTATCGGGAGTGTCTAAATTTATTTGCAAAGCGGTTAATGAACCTTTCTCAGATATAATCAAGTTTCGGTAAATGGGATTGTTCACTAAAATTGCTTTTGCTTCTGTTAGGTCAAAGTCACCTGCTCTTAAAGTGGTCGACTTGCCTTCAACCGTAAAAATATCTGTTTCATTGGGGTCGAACAGAGGGATATCTAGAATAGAGGTAACCGAAGAAACTTGCTCAAGTTCAACAATATGCTCTTGAAGTTTTGCCAATTCATCTAAATTATTTTGAGTGAACAACTCACCTTGTGGTTCGAACAATAGAAATAAGTAATCATCGCTTCCATACTCGAGGTAAGTTTGGCGATAGGCGGTTAAAGAAGGATCATTTTCTAGCAGGAGCGAGTCCGCTGAAGCATCGAGTCGGAAGTTTGTTAGCTGTGAACCCAAGCCAATTAGAGTTGCTAGTAATAGCATAACGACTAGCGGAGTTTTGCGAAGGGTAACTTCTGCTATCCATTGGCCAAATTTTGAACGAAATTCCATCGATGATCCCCGGCCTCAATTGCTTAATTAAAAACAAGAGTGCCTGTTTGAAGGTTGGGTAAAAGCGTGTATTTTACTGGTTAACAGGGATCTTTGTAAATTCTCACTGAACGCAAGCTGAACAGAAATGTGGCCGATAAAAGTGAGGCGGTCGCCAAAGAGCGCTTAGGCGACTTTCACTTGATTTCGGCCGTGCTCTTTAGCGGAATATAAAGCTTGGTCTGCGCGATGAAATAAGGTGGATGAGTTTTCATCCATTTGCCATTCAGAGACGCCAATACTTGCAGAGATCGATAGTTTTAGATCCATCGCGGTCATCGGCGTATTGCATAGAGTCATTCGAACTCGCTCTGCGGTTAAGCGAGCTGCTGGCAAAGGGGTTGCACTAAGGAGAATGACAAATTCTTCTCCGCCAAATCGAAACACTCGATCTTCTTTGCGGAGGGCGCTTTTTAATCGTTCGGCTACTTCTTTTAAAATTTGGTCGCCCGCTAAGTGGCCATAGTTGTCATTAATTGATTTAAAATGGTCAATGTCCACGACTAGCATGCATAAGCCGTTTCCTTGACGTTGTGCTCGGGAGATTTCTGCTTCAATGGCGGCATTAAAAGCACTGCGATTTGATAACTGAGTTAAGGGATCGCGTTGCGCTGACTCAACGGCTGCATGATATAACAGTGCATTTCGCAGCGGAAACAACAACAAGCTTAGCATGTGCTCAACGCGCATCAATTCATGCTCGGTAAACGCCGTTGCAGAAGAACACTCAATTTGTCCTAGTTCTTGATGGTCGATTTCAAGCGTATAGCGACACGTGTGTTGATGCTTCTCACCGAAGTAGACAAACAATTGGTGTTGATCGTTGCGAAAAGCCACGCTCGCACAGGGGATGATTGCGGCACTTTCTTCACAAAAGGTTGACAGTAAAGATTCGATATCTAGAGTTTGCTGCAGTTTAAACTGAAGTGCATGTCCCGCAGCTAAAAGGTCGTCCTGATAAGGCGACATGTAGGCGGCAATGTATTCCAGTTTAGTGGCATTGGCATCGATGGTTTTTTGTTTCGCAAGTTCCATAACGGTGTTTCTCTTCGCATAACTTAGTTTGAGATTATGCGAGATGTATGCCAACTTTGTGCATGTACATTAAGTTGTTTTAAAACAATAGGTTACTTGTTGTT
>Ga0209475_10003723_pt1 | contig 13750 bp, 10 predicted proteins | sample tdDd471_FD_187128 | JGI IMG/M metagenome (GOLD analysis project Ga0209475, IMG submission 187128) | Marine sediment microbial communities from the Atlantic coast under amendment with organic carbon and nitrate - tdDd47.1 (SPAdes)... | ecosystem: Environmental > Aquatic > Marine > Coastal >... | reverse complement strand
AAGTAGCATTATTGGCAGAAGAATTTAAAACGGTTTTTAAAGACGCTGACTTAAGCGATGCTAACAATCACTCGGAGTTAAATGCGTAAAATGACTCCTAAATTTTTAAACCTTACTACAGATACCACTGTTTCAAAGCGACTTCTTTTGGGAATGGGGCTATTCACTTTGGTTGCTTTACTCTGTATTTGGTTACTGACTTTTGCCATTCGAGTGAGTTTTACTAAAACCCTACCTTCTGATGTAGAAGTGCGTAAAAATCCATTTCTTGCGCTAGAAAAGCTCGCAGATGTATATGGTGACCAAGTGACGACTCATCGAGATTTCAGTCTTTTCGATGCACCTCTAGATCCGCAAGAAATTATTGTCATCACCAATAGTCGAAAACCATTAAGTCCGGCGCGACTAGAGCGACTTTACGATTTTGTAGAGCAAGGTGGATTTCTAATTCTAGCGGCCGAAGAGTTCTTCGACGATGATGCTGGATCAAGTGGCGCGCCCATTTTAGATGAACTTGGAGCAAGGCTTTACTCGAATGATGGTGAGATCGAGCGAGAGAGCCTCGACAACGACTATGAAAGCAAAATAGAACGCATGTTTTCTGCCAACGTAAGCATGCTAGAGTTCAACGATGAGCCTAAGCCCATTCAAGTTCAATTTGATGACAGTTACTATTTAATCGATGCTTCCGGAGACGCCTTTTATATTGCTGGCAGTGAAGAGAACCATCACCTACTACAGTATTACTACGGTGAAGGCATCATCACGGTTTTAAGCGATGTGGATTTCTGGAGCAACAGCGAGATAGACCGCTTCGATCATGCCTATTTTTTCCGCATGTTTTCTGAAGGTCAGTCGGTAAGAATTATCTATAACCCTCAGGTTCCATCGCTGGCTAATTTAACCTGGGCACATGCAAACTATGTTGCTATCTCGCTTTTCATTTTCATCGCTGCAGTCATTTGGTTTAAGCAAATTAAAACGGGGCCAGTGTTTCCTCAATTTTCAAGCGATAGTAGAAAACTTATTCAACATTTAGAAGCCTCGGCTGAGTTTAAGACTCGTTTTTGTGGCCTCAACTTATTACTAGAACAAGCAAAAACGGAGCTCTTCAGAAAGATATCGAGACGTCATCATAAATTTTTAGAACTGCCGCCAGCGCAACAAATTAAAGTAATAAATGATATGACAAAGGTTCATGAGTCGTCTCTTGAAGTTTTATATAAATCAACAGAAGACTCCCAAGTATTTACTCAACAAATTTCGTTGATTCAAACACTCAGATTAAAAATAGATGGAAAAAACTATGAACGATGAAACCATGCAAAATAGTTCTGCAGAAGGCAGCAACGCACAGATCAATGAATGTTATGAACTCATCGACAATATGACTCATCAGGTCGAAAGTGTTCTAATTGGACAACGCGAAGTATTGCAACAGGCATTGGTTTGTCTGTTTGCTTCTGGCCACTTACTTCTTGAGGGTGTCCCAGGAATCGGAAAGACTTTATTGGTTCGTGCGCTCTCAAAATGCTTTGGCGGAGAATTTTCGCGAATTCAGTTTACTCCAGATTTAATGCCAAGTGATGTTACCGGCCACGCAGTCTATGATCCAAAATCGGAAAAATTCCGAATTCGAAAAGGTCCAGCATTTACTAATCTACTGCTTGCTGATGAGATCAACCGTGCTCCAGCAAAAACTCAAGCTTCACTGCTAGAAGTGATGCAAGAGCAACAGATAACCATCGAAGGTAATGCTTATAAAACTGATTCACCGTTTATGGTTATGGCTACGCAAAATCCGCTTGAACAAGAAGGCACTTATCCGCTGCCAGAGGCCGAACTTGATCGATTCTTAATGAAAGTCTACATGGAATACCCAGAGCAAGAAGATGAAGTGACACTGGTAAAAAAAATTACGACCGGACAAATATCCAATAGCAGTTTATTAGATTTAGTCAACGTAGTTGCCAGCCCTGACGATATTATTCGTTGCCAAAAAGTCGCCAGTGAAATCGACGTTGACCATAGTCTATTCGAATACGCCGTTCGTATCGTTGCTGCCACTAGAGATTGGCCAGGTATACGAATGGGCGCAAGCCCACGAGCCAGTTTAGCGTTAATTCGTTGCTCACGAGCACTCGCTTTAATTAAACGACAAGCGTTCGTAACGCCCGACGAAATCAAAGAAGTAGCGGCTCCTATTATCCGTCATCGCGTTCAACTTTCAGCCGAGTTAGAAATCGAAGGCATCAGTGTTGACGATGTTATTCAAGATATTTTGAACCAAGTAGAAGCTCCACGGCAATGAGACCCAGCGTAGTTGCTTTATACAGTATCGCAGTTTGGATCGCGTTAGCGCTCGTCACAGCGACGTTGAAGGTTTTAGCGTCGTCATTTGGTTGGGACGCTAGCTATGCCGAGACTTTTTATCAAATATGGTACTGGTTCGGTATTGGACTCGGCGGCGTCGCGATTTTGGATTTGATCTCAATGCGACTCGAGTCTGTACCTCAAGCTTATCGTTCAGTTAACAAAAACGTCGCGGTCGGCAGTCAAACCAAAGTTCAGCTAAATGTACGGCATAAAAACTCTCGCAAAATCAGCTTCATTGTCAATGACCATTATCCTGAACACTCACAGGTGGAAGATCTTCCCCAATCATTAATCCTTGAACAAGGACAAGTCGCCAAACTTCAATACTCTTTAAGGGTGTTAAAACGCGGGGACGCCTCTTTTGGAAATATCAGAGTTATCTCTCGATCACGTTTTAATCTATGGGACAGAGTAACCATTTGTGGTTCTGAAGAAACCATTAAAGTTTATCCCAATTTTGCGGCGATTCATCACTACTTACTCCTGTCGGCTGATCAACAACAATCACAAATGGGCATTCGTTTAAGCCAACGTCGAGGCGACGGACTCGAGTTTCACCAACTTCGCGAATACCGCATCGGCGACTCGATACGACAAATTGATTGGCGAGCCAGTTCTCGATTGAACAAGTTGATCTCCAAAGAGTATCAAGAAGAAAAAGATCAAAATATTGTATTTTTACTCGATTGCGGACGTCGAATGCGAACGCAAGATGATCAACTGTCGCATTTTGATCACTCACTTAACGCTATGTTGATGCTAGGTTACATCGGCCTTAAACAGGGTGATGCGGTGGGCTTGTCTACCTTTGGCGGGCTATCGCGTTGGTTACCTCCGCAAAAAGGAACCTACTTTATCAATTCATTGATGAATCAAGTTTATGACTGTCACCCAACTTTGCAAGCATCTGACTTTATTGAAGCTGCAACCGAATTGAACAAACGCATTAGAAAACGGTCGCTGGTCGTTTTAATCAGCAATTGCCGAAATGAAGATTGGGTAGAGTTAGAACCCGCCATTCGCCTTCTAAATCGCCATCATTTAGTTATGCTCGCAAACTTAAGAGAGCAAGCCATTGATGACATAATGGATACACCTGTGGATTCTTTTGAATCTGCCCAAAGATACGCAGAGACCAGTCAGTTTTTTGCTCAACGACAAAGTTTAAATACGCAATGCAGTGTGCAAGGTGTTGTAACTGTCGACACCGCACCAAAACACCTGGCCACAGAAATAGTCAACCAATATTTTAAGATTAAACGCAGCGGTAAACTCTGATACCATTTACCTATAACGGTTACCGAGTTTGCTCGTGCCTTCTGCTGAATCGAGTAAGCTGCATTTGGTCACTGAGAATCGCTTACTTGAGTTAGCGTCAAACTTAGCCAGAACTTAACTTTGATAGATTCTAAAAGAAACAGAATCTAATGGTGAAACTATGCCTTGGTTGCAATTAAAATTTGGTACCGAACAAGAACACGTTGATCAAGTATCTGACTATTTAATGGAACTCGGAGCCGTCTCCCTAACCTATGAAGACGCCGAAGATAATCCAATTTTAGAGCCTCTACCGGGAGAAACGCCTCTCTGGCAAGCATTAATTGTCTCAGCTCTGTTCGACGCAGAAACTGACACGCAACATATCATTGACTTACTTGCTTACCAACCTTGGCAATCTTGTGTCCAAAGTCCTCGGTTTGAACAACTCGAAGACAAAGATTGGGAACGTGCTTGGATGGACAACTTCCACCCTATCTCATTTGGTCAAAGACTTTGGATCGTTCCGAGTTGGCACCAGCCTCCTGAGCCAGATGCAATCAATATCATGCTGGATCCGGGACTAGCGTTTGGAACCGGTACCCACCCAACAACCGCCTTATGTTTACAGTGGCTCGATGGCTTTGATGTGAATGGCTTGAGTGTTCTAGATTATGGTTGTGGAAGTGGCATATTAGCGATCGCGGCGGCATTGCTTGGGGCAAAAGATATCACTGCAATAGACATCGATCCGCAAGCCCTGACAGCCACCCGCGATAATATGAGTCGCAACCAACTTCCACCGGATGCCATTACCGTGGGTTTACCAGACGCAATCGAGCCTAAACAATACCCAATCGTCATTGCCAATATCTTAGCTGGACCACTCAAAGAGCTCTCTTCTTCAATCGCAGGCCAAGTGGCGCCTGGAGGACATATTGTCTTATCTGGCTTACTTGCGGAGCAAGCAGAAGAAATTAGCCAATGTTACTCAAAATGGTTTAATATGCAGCCACCGGTACAAAAAGACGACTGGATTCGCCTAGTAGGCATCAAGCGAGAAGAGCATTAACGCGTTATTTAAATTGACGCAAAATAGAACCGATAGACACTTGATGACTTACTTGAACACATTCGCGATAACCAATCGAAAAGGACGCCACTGAGTCATGTCGCAATCTATTTTTACGCGATGCCCTGAATGTTCGACTGTTTTTCGAGTCACCGAAGAACACCTCGCTTTAGCTAAAGGCAAGGTGCGTTGCGGTGCCTGTATGAATGTATTTACCGCGACAGAACATTTGGTTCGACCTAAATCATCAAGCTCAGCAACTGACTCTTCAAGCAGTATTGAACGCTCGCTAGATAAAGCACTTGGCACAAGCATAGAAGAACATCAGCCAAGCGACGACGGGCTGCTGAGGGCGTCAAACGAAGCCGAACAAGAGATTCGGTGGGGAGACAAACCAGAAAACCGAACAGAATACCCCATCGATCGGTTTGGTCAACCGACGGCCGATCAGGCACCCGACATCGAAGAGTCAGGCGAGTCTAATGAAAGCTCTGAACAACCAATCAATGAATTCAGTGACTCCTCCTCTCATGAAGAACCATTCGACCAGCAAGATTTCGTCAGCCCGATGCAAGATGATTTGCACGCACCGGAAAGTTTTGAAGAGCCTGATCTTGAAGAGCGGATTGTCGGAGAACAGAGCGCCGAAAAGCATAAAGAGCAACTTGACCCAAGTGACGATGATATTGAATCGTTTGCTATTGATGCTTTTGAAGACGAAGTAAGTTCAGACAACCTGCCCTATCAAAACGATTCTCAAGCGTCTGATGAATTAACCTCTGATGCGACTGACGGCTCTTACACAGAAGGCAGTCTTTCTTCTTCTGATGAAGTCGATTACTCAGATGCAGATGAAACAGACCTAGACGATGAGTCTGCAGGTTTTTCTGATCAAGCTCAGTCGATATCAGAAGATGACTCGACATCCTCTCGAAGTGATGCAGTCAAAGATCAAGAAGCACTCAATGATTCTATTCGCTCCGAACACCCAACCTTAAACGATGATTTTTCAATTGATCGCCTCAGCGATGCTCTCGCTGAAGAAGACTTAGAGCCCGATCCTCTCGATGAGTTTGACGATATCGTCGAGCGAAAAAGCCATGCCTTAAAATGGATGGTTATAAGCATCGTACTCGTTGGTGGACTTGGCTTCTTTATTTATTGGCTGTGGAGTGATCGTCAAACACTCGCTTGGGATGACACCTGGGGCAGTAGTGTACAAGTCCTTTGCTCAGTAGCGCCTTGTGACTTGAAGCCTCGTCGAAACGTCGCCGCCATAGAACTGCTGCAACGGGATATTCGCCCCAGCGAAAATAATCCAGAAATCACTGAGTTCAATCTATTTATTCGCAACAATGCCGATTATGAGCAACCCTATCCCACCGTCGAAATTCGCTTTACTGACACCAAAGGAGCGATAGTTTCGAGTGAGATTCATTCGCCCGAAGACTACTTATCCGCTGATGTGAAAGGTCGAATGATGCCTGTCAATCAGCGGACCTTGATTCTAATTCAAGCTCGTAAATCTAACGCAAATGCCTTCGGATTCGAGTTTAATTTCAAATAATAGGCTTACCGTTAAACGAAACTGAGACAAGCAGCGCTGGTTTTTTTTTGGCCAGACGCGCTAACTGTTTGTTTTATCGAATTTACTTAAAATCAAGGCCTTTTCTGCAGATTTTTTCGTTTTCAAAACCGATTAAAAAGTGTATGATTTGGCGCTTTCTTAACCAGCTCTGATGTAGGTCTTCGCAAGTCAATGAAAATAGGTCCGTACCAACTGGACAATCAGTTAGTTCTGGCACCTATGGCAGGCGTCACGGATCGTCCTTTTCGTATGCTCTGTAAAGAGCATGGAGCAGGACTTACCGTATCAGAAATGGTCGCGGCGAATCCACGATTACGAAATACCCGTAAAAGTCGATTACGCTCCGATCACACAGGAGAAAAAGGGCTTCGCAGCGTGCAAATTGCCGGTGCTGATCCTGAAATGATGGCTGCCGCTGCCGTTTACAATGTAGCGCAAGGGGCTCAAGTCATCGATATCAACATGGGTTGCCCTGCCAAAAAGGTCTGTAATAAAGCGGCTGGTTCAGCGCTGATGAAACAGCCTGAATTGGTTGAACAGATTTTACACGCTGTAGTGCAAGCCGTTGATGTTCCTGTCAGTCTGAAGATTAGAACCGGTTGGGATTACGATCATAAAAATGGTATCGCGATAGCACAAATTGCGCAGTCACAAGGCATCGTTTCGCTGGCTGTGCATGGTCGCACTCGAGCTTGCGGTTACAAAGGGCAAGCCGAATACGACACCATTCGAGCTATCAAACAAGCTGTGAACATTCCTGTCATTGCTAATGGAGACATCAATTCTCCAGAAAAGGCAAAGTATGTATTGGAATACACAGGCGCTGACGCCATTATGATCGGTCGAGCCGCGCAGGGTCGCCCATGGATTTTTCGAGAGATTGAGCACTTCTTGAATACCGGGCAAAGGTTAAGTGAACCAGAAGTAGACGAAATAGAAGACATCATGCTTCGGCATATCAGTCATCTGCATTCGTTTTATGGGAAAGGTCAGGGAGCACGCATCGCTCGAAAGCATGTTTCCTGGTATTTGAAGGAGCAGCCAGACAGTTCTGAGTTCAGAAGCCAGTTCGTACGAATTGAATGCGCTGAACAACAACTGCTAGCTGCGAAGCAGTTCTTTCAACAACAAAAATTGAAACAGGCAAAAGTAGCATGAGCATTCTAGAAACAATGGAAACCGTAACAACCACCGAAAACGTAAGTAGTGTGCCTACTGTAGAGCAGCCTACATTACGAGAAAGTGTCAACCATGCAATCAAAAATTATTTTGATTCATTAGACGGCCAGACTCCTTCAGAGCTATACGAAATGGTTTTAGCAGAGATTGAAGCACCACTGTTAGAACGCGTTATGGAATACACTCGAGGAAATCAAACCAAGGCTGCAATTATTTTAGGATTGAACCGAGGAACTTTGCGTAAGAAACTTAAAATTTACGGCTTAAACTAATTTTTTATCGGTGAGGTGCAAGCCTCACCGACTGTTCAACCCCCATTCACCTTTATTCATTTTCTGACTTCCTGATTGAGAGGCTAACCCATGCAAGAGTTACGGCCCATTCGACGCGCATTAATCAGTGTTTCGGATAAGACAGGTGTCGTAGAGTTCGCAAAACAATTGGCAGAACTAAACGTCGACATACTTTCTACCGGAGGCACCGCAAAACTACTTCAAGAAAGCAACATTCCAGTTACTGAAGTATCTTCATACACCGGCTTTCCAGAAATGATGGATGGCCGTATTAAAACATTACACCCCAAGATTCATGGTGCGTTGTTAGGCCGCCGAGGCACTGACGATCAAGTAATGAACGAACATGGCATTGAAGGTATTGATTTACTCGTTGTAAATTTATACCCGTTTGAACAAACGATTGCGCGCGATGACTGCACACTGCCAATGGCCATCGAAAACATTGATATTGGTGGTCCTACTATGCTGCGAGCGGCGGCAAAAAATCATCAAGATGTAACGGTTGTTGTCGATCATCACGACTACGCACGAGTGATCTCAGCATTAAAAGCCGACCAAGGTACACCATTGGCATTACGCTTTGAGCTAGCCACTAAAACCTTCTGTCACACGGCAAAATACGATGGTGCTATTGCAAACTACTTGAGCGTCCGTGTTGATTCAGCCGAGCAACCAAAAGATTTTCCAGATACTCTGTCTCTGCAATTCCAGAAAGCACAAGAAATGCGCTACGGTGAAAACCCGCATCAAAAAGCGGCATTCTACGTTGAAGACAATGCCAAAGAGGCAAGTGTCGCAACCGCACAGCAGCTGCAAGGTAAAGAGTTATCGTTCAACAACGTTGCCGATACCGACGCGGCTCTTGAGTGTGTTAAAAGTTTTCAAACACCGGCATGTGTCATTGTTAAACATGCAAACCCTTGTGGTGTCGCAACGGGTAGCGACATTCTCGAAGCCTACAATCGTGCTTACCAAACCGATCCGACATCTGCGTTTGGCGGCATCATTGCGTTCAACCGTGAACTCGATAAAGCAACAGCGGCGGCAATCATTGACCGACAATTTGTTGAAGTTATTATTGCGCCAAAAATTTCGAAAGACGCAGAGGCTATCGTTGCTAGTAAGAAAAACGTTCGCTTACTTGCGTGCGGTGAATGGCAAAGCGCAATACCAGGATACGACTTTAAGCGAATTAACGGCGGCCTCTTAGTTCAAGACCGTGATCTCGGCAGCATTGGAATCAACGATCTCAAAATTGTTTCTAAAAGAACGCCTTCAGAACAAGAAATTCGCGACTTATTATTCAGTTGGAAAGTTGCCAAATTTGTAAAGTCGAATGCGATTGTTTATGCGAAAAATGAACAAACGATAGGCGTGGGGGCAGGACAAATGAGCCGAGTCTATTCGGCAAAGATTGCCGGTATAAAAGCAGCCGATGAGAATCTTATCGTAAAAGGTTCAGTGATGGCTTCAGATGCTTTCTTTCCTTTCCGAGATGGTATTGACTCTGCAGCAGACGCTGGAATCACTGCGGTAATTCATCCAGGCGGTTCTATGCGTGATGAAGAAGTTATCGCAGCAGCCGATGAACACGATATGGCAATGGTTCTTACTGGCATGCGACATTTCCGCCATTAGTCTAAAAATTAATCTTCCATCTTTATTTAGCGCAGCTGTTTTCTACTAGCTGCGCTAAATTTTTTCTTCATTCAGATTCCGTTCATTTTTCGCCGCTTATTATTCACTTCAAGCAGACAGTCTGCGAAATTAAATTAACTTAATAAAGGAAGTAAATTATGAAAAAGCAAATGATCGTTACAGCCATCGCTTCAGTTTTGTCCGTTTCAGCTTTTGCTGGCAGCCCATCATTTGATTTTGTTGAGGGTGGTTACGCCGACAACTACGAAACAGATGGAATGTTAATTCGTGGTAACAAAACATTGAATGACAATTTCTTCTTAACAGCATCGTATGAAACCGTTGGCGAAAACGGAGTAGACCTCAACTCAACGTTATTTGGTCTCGGTTACAAGTTTGACCTTGACGACAGTTCAGCTATCTACACAAAAGTCTCTTACTTTGATTTCGAAGTAGACGCGGGTGCTGGCTCTGAAAGCGATGATGGCTTTGAGCTTGGTCTGGGTTACCGAACCCAAATCTCAAAGGCCACGCAAATTTACACCGAAGTTAACCACTTAGAAGTCGATAGCGATTCAGCCACTCAATTGGTTATCGGTGCTCGTCAAAGCTTCGCAGGTAACCTTGGTGCCTTCATCGAAGTCAAAAAAGACGATTTCGATAACGATGGCTTTGCATTGGGCTTAAACTACAGCTTCTAAGAAAAAACCTCACTCGGTCGCCGGTTTTGCGCGACCGAGTCCTTTATCGATAGCGCTATTCACGATAAAATCACCTTAATTTTGAACAATCGAGAATAGCAATGAATGTATTAGTGATTGGCAGTGGTGGCCGAGAGCATGCCTTAGCCTGGAAAGCAGCCCAAAACCCTTCCGTAGAAACCGTCTTTGTTGCACCAGGAAATGCCGGCACAGCGACCGAAGAAAAGCTTAAGAACATTGACATTGAGCCAACGAATACCGAAGCATTAATTACCTTTGCTAAGGAAAATCAGGTTGAACTAACCATTGTTGGTCCAGAAGCGCCATTAGTCATTGGTGTGGTTGACGCCTTTACTAAGGCTGGGCTTAAAATATTTGGACCGACGCAAGGCGCAGCACAACTTGAAGGTTCAAAGGCATTCACCAAAGACTTCTTAGCTCGGCACCAAATTCCCACAGCAGGCTATGGTAACTTCACCGACATCGAAGCTGCTAAAGCCTATGTTAAAGAAATGGGCACTCCCATTGTGATTAAGGCCGATGGCTTAGCAGCCGGGAAAGGCGTCATCATCGCTGAAACCGAAGAGCAAGCCTTTGCCGCCATCGACGATATGCTTGAGGGTAATAAATTTGGCGACGCCGGCTCGAGAGTGGTTGTTGAAGAGTTTTTAGCAGGTGAAGAAGCCAGCTTTATCGTTATGGTTGATGGTGAGAATGTTTTACCACTTGCTACATCTCAAGACCATAAAGCTCGCGACGATGGCGATAAGGGACCGAACACCGGAGGAATGGGAGCCTACTCGCCTGCTCCTGTGGTTACTCAAGAAATCCATGACCGTGTAATGAAAGAAGTTATTTGGCCAACCGTAAAAGGCATGGCCAGCGAAGGACATCCGTATACTGGTTTTTTGTACGCTGGTTTAATGATAGACGCAAACGGAAATGCCAAGGTACTTGAGTATAATTGCCGATTCGGTGACCCAGAAACTCAACCGATTATGTTTCGCATGAAGTCAGACTTAGTCGACTTGTGCTTAAAGGCCATCGATAAACAACTTGATCAAGCCGATTGTGAATGGGACGAACGTGCATCGCTTGGCGTGGTTTTAGCGGCTGGTGGTTATCCTGATAGTTATGTAAAAGGTGAGGTTATTGAAGGCCTCGACGATAACATTAGTGATACCAAAGTCTTCCATGCAGGAACGGCCTTAGAAAATGGAAATGTTGTCACAGCCGGAGGCCGTGTACTCTGTGTCGTAGGATTAGGCGATACAGTAACAGAAGCACAACAAAAGGCCTATCAACGTGCAAAAAGCATCTCTTGGAATAATGTTTATAAACGAAACGATATCGGCCACAAAGCCATTGCTCGTGAACAATAATAGGAGAGGCCGCTAACTGCGGCCTTTTTTATGCGTAAACTAGTAAAGCGAATTTTTTATTCATTGAGCGCACTAGCTTTAATGCTTGTTGCGCTGTATTTAAGCGTTCCAGTAATTGCAAAGTGGCAAATAGCAGAGCGACTGCCCAATGGTTTTTCCATCGAAGCCATAGATATTCCTTATGGGACTTTCGATAGTTTTTGGATTAGAAATCTGATCATTAGGGACGAGTTTAATAATCAAATAACCGTATCTGATCTAAAGTTATCTTTTTCGATTTTTGAGTTGGCCGTAAAAAAAATATCTATCGGTCAAGTTAATCTCGACATACCCGAAGTAGATTCTCTAAGGCTTATCAACAACTCGGCATCAAACGCTTCGTCGTCAACTTCATTTAATTTACCTTTCTTATTAGCTATTGATCAAATAACAGGTAAAACCCGATACAACAACACCGAGTTTCAAGTACAGGGGCAAGCCAATTTTAACGGTGACAAAAATCAATTGAGTTTGGATGTATCTTCATCGGTTGGTGCTCGCGGTACGCTTAAGTTAAATCAAACCGACATTGAGAATCTCGATGTCTATTTTGAAACTGTTCAATTACCGATTAACTTACTGTCTCCTTTTTATCGAAACCTATTATCAGAACATAATACAAGCCTTTCGGGGCTTATCGATGTGAAAATAGAGGATACCTTTCGATTAAATGATATTTACGACTTTAATTTAAAAGAACTAATCGTAGATTTAAAGATCAGCGAACTAGCGATTGAACACCCTCAGGGCATGTTAACGTCGCCTTTACTAAGCGCTAAAATTAAGAAAACCCCAAATGACTTAACAGTGAATACTTCACTGATTAGCAATATAACGCTTGCTAAAGCGCTAACTTTTTCTAAGAAAACAAACTTTAAAGTAGCTATGAACGACGCGTTCATTTCCCTTAATACCGATAGAGTGACGTTTATATTTCCCATTTTTATTGATGACCAAATTGAGGTGAATTCTAAAGGGACTTATTTTTTAAATTCAAAAGAAATCAATTCAAATCACCAGTTTGCATCTAAAGAAATATCGAGCGTTTCTTTGCCGGTGGATTTTTTGAAAAGCTATTCAGCAGAAAACATTCATGGTCAATTTGAACTGTCTGGAAGCACTGACGCTCCTGAAGTAATACAAATCAGTAATACACAAGTAAAGGGGCAGAAGCTAAAACTAAGCTATCAAGACATAGATTTTAATTCTCAGCTATTTTCTATTACATTACGGCCCTTTGATCTTAGCTTAAGAGACATTAATGGAAGTTACTCATTCGACATCAGTAACTTAATACTCAACCAGTACGCCACGAATATACCTGGCGTTCAAAAAGGAAAGTTTAGCCGCAGTAAAGCGATTACTTCTATTGAAAATCGTACAACGGCTCCAAAAGATAGAATGTCTTCTGACTACTCCACTTTTGTGATCGATGGCCGTCAAACAATGACTATCAATCAAACCAAAAAACAATGGCGCGTTGGGGTTCAGGGCGAAACAAAACTCTATAAGCCCAAGCCCCTAATTCGCACTCAATTAATGAATGCCAAGTGGTTAAAGCAAATTACGTTCAATGCGCCCATTATTACTTCACTTGATTTCAAACTATCTTTTGAAAACGATGTCATTAACTCTTTAGTAACAAAGACATCGAGCACCCTTGCAAACTGGTCATTTGCAGACTCGCAAATTTACAATTCTCAATTAATGTTAGACAGCCTAGATAATGAGACTTGGGATACTCTAAAATTTAAGTTCATGACCTTGGCCCGTTTAAAGGGATCCGATAATCAAGAACATGAAATTATTGGTACAGTAAAGATGTTTCCTATAATAAAACTTAAAGACATTGATATTGATTCAACGATATTTGAAGGTCGTCTTAGCGGCTATACGTCACCAGAGTGGCAAGAGATTGACCAATTGTCAGGTACTCTCTCGCTGAGCAACCTAGAATTAAAAAACCTCGTTGAGTTTATCCAACCCGAGGACTTAAATGCCAAAGGGAAAGTGACCGGGAATCTGCCCTTTTTCATGGTCGATGGCTATCCACAAATTAAAAATGGACAATTGAGCTCCACCGGTGGAGTGATTGAATATGTTCCTGGAGGCGTAAAGCAACAACTTACAAAGGATAACGTAAGCGATATCGCCACCATCGCACTTCAAAATTTTCACTATACTAGCATGCAAATTAATTTAATCGAGAATACACCTTGTGA
>Ga0209475_10003722_pt1 | contig 13760 bp, 7 predicted proteins | sample tdDd471_FD_187128 | JGI IMG/M metagenome (GOLD analysis project Ga0209475, IMG submission 187128) | Marine sediment microbial communities from the Atlantic coast under amendment with organic carbon and nitrate - tdDd47.1 (SPAdes)... | ecosystem: Environmental > Aquatic > Marine > Coastal >... | reverse complement strand
GCCGAGGTCAGGCCCCGCTCTCGCCGGGGATCGAGATGCCCGCGGCGCGGTACTGGTCCAGCTTGCGGTACAGGGTCGTGCGGCCGATGCCGAGGGCCCGACACGCCTGCGACAGGTTGCCGTCGGTGGCGGCGATCGCGTCGAGGATCGCGCTCCGCTCGACGTCGGCGAGGGGCAGGATGGCGTCGGGTGTCGACGGCGCAGCCGGTGCCGGCGACGGCGCAGGGGGCGCGCTCGGCACGGCGCGCTGCGACCCGGACGCGCCGACACGACGGGCCTCGCGCAGCGCCCGCGGCAGGTCGTCGAGTCGCACGAAGCCGCCGCGCGCCGACACCGACGCCCGCTGCATTGCGTTCTGCAGCTCGCGCACGTTGCCCGGCCACCGGTACGACCGCATGCGCTCGAGCACGCCCTCGGCGAACTCCAGCGCCTCTTCGCCGGCGTAGGCCTGCAAGAAGTGCTGGGCCAGCGCGACGAGGTCGTCGCCGCGACGGCGCAGCGGCGGGACCTCGAGCTCGTACACAGCGACGCGAAAGTAGAGGTCTTCGCGAAACCGCCCGGCCCGCACCTCGGCGAGCAGGTCGCGGTGGCTCGCGGCGATGAGGCGAAAGTCGGACCGGATCTCTTCGCTGCCACCGACGCGATAGAACCGCCGCTCCTGCAGCACGCGCAGCAGGCGGGCCTGCACGGTGGGGCTGAGCTCGGCGACCTCGTCGAGAAAGAGCGTGCCGCCGTCGGCCTGCTCGAACCGGCCCTGCCGCCGCGCGGTCGCGCCGGTGAACGCACCGCGCTCGTGGCCGAAGAGCTCGGACTCCTGCAGCGTCTCGGGGATCGCGGCGCAGTTGAGCGCGACGAACGGACCGTCGGAGCGACCGCAGTGGTCGTGCACGGCGCGGGCGACGAGCTCCTTGCCCGTGCCGGACTCGCCGTGCACCAGCACGCTGACCTCGCTGCTGACGAGCCGATCGAGCTGGCGGTAGAGGTCCTGCATCGGTGGCGAGGTGCCGATGATGCCGGCGTATCCGCGCCCGGTGAGCTGCCGCTCGAGCTGGGCGAGGCGCAGCGACATCCGCGCCCGCTCGATGGCGTTGCGCGTGACCGTCCGCAGCCGGTTCGGGTCGATCGGCTTCACCATGTAGTCGAACGCGCCGAGCTGCATCGCCTCTACGATCGTCGACGGGTCCGCCTCGGCGGTGAGCATGACGACCGGCACGTGCGGATGCGTTCGCCGCAGACGGCGCAGCAGCGAGAGGCCGTCGGCGCCCGGAAGGTGCACGTCGAGCAGCAGCGCATCGAACGGCACGCGAGCGACCGCCGTCATCGCCTCGCTCCCGTCGACGACGAGCTCGACGGCGACGCCCTCGGACTGCAACCACGCGCCGACGAGACGACCGATCACACGGTCGTCGTCGATCATCAGCACGCGGGGTGCAGTGGTCGGCACAGAGCATCGGGGGACGCAGGCGCCCTCTCTGTACCAGAACGGAACACCGACAGCCAGCGAACCCGGTGTGAACGGGATCGTCACCGGGCGATCACCGGGACGGGGCGCCTTGAGGCCTCGCAGGACTTCGGTCAGACTGCATCGACGCGCGCGCGGGGGTCGACCCGCGCGCACCGACCCCGGATCCCACATGACGCGTTCGGCGCTCTTCTCGATTCGCCCCCTCGCCGCGGCCCTCGCCCCGCTCGCCGTGCTGGCGCTGCTCGGGGGGTGCTCGTTCGATACGTCGGGCCTCGACGAGCGGCTGTGCACGACGGCGATCGACTGCCCGATCGGCCAGACGTGCACCGGCGGCATCTGCATCGGCACCGCGACGGGCGACGCCGACCTCGACGGCGGGTCGGACACCGACTCCGGCGAAGACGACGTCGGGCTCGACGTGCCGTTCGACACTGCCGACGCCACCGACGCCGCCGACGCAACCCCCGATGTGGGGCCGGACGCGGGCGAATGTGAACCGGGCACCGCCACCTGCGAGGGCAACGTGGTGCTCGCCTGTGGCGACGACGCGACCATCGAGCGGATCAACTGCCTCAGCGTTTCGAACTGCCCGGACGGCGAGTTCGGCTGCTACTGCGATGCCGGCGCCTGCGAACCTCGGATCTGCTCGCCGGGCACGTCGCGCTGTGCGGACGACGCCACGGTCGAGACCTGCAACGCCCGCGGTGACGCCTGGGAGGCCTCCGCCAGCTGCACCGACGACGAGATCTGCATCGGCGACGCCTGCGTCGACCGCCTGTGCGAGGCCGACACGCGCACCTGCTCCGGCGAGACGATCGTCGTGTGCGACGCCATCGGGCAGATCGACGACACGATCGATTGCCTCGCCGAGGACGCGTGGTGCGACGACCGGGGCGACGACCCGATCTGCACGCCGCGGGTCTGCACGCCGGGTGAGACCCGGTGCGCGGCCGAGGGCGAGGCCGTCGAGACCTGCGACGGGCGAGGCACGGCGTTCGAGGCGCCGGTGCCCTGCGAAGGCGCGACGTACTGCGACGACGGCCTCTGTGTCGACCAGGTGTGCGAGCCCGGCGCGGCCGGCTGCCTCGACGCGTTCCGCTACGAGATCTGCGACGCTCGCGGCGCGGACCTCGAGAGCGTGACGTGCGACGACGGCGACTACTGCGACGACTCCGGCGACCTGCCGACCTGCCTGCCCCAGGCCTGTGACCCGGGCACGACGATCTGCGCCGCCGGGCGCGAAGCGGTCCGCACGTGCACCCCGTCCGGCGCCGAGTACAGCGACGCGGTCGACTGCGGCGACGAGCAGTTCTGCAGCGGCGGCGTCTGCAACGCGTGGGTGTGCACCCCCGGCGAGCGCACCTGCGACGGCCTCTTCGCCATTCGCACCTGCGACGCCCGCGGCGCAGGCGTGACCCTGACGACGTGCGCCGAGGGGCGGTACTGCGACGACGACGGGGCGGCGCCGACCTGCGCGCCCCAGGTGTGCGTGCCCGGCACGACGCGGTGCTCCGACGGTGGCGTGTCGACCTGCAACGACGCCGGCTCGGGCTTCGACGACCCGGTGGACTGCGGCGGCGACCAGGTGTGCATCGGCGGCGACTGCGAAGACGTCGTCTGCGAGGCCGGCTCGCGGACCTGCACCGACGGGTTCACCCGCAGCGTGTGCAACGCGACCGGCACGACGCTGACCACCGAGCGGTGCGGCGCGGCCCAGTACTGCGCCGGCGGCGCCTGCTTCGACCAGACCTGCACCCCCGGCGAGACGACGTGCTTCGGCACGACGGGCGTGCAGACCTGCAACGAGTTCGGCAGCGCCGTGAGCGCCGAGGCCTGCGGCGACGCGCGGTCGTGCCGCGACGGCGCGTGCTTCGACCAGATCTGCGAGCCCTCGTCGACCGTCTGCGCCGACGCCGGCACGGTGACGACCTGCTCCGCCGACGGGCTCGATGAGACCGACACCGACTGCGGCGCGTCCGAGACCTGCGACGACGGCACGTGCACCCCGTGGGTGTGCACGCCCGACACGAGCGAGTGCCTCGACGAGTCGACCGTTGGCACCTGCAGCGCCGATGGCCTCGCCGTCACGTCGTCCACATGCGACGCGGGCTTCTCGTGCGAAGCCGGTGCCTGCGTCGAAGACAGCTGCGCCTTCGGGACGACGTCGTGCGTCGGCGACGACCTGTACCGCTGCACCGGCGAGGGTGACACCTTCGTCCGCACCTGCGCGCTGGGCTGCAGCGACGGCGCCTGCATCGCCGGCTGCGGCGACGGTGTGCTGCAGGCCGGCGAGGCGTGCGACGACGGCAACGACGAGCCCTGCGACGGCTGCGACGCCTGCGCCATCGACGGCGCGATGCAGCTCACCGCGTCGTCGGTCACGACGGCGCCGGCAAACTGGACCCCGGCACGGTCCGACATCACCCTCGAGGCGTGGGTCCAGGTGACCACCGCCGGCAACCTCGTCGGCGTCGGCGAGGCCGGGTTCGACCACTTCCTGCTCGGTGTCGACGGATCCGGTCGGCCCTTCGTGTCGCTCAGCCTCGACCCGGGGCAGTCGAAGACGATCACCGCGCCTGACTCGATCATCGACGGCGACTGGCACCACATCGCGGGCGTCCGGTACGACCAGGACGTCGTGTGGCTCTACGTCGACGGCCAGTTCGTCGCGGCCAACAACGTGAACCTCACGTCGAGCAGCATCGACCGCGGCCAGATCTGGTTCGGCGACTACGCGTCCGAGCCCGGCATCTCGGCCGCCGCCCTCGTCGGCGACGTGCGCATCTCGAACACCCGACGGTACTTCGAGAGCTTCGCCCCGCCGCGAGCTCACGCGAACGACGCGTCGACGATCGCGGCGTTCCGCCTCGACGGGTCGACCGTCGCCGGCGCGGCCAACCGCTCGTGGGCGTCGGTCAGCGGCACGCGCACGGTCATCGTCAGCTCCACGGCGGCCTCGGCGGCCTGCTACGGCGGCACGTCCGACGCGATCGTGTGCGGTGACGGCAACCTCGCCCCGTGGGAAGTCTGCGACGGCGGCGCCGACGATGTCGGCTGCAACGACGAGTGCTTCATCCAGTGCAACCGCAGCGTCGGCCCCTTCCACAACTGCTATGACTGGAACATCACACCCCTCACCTGGAACCGGTGGGACGAAGTGTGCACGAGCCGAGGCGCGGACCTCATCACCATCGACAACGTGCTCGAGGACTACTGGGTCCGTCTGTGGGTCGCCGACAACTTCGACTCCGCGCCGTTCTGGATCGGCCTGAACGACATCGACACCGAGGACGAGTTCCGGTGGGTGTCCGGCGCAGACTCGACGTATCGAGCGTGGGCCACCGGCGAGCCGAACGACTCGCCGCCGGGCGAAGACTGCGCCCAGCTGATCCCCGGCTTCGGGTGGAACGACCTCGCTTGTTCCACCGAGGTCCTCTCGATCTGCGAGTACCCGACGGACTGAGCGTCGCGGGGGGCCACCGCGAACACCGGACCGATCTCGCGTCCGGGTCTCGTCGGTCGCACCCGGCTCGGGTCAGCGGCGGATCGGGATCCGCACCGGCGTGCCGGCCACACCGTCACACCCCTGCCACTCGACGACGAGCTCACCGCAGCGATCCCGCCGCCCGGACGGGCACCCGGCCGAGGGGTCACCGTCGGGGGCTTCGAAGCGCAGCTCGAGCTCGAGCGCGCCCTCGGGCAGCTGCAGCGCGAAGTCGCCGGTGTCGAGGCTGGCCCCGTCGTCCGTGGACTCCCACGCACCGTCGGTGATGCGGTCGACGTACCGCAGCCAGCCCGACGAGAACCGGGCCAGCGGCGAGGTCTCTTCGAGTGCGAGCCCGGTGATGGACAGCGGGCCACCGCGCTCCGCCCGCACCGTAACGACGCGCAGCCCCTCACGGTCCTCGTCGAGGGACGTGAAGCTGAACACACACGGGTCGTCGCAGGTCAGCCGCCCGCCGGGCTCGCAGCCGACGCCGGTGTCGACGGCATCCGTGCCCGCGTCCTCGGGCAAAGAGGTGTCCTCACCCGGGCCGGTGTCCGCGGGGCCACCGTCCGAAGGGGACGCGTCCATCGGCGCGGCGTCTTCGGTGCCCCCGGTGTCCTCGGGCGCCGCGTCCGTGCCCCCGGAGTCGACGGCGCCGCCGTCACTCGAGCCGGTGTCGCCCGAACCTGCGTCGGTCGAGCCACCGCCTCCGGAGTCCCCTTCGCCGGTGCCGGTGTCGGCGCCGGTCGCGTCCTCCGCGGCGTCTGAGCCGCCCGGTGACCCGTCGTCGCCACACCCGCCCGCGAACAGCGCGAGCGCGGCCACTGCGAACATCCCCGCCGGTCGTGTCATCGTGTTCACAGGGACAGCGAGACGATGATCTTCACGGCGTCGCCTTCGTAGCTGAAGGTCCGCGCCAGCACCCGATAGCTCATCTCGGAGTACACCAGCTTGTCGCCGGCTTCGGGCAGCGGGCCCGCCGGGTTCACGAGGGTGAACATCGGGCGCGGCAGCTCGTTGCGCTCGATCGCTCGCTCCAGGTCTTCCTGGACGATGAAGTACACCTCGGTGTTGCGCACGTTCATGACGACTCCGCGTGTGGGGATCGGGCCGAGTGTCCGTGGGCGCCTGCTTTCGCGCAAGAATTCGGCGGTTTCGCCCGGCTCGCACCCCGGCCGGATCAGAAGCCGAGCACCTTGCCGAGCGCCCCGAGAAAGGTGTCGAACGTGCGCTGCACGACGTTGCGATCCGACGCGCGATCGGACTTCTGCCAGAAGAACACGCCGTCGCCCTCGAGCCCGACCTCGACGAGCGGCTTGAGCCCGAGGATGTACGGCAGCGCCGTCTCGGTCCGTCGCGTCGTCCACGCGAGGCGGCTGTCGAACGCCACGATGGACGCGTGTGACTCCTGCTTCACGCCGCCCTCGAGCCGCTCGCCGACGAGGTCGCCGACGCCCTCCAGAAACACACTGCCGGTGCCCTCGAGCAGGATGAAGCGCAGCTGCCCCGTCGCCCACGCGTGCAGGTTGGTCAGCGCCCAGCGCCGGCGGATCCGCACGTCCCCGAGGATCGCAACGATGTGCCGCGGATGGATGACGAGCCCGGGGTGGTCATCGAGATCGATACGCATGATGTAGCTGTCGGCGCCGTCTTCGCCCGACGGCGCCAGCGTCGCGCGGACCTCGGGGACGCCGTCCTCGCGGGGCACGACGCGGGTGAGCAGGTACAGGCGCGCGACGAGGCTCACCAACGGCGACCGCCAGTCGAAGAGGACCTGGGTCTCGGCGGCCCCCGGCGTGACCGGGCGCAGGTCGCGGCTGCGCGCCCACAGGATCTGCCCGGCGTGCATCTCGACGACCATCGTCCGATCGGCGCGCTCGTACCGCACGGACGAGCGGCCCCCCGGTTCGGACAGGCGCAGCGGGCGGACCTTCTCGATGCCGTGCATGAACACGTAGTAGACGACCGTCCGGTAGATGTACGGCGTGGCGAACGCGAGCAGCAGAAAGAGCGCCAGACGGGCGCCGACCCGGCGAAGCTCCGCGAGCACCCACGCCTCGGTGCTCTCGCGCAGCTCGGTGAGGTGGGCCACGTCGTCGGCTGCGGCCCGAAGCCGATCCCGCACCGCCTCGAGGTCTTCGGCGTGGGCGGCCTCACGCTCGGCGAGGTCGGACTGCAACGCTTCGGCCGACGCGAGGCCCCGGGCGGCCTCCGCGGCGGCAGCGAGCTCGGACTCCCGCTCGGACGTGAAGGCGCGCAGGCGAGCCTCCGCCTCGCGGACCTCGGCGGCGCGGTCGGCCTCCCACGCGTGCAGGTTGTCCATCGCCTGATCGCGCTGGGCGATCGCCTCTTCGCAGATCTGCCGTCGGACAATCTGGTACCACCGCGTGTCACAGGCCTCGCGCACCCGGCGGTCCCACTGCTCCAGCTCGCGCTGGCCGCGCTCGCGCAGCTCGCCTGCGGTCGACGTGGCGATCGCCTCGGCGGCGGCAGCGTCCTGCTCGAGCTGGCGGATCGTGGCCTCGGCCTCCTCGCGGGCCGACTCCAGCTCGGTCGCGATCGTGGCCGCGGCGTCGCGCTCGGCGGCGATCCGTTCCAGCTCCGCTTCGAGCTCTGCGACCGCCTGATCCGCCGCGTTCAGCTCGGCGTTGGCGTCGTCCCACCGCTCGAGCTCTGCGGCGACCCGCGCGAGCGAGCCCACCGCCGCCGACCCGATCACCCACACCGCGAAGAGCGCCGCGAACGCGAGCACGAAGCGGCCGGTCGACCGTGCGAGCCATGTGAGGATGACGCCCATGCGGCGAGAGAGCCCGGGGCTACGGGGGGCCACGAACGTACCGCGGCTCGTGCGAACTTCGACACAGATTGCCGACGCACGAAATGGAGCCCGCGTGCAGGCGGCCGACGGCGGCGCAATTCGAGGTGGCGCGCAGCGGCGTGGGGACGAGAGTCCGGACGTTCCCTTTGCACCCAAAGTATCGCATGAAGCTCCACCCTGCCCCGGTCGCCCTCGCTGGGGCGATCACCCTCGCCGCGATCGCATGCTCGGACACGTCCGGCTCGGCGCAGGTCGGCGGAACCGACGACGCCACCATCGACACGGCCGACGCGACGGTCGACGCCGGCGGCGACGCAGACGCCACCAGCGACCCCGCCCCCGATGCGCTGTCCGGTCTGCCGCCCGCGCCGGACACCGCGGCCCATGGCCCCTTTCTGTCCTGGACCGAGTGCGCGTTCTGCCACTCGTCCGGCACGGGGGTGATGCAGGACCCGGTCGGGCGGTCCGTGGCCCCGCCGGACCTCTGGGCCGGCTCGATGATGGCCCACTCGGCACGGGACCCCTACTGGCTGGCGGCGTTTGCCCACGAGCACGAAGCGAACCCCGAAGCCGCCGAGCTGATCGACGCGGTGTGCACCCGGTGCCACGCCCCCGCGGGCAACGTGTCCGGCCTGCTCGACGGCGCCCCGCTGACGATCGACGACATCGTCGAAGGCACCACCGACCGGGACCACCTCGCGCGCGAGGGCGTGACCTGCACCGTCTGCCACCAGATCACGACCGAGGGCCTCGGCGAGGACACGTCGTTCACCGGCGGCTACGTGATCGGCGACGACCGGCGGATCTTCGGCCCGCACGCCGATCCGTTCACGAATCCGATGCAGGCGCACGTCGACTACACGCCCACCGAGTCGTCGCACATACTGCAGAGCGCGCACTGCGCGACCTGCCACACGGTGATCACGCACGCCCTCGACGAGGCCGGCGCGCCGACCGGCGAGCCCTTCGCCGAGCAGGTGCCGTACCTCGAGTGGCGCAACTCGGTGTACTCGACCGAGGGCCCGTCACGGTCGCCGGTCGCGACGGACTGCCAGGGCTGCCACGCGGCCCGTGAAGACGCCGACGGCGACCCGTTCACCACCGTCCTCAGCCTGCGCCCGCCGTGGCTCGACACCCAGCGAGAGGTGGGCCGGCACACCTTCGCCGGCGCCAACGCGTGGATGCTCGACATCATGGCGACGAACGCCGACCGCCTCGGCGTCGGCGCCGACCCCACGCACATCCGCGAGGGGATCATCCGCGCCGAGACGATGCTGACGACCGCCGCGAGCGTGACGGTCGAGCCGGGCGAGGCGGCGAACGCGTTCGTGGTGACGGTGACGAACCACTCGGGCCACCGGTTCCCCACGGCGTATCCGTCGCGGCGGGCGTGGCTCGAGGTCCACGTCGAGGACGCCGCCGGCGACGAGGTCTGGCACACCGGCGCGTTCGACGACGCCGGGTATCTCGTCGGCCCCGACGGCGCGCGCATCGCCGGGCACGACGTCGTGCTGCCGCACCGCGACGTGATCCGCGGCGAGGGCGAGGTGCAGGTGTGGGAGTCGGTGATGGGCGACCGCACCGGCGCGCAGACGCACACGCTGCTCGAAGCCACGCACTACCTCGTCGACGACCGCATCCTTCCCGCCGGCTGGTCCGAGACCGGCCCGCACGCCGACATGACGGCCCCGGTCGGCACGGACGACGACGCGAACTTCGTCGCCGGCAGCGACGCCGTGACGATCGCCCTGCCCGCCGAGATCGACGCCGCCCGCGTGACCGCGACGGTCTGGTACCAGTCCGTGCCCCCCGGCGCGATCGACGCCGTGCACAGCCACCCGACCGCGCAGAGCGCAGCTCTTGTCGAGATGGCCGAGGCCACGCCGCCGACGCCGCGACGGGTGGCGTCGCGATCGTGGGTTCGGTGAGGGGGTGAGGGGGTGCTGCGAAATTCTGATGGCGGGGGTTCGACGCCCTGCACCACCCCGATGGGAGTCCGAAGTGACTCCGGCGTCCGGAGGCCCCTGTGGGGGGCCGGTCACGGCGCAACGCGCCGGGGCGGGGGGGCCCGAACCGCCAGCTCAGACCGCCTGGACTGCGGGCAGGCGCCTCGGGTGGTTCAGGGCGGTCGAACCACCCGGATCGACACTTCGAGGTGCTGCGAGACGTCACCGCGCCACTGCAGGCCCCCCCGCGTCTGCTGCGCAGCCACCGGCCCCCGAGGGGGCCTCCGGAGGCCGCCTGGACTGCAGTCAGGCACCTGGGGTGGTTCGCCGGGGATGCAGGTCCTGGGAAATTCGACCGCCACCCCGCGTCTGCTGCGCAGCCGCCGGCCCCCGAGGGGGCCTCCGGAGGCCGCCTGAACTGCGGGCAGGCGCCTGGGGTGGTTCGCCGGGGATGCAGGTCCTGGGCAATTCGACCGCCCCCCGCGTCTGCTGCGCAGCCGCCGGCCCCCGAGGGGCCCTCCGGAGGCCGCCTGGACTGCAGTCAGGCACCTGGGGTGGTTCGCCGGGGATGCAGGTCCTGGGCAATTCGACCGCCCCCCGCGTCTGCTGCGCAGCCGCCGGCCCCACGAGGGGGCCTCCGTATGACGCCTGGACTGCGGGCACACAGCGGTGGTGGTTGAGGGCGGTCGAACCACCCGGATCGACACTCCGCCCTGCACCACCCCGCACCAGGTCTCGAAGCACCTCAGTCATCCGGAGGCCCCCTCGCGGGGCCGGTCACGGCGCGAAGCGCCGGGGCGGGGGCCGGTCGAACCACCCGGATCGACGCTTCGCCCTGCACCACCCCGATGGGAGTCCGAAGTGACTCCGGCCTCCGGAGGCCCCTGTGGGGGGCCGGTCACGGCGCAACGCGACGGGGCGGGGGGGCCCGAACCGCCAGCTCAGACCGCCTGGACTGCGGGCAGGCGCCCGGGGGTGGTTCACGGCGGTCGAACCACCCGGATCGACACTTCGAGGTGCTGCGAGACGGCATCGCGCCGGTGCACGCCACCCCGCGTCTGCTGCGCAGCCGCCGGCCCCCGAGGGGGCCTCCGGAGGCCGCCTGAACTGCGTGCAGGCACCTGGGGCGGTGCGAGGAGCTGCGAGACGGCACCGTGCCAGTGCACGCCGCCCCACCTCACCGCATCACGAACCCCGTCGCGCAGTCCTCGTTCTCACACAGCACCTCGGCATCGAACCCCGACACGCCCATCTGCGGGAACACCACGTACGTCTCGCCGTCGCCCATCTCGCTGGACCGCCCGGGGCCGTATGTCTCGTCGAGGGTCTCGTAGTACGCGACGCTCATGTCGGCGCAGAGCCACCAGCCGGCGCCGATGTCATAGTCGTCGGTCACGGCGGCGGTCGGGCAGCCGATCTCGCAGCTGTCGCCGCCGTAGTTGGTGCCGCAGCCGCAGGTCAGGCGCCCGAAGTCGGTCGACAGGCCGTCGCCGATGACGACGTCGTCGCTGCCCTCGGGCAACGAGGTCGGGTCGGCGTATCCGGGGCAGAGGTCGGCCCACACCTCCCACTCGTCGATGCACCCGCGCTCGTACGTGTACCCGCCATCCTCGGCGTCGAGATACCGGGCCGCGACGAACCCGACGTCCCCGTCTTCGGGCGATGCGTCCTGGTCGCACGCGAGGATCGCCTGGTCGGGGGCCCCGTCGGCCTCGATGCTCGATGCGCAGTCGCCGTCCGTGCAGTCATCGGCGCAGGACGCGTCGGTACAGGCGACGCCGCAGACGTTGAACTCCCAGTCGCCCGTCGACCCATCGAACACCTCGTCGAGCGCGAACTCCCACGCGTCCGCCCCCACCGACTCGGCCAACACGACGCACTGGAACTGGCTCGCGTGGTTCATCCCACGCCAGACGCCGTCCTCGGGCGGCAGATCGGCGCCCTCGCACAACTGGTAGTCGACGAGCACACTGCCATCCCGGTTGGCGGCGTCGACAGCGATGCTCGGCAGCTCGCAGGCCCCGGACGTCGCGTCGCACGAGAAGCGCTGAAAGTCCGTGCCGACCGTGTCTGTCGATGCGTCGTAGGACGCGGCGCGCGTGCGGGCGCACTGCCGCCAGTACTCCGTCGTCCCCGCGCTCGCATATCCCGGCGCGAAGGGGCGCTCGGCGTCTGCTTCGTCGCAGCGACCCGCTTCGACGATCATCCAGGTGTCGTAGTCTTCGAGGGGGCGCACCTGATGGTACCCGTGCGCCAGCTCGATGAAGTAGCCCATCTGCACCCACACCAGCTGCGCCGCGTCGAAGGTGACGGCCTCCGGCGCGTCCATCGTCTGGTGCTCCTCGACGTCCGGCACGTCGTTCGCGTTGTGGTCGCCGACCTCGGACACGCAGGCCTTCGTCAGCGGGTTCATCTCGGCCGCATGCAGCACGCGGCCCGTGCCGTTGTTGGCGTACGTGGGGAAGAAGCCGCTCAGCGCCTCGATGGCGTCGTCGTCGTCGAGCTCGTCCGGCTCGTACAGCTCGAGCGGGGTCGGCTCTTCGCACGCGCTGTCGAGATCCTCGTCGGCGACGAGGTCCGTGCCGCAGATGTGCAGCTCGAGGGTCTGCTGCCACTCGTTCTGCAGCGTGAAGCTGCCCACGGACTGCACCTCGCAGCGGGCGTTCTCGGCGATGACCGAGTCCGAACTCTCGATGAACGCCGCGGCCGACGCCCGCACCCAGCCATCCCCATCCCCGTCGCAGGGCTGGGGCAACGCCGCCCGTGACGGGTCGAGAAACCAGCCGCTCTCGGTCTCGCAGATGCACGCGTCGCTGCCGTCCCGGGTCACCGGCCAGATGCGGCCCGTCGCCCCGTCGGTCGTTGCAGAGCAGCTGATCGTGCACTCCACACACGTGCCGTACGCATCGAACGCAAAGCCGTCTTCGCACGTCGAGCCACAGAACGCGTCGCCGCCGGTCTCGGACACGAAGCAGTAGTCGTCCCCGCAGTCGATGTCGTCGCACGTCAGCGCGTCGCGACACAGGCTGAGCGGATCATCCGCATCCGACGGCACGAGCAGCCCCTCGCAGTCGCCACATGCGGCGAACGGGTCGCCGGCGCAGCTGCGACCGAGCAGATCGCAGCCGAGGTCGTCGCAGAACGTCGCCACGTCACACGTGCCCTCGTCGGTCTCGGCGTACTCCTCGATGCAGTCCCCGCACGCGGCGGAGTCGAGCGCGCCGCCCTCGTCGACGTTCGGCTCACACGTCCGATTCGCCGCCGAGCAGGTGTCCGCGATCGAGTAGTCGCCCTCGCCGCAGGTGTTCGGCGGGATGACGCAGTCCTCACCCTCGACGAGCGCGCCCTCTGTGCAGTCCCCACAGAACGCATCGGTCGTCGCGGTCTCGTCCGTGCAGTCCCGCAGCTCGGTGGCGCAGGTCTCCGCGAGGTCGTCGCAGGTGAGCACCGCGCGACACGATCCGCCGTCGTCGTCGAGATAGAAGTCGAGGCACTCGCCACAGCTCGCGGTTTCGCCCTCGACGACACACTCCCGGTTCTCGGCGAGGCAGGTCTCGTACTCGCTGCGCCGCTCGCCAGGGGTACAGTTCGGGCCGACGTACTCGATGCATCCGGACGTCTCGGCGTCCCACTCCCATGCGTCTTCGCAGGCCTCCAGGCACTCGGCGTCCTCGCCGTCCGGGTCTTCTCCGTCCGCACACAGCTGGTAGTCGCCGCACACGTCATCGTCGCAGGTGTACTCGGCGCGGCAGACGAGGGGCGCGCCGTCCTCGTCGGACTCGACGTCGCAGATGAAATCGTTCGAACAACCGCCTTCGATCGTGCAGGGGCAGCCGATGCCGTCGGCGTCGCAGACCATGCACAGGCTGTCGTCGTCGCAGAACAGGTCCTCGTCGCAGAGCCCGTCGTCGCAGGGGCAGCCCACCGCGCCGGCGACGCAGTCGTCGGTCACGCAGAGGTCGGCGATGCAGGCGTAGCCGTCGCCGCAGGCGCCGTCGTTGCACGGGCAGCCGGGGTCCCCCGCCGGGCAGGTGGCGCAGACGA